>Ga0137409_10003938_pt1 | contig 15700 bp, 12 predicted proteins | sample CZODoug1_16funga_FD_122059 | JGI IMG/M metagenome (GOLD analysis project Ga0137409, IMG submission 122059) | Vadose zone soil fungal communities from Angelo Coast Range Reserve, California, USA - CZODoug1_16fungal (Hybrid Assembly) | ecosystem: Environmental > Terrestrial > Soil > Vadose zone... | reverse complement strand
CTTCCAGTCCTGCGGCCCTCCCACCTTGTACGAAGGACCGACGCGCTGGACTTCCGCCGTGTATTCGAGCGCGGCGCCGAACGGCGTCACGAAGTAGGCGAACACGTTGTTTCCCGGCCCGTGGCGCCCCGGCCCCCAGAACGGCTGAATGCCCGCGTCCTTGAGCCTGCCGATGCCGCGCATCACGGCGTCGATGTCGACCATCTCGAAGGCGACGTGATTGAGGAGCGAATTGTCCGCCTGCGCGTAGGCGATCGCGTGATGCACGCGGTCGCAGCGCACGAAATTCATGAACCCGGTGCGGTCCGACAGGCGAAATCCCAGCACCTCGACCGCAAAGCGCGAGCACGCCTCACGGTCGCGCGCGTTGAGGACGACGTGCGTCACCTGCATCGGACGGTCGCGGTCGGGGCGCAGCTTCTTGACGCGCTTTTTCTCGGCGAGGAACCGGAACACGTGGCCTTCGGGTCCTTCGACGAGAAATCCCGAGCCGCCGCCCGGCTCGTCGAAATCGCGCATCGGACCGAGCCGCGCGCCCGCGGCCGCGGCGCGCTTGCGCACTTTCTGGACTTCCAGCTTGGAGCCGGAGAACGTGACCGCCGCCACGGTGGGCGCGCCCGACTGGGCGACCGACACGATGTAGGACAGATCCTCGGTACCCCTCAGATACGAAGTCCCGTTCCGCTGTCCGGCGTCGAGCAGCCCCCAGGACTCCCGCAAGAAACGCACGGCCGAATCACGATCGGGCACTTCCAGCTCGACGCTTCGCAACCTCATGTTCTTCCGATGCCTGCGGGTGTTTGCCAGTTCGAATCGAGGGGAGTTTAGGCAGAATTGATGCCCTCCGCAAGGCAAGCGACGGCTTTGCGCCCCAAACCGATGCGCCATTCGGCACGGCGGTTGCGTCTCCAGCGCCCGCGCTGCGAAATCCAGCTACAATCCAATGGTGCCTTGGAGGAGCGATGAAAAAGGGCAAGACCTTCGGGCCCGTCGAAGTCGATCACCGGAAATCCCTGTCCCTGCTCCGTGCGACCCTCGAGTCCACGGCGGACGGGGTTCTGGTCGTCGACAATCTCGGGAAGATCACGACTTTCAATCAGCAGTTCGCGGAAATGTGGCGCATTCCGCCGCAGATCCTCACCTCGGCAAGCGACGAGGACGCGCTGAACCACGTCCTCGACCAGCTCAAGGAGCCCGACCAGTTTCGTGAGAAGGTGCGCGAGCTGTACGCGCATCCCGGGCAGGAAAGCTTCGACACGATCGAGTTCAGGGACGGCCGCATCTTCGAGCGATATTCCAGGCCTCAGCTGGTCGAGGGACAGACGATCGGGCGCGTGTGGAGCTTCCGCGACGTGACCGAGCACAGGCGCGCCGAGGAGCAGCTGCGCGAGAGCGAGGAGCGCTTTCGCCTGATCGCCGAGAACGTCGGCGATCTGGTCGCCATGGTCGACACCGCGGGCCGGCGCATCTACAACAGCCCTTCCTACCGCACCCTTTTCAAGGGCAACGAGATCCAGCCGAACACCGACTCGTTCAGGGAGATCCATCCCGACGATCGCGATCGCGTCAAAGCGGTCTTCCAGGAGACGGTCAGTACGGGAATCGGCCAACGCATCGAATTCCGCTTCCTGCTCAAGGACGGCATCAGACACATCGAATCCGAAGGCCGCGTCATACGCGACGCCGCCGGAACGGTCGTGAAGGTGGTGGTGGTGGAGCGTGATATCTCCGAGCGCAAGCGCGCCGAGCAGCGCGAGCGGATGGAGCACGCCGTGACGCGCGTCCTTGCCGAATCGGAGACCCTCGCCGAAGCCATTCCCAAGATCGTCCAGACCATCTGCGAGACGCTCAGCTGGGATTGCGGTGCGCGCTGGAGCATGGACGAGCGGAAAAAAGCCATCTGCTGCGTCGAAACGTGGAACATCCCCACCAAAGCGGTTGCCGAGTTCATCGCCGAGGCGCGCAAGCTCACGTTTCAGCCGACGCACGAGGGCCTGGTGCGGCAGGTTTGGGTGAGCGGCGCTCCCCACTGGATTCCGGACGTGAGCCGCGATGAAGGCTTCGGGCGGGCGGGGCTCGCCGCCAAGGCGGGACTGCACGGCGCCTTCGCATTCCCGATTCTGGCGGGGAACGTCACGCTCGCCGTGCTCGAATTCTTCAGCCACGAGATCCGCAATCCCGACCCGTCGCTGCTGCAGATGGTGCGCGTGATCGGCAGCCAGATCGGCCAGTTCATGGCACGCAAGCAGGCGGAGGAAAATCTGCTCTACGTGGCCACGCACGACACGCTCACGGGCCTGCCCAACCGCTACATGTTCAACCAGCGCTTCGCCCACGCGCTGCAGAACGCGCAGCGCTATCACAAGTCGATGGCCCTGCTGTTCCTCGATCTCGACCGATTCAAGTTCATCAACGACACCCTCGGCCATCCGTTCGGCGACCGGCTGCTGCAGGAGGCCGCAGGACGCCTCAGGCTGTGCCTGCGCGAAAGCGACACCATCGCCCGCTTCGGCGGCGACGAGTTCGTAGCGCTGATCGAGGACTTCACCGCGCCGGGCGACGTCGTCAGCGTCGCGCAGAAGATCCTCCACGCCCTGCGCTGGCCGTTCATGCTCGGGGGCGAGACCTGCCACCTGACGGCGAGCATCGGGATCAGCCTCTATCCGAACGACGGCGAGGACCTGGCGGGCCTGCTGAAGAACGCCGACATCGCCATCTACCGCGCCAAGGAGCAGGGCAAGAACAACTATCTCTTCTACTCGGAAGAAATGAACGATCACCTTTCCGCCAGGATCGCCAAGGAAACCCGGCTGCAAGGCGCGCTGGAACGGAACGAATTCATCCTCCACTACGAGCCCAAGGTCGAGATCAACTCGGGGCGGATCACGGGCATGGAGGCGCTCATCCGCTGGCAGCATCCCGAGCTTGGATTGCTCCCCCCTCTGGAATTCATCGGACACGCCGAGACCTCGGGGCTCATCGTCCCTATCGGCGCCTGGGTGCTGAGGACGGCGTGCGCCCAAAACCAGACCCTGCTGGGCCGCGTTCCGGCGGCTCCGCTCACCGTTTCTGTGAACCTGTCGGCGCGTCAGTTCGAGGACAAGCACCTGCTGCGCGAGATCGAGCGGGCGCTCGCCGAGAGCGCGCTCAAGCCGAATTGCCTCGAGCTCGAGATCACCGAAAGCATGGTGATGCGCGACATCCAGAATTCGAAGAAGATCCTCGACGGCATCAAGTCGATGGGGATACGCCTCGCGATCGACGATTTCGGCACGGGTTACTCGTCCCTTATTTCGCTCAAGCGGTTTCCGTTCGACTGCATCAAGATCGACCGCTCCTTCATCCAGGACATCCCTCACGACCCGGACGACGTCGCGATCACGCAGGCGATCATCGCGATGGCGCACAGCCTGAGGCTCAAAGTGATCGCCGAGGGAGTGGAGACCCAGGAGCAGCTCGACTTCCTGACCGAGCACGGCTGCCACGAGTTCCAGGGATATTTCTTCCGCAAGCCGCAGCCGGCGGAAGACTTCTCCAAGCTGATTCGCGAGAACAACGCTGCGACCGCCGCGGCGGCCGCAACCGGCTGATCAGATTCCGGGCCGCCTGCTCCGGCCTCTCATTCCGGTTTGATCCCCGCTCCGACGAGTATCTTTCCGTACTTGGCGTAGTCGCGCCTGAGGATCGCCTCGAACGCCTCGGGCGTTCCTCCCGTGATGTCGAGACCGCCGTCGGAGAACCGCCTGCGGATGTCGGGTTGCTCGAGCACCCACTGGATCTCGCGGTTGAGCTTCTGCACGATGTCCCCGGGCGTCGCAGCGGGAACCATCACGCCGTGCCAGGTCACCAGCTCGAAATCCGGAATTGTCTCGGAAATCACCGGAAGGTCCCCGAAAGGGCCGATCCCGCGTTTCGCATTCGTCGACGCGATCGCGCGCACGCGCCCCGCCTTGACCTGGGCCTGAGCGGTGTTCACGAGGTCGAACAGCAGATTGACCTCACCGCCCATCACGGCGTTGAGCGCGGGCGCGTTGCCCTTGTACTGCACCATGATCATCTCGGAGGCGGCGTAGGACCGCAGCATCTCGCAGCCGACCTGCGGCAGGGCGCCGGAGGCCGCGCAGCTCACTGCGCCGGGCTTGGCGCGCGCCTGCGCAATCACCTCGGAGACGGTGGCCGCGGGAAAGGCGGGATTCGCGAGCAGCACCATCCACGCGCTGTCCAAGTGAATCACCGGCGCGAGGTCCTTGAACGGATCGATGCTCGCCTTGAGGAAGAACGGGTTGGTGATGATCGCCGGGACTACGAAGAGCACCGTGTAGCCGTCGGCCGGAGCCTTGGCCACCGCCTCGTGCCCGACGTTGCCGCCGGCGCCTCCGCGGTTCTCGACGACGCCGACCTGACCGGTTCGCTCGGCGAGCTTGGACGACACCAGGCGTGTCACCACGTCGGCGGGTCCTCCCGGAGGAAACGGCACGATCCAGCGGATCGGCTTCGACGGCCACGCGGATTGCGCCTGTGCAAGCGATACCGCGAGCAGCGCAGCGCCGGCGCAAAGCGTCAGAGTCCTTGCCTTCATCACCCTCCTCCGTGCGGAGAGTCTACCGCGAAGAAGGGGGCGGAGGCGGCGGCGTGGCAGGAGAAGGCGGCGGGGGCGGAGGGATGTAGGCTGGGGGCGTCGATGTCAGATGACCCGAGACCGGCACCCTGTGGCCCTTCGAGTACATGCACTGCACATACGCGTTGTCGTAGCGCAGCTGGAGCGCGTAGGCCGACCTCTCTCCGTTACCCGCGCCCACCGCGAAGCCCATGAGAAGACCGAATCCCGCTCCGACGGCCGCACCACCCCCTCCGCCGAAGGCCGCGCCCACAGCCGCGCCTATGGCGGTTCCCGCCGCGGCGCCCTTCGCCGTGCCCGAGTTGGCCACCTCCGAGGGCGTCGCACCGCCTATTTGCGCGTCGGCGAGATTGCGGCAATCCGCATCGTCGTAGCGGAACTGATCGGCGCTCTTCCCGGTTCCCGGCAGCGCCATCAGGCTGGGCCCCTTGGGCAGGCTCGCGCACGCGCCGAGAAGCAGCGCCGTGCCCAGGACGGTCGAGACTCCGCGAAGTCTCACCAATCAGCCGCCCGGTGCCGCCTGCGGAATTACGCGTAGCCAGCCCGCCGGACACTCCTTGACGTAGGGATAGTAGGTCTTGGACGCTTCGCAGTAATACCAGTACGAGGAACGCTGCGAAGGCGCCGGTTGGGCGCTGCCCTGTTCGATGTAGGTCGTCGGGGCGGCCGGTGCCGCGACGGCCGGCGGGTAAGGCGGATAGTAGTAGTAAGGCGGGTAGTACCAGGGATAGAAGGGAGCGCCGATTACCACACCGAAGCGCACGCCCCCGTGGTGCCAGGCGAATGCCGGCGCACTCGCCGCCGCGCCCAGAAGAGCCGCGCTCAACGTCAGGATCGCCTTTGCCCGGTTCATGATCGTCCTTCCGCTTGTTCGACAACCATCCTAGCAAAGGCGTTTCTGCGCCAGAGTAAGCAATTGTCACAAATTGTGACGCGGGAAACGCGAAAAGGACTGCGGGAATCTCAGTCGATCTTCGCTCCGGAGCGCTTCACGACCTCGGCCCACTTCGCCGAGTCCCTGCGTATCGTCTCGGCGAACTCCTCGGGCGTCCCGCCCGCGGGCTCGTCGCCGATCTCACCGAACCTCGCCTTGAACATCGGCGAGACGATCGCCTTGTTGATCGCGCCGTTGAGCTTGTCCACGATGGGCCGCGGTATGCCCGCCGGCCCGATCACTCCGCTCCAGGTGCCCGCGTCGTATCCCGAAACGCCCGCCTCCGCGATCGTCGGCAGGTTCGGGAATCCCGGCGAGCGCCTCGGACCGCTCACCGCGAGCGCCTTCACCTTTCCCGATCGGGCATATGTCGAAATCGAGTTGAGGCTCTCGAACATCACCTGCACGTGGCCGGCGATGAGATCGTTGATCGCCATCGCGCCGCCCTTGTAGGGAATGTGCACGATGTCGGTCCCGGTCATGTACTTGAACAGCTCGCCGCCCACGTGCCCCGGGGAGCCGTTGCTCGAGGACGCGTTCATCAGCTTGCCAGGGTTCTGCTTCGCGTACGCAATCAGCTCCTGCACGGAATTCACCGGGAGCGACGGCGAAACGGCGAGCAACAGGTGGCCCCGGGTGACGAGCGCGATCGGCTGGAAGTCCCGCTCGATGTCGTAGGGGAGCTTCGCCACCATGTGGCGCGTGATCGCGAGCGCGCCGACCGGCCCCATGCCCAGAGTGTAGCCGTCCGGCGCAGACTTGGCGGTAATGTCCAGCCCGATCGTCAGCGCTCCGCCGGGCTTGTTCTCGACGACGACCGGCTGCCCGAGATGGGCCGGGAGCTCGGCGGCGAGAATGCGCGCGACGGTGTCGGTCGCGCTGCCGGCCGCCTGCGGAACGATCAGGCGAACCGGCCGCTCCGGATAGCCCTGCGCGAACGCGGCGCCAGCCGACGCGGCGGCGAGCGCGAGAACGGCAAGGCGCACGCTCACTCCGCCTTGATGCCTGCAGCGCTCGCGACCTTGGCCCATTTTTCGCTCTCCGATCTGATGAACGCCGCGAATTCCTCGGGGCTGCTGCCGACCGCCTCGGCGCCGTCCGCAGCGAGGCGCTTGCCGACCTCGGCGTCGCGCAGGGCGTGCACGATCCCATCGTGCAGGCGCGCCACGATCTCGCGCGGCGTTCCTGCCGGCGCGAGCACTCCGTACCACTGCGTCGAGTCGTAACCGGGAAGCCCCGCTTCGGCGACGCTGGGAATTTCGGGCAGGGCTTCGCTTCTCTTCCTGCTGGTGACGGCGAGCGCCCGCAGCTTGCCCGACTTGATGTGAGGCAGCGCGGTCAGCACGTTCGGCGCCATCACCAGGACCTGTCCGGCGAGCAGGTCCACCACGCCCGGCGCCGTACCCTTGTACGGGATGTGCACCATGTCGATCCCTGCCATGCTCTTCAGGAGCTCGATCGACATCTGCGGTGAGGTGCCGATACCCGCGGAGGCGAAGTTGAGCCGGCCGGGATGAGCTTTGGCGTACGCGATCAGCTCGGCCACCGATTTCACCTCCAGCGACGGATGCACCACCAGCACGTTGGGCAAGGTCGCCGCCTGCGTGATCGGCGCGAAATCCCGGATCGGGTCGTAGGGCACCTTCTTGTACATGATCGGGTTGATCGCGAGCGTGCTCGCCGCCATCAGGATGGTGTAGCCGTCCGCGGGAGACCTGGCGGCGAGCTCGATACCGACCATCTGCCCGGCGCCCGGACGGTTTTCGACGACGAACGGCTGGCCGAGGCTTTCTGCGAGCTTCAGCGAAATCGCCCGCGCGATGATGTCGGTCCCGCCGCCGGCCGCGGAGGGCACGACGAAGCGCACCGGCCGTGCCGGATACTGGCCCGAAGCCACGCCGGCGAGCGCGCACAACAAGAGCCCCGCTACAGCAGCTCGAGCTTTCTCTCTGCGACGACCTTTTTCCATTTCTCTATCTCCGCGGACACGCGGCGCTGCATCTCCTCCGGGCTGCTCGCGGTCGGCGCGCCTCCCCACTCGGCAAACCTCTGGCCGATATCGGGCAGCCCCAGCACGCGGCGCACTTCGCGGTTGAGGCGCTCGACCACCGCTGCCGGCATCCCCGCGGGACCCGCGAGGCCGAGGAACGAGCTCGCCTCGTATCCCGGCACGCTGTCGGCAACTGTGGGCACGTTCGGCAGCGAGGGTGCGCGTGCGGATGAGCTCACCGCGAGCGGCCTGAATTTTCCCGCCTGGATCTGGGGATAGGAATTGGTGAGCGCATCGATCAGGAGCTCCATGCGCCCCGAGAGCACCTCGGTCAGGGGCTCGGAGCCGCCGCGAAACGGCACGTGCTGCATGTCGATCCCCGCCATCGACACGAACATCTCGCCCGCCAGGTGATAGAGCGTCCCCATTCCGGGCGAGGGATAGTTGATCTTTCCCGGACTGCTCTTCACGTGAGCGATAAATTCGTCGAGGCTGCGGAAGCGCGAGTCGGCGCGCACCGAGAACACCAGCGGGTACGTGACGATGGTCGAGATGAAGGAGAAATCGCGCAGCGGATCGTAGGGCAGCTTCTTCAGCGTCGCAACTTGCGTGACGAATGCGCCGCTCACGACCAGCAGCGTGTAACCGTCGGGGGCGGACTTGGCGACGAACTCGTTCGCGATGATCGACCCGGCGCCGGTGCGGTTCTCGGGCAGCACCTGCTGCGCAAGGCCCTCGCTCATCTTCTGCGCGACGATCCTCCCCACCACGTCGACATTGCCGCCGGGCGGGAATCCCGCCACGAGCCGTATCGGCTTCGACGGGTACGCCTGCCCTGAGCCTGCCGAAGGGTCCTGTGCGATTGCCGGTGTCGCTGCGAGCGCAGCGACCAATGCGAACGCCGCTCGCTTCATCGTCTCGAAGGCGCGTCAATCCGCCCGAATGTTGTTGTCGCGCACCACCTTGCCCCAGCGCCGCATCTGGGTCTCGAGCCACTTCGCCAGCTCCTCGGGCGGGCTGACGACGAGGTCTATGCCGAGCGTCTCGGTAAGCAGCTTGCGCACGTCGGGCAGGTTGAACGCCTTGACGAGCTCGGCGTGAAACTTGTCCACGATCGGCTTGGGCACGCCGGCGGGAGCGAAGATCCCCCACCAGGCAAGCGCGGAGAAACCCGGCAGTCCCTGCTCGGCGAGCGCGGGCACATCGGGCAGCGCGCGCGAGCGCGTGTCTCCGGTGACCGCGATGGCGCGGAGCTTGCCCCCGTTCACGTGCGGCGTGATCACCGCGACCGAGCCGATGGCGAGATCGATCTGACCGCCGACCGCGTCCGCCGTCATCGGTCCGCCCCCTTTATACGGTATGTGAATGAGCTTGATGCCGGAGGCCTGCTGCACTAGGACCATGGTCAGGTGCCCGAGGCTGCCGCTGCCGACCGAACCGATGCTCACGCTGCCCGGTTTCGCCTTGGCCTCGGCAACCACGTCGGTGAAGGTCTTATAAGGCTTGGCGGCGGCCGTCGCGATCGCCATCGGCGCAGTACCGATCAGCATCACCGGTCCAAGGTCCTTCACGGTGTCGAACGGCAGATTCGGGATCAGGAAAGGGTTGACCGCGTGATAATCGAAAACAAAGATGAAGGTGTAGCCGTCCGCGGGCGACTTGGCGACGAAAGCGGTACCGATCGTTCCGGACGCGCCGGACCGGTTCTCGACGACGAACGGCTGGCCCAGGGAATCGGAGAGCTTCGCAGCGATCAGGCGCGCCATGGGATCGGTCGAGCCGCCCGGGGGATACGGAACGACGATTTTCACCGCTTTGGTCGGCCAGGCTTGTGCTGGGGCGGCCTGCGGCACGGCCGCGCACAGCACTGCGAGCGCGGCACAAAATACGAAGCGAATCATGTTTCCCCCTGGGTCTCCGACGAGGCAGGTTACCATTTGGGCCATGAAGATCGCAATGATGGGCTCGGGCGGAGTGGGCGGTTTTTTCGGCGGCAGGCTCGCGCACGCCGGCTACGACGTGAGCTTCGTCGCGCGCGGCGCCCATCTCGCGGCAATGCGCCAGCAAGGCCTCGTCATCGAAAGCGAAGTGCACGGCGACATTCGCATCCCAACGGTCCGCGCTACCGACGAACCCGCGTCGCTCGGCCCGGTCGATTTGGTCATCCTGTCGGTGAAGCTGTGGGATACGGAGGCCGCGATCCGGCAGATCAAGCCGCTCCTCAAACCCGGCACCGGCGTGCTCTCGCTGCAGAACGGAGTGATCAAGGACGACATCCTGCACCGTGAGCTGGGCGAAGCCCCCGTCATGGGCGGGGTGTGCTACGTCGCGACCACTATCGCCCGTCCCGGCGTAATCCTTCAGACGGGACCGATGCAACGGGTGGTGATCGGCGAATACGACGGGCGCCCTTCCGAGCGCGCACGCCTCCTCCACGAGGCGCTGCTCAAGGCGGGCGTGAACGCGGAGCTGAGCGGCGACGTGCGCCGCGCGATTTGGGAGAAGTACGCGTTCCTGGTGGGTATCTCGGCGACCACGGCGGCGATGCGCACAACCATAGGGCCGATCCGGAAGAATCCGCGCGCCCGCGCCTTCCTGCTCGAGATCTTTCGCGAAACCGTCGCGGTGGGACGCGCGCAGGGCATCGCTCTGCCCGCCGACTACGCCGATGCTTGCCTCGTCCGTGCCGACGGCCTTCCAGAGGACATGGTCGCTTCCATGGCACACGACCTTCAGCGCGGCAACCGGCTGGAAGTCGAGTGGCTCTCCGGGGGCGTGGTGCAGCTCGGCGCCGCGGCCGGCGTTCCGACCCCCGCCAACCGCGCGGTGTGGGACATTCTCGCGCTGTACGCCGGGGGCGGAAAGCCCGCGTGAGCGCGCCGCAGCTCACCGTGCGCGGCATCCGCGCCCGGGCAGTCGATGTACCGATGAAGCTGCCGCTGGGCACCAGCGCGGCGACGATACGCAGCGCACCCCTCCTGCTCGTCGATGTCGAGACCGGGGAAGGCGTCACCGGCCACTCCTATCTCTTCTGCTACCTGCCCGCCGCGGCCGGCGCGATCGCCGCCATGCTCGAGGAGATCGCGCGCACCGTGAAGGGCGACCGGATCGCGCCCGCCGACCTCTGGTCCAAGCTCGCGCGCCGCTTCAAGCTGATCGGTGTGCAGGGGATCGTGCGCATGGCGATGAGCGCGTTCGACGTCGCCTGCTGGGACGCGCTCGCCGTCGCCGCGAACAAGCCTTTGGTTACCCTGCTGGGAGGGAAGCCACGCCGCATCCGCGCCTATAACAGCAACGGCTTGGGGCTGATGGCGCCCGAGGCCGCCGCGGACGAAGCGGAGAAGCTCCTCGAGGGCGGATTCCGCGGGGTAAAGCTGCGCCTCGGCCGCCCGACGCTCGCGGCCGATCTCGCCGCCGTGCGCGCCGTGCGCAAGCGCCTTCCCGATGCGGTCGAGCTCATGGCCGACTTCAACCAGGCATTGTCGGTCGCGGAAGCGCTCGAGCGCGGGCGGGCACTCGATTCCGAGGGCGTCGCCTGGATCGAGGAACCGATCCGCCACGACGACTTCCGCGGCTGCGCCGCGCTCGCGCGCGAGCTGTCGACGCCCATACAGATCGGCGAGAACTTCTCGCTGCCCGAGCAGATGGCCGAAGCGCTCGAAGCGAAGGCCAGCGACTTCGTCATGCCCGACCTCGAACGCATCGGCGGGGTCACCGGCTGGCGGCGCGCCGCGAGCCTCGCCGCCGAGCGCAAGCTGCCGATGTCCTCTCACCTTTTCCCCGAGACCAGCGCGCACCTGCTCGCGGTGACGCCGACGTGCCACTACCTCGAATACGTCGACTGGGCCGACGCGATCCTCGCAGAGCCGCTGGTGATCGAGGGAGGCGAGGCAGTGATCCCGGAACGACCCGGAACCGGGGTGGCGTGGGACGAGGGCGCGGTGAAGCGCCACGAAATCGCGTGAGGGGCCTCGGAAGCGCCCTCGGCTAGCGCGCCCTCAACCGTCCACTCGAAGCAGGTTCGCTCTTATCAGTGTGACCGGGATCTGAACCTGCTTGGCGACATCCCATAGTGCTTCTTGAATACGTTCGAAAATCCGGGTGCGCTCCTGAAACCCGCATCGCGCGCGATCCGCTCGACTGACATCGTGCTGTGCCTCAGCGCGTCGACGGCACGGGCGAGGCGGCGCTCTACCAGATAAGCGTAGGGCGTTCGCTGAGTAGCGGCGCGAAAGCTGCGAATAAAATGATCTTTGGAAACGCCGACAAGCTGCGCGAGATCGGCCAGTGCGATGTCGCGGCCGACATCGGCGTCGATGTAGGCGAGGACTCGCGCCAAGTGTCGCGGCGCCAATGGACGTGGCGCAGCCGCCGCCACCAGTCGTCTTCGGCTATTCCGCGATACGTTCGAATGCCAACACACCAGGTGCCGTATCAAGAGCTCCATCGACTGCGTCAGGAGCAGCGCGTCCGGGTACTTGCCGCTTCCAGCAAATGTTTCGAATTCGCTCTGCAGCATCATGAAATAGCCCTGCAGCCAAGGATCGTGGACGGCGAATATGGGATCGATCTCCGGCGCGGCCGAGCAGGCGAGATTCTCATCGGCGTACCCTTGTTTGAGCGACGGCGCGATGTAGACGTGCATTACCTCGCAGACTCCGCCCCGGACCCATTCACTGCGCTCGTCTCTCGGACTGACGGTCAGGGAACCGTGTTGCGAGCGCGTGCCGATGCAACGACCGTCTACGAACTTTGCCACGGAGGTCGACCCTCCGACGTGATACATCACCGTGTCTTGCGCTAACACAACTCGCACTGCGGTGCGCGAGGCCGGGCGATGCCACTTGGCAGCGATCACGTCGCCATCCGGCCCGTGCACGACGTAGTCGGGTTCTGCCGGGTAATTTGTCGAGAGAAAATGACTGAAAGCCGAAGGTTCCGTGGGCTGGCGATCCATCGCGCGACCTCCCATCTTTGCCGTCTATAACCGAAATCGACCTGCGTAGATTTCACTTATCGACAATATTGCCGCGGCGCCATCTACCTCTGCGCTCCTTACTCATCATACGCTTAGGGTAAGCGGAAGAGAGGGGGAGCTAGACATGAGGGTCGCGCTTCGTTGACCTTTCCATGATCAACTCTGTCGGAAGGCTAGTCTACTAGTTCCATCCATCCCCTCTGGGCGCTTCAGCCGCTCGCAACTTAGACAGACAGGAGAAGACGATGAAACGGCCTTTGCTGGAACTCATAGTGTGGACGCTTGCTTTGCTGTTGCTCCCCTTCAGCGCATTTTCGGTTGCACCAGCCGTACCCTGCGCGGATTTGAAGAACGTACCGTTCCACAACGCCACGGTGACATCCGCGAGCGAGGTGTCGGGAACCTTTACGATCCCCCCTCCGTTCCCTGGCTTCCCTGCCCAAACCATTCCGGTACCGACATTCTGCCGCGTAGCGCTGACGGTCGAGCCGGCGATCAATATCGAAGTCTGGTTGCCGAAGACGGCCTGGAACCAGCGCTATCGCGGTGAAGGCGGCGGCGGCTATGCCGGCTCGATCTCCTACGGCGGGCTCGTTCAGGGCATCAACGCGGGCTACGCGACCGCGAGCACGGACACCGGTCACCCGGCGTCGGCGGGAGGCACCTTCGCCCTCAATCCCGACGGGACGCTCAACAACCAGCTGATCTTCGATTTCGCCGAGCGCTCGCTGCACGAGATGGTCAAGAAGGCGAAGCTGCTGATCTACATCTATTACGGCCAGCGCCAAGTGTACTCGTACTGGAACGGGTGCTCGACGGGAGGCCGGCAAGGCCTGATGGCCGCACAGCGCTTTCCTGAGGAGTACGACGGCTACGTCATCGCGGCGCCCGCGATCAACTGGGATCGCTTTATCCCGTCCGAGCTGTGGCCGGAGATTGTGATGAATCAGGAGCTCGGCCGCCCGATCAGTCCGGCGAAGCTAAACGCGTTCAACGCCGCGGCCATCGCGGCCTGCGATGCCGAGGACGGCGTGGCAGACGGCGTGATCAACGACCCGCGCAAGTGTGACTACGATCCGAACGCATCGGTCTGTCAGCCAGGCAGTAATCCCGCTACCTGCCTGACCCAGGCCGAAGCAAACGTCGTGCGCAAGATATTGGACGGCCCAACCGACCACAAGGGTAGACGCCTCTGGTTCGGCCTCGAGCGTGGCGTTTCTACATTTTTAGGACTCGCAGGAAGCACCGCCGCCGGAGACTTCGCGCCGTTCTCGATCGCGACTACGCATCTAGCGTACTGGATCAAGCAGAACCCGTCTTTCGATTGGAAGACGGTTACCGAGTCTAGCTTCGTAGACGACTTCCGCGAGTCGCAGCGCAAGTTCAATGAGATCATCGGCACCGACGACCCCAACCTGCACCGGCTACGCAGACACGGCGGCAAGGTGATCATCTGGCACGGCGAATCCGACCAGCTGATCTTCCCGCGTGGCACGGTGAACTACTATAACCGCGTGCTCAAGGCAAACGGCGGCATCAAGCATGTCGACGACTTCGCAAGGCTGTTTATGGCCCCGGGGGTCGCCCATTGCGCCGGAGGGAACGGGCCAAATCCCGTAGGGACGTTCAATGCGATCGTCAACTGGGTGGAGCACGGCGTGGCGCCGGATACACTCCTTGCGCAGAGAAGCTTGCCCGGCGGCGCGGTACGAACCCGGCCGCTCTGCCCTTACCCGAAAACGGCAAAGTGGATCGGCTCGGGCAGCACGGATGACGCCACGAACTTTGTGTGCGTCGACGGTCAGCACGATGTGCGCGACTTCCTCGTGCGCGACGACTTCAAGCCCCATCATGGGTTCTTCGACCATGAACATCATGAAGATGAGCGCGATGAAGACAAGAACGAGCGGTAGAACGTAGGAAGTGCTGGGCCGCGCCGGGCGTGCTGCCCCGACGCAGCCCGCGTTTCAAAGAGTGGTCCAGGCTGTCTCTTCCACCGGCGTGGCCTGGAACGAGGAGGCGGTGAAGCGCTACCGCTTGGCCTAGGCCGCTTTCCTAGACTGTCGTGACTTCCGTGCCGGGCTCGACGCGCGCCGCGCGGCGGCGCTCGTGTTCCTGGAGATAGCGCTTGCGCACGCGAATCGAGCGCGGCGTGATCTCGATCAGCTCGTCGTCCTCGATGAACTCGACCGCGAGCTCGAGGGTCAGCTTGATCGGCGGGGTCAGCAGAATCGCTTCGTCCTTCCCCGCCGCGCGGATGTTGGTGAGGTGCTTCTCGCGGATCGGGTTGACCACCAGATCGTTGTCGCGGCTGTGCAGGCCGACCACCATGCCCTCGTACAGGCGCTCGCCCGGGCTCACCATCATGCGCCCGCGCTCCTGCAGCTTCCACAGCGCGTAGGCCACCGCCTCGCCCTCCTCGGCCGAGATCAGCACCCCGTTGCGCCGCGAGGGAATCTCGGGCTTCATCGGGCCGTATTCGTCGAACACGTGGCTCATGAGGCCGTTGCCGCGCGTGATGTTGAGGAACTCCGACTGGAAGCCGATCAACGCCCGCGCCGGAATGCGGTAGTCGAGCCGTACCCGGCCGCGGCCGTCGGGCATCATGTCGAGCAGATCCGCGCGCCGCCCGCCGAGCGCCTCCATCACTTGGCCCTGATACTGCTCCTCGACGTCCACGGTGAGGACCTCGAAGGGCTCGTGCTTCACGCCGCCGACCTCCTTGATCACGACACGCGGGCGCGACACCGCCAGCTCGTAGCCTTCGCGGCGCATGTTCTCCAGCAGAATCGTGAGGTGCAGCTCGCCGCGGCCCGAGACGCGGAACACGTCGGCGTCGGCCGTCTCCTCGACGCGCAGGGCGACGTTACCCTGCAACTCGCGGAACAGGCGCTCCCGTATCTGCCGGCTGGTGACGAAGCGCCCTTCCTGGCCGGCGAGGGGCGAGGTATTCACCTGGAAATTCATGGTGAGCGTGGGCTCGTCCACCCTGAGCATGGGCAACGCCTCGGGGACGACCGGGTCGGCGAAGGTGACCCCGATGGCGGTCTCCTCCACGCCGGTCACGAGCACGATATCGCCCGCGGCCGCCTCGTCCATGGGAATTCTCTCCAGGCCGCGAAAGCCCATGACCTGGCCGACCTTGGCCTTCGCGGGCTCGCGTCCCTCGTGCAACACCAG
>Ga0137409_10003937_pt1 | contig 15702 bp, 14 predicted proteins | sample CZODoug1_16funga_FD_122059 | JGI IMG/M metagenome (GOLD analysis project Ga0137409, IMG submission 122059) | Vadose zone soil fungal communities from Angelo Coast Range Reserve, California, USA - CZODoug1_16fungal (Hybrid Assembly) | ecosystem: Environmental > Terrestrial > Soil > Vadose zone... | reverse complement strand
AGTACCTGCCCTAGCTCCACCGGGCTGAGCTTGCAGGCTCAACCGGCCCCGTGGCTGTACTCCGTCAACCGAAGCGGCGAGAGGTTGTCCATAGGTGGCTAGTATCGGCGGGTGGGCTTGGTGTTCGGGGCGATTGGGATGCTCACGGCGGCCTAAGCACCACCGGACTAGCTGATCGACATCTGGTCCTGGACTTTCTCGGCGGCTGCCTTGATCAGCGGATGGCCCTCAAAACCAGGATCCTCGGCGAAGAGCTGAACGACCTCATCCCGAACCTCATCCAGCAGCTTCGGTTGGCGGAGCGCATCCATGGCGGCATCCGTGAGGCCGTGCTGCCGAGGACCCATCAGCTGACCGATGCCACGGCGGTTCATGTCCTCCGATGCGAGCACGAAACCATCTTTGATCCGGGCGACCAGCTGAAGGCGTTCGAGGCCGCTGTCAGATGGGTCGTCCGCGAGCAAGAGGCAATGACTCTCGGCCGCACCACGTCCGACCCGGCCGCGGAACTGATGCAGCTGAGCCAGACCGAAACGATCGGCACCCTCGATCATCATGACGCTGGCGTTGGGGACATCGACCCCCACCTCGACGACCGCCGTCGCGACGAGCACCTGCACCTCTCCAGAGACAAAGCGCTGCATCACGTCGTCCTTTTCTTTGAGCCGCCCGTGAACCAGGCCCATGCTTATAGGCTCAGGAAACACATCGCGCTTCAGGCGTTCGAACTCGGCCGTCGCTGATCGTGCGGCTAGCGTTTCCGACTCCTCGATCAGCGGACAGATCACGAACGCCTGATGGCCGGCCGCCACCTCCCGACGCACCAGCTCGTATGCACGGTGTCGTTGTTCCGGCTCGATCACCTCAGTGACGACGGGCGTTCGACCGGGAGGCTGTTCGTCGATCGTCGACACCAACATCTCACCGAACCGAGCCAGGGCCAGCGTGCGCGGGATCGGGGTTGCGGTCATCGCGAGGAAATGCGGGCGGCCGCGTCCTTTGCCTCGCAGCAGCTCGCGCTGCCGAGTTCCGAATCGATGCTGCTCGTCGACGATCGCGAGTCCAAGATTGGCTAACTCGACGTCCTCTTCGATCAGGGCGTGAGTACCGACCACGAGAGCGCAGTGACCGGATGCGGCCGCTGTTCGCACACGCCGTCGTTCAGCAGCGCCCTGGCTGCTTACCAAGAGCTCGACTGTCAGACCCGGGAAGCTTGCCTCCAGGTACTGACGGAACCGCTGCAGATGCTGCCTGGCCAGGATCTCAGTCGGAGCCATGACCACCGACTGCATGCCCGCCGCATGGGCCATTGCTACGCATGCCGCAGCGACAGCAGTCTTGCCCGAACCCACGTCGCCGTTCAACAGGCGGTTCATCGGCGTGGTCTTCTCCATGTCCTGGAACGCCTCCCAGGTAGAGCGGCGTTGGGCACGCGTCAACTCAAAGCCGACTCCGGCTTTGAAGGTGTCGATGACCTCCTGCCGGTAAGGAATCGGGGTCGCGGGCTCGGCCTGGATCCTCGAGCGCATCAAAGCAAAGGCGGACTGCAGCTCGAACAGCTCGGCAAACGCCATGCGACGTGTCGCCTCGCCAAAATCCGGCGGACGTTCCGGGCGATGGCCGAGCCGCACCGCCTCGGCCACAGGAAGAAGCCGGTGGCGATCGCGTATTTCCGGCGGCAGGATGTCTTCGACATGGTCGGCCAGCGGCAGCGCCGACTCGACCCAACGGGCAATCTTCTTCGAGCTCAACCCGTCGACCAGGTGGTACTTCGGCATGAGCCCGCCGACTCTCGATGGCTCTGCGTCGTCGTTGGCGTCCAGCCTTTCGTGATGCGGGTTCTGCATCTCGAGCATCCCGCCGTACCCGCTCTTCACCATGCCTGCCACGGCTACGCGGTCACCCTTGTGCAGCTGCCTGGCGATGAATGGCTGGTTGAACCAGACGACACGAATCCCTGCACCGCTGTCATCGCGGATGGTCGCCTCTGTCAGCTTCATCTTTTTGAATTTCGTGATCTTCGGCGCGATCGAGATGACCGTGCCCACCACGGTCGCCTGGACCCCAGCCGAAAGCGATTCCACGGACACCGGCCCGCCATATGTCTCCCAGTCGAAGGGAAGCGTCATGAGCAGGTCCCGCACGGTCTTGACGCCGAGCTTGTCGAGGCGTTTTGCATTGGCAGGACCGATGTCGGGCAGCTGCGAGACCGGGGCGTCCAGCGTCCGGGGAAGAACGATGATGCTCAATTAAACTGGCGCAGTGATGCCACCGCCCCCGGATGATCCACCACCATCGGTTCCGGACGTCCCGCCACCGCCTCCCGCACCGCCGGACGCCCTCGCACCGGCCCCTGCTCGCGGCTCAGGGCTTTCGACCGGGCTGCGGAGGACCATCATCGCGGTCGTCGTCGTCGTCATCGTGCTGATTGGAATCATCGGCTACGGGGTCGCCGGCTTCGCGTACTCGGCGGCCCGCGTCTCGGCGGCGAACAAGAGCCTGAACACAGTGATCTCTCATCAGAACAGCCTCAACAGTACGTTCAAGGACATCGACACAAAGTTCAACGGTCTTAGCACCGGATCGACTTTCGATCCGAAGCAAGCCCGGACGCTGATCGACCAGTTCGTGGCCAATGCCAAATCGGCAGGCGACCAGGTGGACCAGGACGATGCGTCCCTGGTGTCCGCCAAAGCGAGTCTCATCGAACAGCAATGGCTCACGGTTTTGAGCCGGGGCAGCCTGGACAGGGAGTCGGTGCGGATCGACCACGCCCGCAAGGCTCTCACCAGTGCGAAGACAGTCGCCGGCGACTACGTCCTCGACGGACAGTTCCTGCAGGCCTTCATGGATGCCGCCATCGACCTTGACACGCTCGGCGCCCAGAGCGCCAATGCTGACCTCACGGGGGCCAAGGCGACTTTGACGACGATGAAAGCGCACGTCGACAAGGCGCTTCAGCTGTCCACCGCGCCAGGACTGCCCAAGGAGCTTCACGACCTGATGGTCGACTTCCAGGCGCTGGTCACGGATTTCGGCAAGCTGCTCGACGCAGCCGCAGCCGGTGACCTGAACGCGATCACCAGCGCAGAGCAGGCCGTCGAGAAGGACGCCAACAAGATCAGCGCCTACGACTTCAACAAGATCGGAACGGAGATCGACGACTTCTACAGGCCGATGGTCGACGCCTTCAACGCGGAGATGGCGAAGGCAACGGCCTAGACCGCGCCTCCCGCCGACCTTCGGCGACGGCAAACCAGACATGCTGGGCCGCCAGCAGCAGCACCAGCCCGACAAGCACCGGAAGCGGCATCAAGTTCAGCCCTGAGATCGCGTACCAGGCGGCGGCCACGATGGCGACGATGACCGCCGTCTGAACCCAATCGGCGACGAACAACCCGATCACCTGGGACGCGGCGGACCTGAGGAACCTCACGCCAGGACCGGGCGGTTGCGGACCAGCATCACCGCCAGCTGCGACGCGCCGAGATAGACCACGACGAGGAAGAAGATGGAAACGAAGTCGAAGGGCCACGAGGCCCCCATCCCCTCTGCCGCCCAGAAGGTGCCAAGGCTTGTCAAGATGATGCCGACCGCGTACTTGAGAGTGTTCTCGGGCACTCTCGCCAGCGGCTTCCGGACGACTACACCGATCACAGCCACGACCAGCATCGCAAGCAGCCCACCCGCGACCGCCTCAGGGAAATACTTGCTGGTGCCTCCGACGGCGACGACGATGAAGACGACCTCGATGCCTTCGAGAAAGACGCCCTTGAAGGCGATCACGAAGCCCACCCAATCGTGACGGGCAGTCGCGCCCTCGAGCTGGCTGACCGTCTGTTGGTAGGCGTGCTCCTCGTCGTGCATCGCGACCACGCCGGCCGATCTGAGAACTGCTTTGTGCAGCCACCGCAAGCCGAACAACAAGAGCAGGGTGCCGATGATGAGCTTGAGGCTTGACTCCGGCACACGCTGAACGATCAGCTGGCCGAAAACCACAACCAGCACCGCCAGTGATGCAAGGGCGGCGACGGTGCCATAAAGGGGCGCACGCCAGCCTCGTGTGAGACCGACGGCGAGGACTATCGTCAGCGCCTCCACCGACTCGACCGCCGAGCCTAGAAACGCGGCCCCGAACGTGAAGAGCTGCGCGCCCACGTCAATAAGATGGCATGGTGAGGCCCGGCCTGTTCGCGGAGGACTCGATCACCCGGCGCGTAAACCGCGAGAACATCCTCTTGCTCGGAGGCGGCCGCGCGCTGCTCATGCAGGTCGCGCATCCCAAGGTCGCCGCCGGTGTGGCTGAGCATTCGGACTTTCGCTCTCACCCCATCCGCCGCCTCCGCCGCACGATCCGGATGACGATGGCGATAGTTTTCGGCGACCGCGAGACCGCGCTGGGCGCTGCGCGCGCGGTCAATCAGGTACATGCGAACGTCCGCGGCGCGGACTATCGCGCGCTCGATCCCGACCTGCTGCTCTGGGTGCACGCCACGCTCGCTGACACGGCGCTTGTGACGTACGAGACATTCGTGCAACGCCTGGAGACTCGCGAGCGCGAGGCCTTCTACCAGGAGTTCAAGCTGCTGGGCGAGCTGTTGGGGATTGCGCACGACCGCTTTCCTGACACGTACGCCGACTTCGAGCTCTACCTGGCGCAGACGATGTCGGCGGAGGGTCCTGTACGGGTCGACGCTCGCGCGCGCGAGCTGGCGGCGCAGATCATGCGGCCGCCGCTTCGCCTGCTTCCCGCGCCGGCGATGCTCCCGTTGAACGTGGTTACGACAGGTCTGCTGCCTACGGTGCTGCGCCAGCAGTATCGCCTGCCATGGGGGGCTCGCCAGCAGCGTGCGTACCGACTCGCGGTCGCGGTCCTGCCGAAGCTCATCGCCCTCACCCCGCCGGTGCTCCGCGTCTGGCCGCTGCCAGGCCACAGCGTGGTTCTGACCGCCGGCGGGCGGGCGACTACTTCTTGATGTAGACCAGGCCCAGAGCCTTCGGCCCGGTGTGTGTCCCCAGCACACAGCCGATTTGACCGATCGGTATGTCGAGGTCGGGGTGGCGCTCCCGCAGACCTGCGGCGATGCGCCCCGCGTCCTCGTCCGCCTGCGCATGCATCACGCCCACGTACTCGACGGGCATGTCCGACTCGAAGAATTCGATCATGCGCGGGATGGCGCGCGAGCGCGTGCGCACGCGGTCGACCGCCTTGATCTCACGGTCCTTCACGAGCAGCATCGGCTTGACGTCGAGCAGCGTTCCGATCATCGCCTGGGCGCGGCTCACCCTTCCGCCCATCTCGATGTAGCGCATTGTGTCGAGCAGCGCGAGGACTCGGCATTTCGGAACCCGCTCTTTGACGGCAGCAACCGCATCCTCCAGACTCGCGCTTTCAGCCGCCACGCGGCACAACAACGCCATCGGCATGGTGACGGTCTCACTGTCGACAACCTCGACCCGAAAACCCTCGACTGACCGGGCTCCGATGCGCGCGGCCTCGGCGGTCGCGGAAAGCTGGGCGCCAATGTGGATCGAGATGCAGCTGTCATGGTCTCTCGCCAGCCGCTGATACACCTCGGCAAACTCGCCCGGTGAAGGAGCCGAGGTCGTCGGCAGCTTGCTCGAGGCGGCCAGCCTGCGGAAGAACTCCTCGTTGTTCATGTCGACGCCATCCCGGAACGTCTCGTCGCCGAACAGGACCTTCAGCGGGACCACCTCGATGTCATAGAGTTCGCGCCACTCGTCGGGCAGGTCGGCAGTCGAGTCCGTGACGACCGCGAAAGTCCTGGTCAAGCTCGCGTTCTATTCGACGGAGAGGATGAAGGGATAGTGCTGCTGCCCGCCCTGCTGGACCTCGACCTCGAGGCTGGGGTACTGGGAACGGATTGCCGATTCGAGCTGCGCCATCTCGTCATCGCTCGCGTCTTTGCCGCGGTAGACGGTGATCAGCTCAAAGGTGCCGGCGAGCTTTCCGAGGGCTTTGTTCACCACCTCGGCATAGCCGCTTCCGTTGGCCTCGAGCCTGTCGTTGATCAGCCCGATGACGTCCCCCTTCTTGACCTTCAGCCCGTTTGATCGTGTGTCGCGGACCGCATGCGTGACCTCGATCGTGTGCACGCGCTCGGCCTCGGCCTTCATCACCGCCAGGTTTTCAGCGCCCTGCCGGTCGGCGCGAAAAGCGACGACGGCGGCGACTCCCTGAGGAACGCTGTGCGTCTCGATGACGTGCACCTTCTTCTTGGTCAGCCCGAGCACCTGCTTGGCCGCGAGGATGACGTTCTTGTTGTTTGGTAGGAGGATGACCTCCTCGTAGGGCACAGACTCGATCGCGGTGAGCATGTCCTGGGTGCTGGGGTTCATCGTCTGCCCGCCCTCGACGATCGCATCGACGCCCAGCCCGCGGAAGATGTCCACCAGGCCGCGGCCGGCGACGACGGCGACGATTCCGACACCGTTTGGCCGCGGCGCTCTGGCGGCCTGACCCTCGTCCTCGAGGATTCGCCTGTGCTGAGTCGACATGTCTCCGACGTTCAGCTTCAGCAGCTTTCCGTAGCGGCCGGCCAGCGCGATGACGCGAGTCGGGTCGTCGGTGTGAACGTGGACTTTAACGAGCTCTGGCTCTCCGACGACGAGAACCGAGTTGCCCAATGCTTCGATCTGGTTCTTGATCACGTCCAGGTCGAGGTCGGAGCCTTCGATCAGGAATTCGGTGCAGTAGCCCCAGCCCTCCTCGGGGAGTGCGACTGCCACCTGCGAAGCCACCGGCGCGGCGGACCGTGACGTCACCAGCGCCCCGTTCGACGATTCCGCCTCCTCGACGGTCTTGAGCATGCCTTCGAGGATGACCTGCAGGCCAAACCCGCCGGCGTCGACGACCCCCGCGTCGCGGAGGATCTGGAGCTGGCTGGGTGTCTTCAGGACAGCAGCCCTCGCGCCATCCGCGGCGGCCGCGATAACGCGGGGGATGGTGGCGCCAGGGGTGGCCGCAGCCGCGGCCGCTGCGCGCCCAGCCTCGCGGGCGACGGTGAGGATCGTGCCTTCGGTGGGCTTGTTGACCGCTCGATATGCCGCGTTGGCGGCTTCCTCGAAAGCTGTCGCGAGCTCAGCCGGCGTCAGCGAGCTCTTACCCTCGACGGCGCGGGCGAAGCCGCGAAAGATCTGCGACAGGATGACGCCAGAGTTGCCCCGCGCGCCCATGAGGCTGCCGTGCGAGGCGAGCTTGGCGATTTTGCTCACCTCGGCGGCGTCGCTTTCCCTGATGTCTTCGACCGCCGACTGAAGGGTCAGCAACATGTTCGTCCCGGTATCCCCGTCTGGCACCGGAAAAACGTTGAGGCGGTTCACCTCCTCGTGGTTGGCCGAGAGCCAGCTCAAGCTCCCGAGCAGGGCGCGCTTGAAGAGGGGCCCGTCAACCCCGGGATTGGGTTCTGGGGCCACGGCCTAGCGCTTCTCTTCGCGAACGCCCTGCACGTTCACGTTGACCTGCGCCACGGGCACGTTGACCGAGCGCTCCACCTCGAACTTGACGGCCTGCTGCAAGTTGTGGGCGACCTCCGAGATGCGGATTCCGTACTGGACGATGACGAAGACGTCGATCGCGAGGCCGCCTTCGACCTCGACCACCTCCACGCCTCGATCGACGTTCTCTCTGCGCAGCAGCTCGGCCACGCCATCCCTCAAGCCGCGCGCCGCCATGCCCGTGATCCCGTAGCAGCGCAGAGCCGCGTGGGCGGCTATGGCTCCCACGGCTGATGGGAAGACCTCGATCCGGCCCCACTGGCGGGCCTGGACTAGCGTGGTGGTCGTCTTCGAGGCCATGGGAAAGCCCATGGTACAATTCGGATCCGCGCGCTCACAGGGCGCGAGCTCGTTTTCATCTCCAACTCCCAATCGGAAGGTGCCTCATGGCCAAGCGCTGCGCGATCTGCGGCAAAGAGCCGCAATACGGACATCACGTCAGTCACGCCAAGAACCGGGTCAACCGGAGGTTCATGCCCAACCTGCAGATGGGCCGCGTGACTGTGGCCGGGCGCACCATGCGCGCGCGAGTCTGCACGCGCTGCCTGCGCACCTACACCGCCTAAGCGAACTCCATGCCGTGCACCTCGCCCAGGTGCCTGAGGTCTTTCCGCAGCGCCGCCCACACGCGCTCCTGAGCTGCCGCATCCGGGACCACGCTTGACGGGTCGTTGACGTCCGCCGCGAGGTCGGGACGCCCGACCATCTCGGCGAACAGCAGGGTCCAGGCCCGTGGTACGACCTCGCGGATGGCGTAACCGCCGCCTCCGAGCGCAAGCCATCGCCCGTCGCACAGCTCATGCGCGAGCTCGTGGAAGACCTGTCCCACGCGGGGCCATATCCGTGTCGTAGCCGCCAGGTGAGCCAGCGGATCGAGGTAATGGGTGTCGCAGCCGTCCTGGGTCACGAGCATGGTCGGCTTGAACCTGCGGAGCAGCGCCGGCACAACCTTCTCGAAGCCCTCGAGCCACGGCTCGTCCCAGGCGAAGGGCAGGAAAGGGAGGTTGGCGGCGTAGCCGCGGCCAGGCCCGACCCCGCAGTCCTGCGGAAACCCTGTGCCGGGAAACAGAAAGCGCCCACTCTCGTGAAGGCTGATGGTGAGCACGTCCGGGTCGCTCTTGAACACTCCCTCTACGCCATCGCCGTGGTGCACGTCGACGTCGACATAAGCGACCCGGTGTCCCTGGTCCTTAAGCCACTTGCATGCCACGGCAGGGTCGTCGTACGTGCAGAAACCGGAGGCTCGATCGCGATGGGCGTGGTGCAGCCCGCCCGAAGGGCTGAAGGCGTGGAGCGCGGCGCCGCTCTCGATCGCCTGGGCGCCGACGAGGCTTGCGCCCACCACCAGCGAGGTCCCTTCATGGAGCTCGTCAGAGATCGGATTGTCGGGCGATCCGAAGCCGGCGGCCTCGATCTCGTCGCGCGAGACCTGTCCGCGCTGCTGGGGATCGCTGAGCTTGCGGACCAGCTCCACATAGTGAGGGGAGTGGACGAGCTCGAGCTCTTTGATGGTCGCGCGTCGAGGTGGAAGCAGGTGACAGTGCTCGATCAGACCGGTCGAGCGGATGAGGTCCATCGCGAGCTTGACCCGGATCGGCTGGAGCGGATGCTGATCCGACAGGTGATGTTTCATGAGCTCGTCTCCGTAGACGAGCGCGACCGGTCCGGGCACCGCCACTTACCCTAACAACCTGTTGAACCAGCAAGGCTTGTTCGAGTCCGTGCCGAACTTTTCGGAGGGCAGGCGGCGCGATGTGATCGCGGCCATCGCGGGCGCGCACACAGGGACGCACGTCCTGGACGTCGACCCCGATCACGACCATCACCGGGTGGTCATCTCGATGGCTGCGCAAAGGTCGACGTTGCTCGATGGGGTGATGGCGGCTGTCGGCGCCGCGGTCGAGCACATCGACATGCGCGAGCACGCCGGGGTGCACCCGCGTGTTGGCGCTGCCGATGTGGTGCCGTTTGTGCCTCTAGGGCAGAGCACCCTGGCCGACGCTCGGGAGCTGGCGCGCGAGGCGGGCGAGCGCATCTGGAGCGAGCTCAAGGTGCCCGTTTACTTCTACGGCGAGAACCGATCGCTGGCCGACATCCGGGCCGGGCGCGCCCAGCCAGACCTCGGCGGCCCCGGCCTCCACCCCACCGCCGGCGCAGTGTCCGTCGGCGCTCGCCTGGCGCTGGTGGCCTTCAACGTGCTGCTGCCGGACACGGACCTCACCACCGCACAAGCGATCGCTCGCTCGCTGCGCGAATCGCAAGCCGGCGTGCCCGGAGTTCAGGCGCTCGTGTTCCAGCTTTCTGGAGGGCGCGTGCAGCTGTCGATGAACCTGTTCCGTGTCGATCAGACCCCGCCTGCGGCCGTGGTCGCGGAGCTCGTCCGCCGCGGGGTCAATGTTGGAGAGCAGCAGCTGGTCGGGCTGTGTCCGGCGATCGCCGCCAACGAGGTCGCGGCGGGCCGCCTGCTTGAGGCTCGGCTGGCCGCCGCGGCTGCACGCGCCGGCGCCGTGAAATGCCGCCTATTCGGAGACGAGGAACACCTCGCGCTTGCGGTGCGGCTGGAGCGCGAAGCGGATGGACTGGCGGCGCTCGGCGTCGATCAGCAAGAGATGCTCGCCGGGGGGGAGCGCGCAGCCGCGCTGGTGCCCGTGCTTCGGGCGGCGAAGGTGCTGGACGGGGAGCTCGAGGCCATGTTGGGCGCCGCCGCCCGTGGGCTGCGCGCTGCGGTCAGTCCGGCGACGGAGAGGGCGTACACGGCGCGCGTCGCCGCCCTGGACGAACGGCTGGCCTAGACGGCGCTCCCGGTCACATCGATGCCGACAGTGCACGCGCCGCCGTTGATCTCGACCTTATAAGCGTCCGTCGCGCCCTCATAGCCGGCCGACTGCCAGCTCCGGCTCCCGATGCCTCTGTGCTGCTGGCCGTCAGCCTCGAGGTTCACGGCCCCGCCCGAAACCGTGACCGACGCCGCGGCGCCGGCCGGGCGATGAAGGTGAACTGTGAGCGCGCCTCCGTTGACGGTGATAGGGACGATGCCGGACGGCTTCCCGAGCGTGATGTCCTCGCGGCTTGCACCGGTGTTGAGCTCGATCGAGCGCACGTTGACGTGGGCGAGCTGGAACGTGTCGGTGGCTGCCCCGCTGTTGCCGACGATGCTCCACGGTAAGGTCGGATTCAGGTGGATGTCCAGGATGAAGCTGCGGCTCCGGAACACACCAAATGAGGTGCTGCCCTGCGAGATCTCCAGCCTGCCCGTTGAGCGGTTGAGAGTGATGCCCGGTTTCGGACCCGAATACTCGATATGCGCCGTGTAGAGCTCGCCCTCGCCGGCGGCGCCGTCGACCGAGATACGCGCAGAGCCGACGTCAACTTCGAGCGACGCATGATCGAGCGTCCCCACCTTCTCAGACGAGTCGACTGCGTGGGTCGCCGCGGGGTTGGGAGCGAGTCCGACATACGCGATCGCTCCTCCGGCTGCGATGAGGACAATGAGCACGGCCGCCACGTCTCCCGGCCTCCCCGGCAACGTTCGGCGGGCGAGGAGCTCGAGCCCGATCACGACCAGGATCAGCGGCCACAGGTCCACGAGCAGGCTCAACCGGTCGGTCGTGATCAGGCCCACGTTCACGAGCAACGCAACGATGCCGACCAGGATCAGCACCGCCGGCCAGAAGTAAGTGCGGTAGTTACGCTTCGGTGTCAGGGTGCTCACGGCCGGGTGCGACGGAATATCAGCCAGACGCCGATCCCGATGAGCACGACGGGCCAGACGATGTCCGGTCGAAGCCAGCCGAGCAGGCCGAGGTTGTTGAGCAGGAAGTAGACGCCCAAGAGGACGAGGACGACCGGCCAGAAATACTCGCGCCTCCAGTACCCCACGCCCGGGATTCTAGAAGGGTCGGGCTAAACGGGGGCGACCACCTCGAAGAGCTTCGGGCGCTCCTTGCGCGCCGCCTCGACGAGCTCCGGCCCGGCGACCGTCGCCTGCACCGCATCAGCCACGGCGAGATAGGTCCTGGCGACGCGCCGCAGGTCGCCGGCCGAAACCTGGAGCAGGCGTTGCTTGAAGCGCTCGCGCTCCTCGCGTGTGAAGCCGGTGATCCGGTTGGTGGCCTCGCGCCGGCCCTTGATGTCGGGCGACTCGAGAGGATCGACATCCCCGCACGCACCGAGGATCGCCTCCTTGAGCGCCTCGGCGTCGATCTCGCCGTCGGTGACCCACTTCACCGCCTGGTCGTACGTGTCGTAGGTCCGAACGATGTTGGGGTCGCGATACGAGCCGAAGTAGAAGGTGCCGCTCCCGATCCCCGCCTGCGCATAGCCCCCATAAGCTCCGCCCTTCTCCCTCAGCTCCCGGTGCAGAAACGTGTCCCGCAGATAGTTGGCCAGCACGAGCAGGGCCGGGGAATCCGGATGCGTGTACCTGACCGTCTTGAAGATGCGGACGTTAAACGCCACAGGCACGGGTGCGGTTCTGGCCTCAGGCGCAAACTCGAGCGGCTTCGGTTTTTCGGGCTGGCGGCGGTCGTCCCCGGCCGGTAGCACTTCTGCCAGCTCGGCGAGCAGGGCCTGCAAGGGCTGGATCATCGCCTCCTCGCAGGTCACGACGATTCGGATGGCGCCCGAGCGAAACAGGCGCGTCCGGATCGCGTCGAGCTTGCTGATGATGTCTCGGAGCTCGTCCTCGTCGAGGCGAGCAAGGCGCCGCACGGAGTGGAGCATGCCGATGCCCTGGAGCTGATCGTTGATCGCTCCTTCCGACGTGAGCTTCGAGTGCGCGCGAAGAATGGCGAACTGGAAGCCAAGCCCTGAAATGGAGCTCTCGAGGCGGGTTGCCATCTCGGCGATGATCTCTTTCAGGCGGGCCGGGTCGATCTCGAGGCGGGCCACGAGGTCGGTCAGCAGCTCGACGAAGGGTTTGGCGTCGCGGTCGAGCGCGCGTCCCGAAAGCACGAAGGACTGAAGGTAGTCGTCCTGAGCGGCGAGCGACTGGACCTGGGCTGCGGCGCCGACGCCGCCGGTGACGGCCGCGATGCGCGACGCGACCTCCGCATAGTCCTGGCCCGCGGCGCCGCTCTGGGTGAGCGCCCGGCTGAACAGCGGCAGCAAGTCCTTCTCGTCAGGGGTCAGCACGGAAAAATCTGAGCGGATGTCGAGGTACGTCACGCCGTTGGTCGGCTGGGGGAAGAACTCGATTCTTGCGGCGCCGGCCGCAGTGTCACGGACGGGGATGTCTTCGAACTCCATCGGTATGTCGCTGAGCTCGAGGGTGGGAAGGGACGAAAGATCCGGCTTCGCCTCCTGCTCGGCCTTCAACCGCAGAGCCTCCGCTACGAGGCGAGCCTTGTCCGAATCGTCGAGTCCGGCCTCGACGGCGGCAAGCCGGTCGAGCTCCTTGAGTCGCTGCCGTTCCTCGAGCTCGGGGTCCGGCTCGATCTTCAGCAGGGCGCGATGCGGGTTGTCGAGCAGCTCGGTGCGGATCAAGCTCTCGAAGAACCGGCCTTCGGCACGTGCTCTCTCAAGCCGCTCGAGGTCGGCGTCGAAGTTCAGCGCGGTGTACGGATCCCCGCCGTAGTAGTAGGACGGGAGGGACGAGAAAAGGATCTTGAGCGCGTAAGGAAATCCGGCGTTGGAACGCTCCCTTTTCTCGAACTCGAGGTGGTGGATCGCGGCGTCAACCTGCGCCTTGTCCACTCCACCGGCAGCGAGCCGTTCCAGCGTGTCGAGCACGACCTGCTGCACTCTCTCTGCGTCTTCAGAGGCGATGTCCTTCAAGCCTGCGCCGAAGACGCTCTCTCGGTAGTCGTCCTGGAGGCCGCTTCCATCGGCCATGGCTGTGCCCAGCTTTGAATCGATCAGCGCTTTGCGCAGCGGTGACCCTGCGTTGCCGAGCAGCACCTCGGACAGCACCTTCATCGCCAGCAGCCGGAACGAATCGCCGGTGGGCACCGTCACCCAGCCGACGAGCGCCTGCGATTTGCGGGTGACATCCTCGCCTGGCGTGACCGGATATGGCTCAGAAGCTGTGATCGGCCTGGGGAAGCGCTTCACGTCGGGGATTGAGGCATCGACCTCGAGACGCTGGAAGCGCAAAAGCACGTTCCGCTCGATCACCTCGAGGGTCCGCTCGAGGGACTGGTCGCCGTACGTGTAGAAGTACGCGTTGCTCGGGTGGTAGTGCAGAGCGTGGAACTGGCGGAGCTGCTCCCAGGTGAGGTCCGGGATGTACTCCGGATCGCCACCCGAGACGTGGGCGTAGGTCAGGCCGGGGAACAGCGCGCGCCCGACGGCCCTCTGCACCGCGGCGGAAGGCGTCGCCAGCGCGCCCTTCATCTCGTTGAACACGACGCCCTTGTAGCGAAGGCCGCTGGTTGGATCGTTCAAGTCCTCGAACTCGAAGCGAATTCCTTCTTGCTTGAACGAGTCCTCCGACAGCCGCGGGAAGAACGAGGCGTCCAGGTAGACGTCGAGCAGGTTCATGAAGTCTTTCGCGTTCCGCGAGCTGAACAGGTACATCGTCCAGTCGGCGCTCGTGAAGGCGTTCATGAAGGTGGCCAGCGAGCGGCGCGTCATGCTGAAAAACGGGTCACGAACGGGGTAGCGCTGCGAGCCCGCGAGCACCACGTGCTCGAGGATGTGAGCGACTCCGGTGGAGTCCTTCGGCACGGTCGGAAAAAAAACCGCGAATGCGTTGTTGTCGTCCTTGGCCTCGATGTGGATGTGCCGCGCACCCGTGCGGTCGTGTTCGAGCTCCAGGTACGCGCCTTCCAGGCGTTCGAGGGGTTCGCGGCGACGGATGGTATATCCGCCGACGGTTCCGAGGCTGGGCGATGCGGTCTTTGACACGTGAATCGTGCAGTCTAGGATGTGGAGAAAGATGCTGTTCACGCCGAACGAGCTCGAGTTCCTCAGATCGCAGCGGATCGGACGTTTCGCCACCATCAGCCCGTCGGGGTGGCCTCATGTCATGCCGGTCATGTACTCGGTGGACGATGAGGGCGAGCTCGAGTTTGACGTCGACGGGGTGAAGCTGCGAAACATCCAGGCGGAGCCCCGAAGCGCGATGGTGGTCGACGCGATGGGACCCAAGCGCGGGGTGGCGATTCAGGGCCGCGCCAGGCTGATCGCTGCTGAGCGGGCGCGGCTGGACCCGGTTCGCAAATTCAGCTGGGGTCTTTGAAGAGCCGCCGGGCAGCGCTGCTGGGGCTTGCCCTGGCGTTGGTTCAAGTGGGATGCGGCGGCGCCTCGCCTATTCCGACGCCCAGCACCCGACAATCTGCGCCGGTATCCCCCTTCTTGTCGGCGGACTGGCCCCAGTACCACCGAGACAGCGCTCGCGCCGGAGTTGGACCCGCCTCACCGGCGCTCAGCTCTCCGTCGGTGGCGTGGACCGCCCCCCTGGACGGCGACGTTTACGCGTCGCCGCTGATCGTCGCCGGCCACGTGCTGGCGGCCACGGAGAACAACACCGTTTACTCCCTCGACCTTTTCACCGGGGCGGTCGTGTGGAAGATCCATCTCGGCGATCCGGTCGACGCTTCGTCGCTCCCGTGCGGAAACATCGGCCCGGTGACCGGGATCACTGGGACGCCGGCGGTCGACCCCGCCGCGGGGCGCCTGTATGTCGTCGCGTTTCTTCGCACCCGGCATCACATGCTTTTCACGCTGAGACTTGTCGACGGAACCGTCGTCTCGCAGCAGGACGTCGACCCGCCCGGCTCCAACGCGGCGGTGCATCAGGAGCGCGGGGCGCTGACCCTGGCAGCGAACTACGTTTACGTTCCGTTCGGAGGCCTGTTCGGGGATTGCGGCGATTACCACGGTTATGTCCAGGCCGTGCCTCTGGCAGGTGGCGCGATCCGGTCGTACAAGGTGCCCACCGCTCGTGAAGCGGGGTTCTGGAGCCCGCAGGGAGCAACAATCGCCCCTGATGGAAGCGTTTACGCGGTCAGCGGAAACGGTGATTCGCGATCGGCGTTCGACTACAGCAACTCGGTCATCCAGCTGTCGCCGGATGTGCAATCCGTGCGTTCGTACTTCGCACCCTCGAACTGGGCGTCGCTGAATGCGAGCGACACCGATCTGGGCTCCGTCGGCGCCACGGTGCTTCCATCGCTCGGGGTCGTCGTGGCGATCGGCAAGCAGGGCGTGGCCTACCTGCTCAAGGCAGGCAGCCTGGGCGGG
>Ga0137409_10003936_pt1 | contig 15703 bp, 15 predicted proteins | sample CZODoug1_16funga_FD_122059 | JGI IMG/M metagenome (GOLD analysis project Ga0137409, IMG submission 122059) | Vadose zone soil fungal communities from Angelo Coast Range Reserve, California, USA - CZODoug1_16fungal (Hybrid Assembly) | ecosystem: Environmental > Terrestrial > Soil > Vadose zone... | reverse complement strand
CCTGCTGCGAAAAAGGGCTAGCCGGAAGGCGATAGAGGCCCCGCCGAGGCGGGGCTTTTCATTTCCCCCTGCCGTTCTTACTGCTGCTGGTTCAGCATTTTCTCGATTTCGCTTTTCGCGTCGTCCTTGCCGCCACCGGGTTTCGGCGCTTCTCCCACGGAATCGTTCTGAGTCCCCGGAGCCTCGAGCTGGCGGCGGATTTCGTCGGCCCCGGTGCCGCTGATCGCTCCCGCGGCCTTGGAGACGTTGCTGGTGACGATCCCGGGGAAGGCGAGAACGACGGCGACCATCATGACCTGAATGACCACGAACGGAATCGCGCCCCAGTAGATGTCGGTGGTCTTGATGCTCTTGGGAGCGACGCTTCGCAGATAGAACAAAGCGAAGCCGAACGGCGGGTGCAAGAACGAGGTCTGCATGTTCACCGCGAGCAGCACCCCGAACCACACGAGGTCGATGCCCAGTTTCTGTGCCACCGGCGCGAGCAGCGGCACCATGATGAACGCGATCTCGAAATAGTCGAGGAAGAACGCGAGCAGAAAGATCATCACGTTGACCACGATCAGGAAGCCTACCGCGCCGCCCGGAAGATCCGAGAGCAGGTGTTCGACCCACAGGTCGCCGTTGACGCCGCGGAACACCAGGCTGAACACCGTAGAGCCGACCAGGATGAACATGACGAAGCTCGTCATGTTGGCGGTCGACTCCACGGCCTGCTTGAGCAGGTCCCAGCTCAACCTGCGCTTGGCGAGCGCCATGAGGATCGCGCCGCTCGCTCCCATCGCCCCGCCTTCGGTCGGCGTGGCGACACCCAGGAATATCGTCCCCAACACGAGGAATATCAGCACCAGCGGCGGAATCGTCGAAGTGAATACCTTGACGATCAATGCGCTTCCATAGAGCGTGCGCGACTCGGGCGGACAGCCTGGCGCGGCTTCCGGCCGGATCAAGGTAACGATGAACACCCACACCGCGTAAAGAGCGGCAAGACCCAGCCCCGGAATAAGGGCGCCCTCGTACAAGTCACCGACCGACGCCCCCATCTGATCGGCGAGCACGATCAGCACCAGGCTCGGCGGAATGATCTGCGCGAGCGTTCCGGACGCGGCGATGACGCCGCTTGCGAGCTGCTTGGAATAGCCGTAGCGCATCATCACCGGCAGCGAAATGAGGCCCATGGCGAGCACCGATGCCGCGACGACGCCGGTCGTCGCCGCGAGTAACGCGCCGACGAAGACCACCGCGTAGGCGATGCCGCCGCGGATCGAGCCGAACAACTGGCCGATGGTGTCGAGCAGATCCTCGGCCATGCCGCTCCTCTCGAGGATCAGCCCCATGAAGGTAAAGAACGGGATGGCGAGCAGCGTCGAATTCGCCATGATGCCGAGGACGCGCTCGGGCAAGGCCTGCAGCAGCGACGGATGCAGCAAACCCAGCTGCATGCCGATCAACCCGAAGAACAGGCCCGTCGCCGCGAGCGAAAATGCCACGGGGTAACCGATCAGCAGGAACACCACCAGGCCGCCGAACATCAGCGGCGCCATCAGATCGAGCGACATCAGGCGCTCTCCGGCTTGGCGTGCTCGCCGGGAAAGAGAATGAGCCCCTTTAGGAACGCAATCCGCTTGATGATCTCGGAAATGCCTTGCAGCGCGAGCAAGGTGAAGGCGACCGGGATGAGCAGCCGGATCGGCCAGCGGATCAGCCCGCCGGGATCCGACGAGTACTCGCTGATCTGGTACGAGCTCAAAAGCGACGGCCAGCTGTACCAGGCGATGATGAGCGACGCCGGCAATAGCGCGAGCAGGCCGCCGAAAATATCGATCCATGCCTGCGCTCGACGCGAGAGCTTGCCGCCGATCACGTCGATGCGCACGTGATCGTTGCGCTTGAGCGCCCAGGCGGCCACCAGCAGGAACATCACCGCGTTGAAGTACCACTGGATCTCGAGCCAGGCGTTCGAGCTCATGTTGAAGGCGTAGCGAAATATCGCGTTGACCGTACAGATGATCACGGCCAGCAGGCCGAACCAGCCGGCGATCTTGCCGATCCACTCGTTGGCGATATCGATCTTTTCCGACAGACGCAGCAACGCGTTCATGTGATTTTCAATCCGTGTGACGGAAGGCCGCCCAGTGTGTCGAAACACCCCGCAAAACACAATTGATGCAAGTCAACGGGACGACGGGTCAGCCCGAAGACCAGCTCACCAGCCCCGTGTAGGCGGTGGCGAGCACCGCTGCGCCGAAGGCGATTCGATACCACGCGAACGGCGTAAAGTCGTGCGTCGCGATGTAGCGCAACAGCCAGCGCACACACAGAAAGGCCGAAATGAAAGCGGTGGCCGAGCCGACCGCGAACAGCCCGATGTCCCCTGCGCCGAACAGGGCGCGATTCTTCCAGAAGTCGTAGGCGCCGGCGGCGATGAGCGTGGGCACGGCGAGGAAGAACGAAAACTCGGTGGCCGCCTTGCGCGACAGACCGAAGAGCATGCCTCCGATGATGGTCGCGCCCGAACGCGACGTCCCCGGGATCAGGGCGAAGGCCTGCGCGATCCCGACCTTGAGCGCGTCACGCCAGGTCATGTCGTCGACCTGCTCCACGCGCACGCGCGGGCGTAACGAGCGCTCGACCCAAAGGATGATGAAGCCGCCCACGATAAACGCGAGGGCAACCGGCACGGGGTGAAACAGGTAGCTTTTGATCAGTTTGCTGAACGCGAGGCCGAGAACCGCCGCGGGGATGAATGCGACGATGAGATTGGCGACGAAGCGCCGTGCCGCCGGTTCCTTGGTGAGGCCTGCGGCAACGCCCCAGAATTTCTTGCGATATTCCCAGACGATGGCGAGCATCGCGCCGGTCTGAATGACGATTTCGAAGACCTTGGCCTTGTCGCCGCTGAAACCGAGGAGGTCTCCGGCGAGGATGAGATGGCCCGTGCTCGAGATCGGCAGGAATTCGGTCAGGCCTTCCACGACCCCCATGACGAGGGCCTTCGCCAGCAGCGCCAGATCCACCGTGCCTCCAAAAACAAAAAGGCGGCAGTTGCCTGCCGCCCCTGGATTCTAGCGGATGAAACTGGCTTGGTGCTTACTTCGTCACCTCGACCTTGCCCTTCATGTTCGGGTGCAGGCCGCAGATGTAGTCGTAGGCGCCGACGTCGTTGAACACCACCGCCGAGCTCTGTCCCTTGAGGATCACCGGTGTACGCAAGGTGGTGGCCCCTTGGACCGTGACCTGGTGCGGCGAGTCGTCGGTGTTGGTCCAGGTGACGACCTGACCGACCTGCACCGCGACCTTCTCAGGGCCGAACAGGAACTCGGAAATACCGACGATGCCCGGCCCGCTCTTGCGCGCGACCGATTTCGGCAGCCCGGTGCCCGACAGCGAAGCGAGCGACATGACAAAATCCTGCTTCTCGTGGGGCTTGTGGCACTGGAAACAGGCTCTCAGGTTCGCCTTCTCGTTCACGTTCTTGTCCGCGGTGAACGCCTGGTACTCCCACTCGCCGTTGCGCAGGTCGTCGGGATATTCGGCGCCCCAGCCGGCGCGCTTCTCCATGACCGCGTAGGCGAGGACGCCGTCCTTGACGAAGTGGCCGTCGGGCCCCTTCACCGGAGTGCCCTTGTCGTCGGTCTTGGCCTTGTACTGGATCAGTGTGAGCACGGTCCCGCTCGGCGACGGGCGGCCCGCGCGCACCGCGTCCACGGCCTCCTTGTTGGCGTAGAGCTCGCGGAACTGCTTGATGTCGTAGCGGTCGACGGTCGCATACAGCACGCCCTTTTCGAAGCCCTCCGGAAAGCTCACTTTTTCTCCGCCGGCCTTCACCTGCACCGCCACCGCCAGGGCCATACAGGCTGCGATCACGGCGAGCGCTGTTACGGTCTTGCGTGTTTTCATAATTGCCTCCTCCTGTGGTCGATCTCCGGTAGCCGGGATCGGACACTGCAACGAACACGCCGCCGGGCGTTCCTATTCCGCGCGCCGGCTTCGCGGAGACTCGTCAGCTCTTGTGGTAGATCTCGGCACCCTTCCTCACGAACTCGACCGCCTTCTGCTCCATGCCGCGCTTCAAGGCGTCTTGCTCGGAAACGCCCTGCTTTTGGGCGTAATCGCGCACGTCCTGAGTAATCTTCATCGAACAGAAATGCGGGCCGCACATCGAGCAGAAGTGTGCCAGCTTGGCGCCCTCCTGCGGCAGAGTCTCGTCGTGGAACTGCTTTGCCTTATCCGGGTCGAGGCCGAGGTTGAACTGATCCTCCCAGCGGAATTCGAAGCGCGCTTTGGAGAGAGCGTTGTCGCGGATCTGCGCACCGGGATGGCCTTTGGCGAGATCGGCCGCATGCGCGGCGATCTTGTACGCCATGATGCCGTCCTTCACGTCGTCCTTGTCGGGCAGGCCCAGGTGCTCCTTCGGCGTCACGTAGCAGAGCATGGCCGTGCCGTACCAGCCGATCATCGCCGCGCCAATCGCGCTGGTGATGTGGTCGTATCCGGGCGCGATGTCGGTGGTGAGCGGCCCGAGCGTGTAGAACGGCGCCTCCTTGCAGTACTTCAGCTGCAAGTCCATGTTCTCCTTGATGAGTTGCATCGGCACGTGCCCCGGCCCCTCGATCATCACCTGGCAATCGTGGCGCCAAGCGACGTCTGTCAGCTCACCCAGCGTTTTCAGCTCCGCGATCTGGGCCTCGTCGTTCGCATCGTAGATCGAGCCCGGGCGCAAACCGTCTCCAAGGGAAAAAGAGACGTCGTAAGCCGCCACGATCTCGCAGATCTCCTCGAAATGCGCGTAGAGGAAGCTCTCCTCGTGGTGCGCGAGGCACCATTTCGCCATGATCGAACCGCCGCGCGACACGATTCCCGTCATGCGCTTCGCCGTCATCGGGATGAAGGGCAGGCGTACGCCCGCGTGAATGGTGAAGTAGTCGACTCCCTGCTCGGCCTGCTCGATCAGCGTATCCCGGAAAACCTCCCAGGTCAGTTCCTCGGCCTTGCCGTCGACCTTCTCGAGCGCCTGGTAGATCGGCACGGTACCGATCGGCACGGGCGCGTTGCGAACGATCCATTCGCGGGTCTCGTGAATATGCTTGCCCGTCGACAGATCCATGACCGTGTCGCCGCCCCAGCGAATCGCCCAGGTCATTTTCTCCACTTCCTCGGCGATGCCCGAGGTCACAGCGGAATTGCCGATGTTCGCGTTGATCTTCACGAGGAAGTTTCGCCCGATGATCATCGGCTCGGTTTCCGGGTGGTTGATGTTCGCCGGAATGATGGCCCGGCCGCGCGCGACCTCGTCGCGGACGAACTCGGGTGTGATGAGCTTAGGAATCGCGGCACCGAAATCCTGGCCGGGGTGCTGGCGCGTGATCAGGTCGGAAAGCGCGTCCCGCCGTTGGTTCTCGCGGATGGCGATGTACTCCATCTCGGGCGTGACGACGCCCTTCCTCGCGTAGTGCATCTGCGTCACGCAGCGGCCGGCGTTGGCGCGCCGAGGTTTGCGCTTCAGGTCGAAGCGCAGCTCCGCGAGCTTCGGGTCAGCGAGACGCTCGCGTCCGTAGCGCGAGCTCGGCCCTGGGAGCTCTCCGGTGTCCCCGCGTTCGGCGATCCATTTGCCGCGCAAGGCGGGAAGCCCCTGGCGGATGTCGATGCCGGCCTGCGGATCGGTGTAGGGGCCGGAAGTATCGTAGACGTAGATCGGCGGGTTCTTTTCGGCACCGAACGACGATGGCGTGTCCGATTGGACGATTTCCCGCATGGGAACACGCACGTCGGGCCGCGATCCCTCGACGTAGACTTTGCGTGAATTCGGCAGCGGCTTCACCGCCGCGTCGTCGACGTGAGCGGTTGCGGCGATGAATTTGGGATTGGCGTTCATGGCTCCTCTCGTACTCGCGTGCCGTCGCCGCGGGAGCGAATGAACCTAGCGTCCAACGCTTCCCTGCGGCGGCATTATCCGCATCAGGTTCGAAGGGTCTGCTCTCACCCGACCGGCGCGCAATCGCGCCCCGGTCAGGACCCCTACGTTGCTCGAGGAAAGTTACTCCAAGCCGTATGGCTTGGCAAGCGGCTCAGTCGCGACTCAGTCGCGACTGAGCCCGCGGGGACGCACGTCGAATGTGAGTCGAATGCAGTTGCGCTCGCCCTCGCGGCGGTACCCGGAGTCCCGTACCAGAGACCTGATCAATTTCAGGCCGAGCCCCCCGACGGGTTGCTGGGCGATCAGGACCGTGGTATCCGCCGGGCGAAATTCGCCAAACGGATTGTGCGGCGGGGCGGCGTCCTCGTAGCGCAAGGTGAAGCCTGCGTCGCCCGGCTCGAAAGCGATCCACACCGGAGACTCGCTCTCCTCGCGATATCCGTGGGTTACGGTATTCGTGAATAGTTCCTCGACGATGAGGAGCAGTTTCAGGCAATCTTCCCGCCCTATTCCGGCAGTCGTACACGCGGCTTCGACAAAAGTCCGGATTTCCGGCATGGAATCCATCTTGGCCGGAAACCGGTAAAGCGGGGCGTTAGCCATGACGGGATGAGCCGGAGGAAGGCCGTTTGGGCTATTATAGAAAAAAGCGCCCGCGAGGGCGCTGGCCAACCTCCGGAATTGTAAGTTTGTAAGCTGACCATTTTTGGGGGGTCACCATGAAATCGACTCGTATGAACGACATTCGTCGGCTCGTGCTTGCGTGGGCGCTTTGCATTGCGCCGATAGCGGCATTCGCGACCGACATCGCCCAGTTCAAGGTGGCCAAGGGTGCGGTGTACCTCGAGCGCGGCGGCAAACGCATGCCCGCCTACGTCGGAACGCATTTGCAGGCGACCGACACGGTAGTCACGGGAGCGGACGGATCAGCCGGAATCACCTTCATCGACAACTCGCTGCTCTCGGTCGGGCCGAACAGCGTTCTGCAGATCGAGCGCTACGCTTTCAACTCGACGACCCACGAAGGGGTCTTCGACACCACGCTCTCCCGTGGAACGCTGTCGGTGGTGTCGGGCAAGATCGCCAAGCAGTCTCCCGACGCGATGAAGGTGAGGACCCCGTCTTCGATCCTCGGAGTGCGCGGGACCGAATTCCTGGTGCGCACGGAATGAGGTGTAAAGCGGATTCATGCATGCGCGCTACCTAGGGCCCCTGGCGGCGCTCCTGGTCCTAGGCGCCTGCGCGACGTCTCGGGACCTTGTCGTTCTGCTCCCGGACAAAGACGGCAAGGTCGGAAAAGTCCTCGTACAAAATCCCAAAGGCGAAACGGTCCTCGAAAGCGCCTACGCCGCCGCCCGCACGTCCGGAAGCGGCCTGCAACGCAACGCCGCCAGCCAGAGCGAGGTCAAGGACGTATTCGGGACCACGTTGACGGCGATGCCGCCTCGGCCGATCTCTTTTACGCTGTACTTCGAGAGCGGCACCGATGAATTCACCGAGCAGTCGAAGCAGGAAGTGAAGCGAGTCATCGCCGAGATGGCACGAAGGCAGGCGCCCGAAATCACCGTGATCGGCCACACCGATCAGGCGGGCCCGGACCCGACCAATGATGCCCTGTCGTTGCAGCGCGCCGAGCGCGTGAAGTCGATTCTCGTCGACATGGGGATCTCCCCGGAACGAATCCTCACCGCGGGGCGGGGCAGGCGCGAGCCGTTGGTGCGGACTGCCGCGGGCGTTTCCGAAGCGCGCAACCGCCGCGTAGAAATCAGCGTCCGCTAGGCCCGTTCCAGCGCAGCACCAGAAGCGTGAGGTCGTCCGCGACCTCGGCGTTGTCTGCGAACTGCGACACATCCGCCCTGATGGCGTCGACGATCGCCGCCGGACCTTTCCCATTGCCGTTACGCTGCAGCGCCCGCTTCAGCCGCTCCACCCCGTAGAGCTCTCCGGCTCGATTCAACGCCTCCGTCACGCCATCGGAAACGACGCAGACGATTCCGTGAAGAGCCATTGAATGCTCCGCGGCAACGTAGGCAAATCCATCGATCACACACAACGGAGGCCCTCCGCCTTCGGCGAGGCGGGCAATCTCGCCTTCGGGGGTAAGGATGAAGGGTGGCTCGTGTCCCGCGTTGCAGTATTCCAAGCGGCCCGTTCTTGTGTCGAGAACGGCCGCAAAGACGGTCACGAACAGGGACTCGGGATTCTCGCGGGCGATTTCCAGGTTCGCCTCGCCCAGCAATTCGTTGATCGGCTGTCCGCGCCGAAGCGCTGCGCTCTTGCACAGGGCCTTGCTCACCGCCATGAAGATGCTCGCGGGCAGGCCTTTCCCGGAAACATCGCCCACCAGAAAGAACAGCCGTTCATCATCGAGCATGAAGAAATCGTAGAGATCTCCTCCCACCTCGCGGGCCGGTTCCATCGACGCGGCAATCTCGAAGCGACGTTCCGAAGGAAACACGAGCTCGGGCCGTGGGAGGATCCCCACCTGGATGCGCCGCGCGGCATCGAGCTCGCCTGCGATCCGCGCCGCAGCCTCGCGCTCGTGCTGCAAGCGCTCCTGAAGCGATTTCCGCTGCGCGTTGGCGTCCGACAGGGTCTCGACCAGCATGGCGGCAAAAAGAAACGCGGTTGCGACTCCGGGCACCGAGGCATCGAGCAGCAGCTCGGCTCCCCGATAGGCCGCAAAGCCCGCCGCGCCCAGGGCGACGAGCAGCAAGACGAGCAGGCCGGTCGACCGCGCCGGGGACAGCCGCGGCACGGTGTACACCACGATCAACCCCGCGATCAAAAGCGCGAAAGCCTCGATCCAGGGTGCCCACCGAGGGCGCATCAGCAGAGCATTGTCAAAGACGTTCTCCAGAACCTGCGCGTGAATTTCGATGCCGGGCATGCGTTCACCCAAGGGCGTGCTTTGATAGTCGATCAAGCCGAGGGCAGTCACTCCCACTAGAACCAGCTTGCGCTCGAGCTCGGCGGGGTCGGCTTTGCCCTCCAGCACGTCGGCCGCCGAGATGAACCGACTCGGGTCGTGAGGCGTGTAGTGCACCCAAAGGCGCCCGTCTGCCTGAGTCGGCACGCTGACCCCAACGCCCACAGCCTCGACCCCGGCCGCGCCGCCGCGGACAGCAAAAGCCTGTACGCCCGTCGCCACGCGTAGCGTTTCGAGACTCAGCGGCAGCACTGGAGTCTCGCCGATCAGAGCCACCAGGGGCACACGCCGGACAACGCCCGCTTCGGTATCGGCGCTGAGGAGTCCGTGACCGCTTGCGGCCGCGTCGATCTCAGGGAGGCTGCGAAGGGTGGCCGCATAGCGACGCAGCGCTCGCAAAGTGTCCGGATTTTTCTGCAATGACGGGGTCATCGGCGCCGTTTCGGAGAGCGTTCCTCTCTCAAGCCCCGCGATGCCCAGAACGACCGGGGCCGCCCGGATCGACGCCGCAAGCAGCGCGTCGTGGCGCGGGAGCTTCGCGAGACGATCGGCCAGTCGTGGATCCGCGTCGGCCACCGAGGGCGCAAGCCACTCAGGGGAAAGGCGATCGGGCTCAGGGAACAGGATGTCCACGCCGATCGCTGCGGGCCGGGCAGCGGCGATCTTGTCGAGGAGCGCTGCCACCAGGGTTCGCGGCCATGGCCATTGGCCGAAGCGATTCAGGCTTCCCTCGTCGATAGCGACGATGACTGCAGGCGCAGAGCGTCTGTGGCGGGGAGACAGCTCCTGGTACCCGTCGAGCCACGCGAGTCGCATGGCGCCAACGACCGGCATGTCCTCCCACGCGACGGGCACGAGCAGGACCATCAGCAGAATCAGACCGTGGCGAACGCCGCGACGATTCAGATTGGCCCGCAATCGATTTGCGCTCGACGCCAACCCGGAACTTTGGACAGCTCCTGTCCCCGCGTTCGCCGAGTCGTCGCTCAGAGCTCGATCTCCAGCCCGTCGTATGCGGCCGAAACGCGTAGAGCCTGGCCCGTCCTCGATATCTCTTCGTAGCGAAGCGTTTCCCGCCAGATCGCGGCTATGCGCTCGTCGTTATTGGCCGGCTCGTGATGGAACAGGACGAGATGCTTGGCGTTCGCCAGCTGGCACAACTCGACTGCGACCACGTTGCTCGAATGCCCCCAGTCCTCCTTCACCGACACCGCCTCCGCGAGCGAATACATCGCGTCGAAAATCACCAAGTCTGCATCCGCAAAAAAGGTTGCGGCGCCTTCGACCTCGTCGGGGATATCCAGCCTGTGCTCCGAATCGGTCGAGTACACGATGACGCGGCCGTCGCGGACGAAGCGGAAACCGTATGAATCGCCCGAATGGTTCTGCAATCTGGCGGTCACGCTCCAGCCGGCGATATCGTAGCTGCGACCCGGTTGAAGCGTGATGAATTCGATCGATGCCGCGAGGCTGTCGAAGGGCACGGGAAAACTGGGCGGAGCCTGTTGCCGGCGGAGGGCCTCCTCGATATTGGTGTGGCAGCCGTAGATGCGGATCTTGTTTCCCTTGACGTACGCCGGCCCGAAAAATGGAAACCCCATGATGTGATCCCAATGGACATGGGATTGAAAAACGTGAAAGGTATTTTTCTTCGAAGGACCGTCGCGGCTGAATACGTGGTTCCCGAAGGCGCGCACTCCGCTCCCGAGGTCGCAAAGCACGTAGTCGTCGTCGCCTGCGTCGAGCTGCACGCACGCGGAATTGCCTCCGAAAGTATGCGAGACCGCGAAATCGAGATCGGTGTCGACCCAGGCCCGCGCCTTTTCCTGCGTGTCGAGGCCCTTGCCCGAAGCGGCCACTATGGCGCTGGCGAGCTTGTCACGGACCGAAGCACAGTCCAGGGAAACGGGAATCGACCCTCGCGTTCCCCAAAACGTAACCCACAGCCCCATCGGTCAGCTACCTCGGGCGGAGTCGTAAGCTGCCAGCGCGGCCGCCGAAACCTTTCCCAAGGCCTCGCGCACCGTTCCGAAGCATTGGAATACAAGATTGAAGCGGCTGATTTCGAAGATTTCCCGCACAACCGGCTGAAGTGCGGCGACGACGATCGAACCTTCCTGCTCGCGAACTTTCTTGGCCGCGAGCATCAACACGCGCAACCCTACGCTGCTGATGTAATCGACCTTGGAGAAATCAAGAACCAGGCGATCGCCGCCCTCGCGGCAGGCCGCCACGTAAGCGTTGAGGTCGGATCTCAGCCCGTCGGTCGTGCTGTTGTCGATCCGCCCGACGGGGGCGAGCACCAACGCGTCTGCGTAACGCTCCTGGGATACATGCATGCGTCAGGCTCCGGACCGATTTGACACGCCCGCTGTCACGATAACGCCGTGACGATTCAACGAAACCATCGTTGTGTGGAGACTATTCTGATTCATCGCCGCGCCGCCTTCAAGTGTGGTACGCCGACCGAATTATCTGCCAAACAGTGCTAGAATCGCGCCCTTTCGCACCGTCCGCTTCTCCATGAGCGTCGAGCAAGCGCGCTTCAACATGATCGAGCAACAGATCCGCACTTGGGAGGTGCTCGATCAGGACGTCCTCGACCTCCTGTACGCCGTGCGCCGCGAGGATTTCGTCCCCGCCGCCTATCGCGAGCTGGCTTTTTCGGACCTGGAAATCCCCCTCTACGAGGGAGCCCCCGAAGGCGAGCGCATGATGCAGCCCAAGGTGGAGGCGCGCATTCTGCAGGAGCTGGCGGTCAGGAAGTACGAGCGCGTGCTCGAGGTCGGCAGCGGCAGCGGTTATCTTGCCGCGCTCCTCGCCGCCCGTGCGCACAACGTGCGCTCGGTGGAAATCAACCCCAAGCTGAAAGCGTTCGCCGAGGAGAATCTTCGGCGCTCCGGTGTCGACAACGTGACCGTCGACCTCGGCGATTCCGCGCAGGGCTGGCAGGCGCACGCGCCCTACGACGTCATCGTACTGACGGGTTCCACCCCGGTTCTGCCGCAGGCCTTCATCGCCCAACTCAAGACCGGAGGAAGACTGTTCGCCGTTGTCGGCGATCCGCCGGTGATGGAGGCGCGGCTCGTCACGTGCGTCAGTCAAGGCTCGCATCATGTCGTCGACCTGTTCGAGACTTCGCTTGCGCCCCTGAGGAACGCGATGCAGCCGGGGCGGTTCCAGTTCTGATGCCGCTGCCGTCGAGTCCGGGGCGCCCGTTCTACCGCCTCGTTCCGCTGCTGATCTTCAGCCTTTCCTCGGCGCCGGTCGGCGCGGCAGATCTCCTGCAGATCTACCGCGAGGCCCTCGCGAACGATGCGACCTACGCTTCCGCGCGCGCGACCCGCGACGCGGGCCTGGAAAACCTGCCGCAGGGACTCGCCCAGATACTGCCCACGGTCAACGCCACGGGGTTCGCCCAAAACAACAATGTCGACATCCAGTTCCGGGAAATCGCCGGTGTACCGGCTGCGCCCGAATCTAAGCGACAAGGCTCTACCAGCGGTTTCACCGTGACGCTGACGCAGCCGCTTTTCAACTGGCAGAACTTTCAGGTGTACAGGGAAGCTGGATTCAAAGCGGCGCAGGCCGAGGCGCTCTTCGGTCAGGCAACCCAGGATCTGATCGTGCGCGTCGCGCAGGCGTATTTCGACGTGCTCGCTTCGCAGGACAGCCTTGCTTTCATTCAAGGGCAGAAGGTCGCCATCGCCGAGCAACTCGCGCAGGCCAAGCGCAATTTCGAAGTCGGCACCGCAACCATCACCGACACCCACGAAGCGCAGGCGCGGTTCGATCTCGCGACTTCCCAGGAAATCGCGGCGCAGAGCGACCTCGAAATCAAGAAGCGCACCCTGCAGCAGATCGTGGGCAAGTACCCGGAACAGCTGACGCCGCTGAAGGCCAATATCGAGCTCAGCCCGCCCAAGCCAAACGCGATGGAGGATTGGGCCAGCGCGGCGTCGACCCAGGGCTATCCGGTCCGGGCGCAGGAGGCCGTGGTCGAGGTTGCCGTACGAGAGATCGAGCGCGTCCGCGCCGGGCATCTGCCGACGCTCAACCTCGTCGGAAACGCCGGCGTGAGTAACTCGGGCCTGAGCACCACCGCGACGGTCAACTCCGCTTCGGACACTACCAACCTCAATATCGGGCTGCAGCTCGCGATCCCCCTTTACTCGGGAGGTAACGTCAGCTCTCTGGTTCGGCAATCCGTGGCCAACCGCGACAAGGCGCAGCAGGACCTGGAAAGCGCGCGCCGCACGGCGGCGCTGAGCGCCCGTCAGTCCTTCCTCGGCGTCACGAACGGAAGGGCGCAAGTGAAAGCTCTGGAAGCGGCGCTCGTCTCCAGCCGCAGCGCGCTCGACTCGAACAAGCTCGGCTACGAGGTCGGCGTGCGCATCAACATCGACGTTCTCAACGCCCAGCAACAGGTGTTTAGCACCCTGCGCGATCTTTCGAGAGCGCGCTACGACACCATCCTTAATGGGCTGCGCCTGAAATCGGCATCGGGTACGCTGACCGACGGTGACGTCGAGGAAATCAACCGCCTGCTCGGTGCCAACTAGGGGCGCCTGAGCAGCCGCTCGCAGATTGCAAGCGTCCTCTGGGTCGCGCCGCGATGGGTCGCGCAGAACTCGATCCCCGCCTTTCCCATACGCTCGCGCAAACGGGAATCACCGAGCAAAAGGCGCGCCTGCTGCACCAATTCCTCCGCGCCGGAAATGCGCAACGCCGCCCCGGCCGCAACGGCGCTTTCCGCAGCCTGGGCAAAGTTGTAGGTGTAAGGACCGATGAGGACCGGCACGCCTGCGGCGCAGGCCTCGATCAAGTTCTGCCCGCCGTAGGGGAGCAGGCTTCCACCGACAAAGGCCGCCTCGGAGGCGCGATAATAGGCCGCCATCTCGCCCATGCTGTCCCCGAGCACGATTCTGCAGTCGGCATCGACAGGCGCGGACGTGCTCCGCCACGCGAATTTCAAGCCGCGCGCTGCCACGAGTTGCGCCACGGCGTCGAATCGCTGCGGGTGGCGCGGAACGATCACGACCAGCGCGTCACCCAGCGAGTCGCGCTCCAGCGCGTCAAGCAGCAGTTCCTCCTCGCCTTCGCGAGTGCTCGCCGCAAGAAATACAACGCGATTGCCGAACCACTGTCTGAATTGCGCCGCGAGCGATTCGCTCGCGGCGGCGGGCTCGACGTCGAACTTGAGGTTTCCCGTGACTTCGATGTCGCGCGCACCGAGGGCCCGGAGGCGCTCGGCGTCGCCGACGGTTTGCGCGGCGACGGCGCCCAGGCGCACGAGCGCGTCCCGAACGAGGGGCCCCACCGTCGCATAGCCGCGCGCCGACTTCGCAGACATTCGCGCATTGGCGAGCATCAGCGGAACCTGGCGGCGCTCGCACTCGGCCACGAGGTGAAACCAGATCTCGGTTTCCATCAGAATGCCGAGGCGCGGCCGGAAATGGCGCAGAAATCGTCTGACGGCGGAGGGGTAGTCGTAGGCGAGCCAGGCCACACGCGCAGTGCCGCCGAGGAGCTGCTCGGCCGCCTCCCGCCCGGTCGCCGTCATCTGGGTGATGAGGAGCTCGCAGTCCGGGTGACGCTGTTGCAGCGCGCGCAGCAGCGGCTCTGCCGCCCGGGTCTCGCCCAAAGAGACCGCATGCAGCCAGATGACGGGCTTCGTCGGGGCTGTCCGATAGAAACCGAATCGTTCTCCAGGACGCTCCCGGTAGCGAGGTTCCCGCCGTCCCCGCCACCACAGCCGTGCGAGCACGAACGGGAAGGCGAGCCAGAGGAGCAGCCTGTAGCCCAAGCGCCACATCAGAACGCTCGCGGCTGCCGGGCCCGGATTACGGTTAGAATACCGCGCATAAGCCGCTGATTATACGGCTTGGCTGGCTCCTTCCTCGCGCCTATGCCCTTGTCCGTAGCGATCATCACGCGCAATGCAGCCTCGCAGCTCGAGAGCTGCCTTGCGAGCGTGACCTTCGCCGAAGAAGTCGTGGTCGTCGACTCGGGGTCGACCGACGGCACGATCGAGCTTGCCACACGCCGCGGCGCGCGCGTGATCGCGAAGGAGTGGTTGGGATTCGGGCCGCAAAAGCAATTCGCCGTCGAGTCCGCCAGCAACGATTGGGTCCTGTGCCTGGATGCGGACGAATCCCTCAGCGAGGAGTTGCGCACGTCAATCATCGCCGAGCTCAAGGCGCCGCGCGGCCTCGTCTACGCCATGCCGCGCTGCAACCGTTTTCTGGGGCGTTGGCTCAGACATGGCGAGGGCTATCCCGATTGGAGCGTGCGTCTGTTTCATCGCAAGCATGCGCAGTGGGGCAACGAACCCGTGCACGAGAAGGTCGCCACGGCGCTGCCGGTCCTTCGGCTGCGCGGCGATCTTCTGCACGATTCGGCGGAGACTCTGGAGAAGTATCTCGACAAGCAGAACCGCTACACCAGTCTGCAGGCCGAATCACTGCGGTCCGCGGGGCGTCGCGCGAACGTATTGCAGCTGGTGCTTTCGCCCTCGATCCGCTTCATCAAGTTCTATCTGCTGCGCCTCGGCTTCCTCGACGGCGTGCCCGGCCTGGTGCACATCGCCATCGGCTGCATGAACACCTTCAACAAATACGCAAAGCTCAAAGCGTTGGAGCGGACATCGAAATGACCATTCTAGTGACCGGCGGCGCAGGATTCATCGGCTCGAATTTTGTCCTCGACTGGTTCGCGCAAGGAACCGAGCCCGTCGTCAATCTGGACAAGCTCACCTACGCGGCCAATCCCGAAAATCTCAAACCGCTCAAGGACAGCCCCGCTTACGTGTTTGTCCACGGGGACATATGCAACCGGGAGCTGGTGCGGCATCTTCT
>Ga0137409_10003935_pt1 | contig 15703 bp, 11 predicted proteins | sample CZODoug1_16funga_FD_122059 | JGI IMG/M metagenome (GOLD analysis project Ga0137409, IMG submission 122059) | Vadose zone soil fungal communities from Angelo Coast Range Reserve, California, USA - CZODoug1_16fungal (Hybrid Assembly) | ecosystem: Environmental > Terrestrial > Soil > Vadose zone... | reverse complement strand
TGCCCATGGAAAGTGTCATCATTTCGACCCTTGGGATCTTGAGCGCGGCGACCTGGTCGCGCAATTCGCGCATCTTGCGGAAGTAAGGACGGGCGCCATTGGGGTCCTCGGTGTGCGGCGGGATGCACATCAGCCCGCGGACTCGTAGATTGGCAAGCCGCGGAACTTCGTTCAATAGTTGCTGAAATTCCTGGTCCTCGAAATCGGGGGGCAAGCCGGATTTCGCCGCCTCGTTGCCAATATTCACCTCGAGCAGGATATCGAGACTCTTACTGGCTTCCTGAGCGGCGGCGTTCAGCTTCTCCGCTAAGCGGGCGGAATCCACCGAATCCACCGCATCGAAGAGTTCCACGGCTTTTGCAGCTTTGTTTGATTGCAAGTGTCCGATCAGGTGGAAGCGGGCGTCTTTGAGCGCTCGGGCTTGAGGTGCTTTGCCGGCGAATTCCTGCACGCGATTTTCGCCAAAGGTTCGCAAGCCGGCAGCGTAAGCTTCGCGGATAGATTCAGCAGGGAAAGTCTTGCTGACTGCCATGACCGTTATGTGGTTCAGGTCGCGTCCGGCTCGTGCGGCGGCCTGGTGCATTCGCTCGCGGATGCGAGCGATATTCCCAGCGATCAAAAGACCGGTGGAACTACTCATCCCTTCTTCCACGCGCGCAAGCCGAGAAACGCGAGCAGTCCGGCGACGATGATGCCGAACCAGCTCGCCTGCATCATGATGGGCATTCCGTTGATAGCGACGTTCACGTGCATCACCAGTCGAAGAACATGCAGGATCAGCAAGAAGAGAAAAATGATCCCACACATCAGAGAATAAGTTTTCGCACTCATAGTCCACCTCGTCGCTGCGCAAGTGCTGCGGGATGAAAATCGGGTCGCCGGGGTTTTGCAGGGCATTGATGCCCTTCACGAAGAGGATCGGGCGCTCGGGGATCTTGGCGTTGGTCTCGGCGGCGTGCTGCCGGGGCAATTCTCGCTAATCCTGATGAATGACGCGATGTCGAAATTCCTCAACCTCGAGATCACCGCCCTGCAGGCGGACGGCAAGGGCAAAATCATCTCCAGCCCGCGGGTCATCACGGCGGACAACGTGGAGGCCACTATAGAGCAGGGCACCGAAATTCCGTACCAGCAGGCGACGAGCAGCGGCGCGACCAGCGTGTCGTTCCGTAAGGCCACGCTGAGCCTGAAGGTGAAGCCGCAGATCACGCCCAACGACAACATCATCATGAAATTGCACGTTAACAAGGACAGCGTCGGTGCCAACACCAGCGCCGGTCCGTCGATCGACACCAAGCAGATTTCCACCGAAGTGCTGGTGGATAGCGGCGGCACGGTCGGCATCGGCGGCATCTTCGAACAGGAGGAGTCCAGCACCAGGACCAAGGTGCCGATGCTGGGCGACATACCGGTCATCGGCATCCTGTTCCGCCAGGACCTGCGGCGCAACGATAAGCGCGAACTGTTGATTTTCGTGACGCCCAGGGTGGTCAAGGACACGCTGACCGTCCGCTGAACCCAACGCTCTCCCGGAACGGCCGCATCGTTTGCGGCCGTTCTGTTTTTAGCGGCCTGACCGTGCACGATCGGTTTCGCTAGAATGGCCGTATGCACGAGGCAACCCTGGAAAATCAAACGCAAGCGCGGGTCGACCTGCCGGGCAGCATCTTCCTGGTCGGAATGATGGGTGCGGGCAAGACCTCGGTCGGCCGGGTCCTGGCGAAACGCCTGCAGAAAACATTCTACGACTCGGATCATGTCATCGAAGATCGCACCGGCGTGAAGATACCGGTGATCTTCGAGATCGAGGGCGAGGCCGGTTTTCGCGTCCGCGAATCTGCGGTGGTGGACGAACTCACGGCGCTGTGTGACATCGTGCTTGCCACCGGCGGCGGTGCGGTATTGAGCGAGAAAAACCGCGAGAGGATGAGGACCAGGGGCATGGTGGTGTACCTGCGTGCCTCCGTCAGAGACCTGCTCAACCGCACTCGCCACGATAAGAACCGCCCGCTTCTGCAGGCGACGGATCCGCGAGTGCGACTCACAGAACTTTACGAGAAACGCGATCCGCTCTATCGCGAGGTCGCGCACCTCACCGTCGACACCGGAAACCAGAGCCTTACCTCGCTCGTCAACCGGCTGTGTCAGCTCCTGCTCGAAACGCGGTCCGAGCAGCGGACTCAGGCGCCGTAGGTCTAGCATCCAATGCGAACCATAACGGTCGGGCTAGGCGAGCGTTCCTACCCGATTTACATCGACAGGGGGTTGCTCGCACGCACCGAGCTTCTGCTGCCGCATCTGGGGCAGCACAAAGTCGCGATTGTCACTAATTCGACGATCGCCCCGCTGTACGTGGAACCGCTGACCTCGGCGCTCGGCAACGCCGCAGTCGAGGTCGTGCCGATCGTCGTTCCCGACGGCGAAGATCACAAGAACTGGCAAACGCTGAATACCATTTTCGATCTGCTGCTGACGCATCGCTGCGAACGCAGGACCACCATCATCGCGCTGGGGGGCGGCGTGGTGGGTGATCTCGCCGGTTTTGCCGCTGCAACCTACCAGCGCGGCTTGCCATTCATTCAGATGCCTACCACTCTGCTCGCCCAGGTCGATTCCTCTGTGGGCGGCAAGACCGCGATCAACCATCCGCGCGGCAAAAATATGATCGGCGCCTTCCACCAGCCGCGCCTGGTGGTCGCCGATATCGCGACTCTGGATACGTTGCCGGCGCGCGAGCTCTCGGCAGGCCTTGCCGAAGTGATCAAGTATGGTTTGATCATGGATGCCCCCTTCCTGTCGTGGCTGGAGGTCAATATGGAAAAGCTGCGCGGGCGCGATGTTGACGCCCTCGCCTATGCGGTTGCCCGTTCCTGCGAGAACAAGGCTCGGGTGGTTGCGGCGGACGAGCGCGAAGCCGGCGCGCGCGCGCTGCTCAACCTCGGGCATACCTTCGGCCATGCGATCGAAGCCGGCTTGGGATTCGGTACCTGGTTGCACGGCGAGGCGGTTGCTGCCGGCATCATCCTCGCCGCCCGGCTCTCCGAGCGCATGGGCCTGCTCAACTCTGCGGAGGTCGAACGAGTGGCCCGGCTCATGAGCCGGGCCGGCCTGCCGACCGAGGCGCCCGACTTGGGCGTAGCCCGTTACCTGGAGCTGATGGGTCACGACAAGAAAGTACAGGACGGCAAACTGCGTCTGGTGCTGCTCAGAGCGCTTGGCGAGGCATTTGTTACGTCTGATTTCCACCCCGAGGACCTGCGCCAGGTTCTTACGGGAGCCGCGGCGCATGCGTGAGCTGGCAGCCTACGGCTCCGATCCTGCAGCCTCGCGCGGCCGACGCATTGCGGAGCCCGCTCCGACCGGGCGAACAGAATTTCAGCGCGACCGCGATCGCATCATCCATTCCGCCGCCTTCCGACGGCTCGAGTACAAAACGCAGGTTTTCGTCAACCATGAAGGCGACCTGTTTCGCACGCGGCTGACACACAGTATCGAAGTGGCGCAGATCGGCCGTTCGGTGGCGCGCAACCTCGGGCTGAACGAGGACCTGGTCGAGGCGATTTCGCTGGCGCACGACCTCGGCCACACGCCGTTCGGACACGCCGGCCAGGACGCGCTCAACGAGTGCATGAAAGAATACGGTGGCTTCGAGCACAACCTGCAGTCGTTGCGGGTGGTCGACCTGCTGGAACAGCGTTACGGCGCGTTCGACGGTCTGAATCTGTGTTTCGAGACCCGCGAAGGCATCCTCAAGCACTGCTCGATCAAGAACGCCGAGAAGCTGGGCGGGGTCGGGGAGCGGTTTCTGAAGAACCAGCGGCCGTCCATGGAGGCTCAGCTTGCCAACCTCGCCGACGAGATCGCCTACAACAATCACGACGTCGACGACGGCCTGCGTTCCGCGCTGATTTCGGTCGATCAGCTGTCCTCAGTGCGTATCTTTGCGCGCCACCTCGATGCCGTGCGCGGACAGTACCCGGAACTGGTGGACCGGCGGCTGATCCACGAGACCGTTCGTCGCATGATCAATACGCTGGTCTCGGATCTGACAGAGCGAAGTCGAGCCCTGATCGCCGAGCATCGTCCGGACAGCGTAGACCAGGTGCGGCTGGCGCCGCCGCTGATCGCGTTCAGTCCTGCGATCCGCGAAGAGCAGCACGAACTCAAGAAATTTCTCAGGAAACATCTGTATCAGCACTACCGGGTTGCGCGCATGAGCAACAAGGCCAAGCGCATCGTCCGCGACCTGTTTCAGGCCTTCATGGCCGACCCGCGTCTCCTGCCCCCGGAATTCCAGTCCCGTGCCGAGGCGGATCTGCCCAGGGCGATCGCCGATTACGTTGCCGGGATGACCGACCGCTACGCGATCCGCGAGCACCGGCGCCTGTTCGCCGTCGAGGAGTCCTGAACGGCCCGCCTTAGGGGGCAACGGCCCGGCTTTTGCCGCGTTTATTGATAGGTCGGCTGCAATCGCGGTAACATTTACGGCTCGCTTGAATTTTTGCGCGTTCCGTCGTTGTCCACCCAGGCTGCCGGTCTGGGGCGACGGCGCGGGCGCCAACTGAAGTAGTACAGAGGTGAGACATGACCAATCCGGCTTTGCCTGCGCGACAGGGACTTTACGACCCCGCAAACGAACACGACGCCTGCGGGGTGGGGTTCATTGCGCACATCAAAGGCGCGAAGAGTCACACGATCATCGAGCAGGGCCTGCAAATTCTGAAGAATCTGACCCACCGCGGCGCGGTAGGTGCGGATCCCAAGGCCGGCGACGGCGCCGGCATTCTTATCCAGATCCCGGACCCGTTCTTCCGCGAGGAACTGGCCAAGCAGGGGATCAAACTGCCGCCGCCCGGAGAATACGGCGTAGGCATGGTATTCCTTCCGCAGGAACCGGCCTCGCGGCTTGCTTGCGAGTACGAGATCGAGCGCGCCATCAAGGACGAGGGTCAGGTACTGCTCGGCTGGCGCGACGTACCGCGCGACGGTTCCAGCCTCGGCGAATCGGTCAAGAGAATCGAGCCGGTCATCCGCCAGGTGTTTATCGGCCGTGGCGCAGGCGTTACCGTCACCGACGCGCTCGAGCGAAAGCTCTACATCATCCGCAAGGTTTCGGGGCACGCCATCCAGGCGCTCAAGCTCGAGCACGGCAAAGAGTTCTACGTGCCCTCGATGTCGGCCCGAACCGTCCTTTACAAAGGCATGCTGCTAGCGGGGCAGGTCGGCAGCTACTACAAGGACCTGCAGGATGCGCGCGTCGTTTCCGCGCTGGCGCTAGTGCACCAGCGCTTCTCGACCAATACATTCCCGACCTGGGATCTGGCGCATCCGTTCCGGATGATCGCCCACAACGGCGAGATCAATACCCTGCGCGGCAACGTCAACTGGATCCGCGCGCGTCAGGGCGCCATCTCCAGCCCGATTCTCGGGCGTGATCTCGACAAGCTCTGGCCGTTGATCTATGACGGCCAGTCCGACTCCGCTTCGTTCGACAACGCACTCGAGCTGCTCACCATGGGTGGCTATTCGATCGCGCACGCGATGATGCTGCTGATTCCGGAGGCGTGGGAGAAGCACGCCCACATGGACCCGAGCCGGCGCGCGTTCTACGAGTACCACGCCCCGATGATGGAGCCTTGGGATGGTCCGGCGGCGGTGGCGTTCACCGACGGCCGCCAGATCGGCGCCACGCTCGACCGCAACGGCTTGCGGCCGGCGCGCTACCTGGTAACCAGCGACGACATGGTGGTGATGGCTTCCGAAACCGGCGTGCTGCCCGTGCCCGAGGAGAAGATCATCAAGAAGTGGCGGTTGCAACCCGGCAAGATGTTCCTGATCGATCTCGAGGCAGGCCGCATCATCGACGACAAGGAACTCAAGGACACGCTCGCCAACGCCAAGCCCTACAAGGCGTGGATCGACCGCATCCGCATCAAGCTCGACGACCTGCCGGTCTCCACCAAGATAGTGGAGCAGAGCAAGGTGCCCTTGCTTGACCGCCAGCAGGCCTTCGGTTACACGCAGGAAGACCTGAAGTTCATCCTCAGTCCGATGGCACAGCAGGGTGAAGAAGCGGTCGGCTCGATGGGCAACGACTTGCCGCTTGCGGTGCTGTCCCACAAGAACAAGACGCTCTACCACTATTTCAAGCAATTGTTCGCCCAGGTCACTAACCCGCCGATCGACCCGATCCGCGAGGAGCTCGTGACCTCGCTCGTTTCTTTCATCGGACCCAAGCCCAACCTGCTTGGCATCGACGAATCGAATCCGCCGATGCGCCTCGAGGTCAGCCAGCCGGTACTGGACTTCAACCAGATGGAGACCATCCGACACATCGATTACTACACCGGCGGCAAGTTCAAGTCCTTCGAGATCGACATTACCTACCCGGTCGCCTGGGGCAACCACGCGATCGAAGCAAGGCTGGCCAGCCTGTGCGCACAGGCCGAGGATGCGGTTCGCTCCGGCTACACCATCCTGGTTGTGTCGGATCGCAAACTGGACGCAACGCATGTCGCGATCCCTGCGCTGTTGGCCCTGTCCGCGATTCACCAGCACCTGGTGGGCAAGGGCTTGCGCACCTCCGCCGGCCTGGTGATGGAAACCGGGTCCGCGCGCGAGGTGCATCACTTCGCGCTGCTCGCGGGTTACGGCGCGGAAGCGGTGCATCCCTGCCTAGCGATGGAGACCATTCTCCATGCAGACGAATCGATCCCGGACGCCTACCGCGGCGAGAAGGGAGTCGCGAACTACGTCAAGGCACTCGGCAAGGGCCTGATGAAGGTCATGTCGAAAATGGGCATCTCCACGTACATGTCCTATACCGGAGCGCAGATATTCGAGGCGGTAGGCTTGGCGAAAGTCCTGGTGGACAAGTATTTCACCGGGACCACTTCCAGCGTCGAGGGCATCGGCGTGTTCCAGGTTGCCGAGGAGGCGATACGACAGCATCGTGCCGCGTTCGGCGAAGACCCGGTGCTGGGCAACGCGCTGGATGTAGGCGGTGAGTACGCCTGGCGCGTACGCGGCGAAGAGCACATGTGGACGCCGGACGCGATCGCAAGGCTGCAGCAGTCCACACGCAGTAATTCCTATACTACCTACAAGGAGTACGCGCGGATCATCAACGATCAGTCGAAGCGGCACATGACGCTCCGCGGGCTGTTCGAGTTCAAGGTCGACGGGCGCGTACCGGTGGCGATCGAGGAGGTCGAATCCGCGGCGGAGATCGTCAAGCGCTTCGCCACCGGCGCCATGTCGCTGGGCTCGATTTCCACGGAGGCGCACACCACGCTTGCCATCGCCATGAACCGCATCGGCGGCAAATCCAACACCGGCGAAGGGGGCGAGGACTATAGGCGCTACGCGCCGGTGAAGGCCGGCGAGAGCCTGATGTCGCGGTTCGGCCGCGAACGCGTGGAAGTCGACATACCGTTGGCCGCGGGGGACTCCCTCAAGTCGAAGATCAAACAGGTTGCTTCTGGTCGTTTTGGCGTCACTGCTGAGTATCTGGTGTCCGCCGAGATGCTGCAGATCAAGATCGCACAGGGGGCGAAACCCGGCGAGGGCGGGCAGCTGCCAGGCCGCAAAGTGTCCGCGTACATCGCCGAGCTGCGCTACGCGACGCCGGGAGTCGAACTGATCTCGCCGCCGCCGCACCACGACATCTACTCCATCGAAGACATCGCGCAGCTCATTCACGACCTGAAAAACGCCAATCCCGATGCTGCGATCAGCGTAAAACTCGTGTCAGAAGTGGGTGTCGGCACCGTGGCCGCGGGCGTGTCCAAGGCGAAGGCCGATCACGTCACTATTGCCGGCCACGACGGTGGCACCGGCGCCTCCCCTTGGTCGTCAATCATGCACGCGGGCACCCCGTGGGAACTCGGACTCGCCGAGACCCAGCAGACGTTGGTGCTCAATCGCCTGCGCGGCCGCATTGCAGTCCAAGTGGACGGCCAGTTGAAGACTGGCCGCGATGTGGTGATCGGCGCCATCCTCGGAGCTGACGGATTTGGCTTCTCCACCGCGCCACTGGTGGTCGAGGGTTGCATCATGATGCGCAAATGCCACCTCAACACCTGTCCGGTGGGGATAGCGACGCAGGACCCGGCGCTGCGCAGGAAGTTCGAAGGCAAGCCGGAGCACGTGATCAATTACTTCTTTTTCGTCGCCGAGGAAGCGCGCGAACTGATGGCGAAGCTCGGCATCCGGAAATTCAACGATCTCATCGGCCGCACCGACCTACTGGACACGAGGAAGGGTATCGAGCACTGGAAGGCGAGGGGGCTCGACTTCTCGAAGATCTTCTGCATTCCGCAGATGCCGGCCGATGTCGCGCGCTACAACATCGAGAAGCAGTACCACGGACTGGAGAAGGCGCTCGACCACCGCTTGATCGAGTTGGCGAAGCCGGCACTGCAACGCGGCGAGAAGGTCACGATCGAGATGCCTATCCGCAACATTAACCGCACCGTTGGCACCATGCTCTCTGGCGAAATCGCCAAGCGTTATGGCCATGACGGCTTGCCGGACGACACCATACACATCCGCTTCGCGGGCTCTGCGGGACAGAGCTTCGGGGCGTTTCTGGCGAAGGGTGTCACCCTCGACCTCATCGGCGATACCAATGACTATTGCGGCAAGGGACTGTCGGGTGGGCGCATCTCGGTCCAGCCCTCGCCAAAGTTCCGCGGCGAACCGACCGAGAACATCATCACCGGCAACGTGGTGCTCTACGGGGCGATCGCTGGCGAAGCTTATTTCCGCGGTGTTGCTGGCGAGCGCTTCGCCGTCAGGAACTCGGGCGCGCGCGCCGTGGTCGAGGGCGTTGGCGATCATGGCTGCGAATACATGACCGGCGGCACGGTAGTCGTGCTCGGCATGACCGGGCGCAACTTCGCTGCCGGCATGTCGGGCGGGATCGCGTACGTGCTGGACGAGGACAGCAGCTTCAAGACGCGCTGCAACCCGTCGATGGTGCAGCTCGAGCCGGTATTGTCCGAAGCCGAGCAAGAGGCCAAGGTACCGCAGGATGTATGGCACATGAATAGGGCTGACGAGACGATTCTCAAGGGCGCGATCGAGAAGCATGCCGGCTATACCGCGAGCGCACGCGCCAGGGAAATACTTTCCAACTGGGCCGCTTACCGCACCAAGTTCGTCAAGGTGTTTCCGTCCGAATATCGCCGCGCGCTGGGCGAACTGGCGGCCAAACGCCGCGAGCTGGCAGCGTAAAAACTCACCACTGAGGCGCAGAGAACACGGGCTCCCGTGTTCTCCCGGCGCCTCTGTGTCTCTGTTGTAGGGATGCAAGGGACTGAAGAATGGGGAAGATCACCGGTTTCATGGAGTACCAGCGCCTCGACGAGCCGCACGAGCCCAAAGAGGCCCGCAAGAAGCACTACCGCGAGTTCTATGCACGCCTGTCGGACGAGGCGGCCGCGACTCAGGGCGCGCGCTGCATGGATTGCGGCGTCCCGTTCTGCATGTCGGGCTGTCCGGTCAACAACATCATTCCAGACTGGAACGACCTGGTTTACCGGCACAACTGGAAGCATGCGATCGATGTTCTGCACTCGACCAACAATTTCCCGGAGTTCACCGGTCGCATCTGCCCCGCGCCGTGCGAGGAAGCCTGCGTGCTGCGCATCAACGCCGATGCCGTCAGCATCAAGTCGATCGAGCACGCGATCATCGACAAAGCGTGGGAAGAAGGTTGGGTAAAGCCGCAACCGGCGGCGCACAAGACCGGCAAAAAAATCGCGGTGGTCGGCTCGGGCGGCGCAGGGCTCGCTTGCGCGCAGCAGCTCGCACGCGCCGGGCACGAGGTCACGGTATTCGAGAAAAGCGACCGCATCGGCGGGCTGCTGCGCTACGGAATCCCCGACTTCAAGCTCGACAAGAGCGTGATCGACCGGCGCCTAGACCAGATGCGCGCCGAGGGTGTCGAGTTCCGCCCCAGGGTATTCGTCGGCGTGCGATCCCCCGGCAAGGGCGTGGTGAACGACGCGCGCGAAAGCATCGCTCCCGAGAAACTGATGGCCGAGTTCGATGCTGTCGTGCTTGCCGGCGGCGCCGAGCAGCCGCGCGACCTGCCGATCCCGGGGCGCAGCCTCGACGGCGTTCATTTCGCGATGGAGTTCCTGCCGTTGCAGAACAAGCGTGTTGCGGGCGACTCGAGCGTTCCCGAGCTGTGGGGGACCAACAAGCATGTCGTTATCATCGGCGGCGGCGACACCGGCTCGGACTGCGTCGGCACCTCCAACCGCCACGGCGCGCGCTCGGTGACGCAGTTCGAACTGCTACCGATGCCACCCGATGTCGAGCGCAATCCGGTGTGGCCGTTCTGGCCGACGAGGCTGCGCACCTCCTCCTCGCACGAGGAGGGCGTAAACCGCGACTGGTCGGTCGCGACCAAGGAATTTATTGGAAGCAACAATCGCGTTACCGCCCTGAGGGCGGTTCGGCTGGAATGGAAAGAAGGCAAACCGCACGAGGTGCCGGGCTCGCAGATCGATATGCCTGCCGATCTGGTGCTGCTGGCGATGGGCTTCGTTTCGCCCTTGCAGTCGATGCTCGAGGAATTCGGCGTCGAAAAGGACGCTCGCAGTAACGTCAAGGCCGACACCGAGGGCCCGAAGGCCTACGCGACGTCGGTACCAAAGGTGTTTGCCGCGGGGGACATGCGTCGCGGCCAGTCGCTGGTGGTGTGGGCGATCCGCGAAGGACGCCAGTGCGCGCGCGCAGTGGACGAGTTCCTGATGGGCGACTCCGTGTTGCCGCGCTGAAAGATCTACTTCGTCCCCGCCCTGTCGACGGCGTGGAGAGTGCGCCGAGTATGTTGGTGCCGATATCTTGACTGACGCGGTTTCACCACCCTCTCCGCCTGAGTACCAACAGGACCGGGTACTCAGTGCATGTCGAAAGTACGAAAATCCTTTTGGTAGTCAGGGGGAGAGGGACGGGGTGAGGTGGATGTCCAAGCTCAAGAACGATACGTTCATCCGCGCACTGCTGCGCGAGTCCACGCCGTATACGCCGGTCTGGATCATGCGACAGGCCGGTCGCTATCTTCCGGAGTACAACCAGGCCAGAACGCGTGCAGGCAGCTTCCTCGACCTGTGCAAGAACCCGGACCTGGCCACCGAAGTCACGCTGCAGCCGTTGGCGCGCTTCCCCCTCGACGCCGCCATCCTGTTCTCCGACATCCTCACCATCCCCGATGCGATGGGACTGGGATTGTCCTTTGCCGAAGGCGAGGGGCCGCGTTTCGAGCGGCCGCTTCGCGACGAACGGCAAATCCGCAATCTAAGGGTTCCCGACCCCGACATGCACTTGCGCTATGTGCTGGATGCCGTGTCCCAGATCCGCAGGGCTCTCGCCGGTGAAGTCCCGCTGATCGGCTTCTCGGGCAGCCCCTTCACGCTGGCCTGCTACATGATCGAGGGTCGAGGAGAGTCGGATTTTCATGAGACCAAGCGCATGCTCTACCAGCGCCCGGAACTGCTGCACCATGTGCTCGACGTTAATGCGCGCGCCGTCGCGGCCTACCTGAATGCGCAGATCGAGTCGGGTGCGCAGGCGGTGATGCTGTTCGATACTTGGGGCGGGGCGCTTTCCGGCGAGGCGTTTCACGAATTCTCGCTGTGCTACATCGAGCATGTGTTCGCACAACTGCGGCGCGAGCATGACGGCGAGCAGGTGCCGCGCATCGTCTTCACCAAAGGCGGCGGGCAGTGGCTGGAAAGCTTGGCGCACTGCGGTGCCGATGCGGTGGGCCTGGACTGGACGGTGGACATCGGCAAAGCCCGGGCCCGAGTAGGCGATCGCGTGGCGTTGCAGGGAAACCTTGATCCGGCGGTGCTGCTGTCCGCGCCGGAAGTCATCCGCCGCGAAGTCGGCAAGATTCTTGCGGGCTTCGGCTATGGCAACGGACATGTGTTCAATCTGGGCCACGGGGTGTCCCAGTTCACGCCTCCGGAGCACGTCGCGGCGCTGGTCGAAACGGTGCACTCTGGAAGCCCGCAATTTCACTAGGTTTACGAGGGGGTGCCCTGCCGAACCCCAGTATTTATGCACAATTCGGCAGGGTCCCCTGCGAAAACGCAGGCGCAGTAAGGCTTTCCGCGAGGCTGTTATATAAGTTTTTGAAAAATATGTGGAATTATGAGGTTGCAGCGCGAATCCCGCGCCCGATCTAGGTTTCAGCGGGATTTCAGACGAGGCGCGCCGCCGGTTTAATCAACAGATTTATCCACAACCGTTCCGTGCTCGGAAAAAGCCCTTCCGCGCAAGTGATTTAGGTGCGTAACCGCAGACAGTACGCGAGAGGCCGCCAGTAAACTTCTGCTCGGTGCTTTGCGTAGCGGATCTCAATGACCATCGCCAGGATTGCACTCGACGTCCCGCTAGAGACGCTTTTCGATTACCGTACGGGGGATCTCGCACCGGTTCCCGGTCAGCTCGTGGTCGTACCCTTCGGCAGGCGCAGAGACGTGGGCGTGGTCGTGGAACTCGCCGATCGTTCCGAGATTGCCGATGCGCGCCTGCGCCGTATTGAGCGCTTCCTCCCGCTTGATCCGTTGCCGGAGGATCTGCTGGCACTGACCCGGTTCTGCAGCGACTACTATCATCACCCTTTCGGTCGGGCCTTGTTGTCCACGTTGCCGTCGCTCATCAAGCGCGCCGGCTACAGCGGACCGAAGCGCCAATGGCAGTATGCGCTCACCTCTGCGGGGCGCGCGCTGCGTGCAGATCAATTTCCGCCCGGCGCAGCGGTAAAGCGTAGGCTGCTGGCAGCGTTGTCGACGTCGGCAGCGCTTGGGCAGGCGCAGGTGCGAGCGCTTTCGGCCCGGGCACCGGCGTTGCTGCAGCAGTGGATGGAGGCGGGATGGGTCGAGAAACGCCCCGCCACAATACCGGATGCGCCGGTGTCCCGATCTGAGCAGGGTCCCCAACTGACCGGCGAGCAGCGCCGCGCAGTCGAGATGATCTCGGCTACCTTCGGAACGTTCTCTCCCTGGTTGCTTGACGGCGTCACCGGCAGCGGCAAGACCGAGGTGTACTTTCGCCTGATCGAGGCTGCCATCGTGCACGGTTCGCAATCTCTGTTGATGGTTCCCGAGATCAATCTCACGCCGCAACTAGAGGCGCGGTTTCTACAGCGTTTCCCGGGAGTAAGGCTGGTCAGCCTGCATAGCGGGCTGTCGGACGGTGAACGCTGTGAGCGTTGGTTGGCGGCGTTTGCGGGCGACACGCAGGTCGTGCTCGGGACGCGATTGTCGGTGTTTACGCCGCTACCGCGACTGGGGCTGGTAATCGTGGACGAGGAGCACGATGCTTCCTTCAAGCAACAGGAAGGGCTGCGTTACTCGGCGCGCGATGTTGCTCTTTTCATGGCGCGGCAACGCCGCGTGCCGATCGTGCTGGGCTCCGCCACGCCAGCCCTTGAGAGCTACCACAACGCCCGCAGCGGGCGATTTGGCCATCTGCACCTGAGTACTCGTCCTGCCGCCAGCCCCCCGCAAATTCGGCTGATCGAAACCCGCGCAGCACGGCAGACGCACGGGATGTCGGAACCGCTGTTGCAGGCAATACGCGAACGCCTGTTGCGCGGCGAGCAGAGCCTGGTGTTCCTGAATCGCCGCGGCTTCGCGCCGGCGCTGGTGTGCGGCGCCTGCGGCTGGGTTGCGCAGTGCGGGCGTTGCGCTGCGCGTCTGGTATGGCATCTGCGCAAAGAACGGTTGCGATGTCACTACTGCGGACACGAAGAACACCTGTCGCAGGTGTGCCCGGACTGCGGCAATCAGGATCTGAAGGGCTTGGGGCAGGGTACCCAGCGTCTCGAGGAAGCGCTTATCGGAATTTTCCCCGGCGCGCGCATCCTGCGCATCGACCGCGACAGCACCCGCCGCAAGCGCTCGTGGCAGGCGATGCGCGAGGATATCCACGGCGACCGCGTCGACATTCTGGTCGGGACCCAGATGCTCGCCAAGGGGCACGATTTTCCGAAACTGACGCTGGTTGCCGTCGTCAATCCGGACAGCGCGTTGTTTTCCGCCGATTTCCGTGCAGCCGAGAAGCTGTTCCAGCAGTTGATGCAGGTGACCGGACGAACCGGCCGCGCCGACCTGTCGGGCGAGGCGCTGGTGCAAACGCAGTTCCCCGCACATCCGTTGTATCAGGCGCTGTTGCTCCAGGATTACCGGGCCTTCGCGGACGAATTGCTTGCGGAACGCAAGCACAGCGGCTTTCCGCCGTTCGTGTATCAGGCGCTGTTGCGCGCCGAGGCACTCAGCGAGCGCGCGTTGATGGATTTTCTGACGGAGGCAGTTCATCGTGCTGCAGGTCATGACGAGGATGTGACGCTTTATGACCCGGTGCCGGCGGCGATCGCGCGGGTTGCCGGGCACCATCGCGCCCATTTACTCGTGCAGTCCTCCTCACGCGGCGCGCTGCAGCGCTTCCTGTCGAACTGGGTTCCGGCGCTCGCGCAGAAGAAGGCGGGCCGGGTGCGCTGGTCGCTCGACGTCGACCCGCTCGAGTTGTGAGAAGTCCGGCGTGTCCGGGCCGGTATAATCGCACTTTTCCCCGACGCCCCACGCAATGAGCAACGCCCCCGCGCTGGATCTGCGCTCCCATTTCACCGGGCTGTTGCGATCTGCCCTTGTCGAGATTGCGCCCGACGCAGGAGTCGCTCTGGTGATTACGCTTCACCCTTACGCGATTTGGAGTGACAACCGTTCGGCGACTGCGCAGCACGGCCAGCCGTCCGACGTTGACGCCCACGTGCCGCTGATGTTGTGGGGACAACGGATTCGTTCCGGGACGTATCCCGGGAGGGTCGGTGAGGTAGACCTCGCCCCCACCCTCGCACGCCTGCTCGGTCTTACGCCCGCCGAGCCGGTGGATGGGCGCGTGCTCGTCGAAGCGCTCGAGCGGCGGGATTGAGAGGGCATCGTGGTTGATAAACTCACAGTCGGTCAGATGGAGCAGATCGAAGCGATCGAGCAGTTCCAGAAGGTCGTGGAGCACTCGCATCACCTCGTGCAAGAATTGGCGGCGAACCGGGCTGCCCCGGCGAAGGTCCTGGCCAGGATCTGCGAGTTGATCGCACGGGACATGTCGCAGATGCGGCAGCGGGCGCTCACGAAGAACATCGGGACTATCGCCGACGTGGCGGGCTCGCTGGCGGTGATGGCGGCGCGCGGCGGAGGGATGAGTTTGAAGCTGCGGGGTCTGGAGGACGGCGTGCACAGCCTGCGGATGCAGCTTGAGCACGCGCTCAAGATGGCCTCGATGATCGAGAAGAAAGAGAAGAAGCCTCCGTCACCGCCCGCCTGACGTGTCGGCGATCCGCTGTCGCGATCTCATCAAGCACTATGGGAGCGTCGTCGCCGTAGACGGTCTCAACCTCACCGTGGAGACCGGTGAATGCTTCGGGCTGCTCGGCCCGAACGGCGCCGGCAAGACCACCTGCATTGAAATCCTTGAGGGACTCACGGTTCCGGATGCCGGCGCGGTGGAGGTGCTGGGCCGGTCCTGGGCGGACGAGCGCGGCGCGCGGGCGCTGCGCGAGCGGCTCGGCATTCAGCTCCAGGAGACACAACTCGCCGACAAGCTCACGGTCGAAGAGACCATCCGCCTGTTCCGCAGCTTCTATCGCCGCTCGCACACGGTCGACGAAGTGCTCCCGCTGGTC
>Ga0137409_10003934_pt1 | contig 15708 bp, 11 predicted proteins | sample CZODoug1_16funga_FD_122059 | JGI IMG/M metagenome (GOLD analysis project Ga0137409, IMG submission 122059) | Vadose zone soil fungal communities from Angelo Coast Range Reserve, California, USA - CZODoug1_16fungal (Hybrid Assembly) | ecosystem: Environmental > Terrestrial > Soil > Vadose zone... | reverse complement strand
GAAGCGGCTGCGCACCCTGGTGGTCGTGCATTCGAGCCTCGTGCCGCCCGAGTCGCTCGAGGGCTACAGCGAGCGCGAGATCGCCGAGTGGCGCACGGAATACGACGTGATCGGCTCGCTCCGCAAGGCCGGTCACACGGTGCAGACGCTCGGCGTGCTCGACTCGCTGACCGAGCTGCGTGCGGCGCTGCTGGAGTGGCATCCGGACGTCGTGTTCAACCTGCTCGAGGAATTCAATGGCATCGTCACCTACGACCAGCACGTGGTGGCCTTCCTGGAACTGATGCGCCAGCCCTACACGGGCTGCAATCCGCGCGGCCTGCTGCTGGCGCGCGACAAGGTGCTGTGCAAGCAGCTGCTGGCCTTCCATCGCATCCCGACACCGCAATTCGCGGTGTTCCGGCGCGGCCAGCACCTGCGGGTGCCGCAGCGCCTGCGCTTTCCGCTGTTCGTGAAGTCGGCGACCGAGGATGCCTCGCTCGGCATTGCCCAGGCCTCCGTGGTCGACGATGCGGCGCGCCTGCGCGAGCGCGTGCAGTTCATGCATGAGCAGATCGGCTCGGACGCCCTGGTCGAGGAGTACATCGCCGGGCGCGAGCTCTACGTCGGGGTGATCGGCAACGAACGACTCAGCCGGCTGCCGGTGTGGGAGATGAAGTTCGGTACCCTGCCGGAGACGCTTCCGGCCATCGCCACCCGCAAGGTGAAGTGGGACCGCGCCTACCAGAAGAAATATGAGATCACCACGCGCGAAGCGAGCGATCTGGAGTTTGTGCCCGCGCTGTTCCGCGAGGAGACGGCAAAGCAACCGAAGTCGCCCACATCCGGCTAGCGACTGCCGTTCGCTACTTCGGCACGACAGCCACTGGACCAGGCAGGTGCATAGTTGTTTTTGACTGTGCTCCGACTATCAGTCGCTGCCCGTCACGGCCGTAGTGAGCGAGAACTGCGGGCTTGGCCCAATCGAGATCCCAACCGTCTTCAATGGCAATGACGGTGTAAGAGCCGGGACTCACATTGAAGAGCGTAAAACTCCCGTCGAGATCCGTCTGGTCCCGGCGAAAACGATCAAGGTTCGCTTCCGGGTCCTTTGGGATCAAAACCACCATCGCGCCGGCAAAACCTTTTCCATCGCGCCTGGCGAATCCGTCTACCGTGACCGAGCCTCCCGTCAGCGAGAGCGAGATTGCAAGATCTGCTCCTGCCGGCACGGTTAACGTCCGTCCCAGAGTTGATCCTCCATCCCACGCCATTCGCGCAACGGAATACGCTTCGTTCTGCGAACCTGCCAGCACGTCGTATTTGCCGGGGATGACATCCGTGAAGTTGGCTTCTCCCGTCTCATCCACGGCGGAAGTTGTCGCCATGCCTTTGCTGTTGCGCAGTCCGATCTGGATTTGCTGCGGGAGTGCCGCTGCGCCCACCACTTCGACCTTGATTTTCACCCGGCTGGTCGAGTTGCCCGAGGTGCCATCTAGTTCCTGACTGCTGGTGAGATTGGTCGCAGTCGGCTCTTTGAGTTGACCGTTCGAGTCAGGCGTGCGAACCACATAACGGCCGGCCGCAATGCCCGTGACTTCGTAAACGCCCGGGGAAACGCTTTTGACGCCGCCGACTTCCATCTCTTCCACTCCATCGAATACGGGCTTTTGTATCCGGGGAAAAGCCACGTTCCCGTTTTCAGCGGCATGAAAGAGCAGATGAAGGGCGGGAGCGGGATTCAGATGAATGTCCGCTTCCAGGCGATCGCCACCCCGGACCGGGATAGGCGTTGCCTCATCGGCTTCGGTGGTATCGCCGTAAAACGTGAGCGGATAAGCGACATCGAGAGCCGTGTCCACCTCGACTGGAGCCTCGGGCGAACCTTCGGCAGCGGAAACTGGATTCACCGCATACCACGGTGTCGCTTTGGCGGAAACAAAGTAAGTACCTTCGTCGAGAGGTGTTACTTCGTACTTACCCTGGTCGTCGGTGGAGGCGCCGCGAAATCGCGATATCCGGCTCACCCCTGAGAAACGGTTTTCCCGGTACACCATGATCTGCGCCTGCCGCACTGGCTCTCCGAATTCGTCGAGGACTTTTCCCGCGAGCACGGCGTTGGGCGACAGACGCAGGGTAAGGTTCTCGGCGTCAACGCCGACGGCGCCGGTCACAATGGCCGTCGAGAACTGGTCGTGCTGATTGTAAGCGGCGGTGATGAAGCCGCGTTTCGCTCCCTGCAAGGCGAACTTTCCGGCCGGAACGTGGAACTCAAAACGTCCATCTTCGGAACTGATCGCAACCTGCACGTTCTCACGAATCTTGGCGTCCATGATGGTCACGCGGGTACGCGCCAGAGGAGCCCCGCCGAGCGCATTCACAACCCTTCCCGCGATTCGCCAGGGACCGCTTGGAATCCGCCCTCGTTCCGGGCCGTCATTCTGGGCAAAGAGGTTCGAGAAATTGCCCAGGAGCCCGCCGATTGCGAGTGCCACCACTAGTGTCGGATTGCGAAAGCGCAGCATGGTTGTTCGCTCGGTTATTCGTTTAAGGAGATTAATTGCAATCGCACGTGTTCTTTTTGCCCACCGGCAATTCTCACTGCTGGACCCTTGGTCTCGTAGGCGCGTGCGGCCTCTGGATTCCGGTACTCGATGTCGGACTGCGGTCGATCGAAAGCGAGTACGCGGTATGCGCCTGGGGCGAGTGGCGGCGAATTGAAGCTGCCATCCGCGGACACCCACGCCTCCGAGTACTGGCCACCACCATCCGCGAGTGGAAGGAAGTAGATGTGTGCCGCAGGAGGAGGCATGGCCACAGGTCCAGAAAATGAGGAGCCTCCACCATTTGTTGCAAGAGGATTCAGCGAAGGCGCGGGTGGTGTGATGCCCTCCACGGTGCCGTCGATCTCCGCCGTATCGTCGCGCATAGTGATTTCAATCGGAGATGTAGAGCCGCCTGCGGGAACGACCAGCGGTTCATAGCGTAAGTCGATGTTTCCCGATCGAACCGAAGCGACGTAACCGCGCGAGGTAATGACGCGAACCCAGTATCGACCGGGCCGGGTGCTCTCGATGGCGAGCGCTTCATCGCCCGGACCGGTGGGGCTCCTCAGTGAAGCGGCTCCGCCCCGTTCAGAATCGTCGGCGGGCTCCAGGATGACGTTCAAATAGCGCCGCGGCCCTCGGAGCGTGACGGAGCGCCGGCCGCTGTTGAGCGTGATCGTCCCCGTGTTATCTGCGGAAGTAAACTCCTCCTTCACATCGACTCTGATCGGAGAATTCGGCGCAAGGGTCATGGCAGGTCCACGGACCGCAGCCCCGTTGACGGCGATGGTGAGCGACCCCGTTCCTGTGTTCTGCCCGGCACTGTAACCGGCAGCTTCGATCGTGTAGCTCCCGTCTGGCAGCATGCCTTCGATCACTTGGTCGCGATTGTTGTAGCCCAAAGAGAAGCCGGGGCCTTTGTGCCCAGCAGCAGAAACGCTGACGTTGATTCCGGTGTCTGAAGGCACGTTAGCGACTGGTATGCGGACACGGTAGTAAGGTTTCTTGGTCAGGGAAAGGTTGGCCACGCCAGTCATGCCCGCCGATACGTAAATGGTGCCAGCGGAATCGAAGTCGGGTGCGTTCTGGCCGTAAACGGGTGGATATCCGTACTGCGGCCCCTGCGGATCGAAGGATGCCGGATCGCGATCGAGCAGTTCGCGGGTAAGCAACTTATAAATACCGGCGGGAAGGTCGGCAAAACGAAACTCGCCATCCGACCGGGACTGAGTACCCCCGGCAGGAAACCAGCGTGCCGTGCCGTCCTGCACCTGACGACGGTAGATTTGCAGAAAAATACTGTCGGGCGCATCCGAATTTGGCAGAGTAACCTTGCCCACGATTACGGCCTCAGGCACCAGCATGATGGTGAGCGGTTGGTCGGACGAGGGCAACCCTTGTGACGAGTTGTCCGTCAAGAACCCCGGCTTGCGAGCGAACAAGGCGGTGGGACGGTAGTCAATCGCGGCGGCCGCGTTGTCGGTGCCAGCGGCGGCCCGCGGAAGAGTGAATTCGAAGCGGCCTTCCTCGTCGGTCATGGTCGCGAACCGGTTGTCGGGCGAGGAAACCAGCGCACGATAGATCGGTTGGCGCGTGACGCTGTTGACCACCGCGCCGCGGATGTGTTCGGCCGTCTCCGTGGTTGAGTCCTGCGCCGATGCCGGGCGAGCAGTGAGGGTTGCGGCTACAAACAATGCAGCGAGTGTAAATATCCGGCAAAGTCGAACACACTCGATCCCGGGTCGAAACCGGGCGCGGTCAGAGCAGGCGAGGGGTCGTTCCAGATACTTCACAAATAGCTACTCCACTCTCCCTATTGTGATGCAAGATTCGGAAAAATAGAAACCGCCAAGTCACGGGTCCGGTCGAATCAAACGCGCTATACTCACGCCCAGAACCCGATGGCCAACATACTATACGGAGTCAACGGCGAGGGCGCGGGCCACTCCACGCGCGCCAAGGAAGTGATTTCTCATCTCCAACTGAAGGGGCATAGAGTTCACGTCGTTTCGTTTGACCGGGGTTTCACCAATCTCAGGCGCGATTTTGAGGTTACGGAAATCCACGGCTGGCGTCTTGCCTACGTAAATAACCAGGTGCGTTACCGGCGCACGATTGCCAAAAACCTGCTCGGAGCGCGGAAGACTGCGGCCAGTGCGGCGCAACTGAAAAAGCTCAGCGAAGAATGGAAGATCGAACTGGTCATCACCGACTTTGAACCGCTGTGCTGTCACGAAGGGCATCGCAGACGTGTCCCGGTGATCTCGATTGACAATCAGCACTGCATGACCAACATTGACGTTTCGTTTCCTCGCGAACATCGTGCCGATGCCGCCGCCACCCGGATGGTCGTGCGAATGATGGTGCCGCACGCTGATGCTTACCTCGTCACCTCATTCTTCAGCGCGAAGGTCAAGCGTCGCAACACGTTCCTGTTTCCCCCTATCCTCCGCGAGAGTGTTCTACGAGCCAAGCCCAGTGCTGGAGAGCAGGTGCTAGTTTATGTGACTTCACCGGCACCGGCCCTCGCGAAGCTTCTTGCATCCGTGCGTTGCCGGTTCGTCGCCTACGGATTTGGCCGCGAAGGGCAGGACGGAAATGTCTTGTACAAAAAGGCAAGTCTCGATGGGTTCCTGGAAGACTTGATCAGCGCCAAGGCAATCGTCGCTAACGCCGGCTTCTCGCTTGTCACCGAGGCCCTTCACCTGGCCAAGCCCTATCTCGCGGTTCCGGTTGAGCATCAGTTTGAGCAAGTCTTCAACGCTTACTGGCTCGAAAAGGCCGGCTACGGCGCGTATTGGGAAGAATTGAACCGGGAGAGAGTGGAATCGTTCCTTTACAATCTGCCTCATTACCGCGAGAACCTCAAGGCCTATCCGCGCCAGGGGAACCAGGCGTTGCTGACCAAACTCGACGGTCTCATCGCGGAGTACGCGTCATCCGGACGCGCGGCGGATACAGGCCGGTCACAACCATGAGCGCCGACGATGTCAATCCCCAACCAGACCTTGAGCCCGTCACGAAGCCTACGCTTTTCGAAGAGGCCATCGTTCTTTTGAGCCTTGCACTGGCTGTGCTCTCCCTCCTTTTCTTCACCTGGATTGCCGACAGCGTAGAGGACAATCGCACCCAGAATTTCGATCTCAGCGTGCGCACAGCGGTTCACCGGTATGCATCTCCCGAATTGACCAGGGTCATGACTGCGGTTTCCTTTCTGGGCGGCAATGGACTCATAGCGGCTGCGGTCGTCGCGCTGGTTTTGTTCTTGTTGTTCCGTCGGCGCCGGGCGGCGTTGTGGCTGGTTGTTACCCTGGCGGGTGCACTGGTTCTCGACCTCACGCTGAAATACGGGTTTCACCGGGCTCGCCCTACGCCCTTCTTCGGCCCCGTGCCACGCACACCCAGTTTCCCCAGTGGACATGCGTTGTTTTCATTTTGTTTTTATGGAGTGCTGGCTGGATTGCTGGTTGGCCGGACCCGTTCTTTGTCCGCACGCATCGCAATCTGGACTGCTGCGGCACTGTTGGTGCTGGCGATTGGCGTCTCGCGAATTTACCTCGGCGTGCACTATCCCAGCGACGTCATCGCCGGTTATCTTACTGCCTCAATCTGGGTGGGCACGATGGTTTTTCTGGACCGTTGGCGAACTCATAAGAAGTTGAATAGCCTGAATCGTGCGGCGCTAACCGTGATCGTCGCTTGCGCGCTTGCGTCGCACGGAGCCTACGCTTCAGCCCAGTCGGCAAGGGAAGCCAGCCAAACGTCAGCGGTTGGAACCGTGCGCATCGATGCAAATCCGAAACACGTGCTGAATTCGTTCGATCCCGATCGCGCATTGGGAAGCTCACTGGATGTGCTGTCGCGCGCGGGAATCGACAAGGTTCACTCGCCGCACATTGTGCAGGAATCGCTCTCCGCCGGTTGGGGCCCGATTACCTATCGCAACAACACCGAACTCCGCATGGGCGCTTGGCACTGGACGGAGAACGGGATCTGGAGCGACGCCGCCCACCACAGCGGATACTTTACCGGCAGCACAGACCTCAAGGAGCCGACGCGTTACATTCTCGCCTACGCGCTGCCGCACCGCGGCTTCTCGACCAGCGGAGATGCTCCGGTGCCCGGGCCTAATCTCAGCTATTGGAAGAGCAATCCCTACCTCACCAGCCGTTTCACCGGCGAGAGTGATGCGCTACATCCACAATGGGTCGTCGTCGATCTGCGCACTCCGAAATCCGTAAACGCAATCCACATTGCCTGGGCTAGTCCGTACGCGGTTTCCTATCAGGTCGAGTACTGGGAAGGGAAGGACGCTCTCGACTTCGACCGGGGTCCGCAGGGCGAATGGAAGGTCTTTGCGTCGGGCGCAGTGAAAAATGCAACTGGTGCCACGGTCACGCTCAAACTTTCCGATGCGCCGGTTTCGACTCAATTCCTGCGCGTGCTGATGACCGAGTCGTCCAACACTTGCGATCTGCACGGAGCCGACGACATTCGCAACTGTGTCGGATACGCGATTCAGTCCATCGCTGCCGGAACGATCGATTCGACCGGTATCTTTGCCGATGTCGCGCTGGAAGCCACCGGAGCTAACCAGCCCTCCTTCTGTTCCTCTTCGATTGATCCCTGGCACTCCGCTGCCGATGTGCGCGATGACGGCAAGTATCAGCACACTGGCTTCGACCTGTTCTTTACCAGCGGCATTACGAACAATCTGCCTGCGATGATTCCCGTCACAATGCTTTACGGAACGCCTGACGACGCTGCTGCACAGATTGCTTACATCGAGAAACGTGGCTATCCGATCAGCTATATCGAGATGGGCGAAGAGCCCGACGGCAAGCACGCCCTGCCGGAAGACTACGGCGCACTCTATTTGCAATGGGCGGCGGCGATTCACAAAGTCGATCCCAATCTCAAACTGGGAGGGCCAATTTTCGAGGGTGTGAACGAAGACATCCGCGTCTGGCCTGACGCGCAGGGGCGCACTTCCTGGATGGGCCGGTTCGTTGCCTATCTGAAGGCACACGGACGCCTCGCCGACCTCGCCTTCGTTTCGTTCGAGCACTATCCATTTGAGGCGTGCACGATCAAGTGGGAGTCGCTATACGCGGAGCCGCAGTTGGTGAAGCACATTCTCCAGGTGTGGAGAGATGACGGTGTCCCGTCCGATGTTCCGCTCATGATAACCGAAGACCACCTGGCCGCCGAACTGACGGGACCGATGAGCACGATCTTCTCGGCGCTCTGGCTCGCCGATAATGTCGGCGCTTTTTTCGAGGGAGGCGGAGCCGTCTTCCACCATTCACCAATTCAGCCCGAACCGGTGCAGAACAGTTGTTTGGGCTGGGCCACGTGGTCCAACTTCGTTGCCGACCGCGACTACAACATCGCCGGATATACGGCCCTCTACTTCGCGGCGCGCATGATTAACCTCGAGTGGGTGCAGCATCGTTCCGGCGTGCATCAGTTGTTTTCGTCTTCCACGGATATCAAGGATGTAGACCGGAATGTGCTGGTGACGTCCTATGCCGTTCATCGTCCGGATAGCAACTGGTCCCTGATGCTGGTTAACCGCGATCAGAATAACGATCACAGTGTGCGGGTGGTGTTTGATGGAGAGCACAACCAGCAGTCGTCGCTCTCGGGCCCCGTAACCGTGACCACTTTCGGAAGCCAGCAATATGTCTGGAAGGACGAAGGCCCAGCAAGCCATGCTGATCCCGACGGCCCGCCCATGGCAATGACGGTGGTCGGAAGCCCGCAAGCCACCTTTACTCTGCCCAAGGCCTCAATCACCGTGCTGCGTGGAAAGGTAGCAGGATTCTGATTGGAGTAGATCGTATCTGGACACTGTTTGAGACATGGCTTGGCGCGTCTCCATTTCGGACTGAGACGCGGCCCCCAACATCAGACCTTTTCATCAAACTGTCTAGCCTGCGTACTCCATCTGCTGCGAACGCACTTCCTGCTCCGCGACCAGCCAGTCTTGGCCTGGGTTGCCAGGTGTTGCGCCGCGTTGCAGATAGAGTTCGTAAGCGCGCCGGCGAATCTCCTCTTCCAGATCGCGCACCGGAACCTTGCTGGCTGGAACCGCATCCTGGCGAGATTCAAGAACTGCCGGCGGTTGAGCGGACGCCGCCTTTTTGCCTCGGCGTTTGCTGTTTTCAGTGATTTTTTGTGCCATAACGTACTCCTTACAACTCCCTAATTCCAGCAGGGGCCGGAAGTGTTGAATGAACCGCATACACTTTGCCTCATCGCGTTTCAAGCCTATTTCTGCAACTGATAATGACTGAAGTATAAACCGCGAACCTGTGGAAAATGAAATGTCAGGTGCCAAAAAGATGACCTCCGTACCCCGTCATTACGACGAGCGATGGGGCGTCGTCCCAACACGGAAGTACTCCCGTAACTTGTCAGCAAACCTCTGCGGCTCCAGGATAAATAAATAGAGGTCAGCAGGCCGAACCATGTCATCACAAGGTAATCAAGGCGCCGCAGCAAAGTCGGCCAAGGACAAGTCCAGCGGGCTCCAGGATCTGGAGAAGATGCTTGCCGAATCTCCCAGCCCGGAGAGAGTGAGCGGGAAACTCGCGCAGATTCTGAACGTGTCCCGCAATGAGGTCGCAGTGCTGCGCGTGGAGAAGGGAAGTCTTCGATTTGTTTTTCCACCGGAATTACGCGCCGCAGGCGTGATCCCGATGTCGAGTTCGGCGGTTGCCGCGCGTACTGTATCGACACGCACGTCTCTACTTTCCAACAATTTTGCGCGCGTGAAACATGTGAGCCTGTTCGAGTCCGTAAAGCTCGGCGCTGCCAACGATAACCAAGGCTCAGAGCAGATGCCCATTCAAAAGATCATGTCGGTTCCCATTTCGAGTCCCGAAGGGAAGGTGATGGGTGCGATTCAAGTCTCGCGCAAGGGCCTCGATTCCTCCCTTGCGGGTACAGACTTCACTAACGACGATCTCAAAAAGCTGGAGCAAGCCGCCGTAATTTTGGCCCGTATGCCGTTCATGGACGAAGGCTCTCCGCTCGGAGAAAGCGCCAGCTAAGCGCGAGCGTTGCGGGAATTTCGCTACAAGACCTGGCCAGCGCAAAACCCCGACGCCCACGCCCACTGAAAGTTGAATCCACCGAGTTGGCCAGTTACGTCCACGACTTCTCCAATCAGAAACAGACCGGGAACCTTCCGGCTCTCCATCGTCTTCGCGGAAAGCTCATCGGTATCGACTCCGCCAGCCGTGACCTCTGCTTTGCCAAAGCCCTCGGTGCCATCAGGCAGAATTTTCCACTCATGGAGTTCCAGTTCCGCGTCCGCAAGATCGGAATCGGAACTGCCGCTTAGGGGATGAAGTTCTACCCAGCGGTCCGCCATTCGCCGAGGCTGAAACTCGCGAAGAAGCGATTTCCAACTGGAGCCGTCCCGGAGTCCACGGGTTCGTAATTCCGAGACCAGATGGCGGTCTGGCACTATGTCCACGCGGATCGGTTCCTCACCATTCCAATAAGAAGAAATTTGAAGAATGGCGGGGCCGCTGATCCCACGGTGCGTAAACAGCATCTTTTCGCGGAAGGATTGTTTGCTGCCTGGGACCGAGGCTGTAACCTCCGTCGAAACGCCCGCGAGATCGCACCAGCGTTTGCTGTCCGATTCACTGAAAACCAGCGGAACCAGCGCCGGTCGCGGTTCCCGAATTTTTAGACCGAATTGCCGGGCCAGGTCATAGCCGAATGAGGTCGCTCCGATTTTCGGGATCGACAGTCCTCCCGTCGCTACCACCAGGCAGGGAGCATGAAAGATGTTGGCGTCGGTTCGCACCACGAACGCGTCCGGTTTGTGAACCTCCTGAACCGTTGCACTCGTCCGAATCTCGACGCCCGCAGCTCGGCATTCCTGCTCCAGCATTTTGGTGATGTCGTGTGCCGATCGGTCACAGAACAATTGGCCGAGCTTCTTCTCGTGACAGGGGATGTTGTGCTTCTCAACCAGGGACACGAAGTCCGCAGGTGTGTATCGGGCCAGCGCCGACTTGGCAAAATGAGGATTGGCGGAAATAAAATTCTCTGGGCCTGTGTGCAGGTTGGTGAAATTGCAGCGTCCGCCGCCGGAAATCAGGATCTTCTTTCCGATCCGCTCGGCGCGTTCGAGGACGAGCACGCGCCGGCTACGCCGTCCCGCTTCGATGGCACACATCAGCCCGGCGGCGCCCCCTCCCAGGATAATGGCGTCATATCGCTGATCCACGCGCCCATCAGCTTATCAGGCCCAGTAGTGTGACAATTCCCCTGTGATCGTCTGTGTCCCTATGGTGAAGATCAAGAGCTTGAACCACAGGGGACACAGAGGATCACAGGGGGAAGCAATTTAGGCATCCTTGATGTATTGACTAACCCAAAGCGGCACTATTCCACGCGTTTCTTCGCATAACTGTAAAATGAAATGTCCAGTTGCTCGCACATGCGCAACCTAATCGACATCTTCGCGCAGATCTTCCGCACCCTCTGGGCGCACAAGCTTCGTTCGTTTCTGACCATGTTTGGCATCGCCTGGGGCATCGGATCGCTCTTGCTGCTGGTCGGTCTGGGCGAAGGCTTCCGCTCCGGCAACAAACGCGAGATGGAAGAATTCGGCAAGGACATTATGTTTCTCTTCCCAGGCCGCGCGCCGGTTGTCGAGGGCAGCGTGCGTTCTGCCCGCAACTACAGGCTGACCTATCAGGACTATCTCGATATCCGGTCCGCGCCCTATATACGGAATGCGTCGCCGGTTCTGACCCGCGACGACGTGCGCGCCGTCAGCGAATTCGCCAGCGCCTCCGGCCAGATTACCGGTATCGAGCCCCAATTCAGCGAGATCCGTTTTCTGCCTCTTAAGCAGGGCCGCTGGATCAATAATCTGGACGGTGCGCAAAAGCGCAACGTGATAGTCCTGGGCGATGAAATGACCCGCAACCTCTTCACCGGGAGACCCGCGCTGGGCGCGACTATTGTGCTCAATGGGATCCGCTTCGAGGTGATCGGCACCCTCAGGCGCGTCGGCCGCGGGGACAACAACTCTACTAACGCCCGCGGCTACATCCCCTATCAGGTGATGGCCGAGTACTTCCCGCTCAAGGGCGAGCAACAAAAAGGCATGGTCTCCTTTATTAACTTCCAGCCCCGAGTGCGGTCGGAACATGCCGAGGCTTTTATCGAAGTGCGCAAGGTCGTGGCGCGCAATCACGGCTTCGACTATCGCGACGACAACGCCTTCGAGGGCTGGGACACGATCAAACAGTCGGAAATGGTCGGCGCAATCTTCGACGCGATGAGCGTTTTTCTCGGCGGCGTGGGCGTCGTGACGCTCGCCCTAGGCGCTATCGGCGTGATCAACATCATGCTGGTCTCAGTCACCGAGCGCACTCGCGAGATCGGCCTCCGTAAAGCCCTGGGCGCGACCAATCGCAGCATCCTTTTCCAGTTTTTTTTGGAAGGAATTCTTTTGACTGTGGTCAGCGGAATGATCGGGATGGGCTTGTCGGCGGGCCTGATGGCAGCGATGGGAACGATCCAGGGGCCGGGCGGATTTGATCCGCCCAAACTCGTTCTGAGGACCGCCGTGCTGGCGATCGGGTGCCTGGCCGTCGCGGGAGTAGCTGCCGGACTGTATCCCGCCCGTAAAGCAGCCATGCTGCAACCGGTAGAAGCGCTGAGACAGGAATAAAAGTAAACATGACACGGGACATCCTCCGCGAGGCCTGGAATGCGATGCGCCACAACCGCCACCGCACTGCGCTCACCATGCTGGGCATGGCGTGGGGCATCGCCACCGTCGTGCTCCTGCTCGCCTACGGCAATGGATTTGCCCACGCCTGCGAGAACATTTTCGCGACTTTCGGCACCAAGACGATGATTCTCGTTCCTGGTCGTACCTCCATGCAGGCCGGTGGCGAAAAAGCTGGCGCGAAGCTGCGCTTCACCATGGAGGATGTGGATTTGCTGAGGGCCAACGTCCCGCAGATCACGCGCATGACTCCCGACGTTGGCAAAGACGCCAGCATTCAATACGACACACGCACGTTCAACTTCAATGTCTCCGGCAGCTATCCTGCGGTGAGTACAATCCGGGTTCTCGATGTTGTTCAAGGCCGTTTCTACAATCTGGAAGATCAGATGCAGCGCGCTCGCGTCGCCGTGATCGGGTCGGAAGCCAAGGAAAAACTCTTCTCCGGACGCAACGCTATCGGCGAGCGCATCCGCATCGACGGCTTGAGCTTCGAAGTGATCGGGGTCCTCCAGCCCAAGATGCAGGAAGGCGACAACGACATCAACCGGATCATCTATATCCCGTTCACTTCCATGGGCGATCTGACCGACACCCATTACATTGGGGCCATCTGGATCACCTATGAAGTGAACGACTACCAGGGCCTGGAGCGCGCAGTACGGGGCGTGATTGCGCAACAACATAAATTCGACGCCGGAGATCGCCGCGCGTTGTTGGTGTTCAACCTCATGGAGCAAGTGCACCAATTCCAAATCATCACCATGGGGCTGAAGGTTCTGCTGGCATTCATTGGAACGCTCACGCTTGGGATCGGCGGCGTCGGCCTGATGAACATCATGTTGGTGTCGGTCACCCAACGCACTCGCGAAATCGGTATCGAGAAAGCGCTCGGTTCCCGCCGCCGCGACATCTTTCTGCAATTTCTCGCGGAGGCTCTGGCCATCAGCTTTCTGGGTGGAGTGCTGGGAGTCCTGCTGGCCTACGCAGTCTCACTCGCGGTGGGGAGACTTCCTCTTTACAGCGTCATGGCAAAGCACGCCGAGGCCGGCGACATCCGGCTGTCGATTGATCCGATCACATTGCTGGTCGCGACCGTGATCCTGGGCGCGGTGGGCTTGGTAAGCGGTATGATTCCGGCGATCCGTGCTTCGCGCCTCGATCCCATCGAAGCGCTGCGGCACGAATGAAAGCGAGGAACTCGATGCGTCGTCGCGATTTTTCACGCTTGTTGGCCGGCGGGGTGCTGGGCAGCGCGGTTCTGCCGGCAGTTCCGTCGCTGGCCGCCTCGACTGAGGTTCAGGCTCCTTTTCATTTGTCGGTGATGCTCTGGACGATTTACCGCAAGCTCCCTTTTGAACAGCGGCTGGAAAAGGTCGCCGAAGCCGGCTATCGTGCCGTCGAACTGGTGGATGAATACAAGAATTGGTCGCCCGACGACTTCCGCCGCTCCTCAGCAAAATTGCGTTCGTTGGGCATTGTGGTGGACGCCATGGCCGGCGTATGGACCGGAATTGCCAACCCACAGACCCAGCAAAAGTTTCTGGCGGACCTGACGAGTCTCGTTCCGATCGCCGAGCAACTGGAGTGTCCTGCGGTCATCGTCCTTTCCGGTGACCGGGTCGAAGGACTCTCGCGCGAAGCGCACCACCAAAGCTGCGTCGAGAACCTGAAGCGGGCGGCGGAGATCGCCGACAAGCGGAATCTCACTTTGCTGCTTGAGAATATTGATCAGGAAGAGAATCCGAAGTACTACCTGACATCGGTAGCCGAAGGATTCGAGATCATCCGCCAGGTCAACCATCCACGAGTGAAGTTCCTGTACGACTTCTACCACGAGCAGATTTCCGAGGGGAACCTGATTGCAAAGCTCGAGAAAAACATCGCACAGGTGGGACTGATGCACGTAGCCGACGTCCCTGGCCGGCATGAACCGGGCACCGGCGAAATTAACTATGCGAGCATCTATCGCAAGCTGACGCAGCTGAACTACCAAGGATACGTTGCGATGGAGTTCAAACCCGAGGGCGATCCCGTCACCAGCCTGCGAACGGCCCGGGAGGAAGCTCTCCGAGCCGCACTCGCAACCTAGACATTTGTATGATTGACGGGCACGCGGGGCTAAGCTACCCTCACTCCGGGGTTGAACTAAATCGATGCAGCGACGCACAGCCATCAGACTACTTCTGGGGACGGCAGCCTTACCGTTGCTTCCCCGCGACGTATTTGCCCTCCTCCGTCAGGTGCATTCAGAACTTCCCACAGCGCCTGCGCTCAAGACGTTGAACCCTCACCAGGACGCCACTGTCACTACGCTCGCCGAGTTGATCATTCCGCAGACGGAAACCCCCGGCGCGAAGGCGGTTCGTGTCAATGAGTTTATCGACCTGATTCTCTCCGAGTGGTTTGACGATGAGGACCGCAGGAAATTCCTTGCGGGACTGGCCGACGTAGACGCGCAGTCTCACGACCTCTACGGGAAAGACTTCGTCGATTGCACAACCCTTCAGCAGAAACAGTTGCTGACCGCGCTCGATGAGCAACTGACTGAAATGCGCCAGGCGGAGATGCATGCTTCGCGCCGACGACGCCAGGCAATGTCGGCTGACAAGTCTTTTTTCCACGGCATGAAGCAATTGACCCTGGTGGGATATTTCACGTCGGAAGAAGGCGCAAAGCAGGCTTTACATTACGAGGTCATCCCTTCGCAGCATACTCAGTGTGCCCCGTTGCCAGAAGAAGAGGAGGCTGCGAAATAACTCATGCCGGTTAAAACGTACGACGCCATCGTGATCGGTTCCGGCATCACCGGAGGCTGGGCCGCCAAGGAACTTACCGAAAAAGGTCTGGATACACTGGTCCTCGAAGCGGGCCGCCCGATCGAGCCCAATAAGGACTACGTTGAGCATGTTCCCGTCTGGCAGAAAAAATTTCGTGAGATGGGCGACCGCAATCGCTTCAATCGTGAACAGCCCATCCAACAAAAGTGCAACGCGCTCGATGAATTGAACAGCAAGTTTTTCGTCAACGACAAGCAGAACCCCTACACCACCGATGAGGCCAAGCCGTTCCTCTGGATCCGAGGCCGCCAGGTAGGCGGACGTTCCATCATCTGGGGACGGCAGTCCTATCGCTGGAGCGACCTCGATTTTGAAGCCAACCAGCGTGAAGGAATCGCCGTTGACTGGCCCATCCGCTACCAGGACATCGCTCCCTGGTACGACTATGTCGAGGATTTCGCCGGAATCAGCGGCCAGGCTGAAGGTCTTCCACAGCTTCCTGACGGAAAATTCCTGCCCCCGATGGAAATGACGTGCAGCGAACTCATCGTCAAAGAGGCTGTCGCCAAACATTTCCCCGGCGAGCGCACCATGACGATCGGCCGCGCTGCGGTCCTTACACGCGCACATCGCG
>Ga0137409_10003933_pt1 | contig 15710 bp, 11 predicted proteins | sample CZODoug1_16funga_FD_122059 | JGI IMG/M metagenome (GOLD analysis project Ga0137409, IMG submission 122059) | Vadose zone soil fungal communities from Angelo Coast Range Reserve, California, USA - CZODoug1_16fungal (Hybrid Assembly) | ecosystem: Environmental > Terrestrial > Soil > Vadose zone... | reverse complement strand
ACAACAGACGCCGCAAACCAACTTTCAGTTCTAAGCAATTCTGGCACATTTCTATCTGTCAACCCCCTTAAATTGGGGGTGTGATAGCTAATTGAGATTCCCCATTAAGATCGATGTCTGCGGTGCGTCGGTAAATGGACCTGACGGATAGCCCGCCGGGACTGCCGCCAGCAGATAGTTGCTCGGCCCGTTCCACGGCGCGTAGAAAATGTTCGTACCGCCCAACCAGTATGTCCAACCAACCCAAACGTCCGAGTTCGCAGACATATGCGCCATGATCGCAGATCCTTCGGTTGAAGGAACTCCCCCCGAAACCTGCGAATCGTTGAACGACCAACCGCATTCGCCAAGCAGTGCCTTGAACCCGTTGGTCCTGGCCCAACTCGTGAAGGCTGCAAGAACCGTCGTGCCTTTGCCCGAAACCACGGTCGAATGCGTTCCAGAATCGTCGCTGTCGAGATACTGATGCGGCTCGAAGATGATCTTCATGCCGGCCGGCGGCGTGTAACCAGCCCAAGCCGCAGCATTGCCGCCCGAAACCCAATCGTGCGCGCCCGAGAAGTTGCCGCCGCCTTCAAGCAAGATCGGGACGGCCGTGGTCACCGCCGCGATGGCATTGATGACTGCGGTGGCCGCCGTGAACCACTGCGCCGCAGTCATCCCGACCGGCTCGTTCTGCAGGTCGAACATCACGTTGTCGAAGTTCTTGTAGACCGTCGCGAGCCGGGTCCAGAGATCGACCAGCTGCGCGGTGCCTTCGGCGTCGACGCCGAACACCCGATTGACGTTCCCGTTCAGGGTGTCGGTGATGCTGCCGAAATCATGGATATCCAGGGCCACCCAGATGCCCTTCGAGCGCGCATAGGTCAGCACGTCGCGCACCGCGAGCAGGTTGGTCTTCGATCCCACCGAATAGGTCCGGTAGGCCTGCGGCGTCTCGTCCGTTCGCGCGGGATCGTCAAGCGCACCGTAGGACGCCGGCTGCATCCGTCGACCGCGCAAGGGCATGCGGATGCAGGTCATCCCCTTACTCGCCCAGTAATCGATCTCGGTATTGAACGGATAGGCATAGTTGAATGAACTGGTCCCGCCAGGGCCGTTGTTCGCCGCCGGATACGAGTTCTCGCCACCGGAGATGTTGACGCCCTTATATTTGGTCGGTGCCGAAAAGCTCCCGCTCGGTGCCGCGAATGGTGTCTCCGCGGGAGCTGCCGCAAGCACGGACACCACGGTCGCCGAGCTGCTGGCATTGGTCCCCGCTGAACTGGAGACAACCACGGCCAGGGTCTCGCTCGCACCACCGCCGCCGACCGGCGTATATACCAAGGCACGCAGCTTGGTTGTGATGTTCGCGGCGGTGTCCGCGGCAAGGGTGTAAGGCCCGCTGCCCGAAAGGCCAGTGCCCGTAAGAGTCCCGCCGGCTGATCCCGTGAGCGTAATGGTGACCGAGTCCATTGGCGAACTGACATTGGTATCGCTGACCGTCACTCCGAAGAATGGCTGGCTGGTCTTGCCGGCCACCGCATTGCGCGGGCCAAATCCTGAAAGGGTCGGATTGACCGCCGTCAGTGAATCCGGCAGCGGCGTGCTGAAGTAAGTCGATCGCGCGGTGTGAAGTGCGGAAATATTCGCGGCCTGATACTCGGCGTAATGCACAATCTGCGTGCGCATGCTCCCGCTGAAATGCTGATCGCCGAACCTGAAATCACCAATATTATAGGAATTGCCGCCCGAGTTGTTGATGAACTGCCCGATGCTGGCCTGCGAGACGACCGATCCATTGAGGTAGGCTTTCAGGTTGTTGATGGCATAGAGACTACTATAGGTGCCCGCGAGCTCTTGCCAGACGTTCGATATCGCGCCAGCGAAGGCGACCGATCCGCCGGCTAGCGGACCGCCATTATCGTCGACACTGAATGCACCCAGCGAAATCCTGAACGTCTCGGTGAAATTATCCTGCGTCGCAATGTCGCCGCCGGAAGTGCTCGCATCGGCATAGATCGTTGTCGCCGCCGCGCCGATTGATGGAGAATTTACAAACGTCGAGGCCCGTACAAGCCAGAGAACCGACGGGTAGCTGTCCGCATCGACGAGAAGAAGCGCGATCTGGTTCGCACCAAATACCGCATGGTTGGTGTTGCCAGATTGATCATACCAAGTGACGATCGAGATCTGCCGGCTCGAGGCCCAATCCTGGATCGCCTGCCGTGGCAGGTCGCCACGATTGTTGAAGTAAAAGTCCATTTGCGCATTGTCGGACGCACGTTGCAGCCGAAACGCCGGACCTGCGTACGTGTTGACCAGCCGCCGGGTCGCATAGACGTTGGGCGCAACCGACCCGAACGTGGTGAAGAAGTCCGTGGCCGACGAACAACCGACGCCCGGCGGATCAATCAACCCATTGGCACTGGTCAGCGCGATCGTGATCGCGGCGAATGCACTGGCTGGCGTGTAGGAGAATACAGTCAGCCCATTATCTCCGGGCGCCATCGTGATCGTACTCGGCGCGAATGTGCCCCCGGCGCTAGAACCATCTGGCAGTTTCGCGCTTGGCGTGAACGATAGCGTCGAAGTAATCTTGCCGTTATACCGTGCCTTAAACCCCGGAATCGGATTTCCTGGCGGTGCATAGGGCGTGATGCCAAATGGCGCATCAAGGCGATAGGTGGTCGGTTGCGTTCCTGAAAATCCCGTATACTTTTCGATGATGACGGTCTGTGTCGCCTGGAACCCTGCAGATGTGAAATCTTTGTTGGCCGGCGTGACGATGTTGCTCGGCGAGGGATTATAGCCATAGGTTGTTCCGAAATTGGGACCGCTCCCCCAAGCGTGGACCTCAATATTGTTATTCCTGCAGAACGTCAGCGCGGCTTCGGCCGCATGATTCCACGAGACATAATCGTCGTTGCCGCCACCAACCGGGGAATCATTGCCCCAGCCGATTTCACCGATGTGCAGAGCAACCCCTTTCGAGGCCGCCAGTGCGGCCACCGCGCCCACGCGCTGGGCAATGATGTCGACATTGGTCGAGAGACCCGGCGGCGCCAACCCGGTGGCCGCCGCCTCGGTCGCCCAAACGAAATGGCTCCCGCTGGAATCCCGATCGAAGTAGCAGTGCACCGAGACCTTCGATGTACCCGCGGGATCGCTCCGTGCCAAATCCATCAACTGGCCGATATTGTTGGCGACCGCGTCCCATGCGCCCGAAAAGTGGTCCCACTCGAAATAAAGCGGCGTATTGTCGCCCGCACTTCGAAGTGCGACCATGACATCATGGTTGGCCTGCAGCACAATTGCCTGCCCGGCCAGGGTCGAATTTGCCGACGGATTTGCCGGGTCCATTCCGGCCCATTCATTCATCAGGTCGTAGCCGTGAACGCTGGTAAAATTCGGATCGGCGCGCAACGCCGCGGCCAGCTTGGTCCAGAGATCGACGAAGGCCGCGATCGGCCCCGATAGGGTATCGAGGAACCAGAGCCGGGCGGCTCCACGCTCGGCGAACGCGGTGAGCGCGCTCCGGAAGAACCGTTCCATCTGCCCGTCCATGAAGCGTGCCTTGCCCACGCGCGAGCTCCGGTGGAGGACCAGAAAATCCGCGAGTCGCGCGTTGATGTCGGCCGGCGCGCTCACGCACGACGCATGGGCGTCGGGCGCGTCGCGTTCGAGACGTCGCATCTTTCGCAGGAGCTCGTGGCGGTGCTTTCCGGACAGGCTGGCGAGGTAGGTCTCCCAGGAGGAGGGCAGTGCCAGCACGGGACATCGTTCTTCCACCGTGGGCGACGCGGTGAGGCCGCACGCGGCGGCGAGCGGCGGCAACGCGCCGACGGTAGGAGAGGTCTCGGGCACGGCGTGAAGCGCCCACTCGACGCGCTCGGCCGTCCGAGACTGGAGGAGGGCCATCCAGGCCTCTTCCTCCCGTCCCTCCACCGAAATCAGATCGAGATAGTCGGAAACGTCGGCGCCCCCGATCGCCTGCCGGGAGCCGGGCGACGACTCGTAGAGCGGAAGGATCGCCACCAGATTTCCGGCGCCGTCCTCGACGCACCGGATCTCGAGCCGGCGGTCGGCCGCGAACGTCCGCGCCCACTCGCATTGCCATACCCAGGAAAGAAAGGGTGACCGCAGGCGGGAGGCCGCGACCAGCCCGTCCCACGCGGCGGGCCCTACCGCCTCCAGCCGGTCACGGATCGAGACTTTCATCAGGGGGTCACGGGGCTACTCATCGGAAGATGCGTCGGCCGCGCCCGGAGATTCACTCTCCCCTTCCCCGGGGCTCTCGCCTTCCGCCATCGCGTCGTCCATGGCGGACTCGAAGTCGTCGCCGAGGTCGTCTCCGAACTCGCGGCCCATCTTCTTCATGAACCGGGCGACGCTCGACGGATCGTTCTCGTCGAGGTCACCGAGGCTCGAGGAATCGGCGAGGGCGTCGAGCCGGGCGTCTTCCGATTTTACCGTCGCGAAGCGCGACATCAATCGGGAGAGCGCCTGGCTGCCGCACCGCGGACAGGTCGGTGATTCCGCCGCCGAGGGACGAAGCACGAGGAGGCTGACCCGCTTGCGGCACCCGTGGCATTCGTACTCGTAGATCGGCATCGCGACCGATTCTAGCACGCGACTTCCGGGGCGAATTCCGGGTGTCAGCTTGACCGATTCGCGAGTCGCACGTGTCACAGTGCACGGCGTTCGGCTCGGAAGCTCGCGGCCCGCAAGGGGTCGCTGCCCGGCACCGCTCTTGCTCGCTTCAGCCGGGCATGGACGAAACGACGCGACATCGGGCGGACCGGGACCGGAACCTCGCGGCGCACATCCAGTCGGCGACCCAGTCGCTGCGCGAGGAACGCGACCGCCTGGCCAAGCGCCTGGCAGACCTCGAGAGGGAGCTCGCTAACCTCGCCACCCGGCTCGAGTCTCCGTCGGCCTACGTCACGTCGGGCGATTCCGGACAGCGCCGATCCTGATCGCCTCTCCGCTCCGCGCGAGGCGCGCGAGCGGCACCAGCACCTCCAGCCCGAGCTTGAGAACGCCGTAGACCGGTCGCAGCTCCGTCAGTCTCGCGAGAGCGTTCCAGCCCCGATCGCGAAGCCACGCGGACAGGCTCCAGAGGTACGTGCGCGGCTTCGCCTGATGCCAGGTCCAGACGACCTTCCCGCCCGCCTTCTCGATCACCGCCTCGAGCGTTGCCGGCGTGAAGTGCGACAGATGTCTGGGCAGCTCGAGCCCGGCCCACGCGCCTGCGAAGAGCCGCGCGCCGAGGCCGCCCGCGTTCGGGACTTCCACGATCAGGAGCCCTCCCGGCGCCAGCCAGTCGAGCATGCGCCGCGCGGCCGCGACCGGATCCGGCACGTGCTCGAGGACGTGGAAGGCCGTCACCACGTCGAAGCGGCCCGGCGCGAACGGCGCTGTGAGGATGTCGCCCACGTGCAGCTCGTCGGTGAAGCGTCGCGCCAGCGCCGCCGCGGCCTCGTCCATCTCGATGCCCGCGACCCGCCAGCCGAGCGCCTGTGCGACCGCGAGCGCGCCGCCCGAGCCGCAACCGACGTCGAGGTAGCGGCCCGCGCCGACCCACGGCGGGCAGCTCCATCGAAGCCGGCGAATCATTCGCCGCCCACGGACCCTCGTCAGAAGCGAGACGCGCGGGTCGCGAAAGGCCTCGTAGCCGAGACCGGTGGCGAGCGCCCAGCGCGCGGCTCGCCGGCGGCCGGCCGATCCCTTGAACGGCATCCGCGGCGACGGCTCCTGATGCCGCGGATAGTGGTCGGGATAGCACGCGGCCAGGTGCTCGTCGCGCACGCGCGGGCGCTGGTAGAGAAAGCCGCAGCCGCGACAGCGCACGACGGTGTAGTGGCCGGGCACGGCGAAGGCGCGGTCCGGCGTCGCCCAGACCGGATCGGCGCCGCTCGCGCCGCACACGGCGCACGGAGCCTCGACCGTCGGCAAGGTGGCCATCACTGGAAGATCGCCTCCATGCGGCGGACCGCGCGCCCCCACTCGAAGGTGTTCCGGACGAACGCCGATCCCGCGGCCGCGATGCGCCCTCGCAGCTCGCCGTCGGCGGCGATCCGCTCGAGCTTGGCCGCCAGATCGGTCACGTCGCGCCGGCGGGCGACGAGCGCGGTCTCGCCATCGTAGGCGTAGTCGCGACAGCCGCCATTGTCGTAGGTCACCAGGGCGGCGCCGCAGGCCATCGCCTCCATCGGCGGCATGCCGAGCCCCTCGTCCCACGAGGGACACAGATAGATCTCGCAGCCGCTGTAGAGCGCGGCGAGCTTCTCTTGGGGAGGGTCGGCATGGAACTCGTCGTAGCTCGCCGGGCTCCGCGGCGCGCTCACCCCGAATCCCACGAGATGCAGGCCGGGCACGCGCGGCTTGACGCGCGCCACCGTCTCGAAGCCGTCGGCCGTGCCCTTCCAGGCGTAGTCGTGGTGGAGCATCAGCACGCGCGGGCGGGAGGTCGCCACCGTCACGGGCACGGCGTGGAACAGGGCCGGGTCGACCGGGGTGATCAGGATCTCCGCGTCGCTGGCGAAGCGCTCGCGCACGATGTCGCGGAGCCACGTGGAGATCACGATCTTGCGGAGCGGCAGACGATACGTCGCATCAACCGCCTCGGCCTGGCCGTGATAGAGGCTCTCGTAGTGCTGCACGAAGTAGAACTTCCGCCCGCACCGCGCCGGCGCCTCGGCGACCGTGGCGGCGGACTGCCACGCCGTCGCGACGAGCACGTCGGCGTCGGGGAGCACGCTCGGCCGCCAGCGGTCGACCCAAACGACGCGGGCTCGAAAGCCAGGGATCCAGGCGGGTCGCGCGGCCATCATCGACCGCCAGAAGGCGCGCGCACGGCTCTTGGCCGGCACCACGACGTCGACCTGATGACCGGCGGCGGTGAGCCGGTCCGCGTACGTGAGGATCGCGCGCACTCCGCCGGCGATGCGGAGGTGCGGACACAGAAACGTGATCTTCACGCGGCGGTCAGATGGCCATCGAAACCTGGCCGCTCTTCCGGTAGGCCTCGGGATCGAGCGCGACGTTGACGCACCAGACCTCGTCCGAAGCGAGCGCGCGCCTGAGTACCGGCCCGATCTCCCGGGGATCGGTGACGTAGGCGCCGCGGCCGCCGAGCGCCTCGACCATGAGGTCGTAGCGCGTCGTCGGGAGCGAGGTCGCCACGGTCCGGGACTCGCCGAAGAAGGACACCTGAGGACTCCGGATCTGACCCCAGCCGCCGTCGTTGCCGATGACGCAGGTGAACGGAAGCTTGAAGCGCACGGCGGTCTCGAGCTCCATCCCGTTGAGGCCGAAGGCACCGTCGCCGGACACGAGCAGTACGCGCTGGTCCGGGCGCAGGAGCTTCGCGGCGAGCGCGAACGACGGCCCGACGCCCAGACAGCCCAGCGGCCCGGGATCGAGCCACTGGCCCATCCGGTCGATCGGCACGAACTTCGCCGCGCAGTTGACGACGTCGCCGCCGTCCCCCACGACGATCGTGTCGCGCGTCACCGCACACGCGATTTCCCACGCCCAGCGGTAGTGGGAAACAGGCGCCTGATCCGTGGCGGCCAGCTCGACGAGCTTCGCGCGCGCCTCCCCTTCACGCCGCCGCAGCTCGCTGCGCCACGGAGCGGTCCGTGTCCCCACGCCCTTCGGGAGCGCCTCGCTGAGCTGGCGCAGGATCACGTCGATGTCACCCGCGACGCCGATGTCGAGCGGACGATTGCGCCCGAGCTCGACTGGATCGACGTCGATCATCGCGACCTTCGCGTCCTCGGCAAACGTCGGCGGCCTGCCGTAGCCCAGCCGGAAGTCGAGCGGCGCACCGAGCACGAGAACGAGGTCGGCATGGCCCAGCGCCCAGCCTCGGGTCTGGAAGAACGCATTGGGATGATCGGTGGCCAGGGCGCCGCGGCCCGCCCCGTTCATGAACACCGGGAGACCCGCCCGCTCGGCGAACGCCGCGAGCGATTTCGCCGCGTCGTCCCAGTAGACTCCGCCGCCGGCTATCACGACCGGGCGCTCGGCACCGGCGAGCAGGGCGTCGAGCCGCCCCAGCGCGTCGGCCTCGATCGCGGCCCGCGTCCGGTGCACGTAGCCGGTCGGAATCGGCCCCAGACGGTCCTCGATCGTGGTCATCAGCAGATCGACGGGGATCTCGACGAAGACCGGGCCCGGCCGGCCCGCGAGCGCCGTGCGCACGGCGGTCGCCAGAACCTCGGGGATCTGCCGCGTCTCGGAGACCGACCACGCGCCCTTCGTGATCGGCCGGAGCAGCGCGACCTGCTCCGTCTCCTGGAGCGCGCCGAGCCCGCGCAGTGCGAGGGGCGCTGCACCGCCGATCAGGAGCACCGGGCTCCGCGCCGCGTAGGCATTGGCGACTCCGGTCACGGAGTCGGTGACCCCAGGGCCCGGAACGACGATGGCAACGCCGACACCGCGCGTGAGCCGCGCGTACGCATCGGCGGCGTGGGCGGCCGCCTGCTCGTGGCGCGTGTCGATGATGGAGATGCCCTCGGTGAGGCAGCCGTCGTAGATGGGCAGGATGTGGCCCCCGCACAGCGTGAAGACATGGCCCACCCCGGCCTGCTTCAGGGTGCGAGCGACCAGCTGTCCGCCCGTCAGATCGGCCATGGCGCCGTCCGCCGCACCGTCAGCGCGACCCGAATCGCGGAATGATCTCGGCCGCGATCGTCTCGAGCTGCGCGCGCTCGTCGCGCGGATCCCCGATCGCGCTCATGACGAAGTAGTTGCAGCCAGCGGCGCGGAACCGCTCGAGCTGCTCGGCGCACTGCTCGGGCGTTCCGATGACGCCGTACCGCTTGGCGAGGGGCTCGAAGTCCTGCGCGTAACGGCGGCTGAGCACGCTCACCCACGCGCGCTTGGCGGCCTCGAAATCGCGCCCGATCGTGATGAAGACCAGGTGCGCGGCGGTGAACCTGTCCATCAACCGGCCCGCGGCGGCCGCGGCGGCGCGGATCTTGTCGAGGCTCTGCGCATAGCGGTCGGCCTGCACGACGTACGACATCCACCCGTCGCCCTGTCGGCCCGCGCGGGCCAGCGCCGCGTCGGAGCGGCCGCCGATCCAGATCGGCGGAAGCTGCTGCACGGGCTTGGGATCGATCGACACCGACTCGAATCGCGTGAAGCGCCCGTTGAAGCTGGCCGGCGTGTCGCGCCAGAGCGTGCGGACCACGTCGATGGCCTCGTTCACCCTGGCCCCCCGCTCTTTGTGGGGAATACCGCAGAGCTCGAACTCCTTCGGGTTCTCGCCACCGACGCCGACACCGAAGACGAGTCGGCCGCCCGAGAGCACGTCCAGCGTGGCCGCCTGCTTGGCCGCGACGGCCGGAGACCGGAGGGCCAGCAGATAGACGCCGACGCCGAGCTTGATTCGCTTCGTGATCGGCGCGTAGGACGCCAGCAGCGTGATCGATTCGTGGATCGGGTTGTGAAATGACACATGGTCGCCCGTCCACACCGAGTCGTACCCGACCGCTTCCAGGCGCTGCACGAGCTCGAACTGCTCGGCGGGCGGATGGAGCGAGAGCTGGGCGCCGAAGCCGATCATGGGATCACCTGGGGAACGCGTCTCGGACGCCGCCGTCGACCGTCACAGAGCAGCCCGTCGTCTTGGCGGAGCGGTCCGATGCGAGGAAGAGCACGGCCTCGGCGACGTCCTCCGGCAGGATGCCGACGCCGAGCAGGTTGCGCGTGCGGTAGAAATCCTCGAGCCGATCGACCGTGATCCCCTGCGCCGCCGCACGCTCGCGCCGGATCTCGTCCGACCAGAGCTTCGAATCCTGGAACACGGCGTCGGGGTTCACGATGTTCGAGCGAATGCCGTGCGGCGCCCCTTCCAGGGCCAGCACCTTGGCGAGCTGGGCTTCCGCCGCTTTCGCCGCGGAGTACGCCGCGAAGTCCTTGCCCGGCGACATCACGTTCTTGGTCGCGACGAAGACGAGCGCGCCGCCGAGCCCCTGGGCGGTCAAGAGCCGCATCGCCTCGCGGGCCACGATGAAGTGGCCGGTGGAGTTCACCGCGAACGAGCGCTCCCAGTCGGACAGCTCGAGGCGAACCACCGGGGCGGAGTGCGCGATGCCCGCGTTCGACACGAGGATGTCGAGCCCGCCGTAGGCGAGCACGGTCTCCTCGAAGGCCGCCCGCACCGACGCCTCGCGCGTCACGTCCATCTCGAGCCCGAGCGCCCGTCCGGCGCCCACCGCCGCGACGATCTCGTCGGCGGTACGGCGGGCCGTGGCGCCGTCGAGGTCGCCGACGACGACGTGCGCGCCTTCGGCCGCGAGCTTCTTCGCGACGGCGCGCCCGATGCCGGAGCCGCCGCCGGTGACCAGCGCGATCCGGCGGGCCAGCTCCTTCTCGGGGGGCGCCAGGGTGAGCTTGTAGAGCTCGAGGGGCCAGTACTCGACGTCGAAGGCGTCCTTGGCCGAGAGCGAGACGTACTGCCCGAAGGCGGTGGCGCTGCCGAGCACGCCGATGGTGTGGTGATAGATGTCGTTGACGATGCCCGCGGTCCGCCGGTCCTTGCCGGCCGTGAACATGCCGAGACCGGGCACGAGCACGACCCGCGGAAGCGGATCGCCCAGCTGCGCGCCCTCGAACCGGTGGTCTTCGAAGTAGCGCGTGTAGCCCGCGACGAAGCCCTCGATCGAGCGCTCGATCGCCCCGAACAGGGCCTCGGCCCCCTCGCCCCCGGTCGCATCGACGAAGCACGGAAGCCGCTTGGCGTAGATCGTATGATCCGGCGTCGCCGGTCCGACCTGGGAGACGCGCGCCGCGTCGACCGACGACACGAACTCGGTGACGCCAGGTGAATCGTCGAATCCGACCAGGACGCGCCGGTTCCGGCTCAGCGCCCCGCGCAGCCGCGGCGCGACCGCCAGCGCCGTCTGGCGCCGCGCCGCCGGCTCGAGCACCGGCACGCGGGCGCCGCCGAACGCGCGCCGGCCTTTCCGGCGCTCCGCGATCGCGTCCTCGGCTCGAGTAATGAGCTCGATCGTCGCCTCGTAGGCCTCGCGGACGGTCGCGCCCCACGTGATCGTGCCGTGCCGCTCGAGCAGGAGCGCCTTCGCCTCGGGCCGCTCGGCGATCGCGTCGGCCACGTCGCGGGAGATCTTGAAGCCCGGCCGCCGGTATCCGAGGGCAATAACGTCCTTGCCGTAGACGGACTCGAGCACGTCGTGGGCGTGGTCGTTGTTCGTCAGCGAGACGACGGCGTCGGCGTGGGTGTGGACGATCGCCGGGGCGGAGAGAAAGCCGTGCAGCAAGGTCTCGATCGACGGGCGCACGCCCCCCGGCTCCTGCAGCGCGTGGGCGAGATAGCTCACCATCTCCTCGTCGCTCATCTCGGTCCGCTCGAGGAGGGCCGTGATGTCGTCCATCCGCACGCCTGGGAAGTCCTTGCGCTGGACCGACTTCAGATCGGAGCCGCTCCCCTTGACGCGAAGCACGGGGATGTCGCGGCCGCGATGGTCGCGCTCGCGGGTCTTGATCGAGGTGTTGCCGCCGCCCCAGATGACGAGAGAGGTTTCGGCGCCGACGAGACGCGACGCGTAGACGAGAAGATCGAGGCCGTTGAGCTGGCTCGCCTCGGCGTCGTTCCAGCGGGAGCGCATGCCGCACTCACGATACCATGATCCTCGTGACCCGCTCCGTCGTGATCCTCGTCGCGGCCGTCCTTGTCGCGCTCCCGGCGGCGGCTGCGGCGGACGGCATCATGCTGGTGCAGGCCGGCGCCTTCTGGATGGGCCGCGACGACGGCCCCGCGGACGAGGCCCCCCAACACCGGGTCTACGTTCGCGACTTCTGGATCGATCGGCACAAGGTGACGAATGCCGAGTTTGCCCTCTTCCTGAGCGCGACCGGCCTCCGGCCGCCCGGCGCCGAGCGACGCTACGACGAGGACGACGCGGACGCGCGCATCCACCGGTCGCAGGGACGATGGATCGCCGACCCGGGGTTCGAGCGACACCCCGTCGTGGAAGTCTCCTGGTTCGGCGCCCGCGACTACTGCGCGTGGAAGGGCCGGCGTTTGCCGACGGAGGCGGAGTGGGAGAAGGCCGCGCGCGGCGACGACCGTCGGCTGTACCCCTGGGGCGCCGCGCCGCCGGCGCCTCACCTGGCGGTCTTCGGCCGTGCCTACAACGCGACCGAGCCGACCGAGAGCCGCCCCGACGGCGGGAGCCGCTACGGCGTGCACGACATGCTGGGCAACCTGCGAGAGTGGACGGTCACGGTCCTTCGCCCCTATCCTTATAGGATCGATGGTGACCGGGAGCCGTACACGGGCTCGACCGGGCGCGTCGTCGTTCGGGGGGCGAGCCACGACGACCCGGCTGACTCGCTCGCGCTGACCCGGCGACGCTCCTACGACCGCCGCGGCGCGGCGGCCGGCCACCACTTCGTCGGCTTCCGCTGCGCCACGTCGGAGGATCTGGGAGAAGTGGCTCCAGGAGGACGTTCACAGTGACCGCGCGCTTCGACGATCTGATGATGAGCTACCCGCTCACCCTGACTCATTTCTTCGAGCGGAGCCGGCGGCTCTTCGCCAGGAAGACGATCGCCACACGCGTGCCGGGCCGGCCGCTCTTCCGTTACACCTATGCCGACTTCGCCGAACGAACGATGCGCCTCGCCGGAGCGCTGGCGACCCTCGGCATCCGCCGGGGCGATCGGGTCGCGACCTTCGCGTGGAACAGCCATCGTCATCTCGAGCTCTACTGGGCGGCGCCGCTCTCCGGCGCCGTTCTGCACACGCTCAACATTCGCCTCTCGCCGTCGGACCTGACGTACATCATCAATCACGCCGGCGACTCCATCATCTTCGTCGATGCGAGCCTCTGGCCCGTGATCGCTGGGATCAGGGACAAGCTGTCGACCGTGCGGCGGATCGTGATCATGCCCGATGGCGTCGCCGGAGCGACCGAGACGTTGCCCGCGGAACATCCCGAGTACGAAGCGCTCGTGGCGCGTGCCGAGCCCGTGCGCGAATGGCCCGTGCTGGCGGAGACCGACGCCGCGGGGATGTGCTACACCTCCGGCACCACCGGCCACCCGAAGGGCGTCGTCTACACGCATCGCGCGATGTTCCTCCACTGCCTGGCCGAGGCGACCACCGATCTCTTCGGCATCTCCGAGAACGATCGGATCCTCCACATCGTGCCGATGTTCCACGCCAACTCCTGGTGCCTGCCGTACACCGCGGTCATGGTGGGCGCCGACCAGATCTTCGCCGGCGCGAACATCCAGCCTCCCGACATCTGCCGGCTCATCCAGTCCGAGAAAGTGACCTTCACCGGCGCGGTGCCCACCGTCTGGATCGCCATCAAGGAGCTCTGCGAGAAAGAGGGCTACGACATCTCGTCGTTGAGGACCATCGCGATCGGCGGCTCGGCGGCCCCCCGGAGCCTCCAGCAGGCGTACGCCAAGAACTTCGGCGTCCGGATGTCGCACGCCTGGGGCATGACCGAGATGACGCCGCTGGGAACGGTGACGCGGCTCAAGAGTTACATGGAGGACTGGTCGGAGGAGCGGAAGTACGACGTCTACTCGCGCGTCGGCTATGCCTCGGTCGGCGTCGACGTCCGGATCGTGGACGATGCCGGGGCGGAGCTTCCGTGGGACGGCGAGAGCATGGGTGAGCTCCAGGTGCGGGGTCCCTGGGTCATCGCGTCCTACTACGACAACCCCGAGTCGGCCGACCGCTTCACGGCGGACGGGTGGTTCCGCACCGGCGACGTCGCCACGATCGACGCGGAGGGCTATGTCCAGATCACCGACCGGACCAAGGACCTGATCAAGTCCGGGGGTGAATGGGTGTCGAGCGTCGACGTCGAAAATCTCATCATGAGCCATCCAAAAGTCCTGGAGGCGGCAGTCATCGCGGTGCCGCACCCGAAGTGGGTCGAGCGGCCGCTGGCCTGCGTGGTGCCGAAGCCGGGCAGCGTGCTCGAGCCCGGCGAGATCCTCGAGTTCCTCCGGCCGCAGCTGGCGCGGTGGGCGCTGCCCGACGCGGTCGAGATCATCGACGCGGTGCCCAAGACGAGCGTCGGCAAGTTCGACAAGAAGGTGCTACGGGAGCGCTACAAGAACTGGTCACCCGGTGTAATATGACGAGCCAAATGACCTTGTGGTACGCGGGATTCTCCCGCTAACCAGCCGCGAACGATAGGAGAAGGCATGTCCTCACTGACCCGACGTCAATTCACGACCACGGCCGGGGCGGGCCTCGCGGGAATCCTCGCGACCGGCATTCCCCCCGCGCGTGGGCAGCAGCGCGAGATCTCATACCTCTGCTGGAACAACTTCGCGCCGGCCTCGGACAAGAAGCTCGCCGAGATCGGCCTGCGATTCGCGAAGGATACGGGCATCAAGATCAAGATCGACCACATCGCCGCCCCACAGCAGGCGGCCAAGTACGCCTCCGAGGTGCAGACGCAGGCCGGCCACGACCTGGTCGAGATGCGTATGCACGTGCCCTGGCTCTACGAGCCGCAGCTGGTCGACGTCTCCGACCTGGTCGCCGATCTCGAGAAGAAGTACGGCAAGGTCATCGGCTCGGGCTACGAGGCCGCCCACGTGCACGGCGTGTGGCGCGCGGTGCCGCAGTATCACGCGGTCTTCGTCTCCGCGTATCGCGAGGACCTGTTCAAGAAGGCGAGCCTCAAGCCGCCGGAGACGTGGGAGGACCTCTACAAGGTCGGGCGCGAGCTGAAGAAGATGGGCAACCCGGTCGGTATTCCGATCAGCCAGAACTTCGACACGATCTCGACCGGCTCGGCCGTCATGTGGTGCTACGGCGCCAAGGAAGTCGACAAGGACGGAAAGACCGTCAAGATCAACTCGGAACAGACCGTCCAGGTGGTCGAGTGGTACAAGAAGATGTACCGCGACTGCATGGAGCCGGAAGTCCTCTCCTGGACCGACGCCAGCAACAACGAGTCACTCCAGCAAGGGAAGGCCGGCTGGATCCATAATCCGGTCAGCGCCTACATCGTCGCCCGCGACCAGAAGCTCATCACCGCCGACGGGATCAACCATCATCAGAGCTTGTCCGGCCCCGGGGGCCGGCACGACGTCGACGCGCCGCGCTCGATCGCGATCTGGAAGTTTTCGAAGAACGTCGAGCCCTCCAAGGAGTGGATCCGCTATCTCCTCGGCAAGAAGGAAGTCTACGACGAGTACATCATGTCCGGCAGCGCCTTCAATCTGCCGATCTACACGAAGATGCAGGATCACGCGGTCCTCAAGACCGATCCCAAGCTCGCGATCCTGAAGGGCGAGGGCGTGAATCTCCACACCTACGGCTGGCCGGCCCCGGCCTCCGACAAGGTGCAGCTCATCACCAACTCGTTCATCCTGCCCAACATGATCGCGAAAGCGGTGACGGGCACCTCGACGAAGGACGCCGTCGCCTGGGCCGAGAACGAGATGAAGAAGGTCATGGCGGGAAGCTGACCATGGCGATCGGAACCGTCGGCATCGCGACCGCGCCGCGTCACCTCTCGCTGCGGGCTCGGATCAGCGAGCTGCTCGACCGCGAGTCGTGGCTCGGCCCGATCTTCGTGAGCCCGGCGATGGTGCTGATCCTTCTCCTGGTCGCCTACCCGTTCTGCATGGCGCTCTACTTTTCGGTGTCCAACGCGTTCATCGGTCGGCCGAGCCACTTCATCGGCGTGCGCAACTTCATCAGCCTCTGGGAC
>Ga0137409_10003932_pt1 | contig 15710 bp, 15 predicted proteins | sample CZODoug1_16funga_FD_122059 | JGI IMG/M metagenome (GOLD analysis project Ga0137409, IMG submission 122059) | Vadose zone soil fungal communities from Angelo Coast Range Reserve, California, USA - CZODoug1_16fungal (Hybrid Assembly) | ecosystem: Environmental > Terrestrial > Soil > Vadose zone... | reverse complement strand
CCTCCTCCACCTGAGCGTAGTTGAACGCGCGCGCACCCTGCCGGCACGCCGAGAGCACGTTCTCCAGGCACATGCGCTCGGGGTAGAGCAACAGGTCGTCGAAGTAATAGCCCGCGCCGCGCAGATCCTCGGGCTGGATGCCGGGCTCCAGGCTGAGCGCGTCCACGGCCCTCAGCACGCGATAGCGCTCGCGATTACGGCCGGGCGTCAGCCACTGGTAGAGCGTGAGGCCGATCCGCACCTTGATGACGCCGCGCGAGGAGTTGCCGTAGATCGGCACCAGGAATGGCAGCGGCCGCACGAGGTGAGGCGCGAGTCGACCGAGACGCTCGCGCTCGCGGAGCGACTCGCGCACGAGCCCGAAGTCGAACAGCTCGAGATAGCGCAGGCCGCCGTGGATCAGCTTCGACGACTGGGACGTCGTCGCCGACGCGAAGTCGCCCTGCTCGATCAGCGCCGTCGACACGCCGCGCAGGGCGAGATCGCGCGCGACCCCGGCGCCGGCCATGCCGCCGCCGATGACGACCACGTCGTACACGGCATCCTCGAGCGGCCAGGGACGATTGTTCATCGGATCAAGCACTCTCTCGAAGGTCCGGGACGGAGCGCCCGGTGGCCACCAGTCACCCGCGCAGGGCGTCGAGCATCACGCGCGTGGCGAGGCGCAGGGCGACCGGCAGCCCGTCCTCGTTCATCTCGAATTCCGGCGCGTGATGCGGGCGCGTCGGTCCCGTCGCCGGCGCGATCCCGACCTGGAAATAGCAGCCCGGCCGGGCCTGGAGGAACAGGCTCATGTCGTCACTGGCCATCACGAGGCTCTCGCCCGCCACGGCCTCGCCGCCCAGCTCGTCCACCGCGCACGCGCGCACGAGCGCGGACTCGCGCTCGTGGTTGACGACGGTCGGGCATCCGTCACCCATGAACCCCAGGGTCGCCTCGGCGCGGTAGGCGCGGGCGATGTCGCGCGCGAACGCGCCCAGCCGCTCCTTGACCTGCTCGCGCACGGCCGGGCTGAAGGTGCGCAGCGAGCCCCGCATGACCGCGGTCGCCGGGATGATGTTGTGCTTGGTCCCGGCCACGATCTGCCCCACGGTGAGGACAGCCGTCTCCTGCGCCGAGACCTCGCGCGAGACCAGGTTCTGCATGCCGAGCAGGATGTTGGCGGCGACGGTGACGGGATCGATCGACAGGTGCGGATACGCGCCGTGTCCGCCGCGGCCCGTGATCTGGACGTCGAAGAAGTCGGCCGACGCCATCGCCGGGCCGGGACGGACGCTGACCCGGCCCACCGGCGTCTGCGTCGTCAGGTGAAGCCCGTACACCTCGCTGACCCGGGGATTGTCGAGCGCGCCGTCCTCGATCATGGGCTTGGCGCCGCTGAAGATCTCCTCGGCGGGCTGGAACAGAAAGACTGCCGTGCCCGGCACCTCGCGGCGTCGCGCCGACAGCATCTCGGCCAGCGTGATGCCGATCGCCGTGTGCCCGTCGTGCCCGCACGCATGCATGACGCCCGGCGTCGCCGACCTGAACGGCAGATCGAGCGTCTCGGTGAGGGGCAAGGCGTCGATGTCGGCGCGCCACGCGATGGTGCGACCGGGCCGATCGCCGCGCAGCACCGCGACAACGCCGGTGCGCCCGATGCCCGTGCGCACCTCGAGCTTGGCGGCGGAGAGACGCTCGGCGACGATCTCCGCGGTCCGGCGCTCCTCGAACGACAGCTCCGGATGGCGATGGAAGTCCCGTCTCAGCGCCACCATGCCGTCCAGACGACGGCCGATCTCTTCCGCCCACTCCGGAGTGGTCTTGCCCATGGCTCGCTCCCCGGCCGCCCGCGGCCTCGTCACACCGTACTGCCCGCCCATGGGCCAGTCAACTTCCAGCCGCGCTTCTGCGCTCGGCGGCGGTGCGGGCAGCCGGGATTTCGCAGGGGTCGAGACGACCACGCGGCGCGCGTGCGCTGCTCCGAAGCGGCTGGGCTCCATCCCGGCGCGGCTCGTCCGCTGCCGCATGGAGGGAACGGGTCCCTTCGCCCCCTGCGAGCCCCCGGCCGCCCACACCGTCAGCGGTCCTTGCCGCACCCGCCGTCAGTCGTCTGTTGCGTCCGCTTCTGGTGCTTCCACGTCATCGCATCGCGTCTGCGACGTCCGCGTCGGCAGCGCCCGGGCGGCGTGTTGGCGTCCGCTTCAGCGGACGAGGTCGCGGAGGGAGGAGAGGATGAGGTCGGGGGCGATTTCGGCGATGCGAGGGTCGCCGGCGGGGGTGATTCCGGTGAGGACCAAAACGGTGGCCAGTCCGAGCCGCTTGCCCATCACGATGTCCGTCTCGAGCCGGTCGCCGACGATCGCGCATTCACTCGCGGTCATGCCGAGATGCGCCAGCGCCACCTCGAGGATGATCGGCGACGGCTTTCCGACGACGACCTCGACCGTGTGCCCGGTCACCGCCTCGACGGCGGCAGTCATGCCGGCGCAATCGGGAATCTCGCCGGACTCGGTCGGACATGTCCGGTCGGGGTTGGTGGCGATCAGCCGCGCGCCCTGCCGCACCGCCTGCAGGGCGGTGTTCAGCTTCGCATAGTCGAAGGTGCGATCGAAGGCGATCACCACCCAGCGAACGCGGTGGTCCGCGCGCACCTCGAACCCGTGGGCGCGCAGCTCGCCGATCAGGGGCGGCTCGCCGATGACGAAGACCGGGGCGCCGCGATCGAGGCGCGCCAGATGGCGCGCGAGCACCAGGGACGAATTGATCACGTCGTCCACCGGCGTCGGGATTCCCAGGCGCGTCAGCTTGCGAGCGTACTCGTCACGCGTCTGGATCGGCTTGTTGGAGAGAAAGGCGACCCGCCGGCCGGCCGCCCGCAGGGCGGCGATCGCGGCGTCGGCGCCGGGAACCAGCGACTCACCGCGGTAGACCGTCCCGTCCAGATCGAAGAGCCAGCCGCGATGCGGCAGGGCGAAGGTCGGCGGCACCTAGCGAACGAGGGGCGCGACGGCGGCCTGGGCGAGATCGGCGAAGGGCGCCGGCATGACGCCGAGGAGCACGATGCCGACCAGCGCCACCGCCAGCGCCAGCCCGCCGGCCAGCGAGGGCGCGTAGGCGGTCGCCGCGCCCTCCGGCTCGCGCATGTACATGTAGACGACCACGCGCAGATAGTAGTAAGCCGCCATTGCGGAGTTCAGTACGCCGATGACCGCGAGCCAGACGTAGCCGGCGCGCACCGCCGCGCCGAACACGTAGAACTTGCCGACGAAGCCAGCCAGCGGCGGAATTCCGACCAGCGAAAGCAGGAAGAGGCCGAGGGCCGCCGCCAGGAGGGGATGGCGCCGGGCGAGTCCCGCGTAATCCGCGACCTCGACCGCTTCGTCACGCGCGCGCTCGCACAGCGTGATGACGCCGAACGCGCCGGCGGTCGTGAACGCGTAGACCAGGAGGTAGAAGAGCACGGCGCCCGTCCCGGCGGCTCCGCCGGCCACGAGACCGACGAGCATGTAGCCGACGTGGGCGATCGACGAGTAGGCGAGCATTCGCTTGAGGTTCGACTGCGCGATCGCCACCACGTTGCCGATGGTCATCGTGACCGCCGCGACAGCCCAGAGCAGCGCCGCCCCGTCGGGCGCGAGGCCCCGCGGCACCACCGCCAGCACCCGGATCAGCGCCGCGAAGGCTCCGGCCTTGGAGCCCGTGGCGATCAGCGCCGTCACGCTCGTGGGCGCCCCCTGATAGACGTCGGGCACCCACATGTGAAAGGGGACCGACGAGATCTTGAAGCCGAAGCCGACCAGCACGAGCCCGAGGCCCATGACGAACAGGGGGTCGCGCGGGCGCGCGGTCATCGCCGCGGCGATACGGTCGAGGCTCGTCGTTCCGGTGGCCCCGTAGATCAGCGCGATGCCGTAGAGGAGAAACGACGAGGCGAACGCGCCGAGGAGGAAGTACTTCATCGAGGCCTCGCCCGAGGCCAGCTCCCGCTTGAACAGCCCCGCCAGCACGTAGAGCGAGAGCGACATCAGCTCGAGGGCCAGGAAGACCACCACCAGGTCGCCGGCCGCGGCCAGGAGCATCATGCCGGCGGTCGCGAAGAGCACGAGCACGTAGTACTCGCCGGAGTCGCTCCCGCGGCGCCGCAGGTAGTCCATCGACAGCAGCACGACCAGGGCGCCCGAGTAGCAGATGACCACGTTGAAGAAGAGCGCGAAATTATCCTGCACGACCATGTCGCGAAACGCGCGTTGCGAGGTGCCCCACTGCGCGAGCGTCGCGAGGAGCGCGCCGATCATGCCGGCCAGCGCGGCCACCGCCGAGAGCTCGCGCGGGATCGCGCGCGGGCCGAGCTCCAGCGCCATCACCAGCACCGCCGCGCCCAGCACGATCAGGGTCGGCAGCAGCGGCAGCAGGGCGATGGGCGGAAAGACGATCGCGTCCATCAGCGGTTCATCCCGGTCTTCGCCTCCACCTGGGCGATCAGGGCCTCGACCGTCGTCTCGGTCTTGCCGGTGAAGGCCGCCGGGTACACGCCGATCCACACGATGAGCACCACCACCGGCACCAGCACCGCCCACTCGCGGGTGGTGAGGTCGCGGAGCCCGCGGTTCGCCTCGTGGGTGACGTCGCCGAAGATCACGCGCTGGTACATCCAGAGCAGATAGACCGCCGCGAAGATGATCCCGCTGGTCGCGACCGCGGCGAGCCACGGGCTCCGCTGGAAGGCGCCGACCAGGATCAGGAACTCGCCGACGAATCCGTTCAGCCCGGGGAGCCCCAGCGACGACAGCACGACGACGAGGAACACGGCCGAGAAGGCGGGCACCACGCGCCACAGGCCGCCGAAGTCGGCGATGAGCCGCGAGTGGCGGCGCTCGTAGATCATGCCCACCATCAGGAAGAGGGCTCCCGTCGACAGGCCGTGGTTCACCATCTGGATGAGGGCGCCCACCAGCCCCTGCTGGTTGAGCGTGAAGATGCCGAGCATCACGAAGCCGAGGTGGCTCACGCTCGAGTACGCGACGAGCTTCTTCATGTCCGGCTGCACCGTCGACACCCAGGCGCCGTAGATCACGCCGATCACCGCGAGGGTCCACACCAGGGGCCCGAACGCGAGGCTCGCGTCCGGGAAGAACGGCAGGCAGAAGCGCAGGAACCCGTACGTCCCCATCTTGAGCAGGACGCCGGCGAGGACCACGCTCCCGGCCGTGGGCGCCTCGACGTGGGCGTCGGGCAGCCAGGTGTGGAAGGGAAACAGCGGCACCTTGATGGCGAAGGCCAGCGCGAAGGCGAGGAACATGAGGTTCTGCGCGAGGCCGGGCGCCATCACGTACTGCGCCAGCACCGGCACGTCGAACGTGTACCGGCCCGTGGCCGCGCCGTACTGATAGTAGAGGCCGAGGATGGCGACCAGCATGAGGAGGGAGCCCACCATCGTGTACAGGATGAACTTGACCGCGGCGTAGACGCGGTTGGGCCCGCCCCAGATCCCGATGATGAAGTACATCGGGATCAGCATCGCCTCCCAGAAGACGTAGAAGAGGAAGAGGTCGAGGCTCACGAAGACGCCCAGCATGCCCGTCTCGAGCAGGAGCATCGTCGCGATGAACTCCTTGAACCGGTCCTCGATCGAGCCCCACGCCGAGACGAGCGCCAGCGGCATGAGGAAGGTGGTCAGCAGGACGAGCAGCAGGCTGATGCCGTCGATGCCGACGTGATAGGCGACGCCGAGCGTCGGCATCCACCGCCGGTTCTCCTCGAACTGGTAGCCGATCGCGTCGCCGTCGAATCCGAAGTAGAGCGGCAGCGAGCACGCGAACGTCAGGACCGTGACCACGAGCGAGACCAGGCGCAGGACGCCGACCGACCGCCGCGGGACGAACAGGAGGGCGAGCCCGGCGGCGCCCGGGAGAAACGTGACCAGCGTCAGGAGCGGAATCATGGCACGCGCGCGGGCCGGGGCGTCGCGCGGGTCATCGGCTCAGGAGGAACGCGACGATGGCGACCGCACCGGCCAGCATCGTGAGGGCATAGTTCACCGTGTAGCCGGTCTGGAGCCGGCGCATCCCCGCCGCCCACGCCACCACCGTGCGGCCGAGCGCGTTGACGAGCCCGTCGATCACGCGGAGGTCGAACACGCGCGCCAGGAACTCGGACAGCGCCAGGAGCGGCCGCACGATCACCCGGTCGTAGAGCGCGTCGACGTAGTACGCGTTGAGCAGGAGCGCATGGACCGCCGTCTTCGGCCGCCCGATCTCCGCGGGGCGGACGGGGGCGGCCATGTACATGAACCAGGCCAGCGCGAAGCCGGCGGCGAACACGAGCACCGCCAGGATGAGGATCAGCAGCGCCGCGACGCCCCCGTGGCCGCCCTCGTGCAGGGGGAACACCGGCGCCAGGAAGCGCGCGAATCGTGTCCCGTGCTCCGACGGGATGCCGACGGCCACGCCCGTCACCACGGTGAGCAGCGCCAGGACGATCAGCGGCAGCGTCATGACCCCCGGCGACTCGTGGACGTGATGGGCGGCCTCCTTGGTCATCCGGGGCCCGCTGTAGAAGGCGAGGAAGAGCATCCGGGCGGTGTAGAACGCCGTCAGGAATGCGCCCACCAGGAGGAACGCCCACATCCATCGATGCCCGCTCGCGAACGCGGCGGCGAGGATCTCGTCCTTCGAGAAGAACCCGGCCAGCCCGGGCAGGCCCGCGAGGCCGAGCGCGCCGATCGTGGTCGTGATCGTCGTCCGCACCATCCGCGAGGACAGTCCCCCCATCTTCCGGAGATCCTGCTCGCCCCCGAGGCCGTGGATGACGCTGCCGGCGCCGAGGAACAGGAGCGCCTTGAAGAAGGCGTGCGTCACCAGATGGAAGATCCCGGCGGCGTACGCGCCGAGGCCGACCGCGGCGAACATGTACCCGAGCTGGCTCACCGTGGAATAGGCGAGCACGCGCTTGATGTCGGTCTGGACGAGACCGATGGTGGCGGCGAAGAGCGCCGTGGCCACGCCGACCCACGCGACCACCTCGAGCGCGGCCGGCGAGCGCTCGAAGAGCACGTGGCTGCGCGCCACCATGTACACCCCCGCGGTGACCATCGTCGCCGCGTGAATGAGCGCCGAGACCGGCGTGGGCCCTTCCATCGCGTCCGGCAGCCACGTGTGCAGCGGCAGCTGGGCCGACTTGCCGCACGCGCCCATGAAGAGGAGCAGCGCGATGCCGGTCGCCGTCCGGCCGTCCAGGTCGGCGGCCGCCGCGAACACACCGTCGTAGTCGAGCGTGCCCACCGTGGTCCAGAGCCACATGATGCCGAGGCCGAAGCCGAAGTCGCCGACGCGGTTGACGATGAACGCCTTCTTGCCGGCCTGCGCCGCGGCCGGCCGCGTGTACCAGAAGCCGATCAGCAGATACGAGCAGAGGCCGACCGCCTCCCAGAAGACGTAGAGGAGCAGGAAGTTCCCGGCGAGCACCAGCATCGTCATCGAGAAGACGAAGAGGTTCAGATAGGCGAAGTAGCGCGCGTAGTCCGGGTCGTCGTGCATGTAGCCGATCGAGTAGAGGTGGATCAGCGCGCCCACGCCCGTCACCACCAGCAGCATGACGACGGTGAGCGGATCGACGTGCGCGGTCACCGCGGTCTCGAAGTCGCCCGCGACGATCCAGCTGAAGAGCGTCGCGGTGAACGATCCGCCGGACGCGACGGTCGAGAAGAGCGAGCAGGACGCGACGAACGAGCCGGCCAGCGCCGACACCGCGACCCAGTGCGCACGACGGCCGATGACGCCGCCGAAGAACATGTTGAGGAGCGCGCCGACGAGAGGAAAGGCCGGGATCAGCCAGACGGTGGACGACACCGGGTCATGCTACGGGGCGGTCACGGCGGGTGTCAAGGTTGGCACCGCGACGCCGGCGTCAGACGCGCGGCGAGTACATGATCACCGCGACGCCGGCGAGGCACAGGAGACCGCCGAGCAGGTCGAAGCGATCGGGGCTCGCGCGCGCGACGACGGCGCCCCACGCGAGCGAGAGGACGACGAACACGCCACCGTACGCCGCGTAGGCGCGGGCGAACGGCGCGGGCTGGAGGGTCGGAACGACGCCGTACAGGACCAGCACCGCGGCGCCGACGGCGCCGAGCAGCGCGCTCTGCCCCTCGCGGAGCCAGCGCCACATCAGATAGCCGCCGCCGATCTCGCAGAGCCCGGCGGCGACGAACAGCGCCAGCGAAACGAACACAAGCTCTCCCCTCATGACGCGATCTCCTTCGCCGGCCGGCGGCGCCCGGCATGGTATCATCCGGCTCGTGCCCCAGCGGTCTCGCACGAAAGTCTGGGTGCTCTTCGTCCTGTTCCTGCTCCTCGCCGTGGTCGGCTCGGTCTCGTATCTCGGCTGGCGTCAGACGGTTCCCGGAGTCCAGGCCGTGTCGACGCCGCCGCGCTTCCTCGGCCAGAAGACGCCGTTCACGCTCTCCCTCGAGGCCCGGCGCGGCAACGTGACGCGGGTCGAGGTCCGGGTCGTGCAATCGGGCACGTCGACGACGGTGGCCAAGCAGGAGGGCCCCCTCGGCCGGCGCGTGGAGATTCCCCTCGTGGTGGAGAGCGGCGCGCTCGGGCTCCGCGAGGGCAACGCCACCCTCGAGGTGTGGGCGCGCGACGACTTCTGGCGGCCGCTCCGGCGCGAGGATCGCGCGATCGCCGGCTACCCGGTCACGATCGATCTCACGCCACCGAAGATCGAGCTGCTCGCCGCCACCCGCTATCTGTCGCCCGGCGGCACCGGGCTCGTCGCGTTCCGGGTGACCGGCGCCGCGCGCACCGACGTCAGCGCGGGGCCGCTGGTGTTCCCGTCGTTCGCCTACGGCCCGGAAGATCGCGGCGCGCGCGTCGCGCTGATCGCGCTCCCGTGGGACTTCGACCCGGCGGTCCCGCTGGCGATCCGCTCGTCCGACGAAGCCGGCAACGCCGCGGCGCGCGGCGTTCCGGCCGAGATCCGCCCGCGCAAGTTTCCCCGCGACACGATCGAGATCAAGGACGCGTTCCTCCAGGCCAAGGTCCCGGAGCTCCTGCCCCAGCGCCCGGCGAGCGAGCCGCTCCCCGACGGCTTCCTGATCATCAACCGCGACCTTCGGCGCCAGGCCGAGGAGACGAAACGGAAGGTCGGCGCCTCCACGGCCAACAAGCCGCTCTGGCAGGGGCCGTTCATCCAGCCGCGGAACTCCAAGGTGTTCGCGAACTTCGCCGAGCTGCGCACCTACGTCTATGCCGGCCGCGAGATCGATCGCCAGGTGCACTTCGGGTACGATCTCGCGTCCACGCGGCAGTCGCCGGTCCCGGCCGCCAACAAGGGCGTCGTCGTCTTCGCCGAGCCCCTCACGATCTACGGCAACACGATCGTGATCGACCACGGCCTGGGCCTGCAGACGCTGTACGCGCATCTCTCGAGCACGGCCGTGAAGGTCGGCGACGCCGTCGAGAAGGGTCAGGAGATCGCGCGAACCGGATCGACCGGGCTCGCGATCGGCGACCACCTCCACTACGAGGTGCTCGTCAACGGCGTGTCGGTCACGCCGCTCGAGTGGTGGGACGGCAAGTGGATCCGTGACCACATCGGCAAGCCGCTGAAAGAGGCGGGGCTGCCCGAGATCGCCGGCGCCGAGGCGCGCGACGAGGCGCCGGCACCCGCCACCCCCGCGCGCCCCCCGCGCAGCCGCCGGGCGCGGTAGGCTTCCGTTACCCCTCAGAACGCGCCGAACTTCTCGTAGGCGGCCAGCGGCGTCATGCCGCGCCGGACCGCGGAGCGCACCCGGTCCTCCGTCCCGACGAGCTTCTCGCAGCGCCCGAGCACCTCGTGAGCGGCGCGGCGCGGGACGACGACGACGCCGTCGAGGTCGCCGACGACGAGGTCACCGAGGCTCACGCGCACGCCGCCGATCGTCACCGGCTGGCCCCAGTCCGTCACCCGCCAGCGCGGCACCGAATCTTGTGGACTCCGGTAGCGCACGAAGGTCGGGAATCCCATCCGCACGATCGACGCGGTGTCGCGGGTCGCCCCGTCGATCACGGCGCCGCGCACCTTGCGGGTGCGGAACCACGACGCGCTCAGCTCGCCGAAGTGTGCCGCGACCTCGTCGCGAGCCGCGAGCACCAGCACCGACTCGGCCGGCGCGGCGCCGAGCATCGCGAGAAACCGGCGCAGGGTCTGATCGCGCTCGCGCGGGGAGCCGGCGTGCGACCGGCCGCGCGCCGGAAACGCGTAGCCGGCCGTGCGCATGCCGGCCGCGAGCGGCTGGATCGTCGAGGGCAGCGTCTGACGCCGCAGACCCATCTCGTCCATGACGTCCGTGATCGCCGCGGTGTAGATGCGCGCGAAACGGCGAGGCAGGTTGTCGCTCGGGCTCATCGAGTCTCTCCTCCGTCCGGACAGCGGGTGGTCAGGATCGTCAGCGCGCGCGAACGCCGGTCATGAGCGCGCGGGGCGGCACGAAGTCGCCGAGGATACCGAGCAGGAGGTCGAGCAGACCCTGGCGCCGCGCCAGGAGCCGCGCCGTCAGGTTGGCGAGCGCGCGATGGGCGATCAGGAACTGGAGCGCGTGCGTCACGCGCTCCTTGTCGCGCGAGGCCAGGCGCCGGGCGCGGTCGTAGCCGGCGAGCGCCGCCGCCGAGAGGTCGCCGCGGCGAAGCGCGCGCACGGCGGTTTCCGCGGCCAGCTCCGCGCTCCGCAGGCCGTTGAAGATCCCCTCGCCCGAGAACGGGTCGTAGAAGCCGGTGGCGTCGCCCACCATCAGCACCCCGCCGGTCCGCGGCGGATCCACCCGGTAGGCGAGCGGGCCCATCGCCTGCACGGGAGCGACCCGCCGCCCGCCGGCGATCCGCCGGGCCAGGTGCGGAAGGTGCTTCGCGCGCGCGTCGAAGAAGCTGTCGAGCCGCCCGCTCCACGGCGCCGCGTGCGCCAGCGGCACGACGATGCTGAGGTTCGCGCGGCCCGGCGCGATCGGGTTGAGGATCGCGTAGTCCGGCGGGTCGACGAAGATCTCGCCGAAGAGCCCGAGGTCGGGGACGTCCTCGACGTAGGTGACGAGGGCCATCCGCCGGAGGCGATGGGGGCGCCGCAGGCCCAGGCGCTGCGCGACGACCGAGGCGCGGCCGTCGGCGGCGATCGTCAGCGGAGCGCGCAGCGTGAGGCGGCGGCCGTCGGCGTCGACCGCCTCGACCCCCAGCACCCGATCGCCCGAGACCAGAACGTCGGTGACACGCACCTCCTCGCTGAGCTCGACGGGCAGCGCGCGCACGCGATCGACCAGGATGGTGTCGAGCACCTCGCGCGAGAGGGCCATCGCGTGCTCCCGATAGGGACGCCAGGGCCCGATGGCGTGGTAACGGCCAACGAGCTGCGTGCCGTCGGGCGCGGTGATCCGCATGCCGCTCAGCGGGCTCGCGACGGCGTCGACCGCCTTGAGCGCGCCCAGCCGGTCGAGCAGCCGGGGCGCCTCGGGGCTCAGGTACTCGCCGCATATCTTCGGGCGCGGAAATCGCGCGCGATCCACGAGCCGGACCGCGAGGCCGTGCTCGGCGAGGAAGATGGCCGTGGCCGCGCCGGCGGGCCCGGCGCCGACGACGATGACGTCCGTCGTCACGAGAGCACCGCCAGCATGCGACCCAGCACCGGATACTGGCGAATCGTCAGCCGGCGCGCACCCGCCCGCGCGGCGAGCGCCCGCAGCTCGTCCCGCGAGTAGGAGCGGCGCACCGAGAGCGGCCCGTCGTGCCGCGAGATCGGATGGCACCGCAGGAGGCGCGTCGCCAGCCAGACCAGGCCGAGCGACAGCCGCCGGCGCAGAAGGTCGTTCACGACGACGGCGATGCGGGCGGCCGCCGTCATCTCGCGGAGGCCCGCCACGGCCTGCTCGGGCTCGAGGTGATGAAGCGTCAGGCTGCTCGCGACGATGTCGACGGTGTGCGCGTGAAACGGCAGCGCCGCCGCGTCGCCCTGGATCAGCAGCACCTCGGGGTACGCGGAGACGACGCGGCGGGCGAGCGCGAGGGTCGCGCGATCGCGCTCGACGACCACGATGCGGATGGCCCGCCCGTGCCGGCGGGCCCAGTCGGCCAGGCGCGCCGCGAACGCCGCGGTGCCGCCGCCGACGTCGACCACGCTCAGCGCCCGATCGTGCGGCACGTCCGCCGTGAGGCGAAGGATCTGGCGCCGCGTCAGCGCATGGCCGCCGAACCACGCGTTGAGGCGGTCGATGTCGGCGAGCGTGGCGGCGAGCTCCGTCGCGCCGATCGCGCCGTCCAGCACTTCCCGCGCGCCTTCGGCGCGTTTCATTGGAGCGGGGGCCTCGAGGCCGGCTTCCACCGCGGGTGGCCTGAGATAGATGCTCGTGGCTCCGACACGCCCGTTTCCACCCGTTGTGGTATCGCTTGCGGCATCCGTTGTGGTAGCGCTGTTTGCCTTATCACCACCGGAGCAGGGCTCCCTCGGCGGCAAAGCCGGGGCCGAGGCCGATCATCAGCGCCCAGTCGCCCGGGACGGGCGCTTCGGCGCGCAGGGTTTCCTCCAGCACGAAGAGAATCGTCGCCGACGACATGTTGCCGTAGCGGCGCAAGACCGCGCGCGAGTGGCCCACCTGCTCCTCGCTCAGGTCCAGGAGCGCCCGCGCGCGGTCGATCACGCGACGGCCCGCGGAGTGCAGCACCCAGTAGCGGATGTCTTCGCGCTTGAGCCCCTGCGCCGCCATCAGGATCGTCGCCATCTCGCGCATCATGGTGCCGCCGATCCGCCGCACCTCCTTCGAGAGGGTCACCCGCAGCCGTCCGCCCGGATACTCGAATCCCATGGCGCCCAGATGCTCGGAGTGAAAGAGCGTTCGGTGGGCCACGATCGACGGCCCCGGACCGCCGGTGGTGACGGCGAGCGCGCCGGCGCCGTCCGCGAAGATCGCGTGCGCCACCGCGCTCTCGAGCCGGTCGTCCAGGAAGTAGGCGGCCGAGCAGATCTCGACGGCGATGACGAGCGCCCGGCGGCCGGGGAACGCGGTCAGATAGTTCGCCGCCTGCTGGAGCGCGACCATCGCCGAGGCGCAGCCGGTGTCCCCGACGTGAACCCGCTGGATGTCGGCGCGGCAGCCGAGCCGGCTGATCAGGTGCGCGTCGAGGCTCGGCGTGAGCCGTCCGGTGCACGTCGTGGTCGCGATGAAATCGACGTCGCGCGCGTCCCAGCCGGCCCGCGCCAGCGCGCCGCGCGCCGCCGATTCGCCGAGGTGCAAGGCGCCGGCGCGGAAGCGATCGTTGAGCTCGTCGACCGACTCGTCAGGCCGGAAGGTTGCCGGATCGATCCACAGATGACGGCCGTCGATGTCGCTGCGGCGAAAGAATCCGCGTCGCTCCTCGTCGGCGTAGCCGGCCAGCGCCAGCAGCTGCGCCTGCGTGAACCGATGAGGCGGCGTCGCAGTGGCGACGGCCGCGATCTTCGGAAACGGCATTCCCACCTCCTGTCACGTTCGAGTAAGATGAGAGCCAATTCCGAGGATACTGCGGGGGTCCAGCCCATGCCACTGTTCAGCTTCGAGGGCAAGCGCCCGAAGGTGCATCCGACCGCGTTCGTCGCGCCCACCGCGGTCGTCGTCGGCGACGTGACGATCGAGGAGCGCGCGTCCGTCTGGTACAACGCCGTCCTCCGGGGCGACTTCAACCCGATCGTGGTGCGCCGCGGCGCCAACGTGCAGGATTGCGCCGTCGTCCACGTGACGCCGCGCCGGGGAACCGAGATCGGCGCCGGCTCGACGGTCGGCCACAACTGCACGATCCACGCGGCGTCGCTCGGCGAGGAATGTCTGATTGGAAACGGCGCGACCGTGCTCGACGGCGCGCGGATCGGCGCCCGCGCCATGGTGGCCGCCGGTGCCCTGGTGACGCCCGAGACGGAGATTCCCGAAGGCATGCTCGCCCTCGGCACGCCGGCCAAGGTTCGCGGACCGCTCGCGGGCACGCCGGCCGAGCGCTGGGTGCGCGCGAACCCGGAAGGCTATCAGGCGCTGGCCCAGCGCCACAAGGCTTCGGTCCAGCCCTGCTGACGCCATGCCGCCGAAGCGCATCGCGTTTCTCGTCTTCCCGCGCCTGACGATGCTCGACTTCATCGGCGCCTACGACGCGCTGCGGCGCGTCGCGGCGATGTCCATCGACCCGGGGGTCACGCATCGAGTCATCGGCACCGACGCCGAGATCGTCGACGAGTCCGGCCTCAAGCTCACGCCCGACTCGGTGTACGAGGACCTCTCGAAGTTCGACCTCCTCTACGTGGCGGGCGGGCTCGGCACCGTCACGCTGATGGACAACCGCCGCGCCGTCGACTACCTGAAGACCTGGGGGGACGAGCGGCCGCTGGCCTCGGTCTGCTCCGGCGCGCTCCTGCTCGGCCGCGCCGGCTATCTTAAAGACAAGCGCGCGACGACCCACCACCAGGCGGTGGAGCTCCTGCGTCCGCTCTGCCGCGAGGTGGTGACCAACCGGCGCGTGGTGGACGAGGGGCGCATCGTGACGGCGGGCGGCGTCTCGTCCGCGCTCGACCTGGGTCTCTATCTCATCGAGAAGTTCTGGGGCGCCGAGGCTCGCGCCGCGATCGCCAAGCAGATGGAGTACCGGGGCTACTCTCCCCTCTAGGTTGCCGCCTCAGCGCCCCTGGAACCGCGGCGGGCGCTTTTCCTTGAACGCGGCGACGCCCTCGGCGTGGTCGGCGGTCTGGCGAACGATCGACATGTGGGACGAGACCAGGTCGAGGTGCGTGCGGAGGTCGAGCCGGAGGCTCTGGTAGACGAGCCGCTTGATCATCCGGATCGGGATCTGGGGTCCGTCGGCGATCTGCCGGGCCAGCGCGTACGTGGACTTTGGGATACGACAACGAAGATGCGCTTGCGCGCGTCGTGGCGGAAAGAGTTTTGTTGAACGCGCGTGATGCGGGGCTAAGTATCCAAACGACTACGGCTACTTCAGCAGATATACGCCTGGTACGCGTTCCTTTAACGTTTTCGAATGGGCGAATTGAACTGACGGAATTGCTCTCATTTATAGGAATCTCTCCCCTCAAGATACAGAGTTCTTATGTCGAAAACGTATATAGCAGCGAGAATATGCTGTTGCAATCGCGACGCGTAATTCCACTTTTGCATTTGCGGTATGTATGGGGCATCAGTGCTAATGTGCAGGAGTGGTCTGTAGGTCGAGATGGGAGTTGGAACTTGCCAGAGATTTGGCTGGCGGGCAGGCAATGAGCTTTCGTCGCAAATTAATGGGAGTGTTTGTGCTCACCGTGGTGCTCTCCGTGGCGACGGTGGCATGGATTGTCTCCCTGGTGGTACGCCGTTCCTTCGATAAAGCGGACGACGACCGTACGGCTGCACTGGTAGCGCAGTTCCGTCGCGAATTTGACCGGCGAGGACAGGAAGTGACTCGTAGCGTGGAAGCGATCGTAGCGAGTGACGCGGCCACTCACATGGCACTCGCAGTGAACCAAGGTGCAGCCGATTATGGCGTCCTCGAACTGCTCCGCCTTGAAGGGCGAGCGCGCCACCAGATCCTTGATCACCCCGGCGAGGAGATCGTCGGGGCGCACCGGGGCGAGGCCGCCGGCATGGCGCCCGATCGGCGTGCGCAGCCCGTCATAGATGAAAGCGTCAGGCATGGTGGCGGTCCTCGTGGTGTCTCGGGGCGACCATCGTGCGTCCTTCGACTTCGCTCAGG
>Ga0137409_10003931_pt1 | contig 15714 bp, 16 predicted proteins | sample CZODoug1_16funga_FD_122059 | JGI IMG/M metagenome (GOLD analysis project Ga0137409, IMG submission 122059) | Vadose zone soil fungal communities from Angelo Coast Range Reserve, California, USA - CZODoug1_16fungal (Hybrid Assembly) | ecosystem: Environmental > Terrestrial > Soil > Vadose zone... | reverse complement strand
AGGCGGCGAGGGCTAGCAGCACCGCGGCCATCCAGAAGGGCAGCTCGACGTGCTCGCTCATCGCTGCCGCTCCCGGTGGAAGAGATACAGGCCGCTGGCGATGACGATCGCCGCGCCGATCCACACCTCGGCGCGGGGCACGTCGCCGAACACGAAGTAGCCGATCAACGCCATGTAGAAGACCTGCTGGTAGAGAAAGGGCGCGATCACGGTCGACGGCGCGTAGCGGTGCGCGAGCGCAAGCAGGTAGTGGCCGAAGCCGCCGAGCACGCCCATGAGGCAGGCGAGCGTCCACTCGATGGCGGTCTCGGGCATCTCCCAGGCGGCGAGAGCGAACGGCGCGAGGGCGATCGCCGCGCCTACTGCGGGTAGATATTGGATGGTTTCCGGCGAGTCGTAGGCGGCAAGGCGCCGCGTCATCATCATGAAGACTGCGTAGAGCACTGCGTTGACCACCGAGCCGAGCACCGCCGGATGGAAGTCGGCGCTCCACGGGTGCACGATCACCAGCACGCCGGCGAAGCCGGCGATGATCGCGATCCAGCGGCCGGCGTCGAGCCTCTCGCCGAGCAGCGGCGCGCCCAGCATCGCGATGATCAGCGGCACGGTGAAGAAGATCGACGAGGTGACCGTGAGCTGCAGGTATTGCAGCGCCCAGAAGTTGATCCCGGTCATCGCGATGAACATGAGCGCGCGCAAGATATGCCAGCGCAGGTGATTGGTCCTGACCAGCGCAAGGCCTCTCAACGGGAAGAGCACCGCGCCGGCCACCACTGCATGGATCGTGAAGCGCAACCAGACGACCATGATCACCGGCATGCTGCCGACCAGCCACTTCGCGCTGCCGTCCAGCAGCGAGAACAGCAGGTACGTCAGCGAGACGATGCCGATGCCGGTGAGGCGGTTACGGGCGCTGTCTGCTTGCAGCACGATGGAGACTCATTACCACGGAATGGTCGAACCGTCGTGCGAGAAGAACTTTCCGGAATCCGGGGGCTTCAGGCCGGCGATGACCTTGCGCAGGCCGCCGACCGAGCTCTGCGGCGAGAGCGGCGCGCCGGCGCCGCCCATGTCGGTACGCACCCAGCCGGGGCTGAGCGCGACGACGATGATGCCGCGCGAGGCGAGCGTCGCTGCCAGGCCCTTGGCGAGCAGGTTCAAGGCCGCCTTGCTCGTGGCATAGGGCAGGGTCACGCCGCTCGACTCGGTGATCGAGCCGAGTCGGCTCGACATGACGGCGATCACCTTGCGTTCGCTCGCGGCGACGTTCTCGACCAGCGATTCGATCACCGAGGCGACGCCGAGCAGGTTGACGCGCAGCACTTCTTCCCAGGCGTCGTAGTCGAAGCTGCCGAGCGCCATGCCGCGCTTGCCGATGATGCCGGCATTGCAGAACAGCACGTCGATCGGCGCGCCCTTCAGCTTCGCGGCGAGCCGCGCGACCTGGTCGCGCTTGGTGACGTCGAGCGGGTACTCGGCTTTGGCGCCGCGCGCGGTGCCGATGACGCGCCAGCCATCGTCGGCGTACTGTCGCGCCAGCTCCTGGCCGAGGCCTCTACCCGCGCCGGTGATGAGAATCGTCGGCATGCGCGTCCCTGAGGTAGATGGTGAGGTCGGTCGTCGGCGGCCGCGCCGGCACCTGGTAGAAGAGATCGGCGACGAAGCCGCGGTGATAGCTGGTGTGGACGACGAGGTGCGTGAGAATCTGCATCCGCGTCATCCGACCGTCGCCGCCGCCGACGAAGGTGAATGGGATCACTTGGTCGAGCTGCGCCGCTGTCACGCGCTCGCTCCAGGCGATGGTCCACGCGTCCACCTCCTGCTGAGCGCGCCAGAGCTCTTCCAGCGGCGGGTGGTCCTGCGTGTTGCGCGCGCCATAGCCGTGATCGCGACCTTCGAGATGCGCCTGGAAGATGCGATCGATGACGTAGTTATGGTTGAGCGTGTGGACCATGTTCTTGAACAGCGTCTGCCGCGGCTTGGTCGCTTCGCCCGCGGGCAGCGCAGCGACGGCGTCGAAGATCAGCTTGTTCGCCCAAGCGTTGTAGCGCGCGAGCATTTGCGCCTGGCCGCTCATCCGGTCACCAGCGCGACGGCGAAGCCGTCGTAGCCCTTCATCCCGACCGTTTGGATGGCGGTGGCGCTGACGCGCTTTTCGCTGGCGATGAGCTCGTTCAGCCGACGCACGCCCTGGACGCTCGCATCGCGCGAGCGCGCGTCGATCACTTTCCCGTCGCGCACCACGTTGTCCACCACGATCACGCTGCCGGGACGCGAGAGCTTCAGCGCCCAAGTGAAGTACTCGGCGTTGTTCTGCTTGTCGGCATCGATGAAGGCGAGGTCGAACGGACCCTGCAGCGAAGGCAGCGCGGCGAGGGCCTGGCCGACGCGCACCTCGACCTTGGCGCCCAGTCCGGCGCGCTCAAGGTTCTTGCGCGCAACCTCGGCGTGCTTCGCTACCGCTTCGAGGCTGATCAGCTTGCCGCCTTCCGGCAGGGCGCGCGCCATCCAGATGGCGCTGTACCCGCCGAGGGTGCCGACTTCGAGAATCCGCTTCGCATCGACGAGACGCGCCAGGATCCAGAGCAGCTTGCCATGCGCCGGCGAGACGCTGATCGCCGGCAGCCCGGCTTCATCGCTCGCCTCCAGCGCGGCCTGAAGCGCCTCGTCCGGCCGCACCACGGTATCGGCCAGGTACTGATCGACCTTGTCCCAGAGCTCCATGTTAGCAAAGGGCGACGGGATCGCCGACGTGCACAGTGCCTTCCCTGAGCACGCGCGCGTACAGCCGGCTCCTGCCGGGATTCGCCTGCTGCGAGACCTGGCCGATCTGCCGGCGCTGGAACGAGCCGGCGATGTTGTTGCAGGGCGCGGCGTAGGTGGTCAACTCGATGCGCACCTCGCCGACGTCGAGCTTTGCGCCGGGAACCATTTCCGCCCACGGGATGCCGCGCAGCGTGAAGTTCTCGCCGATCGTTCCGGCGCTGATCGGATGCCCTTCGCCCTGCAGCGCGGCGATCAGCTCCTCCGAGAAGAGGCAGACGGCGCGATCGGGCCCGCCGTGATAGCGCAGGTCGCGCTGGCGGTCGCCGCTGAGCCCGTTGACGGTGACTGCGCACGAGGGCAGGGGGCGTTTCGGCACGCCGCCCTTCGAGATGTTGATCGAAACGAGAGATGCCATTACAGAGCGGCGAGCACCGCGCGCGTCACGTCGGACGTGCGTGCGGTTCCGCCCAGATCCGGCGTGAACACCTTCTTCGCGGTGACCGCCTCGATCGCCTTCATCAGTCGCGCCGCTGTTTTCGTCTCGCCAAGGTGATCGAGCATCATCGACGCGGTCCAGAAAGTCGCGATCGGATTGGCGACGCCTTTGCCGGTGATGTCGAATGCCGAGCCGTGGATCGGCTCGAACATCGAGGGGAAGGTCCGCCCGGGGTTGAGGTTGGCGGTGGGCGCGATGCCGAGCGACCCCGAAAGGGCTGCGGCGAGGTCGGAGAGGATGTCGGCGTGCAGGTTGCTCGCGACCACGGTGTCGATCGAGGCCGGCTTGAGCACCATGCGCGTGGTCATCGCGTCGACCAGCACCCGCTCGGTCTGGATGTCGGGAAAACCCTCCTGCACCTCGTCGCAGACCTCGTCCCACAGCACCATGCCGTAGCGCTGGGCATTCGACTTGGTGACGAGCGTGAGGTGTTTCTTCCGCTTCCTCGCCAGCTCGAAGGCGAAGCGGTGTACGCGCTCGATGCCCTTGCGCGTGAACACGGACGTTTCGGTCGCCAGCTCTTCAGGCAGACCCTTGTGGACGCGGCCGCCGGAGCCGGAATACTCGCCCTCGGTGTTCTCGCGCACGATCACCCAGTCGATGTCCCGGCCCTTGTCCAAGGGAGAAGTGATCCCGGGCAGGACCCTCGACGGCCGCACATTCGCGTACTGGTCGAAGCCCTGGCAGATCGGCAGGCGCAGACCCCAGAGAGAGATGTGGTCGGGCACGTCTGGCGCGCCGACCGCGCCGAAGAAGATCGCGTCGAACTTCTTCAGCCGCTCGAGGCCGCCGTCGGGGATGTAGGCGCCTTCCTTCTTGTACCGGTCCGAGCTCCAGTCGAAGTGCTCGAACTCGAGGCGAAAGCCGTCCTGCAGCTTCTGCAGCACCTCGATGCCGGCAGGAATGACTTCATTGCCGATCCCGTCACCCGGGATGGAGGCGATCCGATACGATTTCATCGGCTGCATTCTAATTGGGAGGCGAGATGAGGATGATGCTGGGTTTCCTGGCTGCGCTGTCTTTTCCGGCGTTGGCCGGCGACATTGACCGGGCGATCGCGGACTTTAAGACGCCGGAGCAGATCAAGTGGGTGCGCAACGCGGCGGGAACCAACGAGCAGGCGGTCCTGTTCGGCGACCCGTCGAACCCGGGACCGTACGTGGTGCGCCTGCGCTGGCTGAAGGGCAACATGAGCCGGCCGCACTTCCATCCGCACGACCGTTTCTTCATCGTCATCTCGGGAACCTGGTGGGTGGGAACGGGCGACCGGTTCGATCCCGACGGCACGGTCCCGGTGCCCGCCGGGAGCTACGTCATCCACTACGGCAACAAGATCCACTTCGACGGTGCGAAGGACGAGGAAGCCGTGATCCAGGTCTGGGGCATGGGCCCCGCGACCTCGACGCCCGCCGAACGGAAGTAGCCTAGGCCGCGACTTTGCTCTGCGCGCGGATCGCCTCGGCGACCGCGGCGCCGACCTGCGAAGTGGCCGCCTTGCCCTTCATGTCGGGCGTGTGCGGCCCGTCCATGATCACGCGCTCGATGGCGCGCACGATATCGGCCGCCGCCTTCGGGTGGCCGAGGTGCTCGAGCATCAGCGCGCCCGACCAGATCGCCGCGAGCGGGTTGGCGATTTTCCGGCCCGCGATGTCGGGCGCGGAGCCGTGCACCGGCTCGAAGATCGACGGATAAGTGCGCTCGGGATTGATGTTGCCCGACGCGGCGATGCCGATCGTGCCGGTGGTCGCCGGCCCGAGGTCGGAGATGATGTCGCCGAACAGGTTCGAAGCGACGATCACGTCGAAGCGGTCGGGGTTCAGCACCAGCTGGATGCTCAGCCCGTCGACGTGGTACTGGCCGGTCTTCACGTCGGCGTAGTTCTTCTTCATTTCGGCGAAGCGCTCGTCCCAGTACGGCATGGTGATGGTGATGCCGTTCGACTTGGTGCACGAGGTGAGGTGCTTCTTGCGCTTGCGCGCGAGCTCGAACGAGTACTTCATGATGCGGTCGACGCCCTTGCGGCTGAAGATGGACTGCTGCATCACGACCTCGTCGGGCGTGCCTTCCTTGTAGCGCCCGCCGACGTTGCCGTATTCGCCCTCGGTGTTCTCGCGGATCACGACGTAGTCGATGTCGCCCGGCTTGCGGCCGGCGAGCGGGCAGGGCATGCCCTCGAAGAGGCGCACCGGGCGCAGGTTCACGTACAGGTCGAACCAGCGGCGGAAATTGATCAGCAGGCCCCACGCCGAGATGTGATCGGGGACGAGCGACGGATTGCCGACCGCGCCGAAGAACACGGCATCCGACTTGCGCAGGATCTCGGGCGCGTCCTCGGGGCACATGCGGCCGTGCGCCTTGTACCAGTCGCAGCTCCACGGATATTCCTGCCAGCGGAACTGGATGCCGTGCTTGGCGCCGACCGCCTCGAGCACGCGCACGCCTTCGGGAATGACTTCGCGACCGATGCCGTCGCCCGGGATGACTGCAATGGTGTGTTGGCTCATGGAAAAATTCTAACCCCATTGACCCTAGAATCCGGCATGCGCATCGCCGCCCTGGAAACCTCGACCGACTGGTGCTCGGTGGCGCTATGGGTCGACGGCGAGATCCACGCGCTCGAACGCCGAACGCCCAACCGGCATTCGGAGCACGTGCTTCCCATGCTCGAGTCGCTGACGAAGAAGGCGGGCCGCCTGGATGCGATTGCCTTCGGCGCCGGGCCGGGATCGTTCACCGGGCTGCGCATCGCTTGCGGCGTCGCGCAAGGGATCGCCTTTGCCCACGGGCTAGCGGTGCTCGGGGTGTCGACCCTCGAGGCGACTGCGGAGGAAGCGGGGGCGTCGCGCGTCGTTGCCTGCCTCGATGCGCGGATGCGCGAGGTGTACTATGCGGCGCTCGAAAAACGCGAGCACGGCTGGCGGGAAGTGATTGCCGCGCAGTGCGTCGCGCCGGCCGAGGCGCCGCGAGCACCCGGCGAAGGCTGGGTCGGCGCGGGCAACGGTTTTGCCGCCTACGGAGATTTCGGCTTGAGAAAAGTCTTTCCCGAGGTGCATCCGACCGCAGCCGCGGTGGCGCGGCTCGCAGCGCCGCGACTCGTCGCGGGCGAGGGCGTCGACGCGTCGCTCGCTGTCCCACTCTACCTCCGCGACAAGGTCGCGCTCACGCTCGAGGAGCAACAGCGGTGAGCGCCGTACTCAAGGACGCGCCGCGGCTCTCGCCGATGCGCGAGACCGACCTCGACGCGGTGATGGCGATCGAGCAGGCGATCTACAGCCATCCCTGGACGCGCGGCAACTTCGTCGACTCGCTCAGCGCCGGTTACGAATGCCGTTGCCTCTGGCTCGGCGCGGAGCTCCTCGGCTACCTGGTGCTGATGGTCGCGGCGCAGGAAGCGCATCTGCTCAATCTCTCGATCAGCGTCACACACCAGCGCCGCGGTCTCGGCAGCGGGCTGCTGCGCGAGGCAGCCGATCTCGCGCGCCGGCTCGGCGCGCGCAACGTGTTCCTAGAAGTGCGGCCGAGCAACCGCGGCGCGCAGGCGCTGTACACGCGCTTCGGCTTCCGCAAGATCGGCACGCGGCGCGGCTACTACCCGGCGCACGCGGGTCGCGAAGACGCGCTGGTGCTGACGCTGCCGCTGGCATGACGCGGCGTCAAGAAATCTTGCGGGAGATGGGATTGACCCCTGTCTGGAGGTTGCGGGAGGAACCAGTCGTTATCGAGGAGAACGGCTGGATCGAAATCAAGAAAGCAGTTCCCGCCTGTACGGCGTGCGGGCTGCACAAGACGCGAACCCAAACCGTTCTCGGCGTCGGCGACGAGCAGGCCGACTGGCTCTTCATCGGCGAAGCGCCCGGCGCGGAGGAAGACCGGCTCGGCGAGCCTTTCGTCGGCCAGGCGGGGAAGCTGCTCGACAACATGCTCGCTGCGATCGGGCTCAACCGCGCGGAGAACGTCTACATCTGCAACGTGCTGAAGTGCCGGCCTCCCGGCAACCGCAATCCCGAACCGGAAGAAGTCGCAAAGTGCACGCCGCACCTGACGAAGCAGATCGCACTCATCGAGCCGAAACTGATCATCGCCATGGGACGCTTCGCGGCGCAGACGCTGCTCAACACCGATGCCAGCATCGCCAGCCTGCGCGGGCGGCTACATCAGTACGCGGGATTGCCGCTGATCGTGACCTACCATCCGGCGTACCTGCTGCGAAACCTTCCGGACAAATCCAAGGCCTGGGAAGACCTGGTTTTTGCCCGGAAGACGATGCAGTCGCTCTAACCTAGGTACCGCGACCCCAGATTCCACAGTAGCGGCGAATGACGAGCGGCAGGCCGTTTTCGTAGCCGGGCCACTTCTCGTACTTCGGCAGCTTCACTTCCTTCTCGGCCTGATCCCAGCACTTGCCTTCACGCGCGGCGGCCTTCACCGTTTCCGACGCATAGCGGAGGAAATCGAGCTGGTCCTGCGCGTCCTGCTTGGTGCCGAGGCGGTCGCCCGGCCCGGGATGGCCGGGAATGAGCCGCTCCCAGTCCATGGCGAGCACCTGCTTGATCGAGTCCTCGACCTCGAGCGGGTAAAAGTCGATCATGCCGCGGCCGGGCACCTGGCCGACCGGCAGGAAGTCGACAGCGAACAGGATCTTCTCCTTCGGCAGGCGCATGACGATCGTGCTGTCCGAGTGGTTGAGGCCGACGTAGGTGAGCTCGACCGCGGTGCCGCCCAGCCGCAGCGTGCGCTGCTTGGAGAAGACCTCGTCGGGCGGCAGCATCTCGGGATCGTTCTGCGCCTGGATGCGGTCCTTGGTGCGCTTGTGCGCGACGATGATCGCGCCGGCATCCTTGAACGGCTTGGCGCCGGAGATATGGTCGTTGTGGTGGTGGCTGTAGACGAGGTACTTGATCGGCTTGTCGGTAACCTTCTTGATCTCTTCGACGTAGGTCTTGACCATCTGCGGCCGGCCATAGCCAATCGGGTCGGTGGCGATGACCCCGTCCTTCGTGACGACGAACATCGACTGGTGGTTGCCGGCGCGGAACACGTACACATTGTCCGTACCCTCCACCTTGGTGGTCTGATACGGCGGCCTCTGCGACTGCGCCCAAGCGGGCAGGGCGGCGAGCAGCGCGACTGCGAGCGAAAAGCGGTTCATGGACTCCCTCTCTCTGGGGCGGAACAGCCCCGGACCGTGATTATTCCCTAGGACGGCCCGCCGGGTGCGGGTGAGGATCCTCGGCGCGCGCGAAGGCGAGCAGGCGGTCGACCTCCTCGCGATGCATCCGGTGGTTGCGCAGATACCACATGTGCACCAGCGTCATGGTGCCGGACACGAACAGGCCGAAAGTGAGGATGACGGCGTAGATGTTGTGGCCGTAGTTCAGGAACAGCGAGTAGAGCGCGATCATGATCAGGATCGAGGTGTTCTCGTTGAAGTTCTGCACCGCGATGGAGCGGCCGGCGCCGACCAGGTGGTGGCCGCGATGCTGCAGCAGAGCGTTCATCGGTACGACGAAGAAGCCGGCCAGAGCGCCGATGATCACCAGCAGGATGATCGCCAGCCACAGTTGCCCGACGAAGTTCATGACGATGACGATCAGGCCCATGGCGATGCCGAGCGGGATGACTCGCACCGACTTGTCGAGCGCCACCCAGAGGGAGGCGAGGACTGCTCCGAGGGCGATGCCGATCGCCGTGACGCCCTGTAGCATCGCCGCCCTGGAAAGGTCGTAGCCCAACGCGGCGCGCGCCCACTCGATGACGATGAACTGCAGCGTCGCGCCGGCACCCCAGAAGAGCGTGGTGACCGCGAGCGAGATCTGCCCCAGTCGATCGCGCCACAGGTGACCGATGCAGCGCGCGAAGTCGCGCAGCGTGTCGATCGGATGCGCCGGCAGCGGCTTGAGCGTCGCGCCGGTGCGCGGCACGCGTAGGTTGAACAGCGCCGCGATCGCGTACAGAAAGACGATCACGGCGATCGCCGCCTCTGCCGGCGTATCGATCGGCGTCTCGATGTACGGCAGGTCGAAATTCAGCAGTACGCCGGAGATGCGCGCATGGATCAGGACGCCGCCGAGCACCGTACCGAGGATGATCGACGCGACCGTCAGGCCCTCGATCCAGCCGTTGGCGACCACCAGCTTGCTGTGCGGCAGGTACTCGGTGAGGATGCCGTACTTGGCCGGCGAGTAGGCGGCGGCGCCGAGGCCGACGATGGCGTAGGCGGCGAGCGGGTCGAGTCCCCAGAGCATTGTCACGCAGCCGACGATCTTCACCGTGTTGGCGATGAACATCACCTGGCCCTTGGGGAACCGGTCGGCGAAGGCGCCGACGTACGGGGCGAGCACCACGTAGGAGATGACGAAGAAGAACTTCAGGTACGGCGTGAGCCACGAGGGCGCGTCCGCCTGCATCAGCAGCGCGATGGCGGCGACCAGCAGCGCATTGTCGGCGAGCGACGAGAAGAATTGCGCCGCCATGATGATGTAAAACCCGGAGTTCATTGGCCTTTCGGGAGGGTGTTTCTTCTTGTGGCGCCGAGGTTTATAGCACAATAAGACAAATGCCCCGCCCGATCCGCGCCACCATTTCCGCCGGCGCGCTGGAACGCAATCTGCACATCGCCAAGGCGCACGCCAAGGGCGCCAAGGTGTGGGCTGTCATCAAGGCCAACGCCTACGGTCACGGCCTCGAGCGCGCGGCGCGCGCGTTCGCCGCTGCCGACGGCTTCGCGGTGCTCGATTTCCAGGAAGCGGCGCGCCTGCGGCTCGCCGGCGTGGCCAAGCCGATCCTGATGCTGGAAGGTTTCTTCAAGGCGGCCGACGTTCCGCTGCTGCACAAGTACGGGCTCACGCCCGTGATCCACAATCCGGAGCAGGTGGAGCTGTTCAAGGCGGCGCCGCACTCCGGCGAGCTGGACGTGTACCTGAAGGTGAACAGCGGCATGAACCGCCTCGGCTTCGCGAGCGACGGCGTGCGTCCCGCGTACAACGCGGTTCGCATGCATCCTCATGTAAAGAACGTGACCCTCATGACGCATTTCGCCGACGCCGATGGTGCGGGCGGCGTGAAGGATCAGCTCGCCTGGTTCCGGGAATTGACAAAAGATTACGCCGCGCCGCGATCGCTCGCGAACTCGGCGGCGTTGATCCGCTTCCCGGAAACGCACGCCGACTGGGTGCGCCCGGGGATCATGCTCTACGGCTGCTCGCCGTTTGCCGACCGCACTGCCGAATCGCTCGACCTGCGGCCAGCGATGACGCTCACGTCCGAGCTGATCGGCACGCAGCACCTGCACGCCGGCGAGCGCGTCGGCTACGGCTTCAGCTATGAGGCCATGGGCGAGATCACCATCGGCGTGGTGGCATGCGGCTACGCCGACGGCTACCCGCGGCACGCGCCGACCGGCACGCCGGTGCTGGTCAACGGACAGCGCACGCGGCTCGTTGGCCGTGTCTCGATGGACATGATCTGCGTCGACATCAGCGATATCCCGGAGGCGTACATCGGCTCACCGGTCACGCTTTGGGGCGACGGTCTGCCGGCCGACGAGGTGGGAGCGGCGGCAGGAACTGTGAGCTACGAGCTGCTGTGCGCGCTGGCGCCGCGCGTGCCGGTCGCGGACGTGCCATGAAAGCCAAGACCGCTTACGTCTGCTCCGAGTGCGGCGCCGTCGCCTTGCAGTGGTTCGGCAGCTGCCCGTCGTGCGGCGCCGCCGGGACGCTCAGCGAAGCGGCGGGCGAGCGTCGCAGCGGCACGCGCAGCGCTGCCCGGGCGGTGCCGCTGCAAGACGTCGAGATCAAGGAGATTGCGCGCACTTCGAGCGGCATCGCCGAGCTCGACCGCACGCTCGGCGGCGGTCTCGTCCCGGGGCAGGTGACGCTGCTCGGCGGCGATCCCGGCATCGGCAAGTCGACGCTGCTCCTGCAGTGCCTCGCGACGCTTTCCGGCAGCCTGGACACCGTGTACGTCTCGGGCGAGGAGTCGGCCGACCAGATCGCCTTGCGCGCCCGGCGCCTCGCGCTGCCCGTGAAAGGCCTGCGCCTGCTCTCCGAGACCCAGCTCGAGCGCATCCTCGCGACGCTCGAGGCGGCGCGGCCGCGCATCGCCGTGATCGACTCGATCCAGACCGTGTGGACCGAGACGCTGCAGTCGGCGCCGGGCTCGGTGGCGCAGGTGCGCGAGTGCGCTGCGCAACTCACGCGCTACGCGAAGCGCGCCGGCACGGCGCTGTTCATCGTCGGCCATGTCACCAAGGAGGGCGCGATCGCCGGCCCGCGCGTGCTCGAGCACATCGTCGATACCGTGCTCTATTTCGAGGGCGACACGCATTCCAGTTTCCGCCTGCTGAGGGCGGTGAAGAACCGCTTCGGCGCGGTCAACGAGCTCGGCGTGTTCGCCATGACCGAGAAGGGCCTGCGCGACGTCGCCAACCCGTCGCGCCTGTTCCTCAGCACGCATGAGAAGCCGGTTCCCGGTTCCTGCGTACTCGCGACCATCGAAGGCACGCGGCCGCTGCTGGTGGAGATCCAGGCGCTGGTCGACACCGCGCACTCGCCCAACGCGCGGCGCCTGTCGGTCGGGCTGGAGCAGAACCGCCTGGCGATGTTGCTTGCTGTCCTGCACCGCCACGCCGGCATCGCTACCTGGGAGCAGGACATCTTCGTCAACGCGGTCGGCGGCGTTCGCATCGGCGAGCCGGCCGCCGACCTTGCCGTCTGTCTCGCGGTGATTTCCTCCCTGACCGAAAGAGCCATTCCCGGAAAGGTCGCGGTGTTCGGCGAGGTCGGTCTCGCCGGAGAAGTCCGCCCTGCGCCGCAGGGGCAGGAACGGCTGAAGGAAGCGGCGAAGCTCGGCTTCGAGAAGGCGATCGTGCCGCGCGCCAATCAGCCGAAATCAAGAATTCCTGACTTGGAAGTGATCGTCGTTGAGCGGATCGATCAGGCCGTGCAGGCGCTGCGCAACCTCTAGGCTTTTGTGGCGATTTCCTGCCATACTCCGATGGCTCTTTTCGCTCTGAAAACATGGATTTATCCGATCGTCCGGCGGTCAGCGCGGAGCACTTTGCGTGGGTGCTGGGCGCGCTCTGCCAGATTCATCGACTGCCGTTCGACGCCGCGCTCCTGCTGCAGCAGTTCCCACCGCCGCATCAACGCCACAACCTGATCGAAGCGGCTCGCGCTCTCGCCTTCAAGGCGGGCGAGGTCGCTGTTCCGGAAGGGAAGGCGCCGACTCCTTTCATCGCCTTCCTGAAGGCGCGGCCGGAGATTCCGGCGCTGGTTCTGAAGCGGGACGGCGAGCGCTTTCTCTATCTCGAGGCGGGCAGCGAAGTGCCGATCGCTCGTCCAGCGTCGGACTTCCACGAGCTTTTCGACGCGCACCTCGTTCTCGTCAGCCACGAGGCGCCGGAAGATCTTCCATTTGAAGCTTCTCCACGCCGGTTCGGCTTCGGCTGGTTCGTTCCAGAGCTCGCCCGCCATGGCTCCATCTGGCGCGACGTGCTGCTCGCGTCGCTCGCCCTCCAGATTATCGGACTGGCGACGCCGCTCTTCACGCAGGTGATCATCGACAAGGTCGTGGTGCACCACACGCAGAGCACTTTGCTCGCGGTCGGCGTCGCACTTGTCATGTTCCTGGTCTTCAACGCGCTGATGACCGGGATGCGCCAGTACCTGATCATCCACACCGGCAACCGCGTCGACGCGGTGCTCGCGACCGCGGTCTTCCGTCACCTGTTCCGCCTGCCGCTGCCTTACTTCGAGCACCGTCCGACCGGGGTGACCGTGGCTCGCATGCACGGCGTCGAGACGATCCGCGAGTTCATCACCGGCGCGGCGATCGCGTTCGTTCTCGACCTGCCGTTCCTCGCGATCATCCTTGCGGTGATGTTCTGGTACAGCTGGCAGCTGTCGCTGATCGCGCTCGGCGTGATGCTGCTGCTGGCGGCGATCAGCGCCGTCGTCACGCCGGTCTGGCGCGAAAAGCTCAACCGGCAGTTCATGCTCGGCGCGCGCAACCAGGCGTTCATGACCGAGTACGTCGCGGGCGCCGAAACGGTGAAGACGCTGCAATTCGAGCCGGTGCTGGAGCGCCGCTTCGGCGACTACCTGGCCGGCTATCTCGCCGCCAGCTTCACCACGCGGCAGCTGGCGAACCTCTACAACGTCGCCTCGAGCGCACTCGAGCAGCTGATGACGATCGCCATCCTGCTCGTCGGCGCGCTGCTGGTGATGCGCAACGACGGCTTCACCATCGGCATGCTGGTCGCCTTCCAGATGTTCGCGGCGCGCATGGCGCAGCCGATGCTGCGCATCGCCGGCCTGTGGCAGGAGTTCCAGCAGGCGAACATCGCGGTGCGGCGCCTGGGGGACATCATGGACGCGCCAGCCGAGCCCTACACGTTGACGCCGAGCCGCGCCGACGGCCCTGGAAGGATCGATATCCAGGGGGTCGCCTTCCGCTACAGCGAGAAGCATCCTTATCTCTATCGCAACCTGAGCCATAGCGTGCGGCCGGGCACGCTGCTGGTCGTCGCCGGGCCTTCGGGCTGCGGCAAGAGCACGCTCGCCAAGCTGCTGCTGGGCTTCTATCAGCCGACCGATGGCCGGATCCAGCTCGACGGCCGGGATCTCGCCCATCTCTCGGCGAACGAGCTGCGGCAGTCTTTCGGCGTGGTGCCGCAGGAGACGGTTCTGTTTTCCGGCTCGGTCCACGACAACCTGACGATGGCGAACCCTCACGCCAGCTTCGCCGCCGTTGTCACCGCCTGCAAGCTGGCCGAGATTCACGAGACGATCGAGAAGCTCCCCGAGGGTTACCAGACGCCGCTCGGCGAGCACGGCATCGGCCTGTCGGGCGGGCAGAAGCAGCGTCTCGCCATCGCGCGCGCGCTGCTCAAGCGGCCGAAGCTGCTCATCTTCGACGAAGCGACCAGCAACCTCGACCAGCAGACCGCCGAGCAGCTCGCGCAGACGATCAACCGGCTGAAGGGCGCCGCGACCATCATTTTCATCGCCCACGCGATTCCGCGCGGGCTGCAGGTGGATGAGCAGCTCCGCTTCGGGCCGCGCCCCGCGCCCTCGCGCGAGAAGGAGCCGGCTTGAAGACGCTGGTTCCGGACGCCGACCCGAGCGATTTCCTGCCGGCGCTGCAGCGCGTGCAGCACAGGCCGCCGTCGCCGCTCGGCCGCAAGGTGCTGTGGGCCATGCTCGCGCTGATCGGCTGCACGCTCGCATGGGCGGCGCTCGGCAGGCTCGACATCGTCGCCGTCGCCGAAGGCAAGCTGGTGCCGTCCACCTACGTCAAGATCGTGCAGCCGGCGGAGCAGGGCGTCGTGAAGGAAATCCTGGTGCAGGAAGGTCAGGAAGTTCGCGAGGGCGAGGTCCTGATCCGCATGGATGCCGCGCTCTCCGACGCCGAGGGCAGGGCGCTCGCCTCCGACTACCACACGCGGCGCGTCACCCTGCGCCGCATCGACGCGCAGCTCGCCGGCCGGCTCCTCGAGCGCGGCGCCGAGGATCCCGAGACGATCTTCGTCCAGGCCCTGGCGCAGTACGGCGCCAACGTGCAGGCCTACGAGAATGCGCTGGCGCAGGAGCGCGCGGTGCTCGACAAGGCGCGCCACGACCTCGCCGCAGCCAGCGAGGTTCGCAACAAGCTGGTCCAGACCTTGCCGCACTACCGGGAGCAGGAGAAAGCGTACGAGAAGCTCGCGAAGGACGGCTTCGCCGGCCGCCTGATGTATACCGACAAGCAGCGCGAGCGGATCGAGAAGGAGCAGGACCTGAAGAGCCAGCAGTTCGCCATCCGCAGCGCGCGAGCGACCATCGCGCAATCGGAGAAGCGCATCGCGCAGATCAGCGCCGACTACCGCCGGCAGCTGCAGACCGAGCGCCTGGACGTCGCGCCGCAGGCGGAGCGGCTGCGCCAGGAGATCGCCAAGCAGCAGCACCGCCACGGCCTGCTCGAGCTGCGCGCGCCGCAGGCTGGCCTGGTGAAGGACCTCGCGACGCACACGCCCGGCACGGTGACCGCGCCGGGCACCATCTTGATGACGCTGGTGCCGAAGAATGAGACCCTGCGCGCCGAAGTGTGGGTGTCGAACGACGACGCTGGCTTCGTCCGGCCGCGGCAGGCAGCGAAGATCAAGCTCGCCGCTTTCCAGTTCCAGAAGTACGGCATGCTCGACGGCACGGTAATGCAGGTGAGCGCGGATGCGACCGAGACGCCGACGCCGAACACTCGCTCCGATGGCCTCGTCGGCCGGGACCGTCCGACCGGTCCGCTCGCGTTCCGCGCGCTGGTCGATCTGAAGCAGCAGCACCTGCAAGTCGACGGCGCGCGCTATTCGCTCGCGCCCGGCATGCAGGTCGTGTCGGAGATCAAGCTCGGCGAGCGCTCGGTGCTCGAGTACCTGCTGTCACCGGTGCAGAAGGCCTTCCACGAAGCTGCGCGCGAGC
>Ga0137409_10003929_pt1 | contig 15717 bp, 15 predicted proteins | sample CZODoug1_16funga_FD_122059 | JGI IMG/M metagenome (GOLD analysis project Ga0137409, IMG submission 122059) | Vadose zone soil fungal communities from Angelo Coast Range Reserve, California, USA - CZODoug1_16fungal (Hybrid Assembly) | ecosystem: Environmental > Terrestrial > Soil > Vadose zone... | reverse complement strand
GGGCAACAAGAGCCAGGCGGCCCGGCTCCTGCGGACCGACTACACGACGCTTCACGCCAAGATGAAGCGGTACTCGATCTCCGCCCGCGACTTCATGCCCCGCTGACTCCCTCCGGGGTCGCCGCCATAGTTTCCTCGCCATAGTTCTGGGGCTGCCGCGAGACCCGGGCTTGTCCGGCCACCCGCCGGACCGGACCCTGCGTTCCTTCAAGTAGCCGGAAACATTCGTCAGGCTTTAGCACGAGTGAACCCCTTCCGCGTGGCACCGCCCTTGCCCTGGAACAAGAGGGCAGTCGGATCAGCGAGCCCCGGAGGAGGGTACCCAATGAGCACCGTCGAGGACGTATTGCCCTGGATCTCGAGCCTAGACATAGGTCCGCTCTCACGGGTTTCGTTGACCGGCGCCCTGGCCGCCTGCGCGGCGCCGCGCCCGACCACCCGCGCGGTTGAGGTCCGTTCGAGAGTCGGCACCTGCTCGCTCCGCCAGATCGTGGACGGGGCGGTGGCCGCCGCGGAAGGCGAAGCGATCCGTCGCGCGCTGACCGCCACGGTCGGCAACAAGAGCCAGGCCGCCCGCCTGCTCCGGACCAACTACACCACGCTGCACGCGAAGATGAAGCGCTACGGCATCTCCGCCCGGGAGTTCCGGGGCTAGAGCCGACCGCCGATGCCGACCTTCAACCCCGGCGCCGCCACTCCGCTGCTGCTCCTCATGGGAGTGGTCGCGTCGGTGGCCGTGCACCAGCTCTTCCTGTGGTTTGGACGCTGGCGCGAAACGCTGCATCCATGGGTGGTCGCGTGGTGCGCCATCAGCTTCGTCGTGCTCGTGGGTCACTACCTCCAGGCGGTGGCGGAGACCCCGGACGGGGCCGGACTCGGGGCCCGCCTCGCGTGGATCAGCTCGCTGGCTCTGATCACGGCGACGATTAGCGTCAGTCACGCGCTCGCCGGGCGGGCGCTTCCCCGTCCGTTGCTGGCGGGCCTCGTCGGGGCCAATCTGGCCCTGCTTGCCTTGGCGGCATTCGGCGGGGGCGTTGTCACGGAGACCGTCTATCTGCGGACCGATCGGCTCGGCGCGCGCTACTGGACGCTCGAGCCGGGCCCGTTGCTGACCGCGCTCGTGCCCTGCTTCCTCGTGGTCTTCGCGTACTGCGCGGTGACGGTGTGGCGTTCCCGCCCCCTCACGCTCGGGGAGCGGCGCGCGGTTCTGGGCGGGTTCGCGGTCTACTTCGCCTTCGCGATCAACGACGTGCTGCACGCGGCCCGGGTCATCCAGAGCGTCCGCCTGTTCGACTATGCCTTCGTCGCCGTCGCGGTCGGGCTGCACCACCTGCTGGTCGCGCGGTTCAACCGGGTGTCCGCCGATCTGGAAGGCGCGGTGGCCGATCAGACGCGAACGCTCGAGATACGCCAAGAGGCGCTCGCGGCCCTGCTCCGGGCCGAGCGGGCGGTCATGAGCGAGGTCGACCTCAAGTCCATGCTGGGGGTGATCGTGACCGAGGCCTCCCGGATCGCGGGGACCCCGTACGTGAAGGTGTTGCTCCTGGACGAGGAGCGCCACGTTCTGAGGATCGCCGCCGTGGCGGCAGGGGTGGTGCCGGTCGGCACCGAGCTTCCGCTCGGCAACAGCTATTCCGGGACGGTGGCCACCACCGGAGAGGCGCTGTTCTCACCGGATACCCAGAACGATCCGCGGAACTTCCTCGCCGCGCAGGACCGGGCGGCCGGGGTCGTCAACTACCTGGGGCTTCCCATCAAGGCGAAGGGACGGGTGCTCGGGGTCCTGACTCTGAATACCGCAAAGCCGCGGGACTTCGGCGAGGAGGAGATCGCGTACCTGACCTCCTTCGCGGACCGGGCCGCCCTCGCCCTCGAGCACGCCCGCCTGCGCGAGGATCTCGAGGACCGGCTCTATCGCACGGACACGCTCGCCGCGCTGAACCGGGTCATCACGGGCTCGCTGGATCTCGACCGGATCCTCGACCAGATCGCGCGCGCGGCTACCCGCCTCATGAACGCGGATCTCGTGATCGTCTTCACGGTGAACGAAGCGCGCCAGCTGCTCGAGGCGCGTGCGATCTCGCCGTCGGGACAGTGGCAGGACTATCCGGCTCGGCCGATGGGCCTCGACGAGGGAGTGGCCGGCGCGGCCCTCCGCGGCCGGCGCACCATCCACGTGCCGGATCTGGATGCCGATCCAAGGACGCGGGCGGCCGGGTGGTTCCGGGACCACGGTCTCCGGAGCGGGATCGCGGTCCCGATCCTGCACGGCGACACCGCGATCGGCGTGCTCGCCATCGCGTCCAGGACCGTGTTCGCGGGCCGCCCCGAGGACGATACCCTTCTCCAGAGCTTCGTGGATCAGGCGGCCATCGCCATCACCCACGCGCGCCTCTACGCGGCGGGCCAGGTCCGGATCCAGCGCCTGCACACCGTGACGCGGCTGAACCGCGTCGTGTCGAGCAGCCTCGACCTCAACCACGTGCTGCACGAGATCACGGTGGCGGCGGCCCAGCTGGCCGGGACGGCGGCGGCCTGCTTCTGGGTCGCCAGCCAGGACACGCGGACCCTGCGGCTGGTAGCGTTCTCCGACGAGACGATGGCGGCGGATTGGCCGGTGCCGAGCCTGCCCTTCGACGTGGGCGTGCTCGGCTGGGTCGCCCGCTACGGCCGCGTCGTCAACGTGCCCGACGTCTTCAGCGACGGCCGCTTCGTGGCGCTCGACTGGTGGCGGAGCCACGACCTCAAGACCTTCATGGGACTCCCGGTCATGCTGGACGGAGTCCTCCTGGGCATCCTCGCTCTCAACGGTCGCGAGCCGTTCCGCTTCGACGCCGACGACGAGCGGCTGCTGGATGCCTTCGTGGACCAGGCCGCGGTCGCGATCCGCAACGCCTCCCTGTTCGAGGCGGAAGGCACCGCGCGCCGGGCCGCCGAGCAGGCGCTCGCCGAGGTGAAGGCGCTCCGGGGCCTGTTGCCGATCTGCTCCTACTGCAAGAAGGTGCGCAACGACGGCAACTACTGGGAGCAGATCGAGACCTACATCAGCGAGCACTCCGACGCGCAGTTCAGCCACAGCATCTGTCCGGGGTGCCGCGACGGGGTCGTGAAGGACCAGCTCGAGAGCTGGCGGGCGCGTCTGTGAGTGGGGTCGGTCGGGGGAACGTGCGCCTCGTCCCCACCGCCGCGCCGGAGCTCGCCGCGGCGCCGACGGTGACGCCCGCGGTCTGGGCCGGCGGGCCCGGGCGGCTGTTGCTCGACGCGCTGCCCGCCATGACCGTGATCGTGGACCATCGAGGGGACGTCGTGGCCGCCAACGAGGCCTGGCGCCGCTTCGGCCGGGAGAACGGCGCGCGGCCCGCGGTGGCCGAGGGCGTGGGGCAGAACTACTTCGAGATCTGTCGCGACGCGGCGCTGGTCGGATGCCCACCCGGCACGCGGGCGGCCGCGGGCATCACGCGCGTGCTGCGGCGCGAGCTGCCGATCTTCACGCTCGACTATGCCTGTCACGGCGAGGACGAGCAGCGCTGGTTCATGCTCACGGTGACGCCGCTCGAGAATGGCGCGGTCATCGCCCACACCGACATCACGGCCCGCCGCCGCACCGAGATGTCGGCGGCCGCGCTCATCGAGACCGGCCGCGAGCTGGCGGGCGGCCTCGAGCCCGCGGAGGTGGCCCGGCAGGTGGCGTCCTCGGTGGTGCGGGTGTTCGGCGCCCAGCGCTCCGCCCTCTACCGGCTCGAACCGGACGCGGACCGGCTCGTCTGCATCGCGGCGGCCGGAGTCGGGGATCCGACCCGGTGGCACGGACAGACCTTCCGGATGGGCGAGGGCACGGTGGGCCGGGCGGCGGCGGAGGAGCGCAGCGTGTGGACCCCCGACGTGCTGACCGATCCGAAGATCATCATGCCCGTAGAGGTGGCCGACCGGATTCGCGCCGACGGGTTCCGCTCCGTGCTCGCGGTGCCCCTCAAGACGGGCGATCGCATCATCGGCGTCCTGACCCTGGGGGACGTGGCCGGCCGGACGTACACCGAGGACGAGCTGGCCCTCCTGGCCGCCTTCGTGGGGCAGGGGGCAGTGGCGCTGGAGAACTCCGCGCTGTATCGCGAGATCCGTGACGCGCGCGATTTCCTTCAGTCCATCACCGAGAACTCCCCGGACGCGATCATCACCACCGACGGGCGGGGCCTGGTCACCTACTTCAGCCGTGGCGCGGAGGCCATGTTCGGCTACTCGGCGGAGGAGATGATCGGCACCTCGGTCGTGGATCTCTATCCGGGCGGCCGGGAGGAGGCCCGGAGCGTCAAGCGGCGGCTCGCCGAGGAGGGCCTGCTGCGCAACTACGAGAGCGGGTTCCTGGCCAAGGACGGACGGCGGGTGGAGATCAGCGCCTCCATCTCGGTGCTGCGCGACGCGAGCGGGGCGGCGGTCGGCACACTCGGCCTGCTCAAGGACATCGCGGAGCGGCGGCAGCTCGAGGAGCAGCTCCGCCAGTCCCAGAAGATGGACGCGATCGGCCGGCTCGCGGGCGGCATCGCGCACGATTTCAACAACCTGCTGACCGTGATCGCGGGGCGCGCCCAGATGATCCTGGCCCGGCTGCGGCCGGAGGAGCCGATCCACCGCGACGCCACCCTCGTGCGCACCACCGCGGACCGGGCGGCCGCGCTCACCCAGCAGCTCCTGGCCTTCAGCCGCAAGCAGGTGCTGCAGCCGCAGGTGCTCGACCTGAACGCGGTGACGACCGCGATGGAGCCCATGCTGAGCCGGCTCATCGGTGAGGACATCGAGCTGGCGGTCGTCCCCGCGGCAGGCCTGGACCGCGTGAAGGCGGACCCCGGTCAGATCGAGCAGGTCATCGTCAACCTGGTGGTCAACTCCCGCGACGCGATGCCCCAGGGCGGGCGGCTCACCATCGAGACCGCGAACGTGGAGCTGGACGAGGCGTACGCGCGCCGGCACGTCTCCGTGCCGGCGGGCCAGTACGTGATGCTGGCGGTCAGCGACAGCGGATCCGGCATGGACGAGCAGACGCGCTCGCGGGTGTTCGAACCGTTCTTCACCACCAAGGAGCCCGGCAAGGGCACCGGCCTCGGTCTCGCCACCGTCTACGGCATCGTGAAGCAGAGCGGGGGTGACATCCGCCTCTACAGCGAGGTCGGCACCGGGACCACCTTCAGGATCTACCTGCCGCGGGTCGCCGAGATGGTTTCTCTGCCCGACCCGGCCACGTCCGTGAGCGCGACGCCGCCCCGAGGGGACGAGACGGTGCTGCTGGTGGAGGACGAGCCGGAGGTCCGCGACCTCGCCCGGGAGATCCTGGAGGGCAGCGGGTACACAGTGCTCCAGGCGTGCGACGCGCTGGAGGCGGTGTTCATCGCCGAGCGCCACGCGGGGCCGATCCACCTGCTCCTCACCGACGTCATCATGCCCCGCCAGAGCGGGCGCGCCCTCGTGGAGCGGCTACGGCCGCTGCGCCCGGAGATGCAGGTGCTGTACATGTCGGGGTACACCAACGAGGCCATCGTTCGGCACGGCGTGCTGGATCCCGACACCCTGTTCATCCAGAAGCCATTCAGCCCCGCCGCCCTCGGGCACAAGGTCCGGGCCGCGATCGACGGCGCGCGACTTCCCTCCTGAGCGGCGTCGGCCGCCCGCCGGTTACGTCACCTGAGATATCGGTGATGCGGGCGGCGTCGGCCGCCCGCCCTTTCGGCCACCAGAGACCTTGGTGGTGCGGGCGGCGTCGGCCGCCCGCGCGTTACGGCCACCACAGATAGAGGAAACGGGGCCCGCCGCCGCCGAGGGTGGCCGCGAACTGGGCCAGCGTGCTCTCCGCGGTGGACGGGGTCGGCGTCAGCGAGTAGATGTTGGCGCGGTACTCCTTCGGGCGGTGGTACATAATCACCTTCGCCTGGTCGAGCCCGGCCCGCTCCTTCGCCAGCGCCACCACGTCCTCGAGATAGCCGATGCGATCCACCAGCCCCATCCGGAGCGCCTGGTCGGCCGTGTAGACGCGCCCGTCGGCGAACCCGCGCACCCGGTCCTCCGGCATCTTGCGCGACTGCGCGATGAGGCTCACGAAGCGCCCGTACATCTCGTCGATGATGCCCTGGAAGACGGCGCGCTCCGGCTCGGTGAGCGAGCGGAAGGGCGAGCCGGCGTCCTTCATCGGCCCGGACTTGATGGCGAGCGGCGCCACCCCGATCTTCTCGAGGAGGCCCTGCGCGTTCACCGTGATCATCACCACGCCGATGCTCCCGGTGATGGTGGTCGGGTTGACCACGATGGTGTCGGCGGCCAGCGCCGCGTAGTAGCCGCCGGAGGCGCCCACGTCCATGATGGCCGCGATCACCGGCACCTTCTTGCGCGTCTTGAAGGCGAGCAGCTCGTGGTAGAGGATGTCGGAGGCGGTGATGGTGCCGCCCGGGCTATTGATTCGCACGATGAGCGCCTTCACGCGCTCGTCGTCCTCCGCCTTACGCAATTCCTCGCGCACCCGGGCCAGCAGCGGGACCTTCGGGGGCGGGGCGCCGATCGAGAAGCTCGCCACGTCCTCGGCCAGCATGCCCGACAGGTCCAGGAGCACGATCTTGCTCGTGCCCTTGCCTTCCACGGTCTCCTCTTCGAGCGGGCGGATCTTGGGCTGGAGGTCGAGCGTGATGAGGGAGCAGCCGGACAGGGCGACCAGGCTGGCGAGCGCGAGGGCGGCGAGGCGTGGCATGCCCGCAGTATACGGCCGCGGCGGCCGCGACGGGCCGAAGCTCAGCGGCGGTGGTACTCCGGGCAGACCCGCTCGGCCATGCCCGCGAGCTGGTCGAGCATGCGATCCGGCGGGCAGAGCGGGCGCAGGATGAACTTGGACGCGCCGGCCTTGACGTATTCCTCGACGCGGTCCACCAGGCGGTCCACCGGCCCGAAGGCGGTGCACTGCCGCATGGTCGCCTCGTCCACGCGCCCGCGCGGGATATAGGGCTGGGCCATGGCGAGCGCGGCCTCCTCGGTGTCCGCGATCGTGTAGTTGATCAGGGTGCCGAAGTGATCCTCGGGCACCTGCCGTCCCGCCGCGGTCGCGAGGTCCTGCACCTTCTGGACGCCCACCCGCAGCTCCTCGGGCGTGATGAATGAGGGGATCCAGCCGTCGCCGAGCCGGGCGGTGCGGCGCATGGCCGCCTCGCTCTTGCCGCCGATCCAGATGGGCGGCGGCGTCTGCCACGGCTTGGGGAAGATCGAGATGCGATCGAGCTTGTAGAACTGGCCGTGGAAGGTCACCTCGTCCTGCGTCCACAGCAGCCGCAGCACGTGGATGGCCTCGTCGGTGCGCCGGCCCCGCTCCGCGAACGCCACCCCGGAGGCCTCGAACTCGCGCGGCAGCTCCACGCCCACGCCAACCGCGGGGAAGAGCCGGCCCTGCGAGAGCCAGTCCACCGTGGCCATCTCCTTGGCCGCCACCACCGGGGTCCGATAGGGCAGGACGACCACGCTCGGCCCGAACTTGAGCCGCGTCGTGCGCGCGGCGATCGCCGCGAGTGTCGTCATCACCTCCGGGACGGGGACCGGGGACGAGAGGCGATCGGAGAGCCAGATCGAGTCCACGTCGCTCCGCTCCAGCTGGTCGCAGAGCGTCCACAGGAAGGCGGCGCCCTCGCGGCCGGCCGGCCAGGGGCCGGGCATGATTCCGATCCGGTACTTGAGCGTCATGCTGCGGCATCGTACGCGCCCGTCCCCGGGGCCGTCAAGGCGTGCGCCCGGCGAAGTTGACAGAAAGGCCCCCGAGGCGTCAGGGTCAATGCATGAGCGGTCACGATCGGCGGGCGTTTCCGAGAGCGGCGGCGGCCTGGGCGGCGACGGTGGAGACGGCCGAGGGCCGGGTGGTCTCCGGTGAGGTCGTCAACCTGAGCCTGTCGGGAATGAAGGTGCGGTCCGAAAGCGAGGCGGTCGTGGGCAGCATCGTGACGGTGCGGGTCACGCTGCCGGGCGCGGCGGGCCGGATGGAGATGGTGGGCACGGTGGTGCGGCGCGACCGCGAGAGCATCGGGGTGGCGTTCCTCAAGAAGTCGGACTCGCCCGCCGGGCGCATCACGTCGTTCGTCTCCCGCGGAGACACCCGCCGGCGCTTCCCCCGCGTGCTCGTCTCGCTGCCGATCCGCGTCGAGGGGGGCTCGGAGGGCACCGCGGTGGGGCACACCGTGGACCTGAGCGCGTCCGGTGGTCGCGTGACCACCGACACTCCGCTGGTGGAGGGTGACGTGGTGGTGCTCGAATTGCCGGAGCGCTCCGGCCTCGACCGCCTGCGGCTGCCCGCGCTCGTCTGGGAGTCGTACGGGGACGGCGCGGTGCTGGTGTTCGCCAACGTGGGGGCGAAGGAGTTCACGCGGCTGCAGGAATACCTCGCGAGCTGCCAGCCGCGGGGGTCGCGACCAAGTTCCGTTTGACAGCCTCGCGGGCGGCGCATAGAATGAACCGCGGTTCAGCCCCTGCCATGCGCGATCCCGACAAGCCCGAGCAGATCATCCAGGCCGCCGTTCGGGTCTTCGCCCGCAAGGGCTACTTCAGCTCGCGGGTGTCGGACATCGCGCGCGAGGCCGGGATCGCAGCCGGCACCATCTATCTCTACTTCAAGACCAAGGAAGACATTCTCATCACGCTCTTCCGCGAGAAGATGTCGGTCTTTGTCTCCTCCATGCGTCGCGCGATCGCCGACGAGCCCGACGCGGTGGCCAAGGTGCGGCGGCTCGTCCATCTGCATTTCGAGATGCTCGAGGGAGACCCGGACCTCGCCGAGGTGGTGCAGGTCGAGCTGCGCCAGGGACAGAAGTTCTTCCGCGGAGCCTCGAGCCAGGAGATCGCCGCGTACTTCGCGCTGATCGGCTCGGTCCTGGAAGAAGGTGTGGGCCAGGGACACTTCAAGTCCGACCTCCCCGTCAAGGTCGCCACCAAGATGCTGTTCGGCGCCATGGACCAGATGGCCACGTCCTGGGTGCTGGGCAAGCGCGGCTACCGGCTGGTCGACACCGCGCCCGCGGTGGCCGATCTGTTCCTGCAGGGCGTGGCCGCTCGCGGCTAGCCCCCGCCGAGAGGAGATCCTCCCGATGGCGTACGAGACCCTGATCCTGACCCGCGAGGAGCGCTTCGCGATCATCACCCTCAACCGGCCGCCCGCCAACGCCATCAGCGAGACATTGATGCGCGAGCTGAACGCGGCCCTGTCCGAGCTGGAGGGCGACGACGGCGTGCGCGCGGTGATCATCACCGGGGCGGGTGACCGGATCTTCTGCGCGGGTGCGGACCTGGGCTCGGCCTTCCAGGGGGCGGACGTCGGCACCTTCATCCGCTTCGGCAACAGCGTGGTTCGGCGCATCGAGCGCTTTCCGAAGCCGGTGGTCGCGGCGATCAACGGGCACGCGCTGGGCGGCGGCTGCGAGATCGCGATGGGCTGCCATATCCGCATCCTGAAGGAGACCGCGCGGATGGGGCAGACCGAGTCCAACCTCGGCATCACCCCCGGCTTCGGCGGGACCCAGCGCTACCCGCGCCTGATGGGCCGCGGCCTGGCGCTCGAGCACCTGATCCTGGGCACCCAGGTCTCGGCGTCGGAGTGCTACCGCACCGGGCTGGTGAACCGGCTCGCGAAGGAAGGGGAGACCCTCAACGACGCGAAGGCGATGGCCCGCGAGCTGGCCAAGCGGCCCCCGATCGCCACCCGGCTCATCATCGAGGCGGTGGACGACGGTATCCACGCGCCCATCGACACCGCGATCGAGGTCGAGGTGCGCGCGTTCCTGCAGACGCTGCGCACCGAGGACGCGGCCGAAGGGATCCAGGCCTTCTTCCAGAAACGCCCCGCCGACTTCAAGGGCCGCTAGGCGTGGATCTCGGCATCGCGGGCAAGACCGCGCTCGTCACCGGCGGGGCGCGGAGCCTCGGCAAGCAGGACTGCCTGACCCTGGCCGCGGAGGGCTGCCGGGTCATCGTGCTGGACCTCAACGGGGAGGGCGCCGAGGCGGCGGCCAAGGAGATCACCGACGCGGGTGGCGTGGCCCGCGGCTACGCCGCCGACATCACCGAGCGGGCGGTCCTGACCGAAGCCCTCCGCCGCGCGGAGAGCGAGGTGGGCCCCGTCGACATCTGCGTGAACAACGCGGGGTGGATCTACACGATGGGCCAGCTCAAGGACACCGCGGACGAGGACTGGGATCTCAACCTCCGCATCAACCTGACCGGCACCTACAACGTCACCAAGGCGGTGTTCCCCGGCATGCGCGAGCGGCGGTGGGGCCGCGTGATCTGCATGGCCTCCATCGCGGGCCTGATGGGGGGCTTCGGCCAGGCCGCCTACGCGACGAGCAAGATGGGGGTGATCGGCTTCGCCCGATCGGTGGCGCTCGAAGGGGCGCGGTACAATGTGACGTCCAACGTGATCGCGCCCGGGATCGTGGGGCCGAACGCAAATCTGTCGCCGTTGTACGAGCGCATGGTCAAGCGGGTGGCCATGCAGCGGGAGGGGCAGCCCGAGGACATCGCCAGCGCGATCGCGTTTCTGTGCTCGGAGCGCGCGCGCTACATCACGGGGGCCGTGCTCACCGTCACCGGGGGCATGGACCTCTTCACGTTCTAACGAAACGACGAGTCGAGAGGAGAAGGAGACGCGCCATGCCGACAGTGAAGGAGACCTTCGACAATATGGCCTCCCGGTTCCGCGCCGAGAAGGCCGCCGGGGTGAACGCCACCATCCAGTACGACATCACCGGGGACCAGGGCGGGACGTGGAACGCGGTCATCAAGGACGGCGCCTGCAATGTCAGCCAGGGCGCGGCGGGAAGCCCGAACCTCACGCTCACGATGTCCTCGCAGGACTGGCTCGACATGACCGGAGGCAAGCTCTCCGGGCAGATGGCCTTCATGTCCGGCAAGCTCAAGCTCAAGGGGGACATGGGCCTCGCCATGAAGGTGGGGAGCCTGTTCCAAGTCTAGAAGTCGGAGGGGGCCTCTTCTTGACGTCTGGAAACGGGGGCCCCCTCCGAGCCTCCCCCGGAACCGGGGTTGCGCCGGCAGAGCCGGCGCTCGAATAGCGCCCTCGCGGGCGGTTGACGCGTAGCGTCACATAGGCGTAGGATGGGAGCCATGAAGGACGAGCTCTTCACGATGATGGGAGAGATGCCGGCGATGTCGCCGGAGATGCTGGCGCGGATGCGGGAGGAGGCCAATCGCAACCTCCTGCGCATGAAGCACTTCGGCGAGATGGTGATGAACCCCAAGGAGCCGAGGGTCGGGCCCACCCCCCGTCAGGAGATCTTCCGCACCAACAAGTCGAGGCTCTGGCGGTACGAGTCCCGGCGCACGGTCCGGACCCCGCTGCTCTTCGTCCCCAACCTCGGCATCAGCCGGCCGTACATCTTCGACCTGATGCCCAAGGGATCGTTCGTCGAGCACATGACGCAGCAAGGCTTCGACTTTTATCTGGTCGACTGGGGGGTGTTCGGTGACGAGGACAACGGGCTCACCGTGGAGGACGCGGTGACCAAGATCCTCCCCCGGCTGGCCCGGAAGGCGCTGGAGTCCTCGGGGGCCTCCGAGATGTCGGTGCTCGGCTACTGCATGGGCGCGCCGCTCTCGGCCAGCTTCGTCGCCACCCACCCAGAGTTCCCGCTCAAGAACTACATCGACATGGCGGGCCCCATCGACTTCGCGCACGTCGGGCTCTTCGGCAAGTGGCTCGATCCGCGCTATTTCGACGTGGACAAGTACGTCGACACTCTGGGGACCATCCCGGCCGAGATGGTCAAGATGGGCTTCAAGCTGCTCAAGCCAACCATGGACACCAGCACGAACCTGAACCTTTGGTGGAATCTCTGGAACCCGGACTACGTGTCGGGCTTCACCGCGCTCAACAAGTGGGCCAATGAGTACCTGCCGTTCCCGGGCGAGTTCTTCCGTCAGTGGGTCCGGGACTTTTACCAGCAGAACAAGCTGATCAAGGGCGAGCTCACGATGGCGGGCCGGCGCGTGGACCTGCGCGAGATCCGGTGTCCGGTGCTCGCGGTCGGCGCCAAGGAGGACAATATCGCGCCGCCCGCATGTGTGAAGCCGCTCATCGACGTGGTGAGCACGCGCGACAAGGAGTACGTGGAGCTGCCCGGTGGGCACATCTCGCTGATCGCCGGACGCGGCGCCTCGGTGCATTGCTGGCCGAAGGTGGCGTCCTGGCTGGCCGCGCGCTCGTAAGGGCGGGCCGAGGAGCGTCGTCATGGCCGACAACCCCAGTCAACAGCTGCTCGACATGTGGAAGCGCCAGGTGGAGGAAGGCACGCAGGCCTGGCTGCGCATGATGGGCCAGGCGCAGGCCGCGGCGCCCACCCCCATGACCGCGATGGACCCGCAGGCCTTCTGGCGGCCGTTCATGGATCAGGGGATGGCCGCCTGGTCGAAGGTCATGACGCAGGGGGCGGCGCCCTCGCCGGATCTGATGGGCCAGTGGAAGCAGTTCCTCGACCAGTGGATCGCCGCGTGGTCTCGCGTGCTCGAGCAGGCGATGAGCACCGACACCTTCGCCCAGCTCATGGGCAAGCAGCTCGAGGGCTTCCTCAACGTCTCCGCCCCCATCAAGAAGGCGGCCGAGCAACAGGTCGACGCCTCGCTGGCCGGCCTCGGCATTCCCTCGCGCGGCCAGGTCACCGCGCTCGCCCGACACGTGGCGCAGGTCGAGGAGAAGATCGACGCGCTCGAGGACAAGCTGGACCGGATCCTCCGCCGGCTGAACGACGCGGGAGCGCCCCGGACGGAGCGAGCATGATCGGGATCACGATCGATGCCATCGCGGTCGGGGACAGCGCCCAGATCACCCGCCGGGTGACGGACGGCGACATCGCGGCCTTCGTGGACGCGGTGGGCGACCACAACCCGGTGCATGCGGACCGCGACTACGCCGCGTCCACCGTGTTCGAGGAGCCGATCGCGCCGGGGATCTGGACCGCGGGGCTCATCTCGGCGGTCATCGGCACGCGGTTGCCCGGTCCCGGGGCGATCTACCTGTCGCAAGATCTGAAGTTCCTCAAGCCGGTGAAGGCGGGCGACTCGATCTCGGCCCGCGTCGAGGTCCTCGAGGTCAACCGCGAGAGGAACCGTATCCGCCTCCGCACCGTGTGCACCAACCAGCGCGCGGAGGACGTGCTCACCGGCGAGGCGGTGGTGATGCCGTCACGCACCCCCGTGCACTACACGCGGGCAGCGCCGTCCATGAACGTGATGGCGGTCTGGACGCTCCAGCCGCTGGCCTGGATGGCCCAGAGTGCCGCGATCTGGGGCATGCTCGGCCTCTCCGCGCTGGCGGGCGCCGCGCGGGTCGCGCCCACTTCTCCGCGCTCCCGCTGAGTCCGCGTCACACACATCGCCTCCGCGTCCCGGCCCGCCTTGTGGGGGTCCGGACCCGGTGCTAGACTGATTTTCGCCATGGCGTATGTCATCAAGCGCTACTCCAATCGCAAGCTATACGACACGCAGGAGAGCCGCTACGTCACGCTCGAGGAGCTCGAGGAGCTGATCCGGGCCGGGCGGGAGATCTCGGTGGTGGACGTGTCCACCGGCGAGGATCTCACCTCGGTCACGCTCGCCCAGATCATCCTGGAGAACGAGCGCAATCATCGGGCCGCGTTGCCCACCGTGTTCCTGCACCAGCTGATCAAGCACGGCGAGGCCTGGCAGGACTTCGTGCAGAAGTCGCTGCGCTCGAGCCTGGAAGGACTCATGACGAGCCAGCGTGAAGCGGATCGGGTGCTGCGGGATTGGGTCGCGCGCGCCGGATGGCTCACCGCCTCGGGGCCCGAGCCGCCGGTCAAGACCGAGAAGCGGGCGGAGCCCGCCGAGGCTGACGCGCTCCGCGAGGAAGTGTCGGTGCTGCGGGAGCAGCTGCGCACGCTCGAGGAGCGGCTCGAGAAGAAGCGCGAGAAGTAGCCGTCCCGGCCGCGGGTCGGACCTGACCCGCGGCCGGGCGCTGCGCTAGGCGAGCGGGGTGTAGAGGGTCTGCACTTTCCCGGCGAGCTGCGTGAAGGTGGCCTGGATCTCCTTGCCGGTGTGCTCCGCGGTCACCTGCATCCGCTCCGCCGACCGGGACATGGCCTGCGCGGTGCTTTCGAAGAGCTTGAAGGTCCGCTGCGCGCTCTCCACCGACTCCAGCACGCCCTTCTGATAGAAGTTCAGCGGATCGCGCGGCGCGTCCTGCAGCTCGTCCTGCCGCCGCAGCACGTACGACTGCCCTTCCTTCACCGCCTCCACCGCCGAGGACTGCATCTCGGCGTAGAGCCGCACGCCCTCTTTCGCGCTGCTGGCGGAGAGGTCCACGAGCTCGCGCAGCACCTTCTGGTTCGCATCCGCCAGGAGGGAGAAGGCCTCCACCGTGCGGCTCGTGAGCTGGGCCAGGAAGTCGTTGGACTGGAACAGGGGGTTCGTCGCCATCGTTCGCTCCTTGTTGTCAGGGCCGGTTGAGTTACATTCCTGAGGATAACGCGGCGCGTAACGCCGGGCAAGTCTTTTGTTGCGACGCGTCATCGCGCGCGTGGTATACGAGTGTCTCCGGTGGGGAGCACCTCCCTAACCCATCGAAAAACATGACGCTAGCGCGCCTGGCCGAGGACGGCCTCGATAAGTATGGTGAGTACGTCGCCCTCGCGTTCGAGGGGCGGCAGTACAGCAACCTAGACCAGCAGCGCTCCGCCTCCCGGCTCGCGCACGCGCTCCGCCGCCTGGGCGTGGCCCCGGGAGATCGCGTCGTGGTGATGCTCCCGAACTGCCCCGAGGTGATCCAGAGCTACGGCGCGATCCTCAAGTGCGGGGCGGTCATCGTCCCGGTCATCTTTCTGCTCGGCGACAAGGAGGTGGCCCACATCGTGGCCGACTCCGAGGCCAAGGTGGTCATCACCTCCACCGACATGCTCTGGAAGGTGGAGGGCCAGTGGGGCGTGCTGCCCACTCTGCGCCACGTCCTCCTGGCCGACGGCGGAGGCGACGGCCGGACGCGCTCGCTCGTGGAGGAGACCGCCGCCGAGTCCCCGATCTTCACCGCGGTGGACCGTGCCCCGGACGATCTCGCGGTCATCCTCTACACCTCCGGGACGACGGGAGTGCCCAAGGGTGTCGCGCTCTCGCACGCCAATCTCGAGTCCAACGCGCGCTCGGCCGCCTCGCTCAACGAGCTGGGGCGGGACGAGTGGGCGGTGGCGGTGCTGCCCCTGTCGCATTCCTACGGCCTCACCGTGATGAACGCGGGGCACATCCTCGGCACGCGGGCGGCCCTGCTGCGCTGGTTCCATCCCGAGGCGGTGCTGCAGGCGATCCAGGAGTTCAAGGCCGTCTCGATGTCCGCGGTGCCCACCATGCTCATCTATCTCCTCAACTATCCCGACGCGGAACGATTCGACACGTCGTCCATGCGGGCGTGGGGGTCGGGCGCGGCGCCGCTACCGACCGAGATCGTCGAGCCCTTCGAGAAGAAGTTCGGCGGGCGCATCCTCGAGGGTTACGGGCTCACCGAGGCCTCGCCGGTGGTGTCGGCGCATCGCCTCTCGGGGCCCCGCAAGATCGGCTCGGTCGGCCGCGCCATTCCCGGCGTCACGATCGCGATCCAGGACGACGACGACCGGGCCCTGCCGATCGGAGAGATCGGGGAGATCTGCGTGAAGGGGCCGAACGTGATGGCCGGGTACTACCGGAACCCGGACG
>Ga0137409_10003928_pt1 | contig 15718 bp, 12 predicted proteins | sample CZODoug1_16funga_FD_122059 | JGI IMG/M metagenome (GOLD analysis project Ga0137409, IMG submission 122059) | Vadose zone soil fungal communities from Angelo Coast Range Reserve, California, USA - CZODoug1_16fungal (Hybrid Assembly) | ecosystem: Environmental > Terrestrial > Soil > Vadose zone... | reverse complement strand
AGGGGGCGACCCATTTGTTTTCGGACGCGGTGGAGAAGAGGCAGAAGCGGTGGCTGCTGCAGGGGTCGACTTCGAGATTGTGCCTGGCGTGACGGCGGCGGTCGCGGTTCCTGCGTATGCGGGCATTCCGGTTACCCATCGAACGTTGGCTTCCACGGTCACGTTTGTGACCGGTCATGAAGATCCCACCAAACCGACGATCTTGTTGGAATGGCCCAAATTAGCCAGTGCATCAGGGACGCTCGTGTTCATGATGGGCATGAAGAATCTTCCTTCGATCGTCAGACAGTTACTGTCGGAGGGACGGTCGCCCGACACGCCGGTCGCGGCAATCCGTTGGGGGAGCAGAGCCGATCAAGAGACCATCGTGGGAACAGTGGGCGATATTGTCGCGAAGGCGGAAGCTGCGCATCTCGAACCGCCGACGGTGATCGTCGTGGGTGAGGTCGTGCGATTGCGAGGACAACTGAATTGGTTTGAAACCAAGCCGCTCTTTGGGAAACGGGTCGTGCTTACCCGCGCACAGGAGCAGGCGAGAGAATTTTCCCAGCTACTGGCTGCCTATGGCGCGGAGCCGGTTGAAGTCCCGACGATTCAGATCGTGCCTCCGGCCAGTTGGCAGGCGATCGATGATGCGGTGACTCGTCTCAGTACCTATCAATGGCTCATTTTTACCAGTGTGAACGGGGTGAGGCCTTTTATGGACCGACTCCATTTGGCAGGGAAGGATGCGCGAGCGTTAGCGAGCCTTCGCCTGTGCGCAATTGGACCAAGAACTGCGCAGGAACTGGGAACCTATGGGGTGACGCCGGATGTCGTTCCACACAAATTTCAGGCAGAGGGTGTGATCGCCGCATTGGGCTATGTGGGAATCCGTGGGAGCCACGTATTGATCCCACGCGCCGAAGTCGCTCGCGAAATCTTGCCGGAACAGTTGCGTGAATTAGGAGCAACCGTCGATGTGATCCCTGTCTATCGCACGATCGTCCCGGCGGTGGATGTCGTGTCCTTGACGCAACAGCTTCACGATGGACGGGTGGCGGCGGTGACATTCACGAGTTCCTCCACCGTCCGCAATTTCGTGGAAGTCTTTGGAGGGCGGGATGCCGTGAGATCACTCGTTGCACGGGTGGTCATTGCCTGCATCGGACCCATTACGGCACGTACGGCGGAAGAGTATGGGTTGACGGTCACGGTCATGCCGGCTGAGAATACTTTGCCGGCGCTGGCAGAAGCGATCGTGAAGTATTTCAAGGAAGGGGCTCGAGTCGCAGTTTCTACGCGCGGTTAGGCCTAAGCAGACGACAGGGTGATGGAATGAATTAGCCAAGGGAGGGCATTGTATGGTTCCAGTCAAGTCGTTCATGGTTCCGAGAGAAAAGTTTATTACGATTGAGCGGGATACGGATGCACAGACGGCGGCACGCATCATGCGGGATCGCGGCATCGGCAGCCTGTTCGTGACGAACGGGAAGGAGATCATCGGCATCCTCACGGATACCGATATGGTCCGGCGCGTAGTCGCGGCTGGATCCGACACCCACAAGACGACGGCCGAACAGATTATGTCGGCCCCGATCTTGACGATCGAGGAGAATAAGACAGTGTTAGATGCCAACGATCTGATGGCCCAAACGCATATCCGCCATCTCGGCGTGACTCAGGGTGGCAAACTGGTCGGCATGATTTCTGTGCGCGACCTCGTGGTGTTCTTGACGAATCTCCCCAGGAAGTGATCCGATGGCCTTCCCAATACAGCGGCTCCGGCGGCTGCGACAGCATGAGGCATTTCGCCGCATGGTACGGGAAACGAGCCTTGCCCCGTCCGACTTTATCTATCCGCTGTTTGTCGTCGAAGGGCGAGATCGGCGGGAGGAGATCACCTCCATGCCGGGCCAGTTCCGGCTCTCGGTCGATCTCTTGGTGAAAGAGGCCAGTGAGATTGCGGCCTTGGGGATCCCCGCTATCATCCTCTTTGGGATTCCTGGCCGAAAAGATGATCGGGGGAGTTCGGGGTTTGATCCGAATGGCATCGTGCAGCGGGCCGTCAAAGCGGTGAAGGACCAGGTTCCGGGGCTGATGGTCGTGACCGACGTCTGCATCGACGAATACACCGATCACGGCCATTGCGGAATCGTCAAGGACGGTCGCATTCTCAATGATGAAACGTTGGAGTGTCTCCGTGCGATGGCCAGGACCCATGCGCAAGCGGGGGCCGACATGGTGGCGCCGTCCGATATGATGGATGGGCGGGTGGCGGCGATCCGGGCGGAACTGGATCAGGCGGGTTTTCCAGAGCTGCCGATCATGGCCTATGCCGCCAAATTTGCGTCCTGCTTTTATGCACCGTTTCGGGATGCGGCGTGTTCGAGTCCTCAATTCGGCGATCGGCAGTCATACCAGATGGATCCCGCCAACTGCCGGGAAGCACTTCGGGAGATCGCCCTCGATGTCGAAGAAGGAGCCGACATCATCATGGTGAAACCGGCACTGCCGTATCTCGATATCATTGCCGCGGCCAGAGCGCAGATGTTGTTGCCTGTGGCGGCCTATCAAGTGAGCGGGGAGTACAGCATGATCAAAGCGGCCGCCAACTCCGGCTGGCTCGACGAATCGCGGGCTATGATGGAATCGTTGCTCTCGATTAAGCGGGCCGGCGCAGATCTCATTCTGACCTACTTTGCCAAAGACGCAGCGCGTCTCCTCCGCTGACGGCCATGCTGAAAGTGACGCGTGGGCGGTCCGGCGAGTGTCCACGTGCCTATCCGGTCGCCACAATCGGCAATTTCGACGGCCACCACCTGGGCCATCGAGCGCTGCTGCAGACAGTGGTCGAGACGGCCCAGAAGGCACAGGGGACTGCGCTCGTGCTGACCTTCGAACCACATCCGGTAAAAATCCTTGCACCCCGCGTCGATTTTCGCTTCCTCACCAGTCCGGAGGAAAAGCTTGCGCATCTCGAAGCCGCGGGAATCGATGAAGTGGTCTTCCTGGACTTTACCCCCACCTTCGCGGCGATGAGCCCGGATCAATTTGCCGAAGACATCCTGCATCGCTCTCTCGCCCTGTCTGAACTGTTCGTGGGCAATCATTTTGCGTTTGGGAAGGGCCGGGCAGGGCATATCGATGACCTCGTGCGTCTCGGCGGGCAGTACGGCTTCCTCGTGCATCCCGTGACTCCCGTGATGATTGAGGGGGACGTGGTGAGTTCAAGCAGGATTCGCGAGCTTATTCAGGCAGGAAATATGGAGCGGGTTACCACATTGCTTGGACGCGTCTATGGGATTCGAGGTACCGTTGTGCACGGGATGCAACAGGGGCAGGCGATGGGCTGGCCTACGGCCAATCTGCGCGTCCCGGCTGATCGCGTCGTGCCGCCCGATGGAGTCTATGCCGCGCGGACTGTCCATGGTACTCAGACCTATGATGCGATTGGCTACATTGGGACCAGGCCGACCTTTGGAGCGGGCGAGCGGCTGATCGAAGTCAATCTTTTGGATCAGACCGGCGATCTCTATGACCAGGAGATCTCAGTGCAGTTTGTGGCACGGATACGCGGCGATCGCACCTTTGCATCTGCCGATGAGCTGTCGAAGCAAATTGCCCGTGATGTGGAGCAGGCTCGCAGCAGCTTGCGGCGTATTCAGCAAGGAGTTCAGTAACCATGGCCCTTGAGACGACGGTCCTGAGGCCGTCATCCAGGTCCTTCGCACGACCGGCGTTGTTGACCCATCTTGTTCGAACGGTGCGTGAGCACCAGCTGTTTATTCCCGGTCAGCACCTGCTCGTGGCGGTGTCGGGCGGGCCCGACTCGGTCGCGTTGTTGTCTCTCCTCCACCACCTGGCCTCCTCCTGGCGGCTCAGGCTAACAGCGGTCCATTGTAACTATGGGCTGCGCGGAGTGGAGTCTGACGGTGACGAATCGTTTATCAAAACCTTCTGCCGGGAACGACAGCTGTCTCTTGTCATTCATCGACCCAAGCTGGTCAAGCGACGACAGCGCTCATCGCTTCAAGCCGCGGCGCGTGACGCGCGCTATGACTTCATGAAGCAATTGGCGCACGAGGTAGGGGCTGACCACATTGCGGTCGGTCATACCGCCAATGACCAGGCGGAAACGGTGCTCATGTGGCTGTTGCGGGGGGCGGGCATGGCAGGGTTAGCCGGGATGCCCTACGCCCGTGAAGACAGGATTATTCGTCCTCTTCTCGCAGCCACCCGCGAGGAAGTGGTGGCATATTTGGATCATGAGGGGCTGACGTATCGTCGTGATTCGAGCAATGAGAAGCCGCTCTATCATCGCAATCGGATCAGGAAGGAACTCCTTCCTGTCATCACGGGGTTGACGCCGGCTGCCGTTCGTGTGTTACAGCGGCAGGCGGACTTGCTACGCGAGGATGAACAATACCTGGAGCAAATTACAAATGAGCTGGTGCGCACACGTGTCAGCCATGAGTCCAGAGGCGTGCAACGAGTCGATCGCCAGGCCCTCATCGAGTTGCCGGTTGCGCTTCAGCGGCGTCTCGTTCGGTCAGTCCTGCGGACCTACGAAGAAGTGGGGCGCGCCAGCAGCCTCCGCGTAGTGGAGTCAGTTCGGCGTGTCTTCCTCAAGGGGAGGAGCGGGGCCCGGCTGTCTTTGAAGCAGGTCCTCGTGACTCTAGATCAGGGGTCGGTGCGATTTAGCCCAAGTGCAGGAGGAGGTCACGAGCATGAGACTGGTTCAGGGCAAAGGAAGAGGGAGGTCCTGCCGCTTCCAGTGCCTTCAACGGTTTATTGGGCTAGAACGAATCAGCAAATTCAGGTACAACTCATGACTCGTCGTGCTGCCGAGGAGATGGGCAGGGCTCCTTCTCAAGGACTAGTATTGTTCGATGCTGACCGGTTTTCGGAGCCGTTGTCGGTTCGGGCTTGGCAAGCCGGCGATCGATTCTCTCCCCATGGGATGAAGGGGAAGCGCAAGAAGCTGCAGGATTTCTTTATCGATAGGAAGGTTCCTCGACACGATCGTGGGAATGTTCCATTATTGGTGGCGCCAGAGGGAATTCTCTGGGTAGTGGGAATGCGGCAAGATGAGCGTTTCGTCGTTTGTGGTAGGACGACACGTTGTTTGGTTGTTTCGGTGACCAACCAGGTGTCAGAGAAGGAGTGAGGGAGCATGGAACGGATCTTCGGTCGGCCGATCGTGACGCAGGAAGAAATGCGTGCCCGGATTCGCGAGCTGGGCAAGCAGATCACGACCGATTATACAGGGAAGGATTTCGTCTTGGTGGGAGTGTTGAAGGGGGCCTATGCCTTCTATGCTGATTTGGCTCGCGCAATCAGAATTCCCATGCGGGTCGACTTTCTTATGGTGACGAGTGACGGGTCTCGGACAAAAACATCCGGCAAGGTTAAAATGGTGACCGAGCTGACCGAGGACATCAAGGGTAAAGACGTCTTGCTGGTGGAAGACATCGTCGATTCCGGACTGACGGCCCAATATTTGATCAAGACCTTGGCGAAAAAGAAGCCCCGGTCGATTAAAGTCTGTACCTTGCTGAGTAAACCAGATCGTCGGACTATCAATGTCACCATCGACTATGTGGGGTTCAAGATTCCGAATAAGTATGTGGTCGGGTATGGGCTCGACTATCAGCAGAAGTACCGGAACCTTCCCTATCTGGCTGTCTTGGATATGGAGGGAGATCAAGAGTAAGACTTTGGTCACACGGTTGTCAGTATGAATGTGCCTGTGGTAACATTACGCACGGTCTTGGTTTTTCTGACCGTTTGAGCGTGTCATCCACAAGGAGATCTGGATGAATTCCAGGACAAAGAATATACTTTTCTGGGTCGTCGTCGGCCTCTTCATGATTTTGCTGTTCAACCTGTTCAGCGTGCCGCACCATGAGCCTGAAGAAGATGTGATTTTTAGTGAGTTCATGACCAAACTCGACAAGGGAGAGGTCGAGCGGGTCATCATCAAAGCCAGCCACATCAGCGCCGTCCTGAAAGACAAGACCCGTATCCGAACCTACTCGGTGGAATATCCTGAATTGGTGCAGGTCTTGCGGGATCGGGGGGTGCAGATTGAGGCGAAGCCACCGGATGAAAGCCCTTGGTACATTACGTTCCTTGTGACCTGGGGGCCGTTTGTATTGTTCCTGGGGTTGTGGTTCTTCTTGATGCGGCAAATGCAGATGGGGGGCAATAAGGCGCTCTCATTCGGGAAGAGCCGTGCTCGTCTGCTGACGGAGGAGCGTAAGAAGGTGATGTTCTCTGACGTTGCAGGTATCGATGAAGCCAAGGACGAAGTGCTCGAGATCATCGAGTTTCTTAAGGATCCGCGCAAGTTCCAAAAGCTCGGCGGCCGCATTCCCAAGGGTGTCTTGATCGTCGGTCCTCCCGGTACAGAGAAAACGCTGCTGGCCAAGGCCATTGCCGGTGAAGCCAGTGTACCGTTTTTCAGTATCAGCGGATCGGATTTCGTGGAAATGTTTGTCGGCGTCGGAGCGTCCCGTGTTCGCGATCTCTTCGAGCAAGGGAAAAAACATGCTCCCTGCATTATCTTTATCGACGAAATCGATGCCGTTGGTCGGCTTCGTGGAGCAGGGTTGGGCGGAGGTCATGACGAGCGTGAACAGACACTCAATCAATTGCTCGTTGAGATGGATGGATTTGATACGACAGAAGGTGTGATCTTGGTCGCTGCGACCAACAGGCCGGATGTCCTCGACCCTGCCTTGCTCAGACCGGGGCGTTTTGATCGGCAAGTCGTGGTCAATCGACCGGATTTGCGTGGCCGTGCTGAAATTCTCAAGGTGCACACGAAGAAAGTTCCGATCGCGACAAATGTGGAGCTGGAAAAAATCGCACGCGGCACGCCGGGATTTTCAGGGGCCGACCTGGAAAACTTGGTCAACGAAGCGGCACTCTGGGCCGCGCGACTCAACAAGAAAGAAGTGGAAGTCGTCGACTTCGAGATGGCCAAAGACAAAGTGCTGATGGGGGCTGAACGGAAAAGTTTGATCTTGAGCGACGAGGAGAAACGGACGACAGCCTATCATGAAGCCGGGCACGCGCTGATTGCCAAGCTGATTCCTGGAACGGACCCCGTGCATAAGGTGACGATTATTCCTAGAGGCCGTGCCTTGGGCGTGACGATGCAGCTCCCCACCGATGACCGGCATGGCTATTCGAAGGTGTATTTGTACAATCAACTCGCCATCCTCATGGGAGGGCGTGTAGCGGAAGAGTTGGTCTTGAAGGACATGACGACTGGAGCGGGGAACGATCTCGAGCGGGCGACGGATCTCGCGAGGAAGATGGTCTGTGAATGGGGCATGAGCGAAAAGATGGGCCCCCTGACGTTCGGCAAACAAAACGAACAGGTTTTTCTTGGGCGAGAGCTCGGGAGCCAGCGCGACTTCAGTGATCAAATAGCCATGGAGATCGACCAGGAAGTTAAACGGCTTGTGACGGAAAACTATGAGCGGGCGAAGCGGCTGCTCACGGAAAACATGGCCAGTCTGAAGGGTTTGGCGGAAGCACTCTTGGAGAAAGAAGTGCTCGACGGGCCTGATATTGATCACATCATCATGCAGTCCACATCTCAAGCGGTTCCTGCCTAAATTCTGCATCGTTGGTCCCGGGACACCATTTCAGGGCATTGGAGTCCCGGGGCAGTACATCTGAAAGACGATAGGCGAGAAGGGAGTCCTTCTCGCGAGTGGTGTGTTGTGACGTGTACCCTATACGGCCACGATAGGTGGCGGTCTTGGGTCGCGTGGCGGATACCTCATATGGAGGCACGTTTGGTGTTAGAACCGAGGACATTGACACGACAGGCGAAAGATCGGCTGATCGAATTCCCCGACCGACCGTTAATTATGGGCGTAGTGAATGTGACGCCGGATTCGTTCTTCGACGGTGGCCGCTATTTGGATGCAGAAGCCGCTGTGGCCCATGCTGTCCGGTTAGTAGAAGAAGGGGCGGATCTGTTGGATGTCGGCGCAGAGTCGACGCGTCCCGGTGCCGATGTCGTGAACGAGGCAGAAGAGCGTCGTCGTGCGATTCCCGTTGTGACGGCAGTTGTAAAAGCCGTCACCGTTCCAGTCTCAATCGATACCTCAAAAGCTGCTGTTGCACGCGCGGCCCTCGACGCGGGGGCGGTTCTCGTAAACGATGTCACGGCTTTACGGGGCGACCCCGCCATAGTCGATGTGGTCGCCGGAACGGGAGCCGGAATCGTTCTGATGCATATGTACGGTACGCCGCGTACGATGCAACAGGCCCCCCGCTACGACGATGTGGTCGGCGAGATCTCAGATTTTTTCGAGGAACGAATCCGTTTCGCGATGGCACATGGCATTGTACGAAGACAAATCATTCTTGATCCGGGTATCGGATTTGGTAAGCTGCTGGTACATAACCTTACGCTGTTAGCCCAATTGCGCCATTTCGCGCAGTTTGAATGTCCATTGTTGGTCGGTGTCTCACAGAAAGCGTTCCTCGGGCAGCTCGTGGATCGTCCTGTACAGGAGCGGCAATGGGGTACGGCGGCGGCGGTGGCGATGGCAGTGGATCGTGGGGCTGGAATCCTTCGCGTCCACGACGTGAGGGCGATGAAGGATGTGGTGCAGGTGACAGCGGCGATTAATCGACAGACGACCGTTTCCATGAAAGCACAACATGCGTAAATTGTTCGGTACCGATGGGGTCCGAGGGGTTGCCAATCTCGATCCAATGACCAGCGAAATGGCGATGCAGCTGGGGCGAGCTGCGGCACATTTGTTTATGCGCCGAGCTGGACGCCATCAGATCGTGATCGGCAAGGACACCCGCATCTCCGGCTATATGTTGGAGTCGGCGTTGACCTCGGGGATTTGCTCGATGGGTGTCGATGTGTTGCTGGTCGGTCCGATGCCGACGCCGGCGATTGCATTCTTGACGAGGAGCCTTCGTGCCGATGCAGGGGTGGTGATCTCAGCCTCGCATAATCCCTACCAGGATAACGGCATCAAGTTTTTCTCCAATGATGGGTTCAAACTGCCCGATGAAATGGAGGATCGCATTGAGAGCCTCATCGTCTCGAACGAGATTGCCCATTTACGGCCGACGGCTGATGCCATCGGGAAAGCCTTTCGAATCGACGATGCCGAGGGGCGGTATATCGAGTTCGTCAAACGGTCTCTCCCGAAGGAGCTGGACTTCCAGGGGCTCAACGTGGTGGTCGATTGTGCCAACGGCGCAGCCTACAAGGTTGCGCCGACGGTGCTGCGCGAACTCGGAGCGAAGGTCGAAGTAATCGGCAATAAGCCTGACGGGATGAATATCAATGCCGGCTGTGGCGCGGTGCATCCCGCACTGCTGCAGAAGGCGGTCCGCGAGCACGGGGCTCATCTCGGAGTGGCGCTGGACGGGGATGCCGATCGCGCAATCTTCGTCTGCGAACAAGGACGCGTCGTGGACGGCGATCATATTATGGCGATGTTGGCGCTCGATATTCATCGCCAAGGGCAACTGGCGAAGCAGACGGTAGTGGGGACCGTCATGAGCAATTTCGGATTGGAGCTTGCCATGACCAAAGCGGGTATCGCTTTCGCGCGGACTGCCGTCGGTGACAGATATCTGCTCGAGCGGATGTCGGCCGAGGGTTGTAACTTCGGAGGGGAGCAGTCTGGTCATTTCATTTTCCTGGATCATAATACGACCGGGGATGGTTTGATTTCGTCATTGCAAGTCTTGTCGCTGATGAAGCGCATGGAGAAGCCCTTGTCCGAGTTGGCCCAAGCCATGACGGCGGTGCCACAAGTATTGCTCAACGTGAACGTGACAAAGAAACCGAACCTCGACACAGTCCCAGAACTGCAACGCGCGATCCATGAAAGTGAAGAGCGTCTCAACGGCAGCGGACGCGTGTTGGTGCGCTACTCCGGGACCGAACCGCTCTTGCGGGTGATGGTCGAGGGTGAGTGCGATGATACGATTCGCGAAGTGGCCAATCATCTTGTCGATGTCGTCAAAACTCATCTGGGTTAGGGTTGTCGCCCCCCATTGAGGGAGGCTCATGCTGCCGTCCCTCACCGTTGCCTTCATCACTGGGCTCCTCGTCGGATCACAGATTCCCTATTTCCCCCTGTCCGCCTCGTTCCTGCTCCTCCTCGTTGCGCTAGGCACCGTCGTCCTCGAACGACTCAATCGGTTCTCCGTCCGCCAAGCGACGTGGTTTTACGGAGCACTTTTAGTGGGAGTCGTCTATTGGAGTGTGGCCGTCAACCTGGCTGCCCATGACCCGATGGGCGAGCAGTCGTCCGATGCGGTGATCGAGGTGACCGGTCGAATCGTGGCACCCGTGCAACAGGCGCCAGACAGACTTGTCATGATCATCAGGTCGGACGATTCTATCGATGCATCGGGAGCGTCTAGACGTGTCCGGCTGACCTGGCGCACTCCTGAACGAATATTCTTCCAGGGCGATCGGGTCCGCTTTCGAGGGATGTTGCGCCGTCCGAGCGGGTCATTGAATCCTGGTGGGTTCGACTATGCGGTCTATCTTGAGCGGCAAGGGATTGATGCGATCGCCGCGGTGACCGGATCCGAGGCAGTGCAGTTTCTTGAGTCTGGGCGTGCGCATGCCTGGTGGGCGATCTGGAATCAATTTGATCGGTGGAGAGGCAGTATCCGTCTTGCCGCGTTGCAAACCATTCCCCAGCCTGCACTGGGACTATATGTGGGCATCATCATCGGTGATCGAGGGTATTTGGATCCAGATCTGCGTGATCAGTTCATGGTGACCGGAACGGTCCATCTCCTTTCTATTTCAGGGAGCCACTTGGGCCTCGTCGCGCTGCTCATCTTCGCGGTCGTCAGATGGACGATGATTCTGTTGCCTGCCGATTGGCTTCTTGCGCTGTCTCGGAGAGTCACGCCGACTCGCATGGCCGCTGTCTGTACGCTCTTTCCTGTCGCAGGCTATGCCTGCCTGGCCGGGGCGGAACTGGCAACGATGCGGTCGTTGCTGATGGTGACTGTGGGGCTGAGTGCGATCTGGCTCGGCCAGGAGCGCCGTATTTTCCATGCCCTCTCTGCCGCCGCGGTGGGGATTTTGCTGCACGATCCTCAGGCGCTATTCGATATCTCCTTTCAGCTCTCCTTTTTGTCCGTCATCGCCATTGCCGGGTGGTTCTCCTGGCCGACCGCGGCTCAATTGGTGGCGCTGCCGAACGAGGCGTCGTTCCTGAGAACCTGCGCTCGATGGGGGAGAGACTCTGTGGTCATGAGCGGAGTGGTCACCGTGGTGACCCTTCCTCTTGTTGCGTACTATTTCAATCAATTGCCCTGGCTCGGTCTTTTCACCAATGTGGTGGCCGTTCCCGTGATGGGGATTCTGCTGGTTCCGATCGGACTTGGTGCCGGAATTTGGCAGATCGTGGTTGGGGGAACCATGCTGCCCCTGGCTTCGCTGAATCAGTGGTTCCTCGAGTACTTTGTGGCTGCGATCCGTCTGGTGTCGATGATACCGGGAGGGGAATGGCATGTCGCGGCCCCTTCCGCTTTCACCATAGTGTTATTTTATGGCTGTCTTGTATTGCTGTGGCAGCGAGTGGGCCGCGTGGCGTTCCGATTGGCAGCAGGCGCCGGAGTACTATTGGTCTTGCTGTGGTGGGCTTGGTCCCCACGAATCTTTCTTGATGGGGATCACTTCCGAGTCACGTTTCTGGACATCGGGCAAGGCGATAGCGCGGTCGTTGAGTTGCCTGATGGACAGGTGGTGTTGATCGACGGAGGGGCGGCGTATGAGCGGTTCGACATGGGCCGTGGGGTGGTGGCTCCGTTTCTCTGGAACCGGGGGATTCATGCCATTGACCATGTCATTGGCACACATCCCCAACTTGATCATGTCGGAGGTCTTGCCTGGGTGGTCCGCCATTTCATAGTCAAGCACTATTGGGGGTCGGGAGAGACCCGCGAAGAACTGTTTTATCGACGATTGCAGCAGTCATTGATTTCTCAAGGACTACAAGAAGGGGTGGCTAGAGAAGGACAGGAGATCGTGTCGTCCGGTTCCTGTCGGATGGTGGTCCTCAACCCACCGGCGGACGAGCAACTCGATGTGCCGTTTCACGATAGCCATGTGGGTGGGCATGTGTTGAATAATCGTTCAGTGGTGACGCACCTGACCTGTGGCCGCCATACGATGCTCTTCGCGGCGGATGTCGAGCGAGATGGCTTGTCACGGATGACCCGCTCACCGTCTCACGGTCCGGTCGAGGTCCTCAAGGTGCCTCATCACGGGGCGGTGAGCTCGTTGAATCGTGACTGGTTGGCATCGTTGCATCCCCAGTATGCCGTATTTTCCGCTGGTCGCCATAATCCCTACAGACACCCGGCCGCGGACGTTCTCGATGCCTACGCGTCGGAAAGCAGTACGGTGTTACGAACCGACCGTGACGGCGGGGTGTGGTTTACCGGGGCAGTTTCTGACGAGGCGCTCCACGTACATCGAGCGAGCGAGTTGCTGTGGCAGCCGACGAATAGCGCCTCGTGTCTGTGGGCCTGCGAACAGGCGAACTGGGCTCGGATTTGGAATCAATGGCGTGACCCTGATTGACCACCGTTTGGGCCGCATGAGGTTGACCTACGTTACAGGACCACAGTTGCTGATTTTCAGGTGAATCCGAGCAAGTGAGAGAGTGCACATTTCACGTCTTGGCAAGGCGATTATCGTCTCTCCTGTCACTCCCAGTGAAGGTTTCATAGCATAATACCTCAATTTTATTCATCTTTCATCACTTGCTAGCAAGGCATAGCATGTGCATTCACTCGTGCTGGCTTAGCATATGTGTGTCTATTTTTTTAAGGGAGCGAGGGTATGCCAAATCTCGTACGAATCGTGATTCAGTTGCCCGTCGATCTCAAGACCCAGCTCGATAAGCTAAAACAGCAGGGATACACAACTAGTGGCTTCATCAGGGCCATGTTGGAACGGGAGTTTGCCAAAATGGAGGAGAAGCCTGTGACGCCTTTTCCAGTTGGTAAACGAGTGAACATCCGATAGCGGTCGTGACACGTCTGAGCATTAGAGAGAGAGAGACTGGGGGGGAAGTGACGCGGTTAACCGATCTTATTCGAGGACAATCGAGTCAGGAAGCCGTTGGTCCCGATGTGAAAAGCTCCACTCGCTTTCTTGCGCGGACCGACCTCCCTATTCCACATTCCACGTCCTCACCGTCTGTTGCGGAGATTGATTGGTATCGGCGTGCATGCCATGAGCTTCAGGGAGTCAAGCGTGCGGTTCAGACGAGGCAGCCTTGGACGCTCGATGAATTAGCCAGGATCGCATCCGGCGTCGTGGCCTCTCTTGGAGCCAATGACACGCTGGTTCAGAGGGTCCTGCAGCACGATGCTGGAGACTATCTCGTCAACAATGCCGTGAATGTAGCAATCGTGAGTGTGAAGATTGCAGAAGGGCTCCGATACGAGTCGGCGAAGCTCGAACAAGTTGCCTTAGCGGGATTGCTGCACGATCTTGGTATGTTCGTCCTGCCGGACTCTCTGGTGTACAAGACCGAGGCGTTGACGGAAGAAGAACTCCAGTACGTAAGGGAGCATCCACAGCAGGGAGCCCGCCTGTTCAACAATGTCGGAGAAGCCTATCCATGCGTGGGAAGGGTAATTCTCCAGGAACATGAGCGACGAGATGGGAGCGGCTATCCTAACCGCCTTACTGGTGATCAGATCGATGAGATGGCCCTCGTCATCGGGCTGGCAGACGGCTTTGACGCCCTGATGAGTTCACGGCCCTATCGACGTGGCATGTCGCCCCATCGGGCGATCTGCGCACTGCTCGTAAACGGCAAGACGGTGTTTCCGTATCATCTTTTGAAGGCTTTGGTCGACCAACTCTCGATCTATCCGTTAGGCACTACCGTTCGTCTGAACACCGGCGAGACCGGAGTTGTGTCTCAGTTGAATCGGCAGTACCCGCTGCGTCCGATCTTGCAAGTCTCGCAACAGGCTGTATCGGCTCACGCACCGGCATCGAAGACTGTGGATTTGCGAGCCGAGACCTCCTTGCACATTGTGGAAGTAGTGCCCATCGGTTGATCCGCGAGAGGAGAATAGGAGATGAGGCCGTGCGACAGCTAATACCCCGATATCTCATTGGTCTTCTGGGTGCTGGTGCGATTCTCGCTTTGGTGTTTCTCGGGTGCCACAATCCGGCCAGTTCGTCTTTGCCACCGTCGGCAATCAGCCCCCCTGGGACGGCGATCCCACAGTTGCCGAAGGGGGATGTCTATGCCGATGAAACCGTCCCGACCTCGGAAACACCCATCGAAACGGGTGACACACTCGAGGTGGTGATTCGTCGTGGTGCCGGCGAGGAGAAGTTCGCCAGCGTCGTGCGGGAGAACGGGAAGATTTCAGTCGGATTTATGGAAGTGGATGTCGGGGGCATCACCGCTGCAGCGGCGGAAGCCCGTGTCCAGGAAGCCGCAGTGCCCTATATGCGCGCGCCGCGCGTGCAGGTCCTGCTGAAGAAGAAAGTGTTGAAGGTCAAACGCGTCTTCGTGTTTGGGGATGTGAAGAAACCAGGGATGGTTCCCATGCCGAGACACATGACCGTGCTGCAAGCCATTGCCGCGGTTGACATGTACCAGGAAACGGCGTTGATGGAGGAAGTCCGGGTGATTCGAGGCGGCGACCTCGCAAAGCCGCACATTCTCATGGCCGATCTCGCGCGCGCGTTTACCTATGGCGATATGACCAGGAACGTTTCGCTGGAGGAAAACGATATCGTATTTGTACCGCGCGAACATTTAGGCGATGCGACTGAAGCTGGAAAAAAGATTATGCCAATCATTCAGTCTGCGATCATGCCGCTCTATCCGGCGTTCATTGTCCCCGCGTTGCTGAAATGACGGTCGTAATCGACACGAGAGAAGGACTCTGACCCTATGGCCCAATACGAACTCAACGTCATCGATTACTGGCTGATCGTCAAGAAGCGGAAGTATCTCATTCTGCTGGCGGCGGGGCTCGTGGTGTTGTTCACGTTCCTGTTTTCAGAAATGTTCAAGCCGAGCCCGCTGTATGAAGCGTCTGCGCGGGTGAAGTTCGACCGAACGAGCACCGTGGCCCAACAGTTGATGGAAACCATGTCCTACTCCAACGCCAACGACCTCAACTCCCAGACCGAGTTTATCCGGGGGTTCCCCGTGATGGAGCGCGTGGCGATGGAATTAGGTCTAGTACCCGCAAATGTGGCGCAGGACGAAAAGCGATCGGCCACCTACCTCAACAAGGTGTATAACCTCGGTCAGGAAATCAAAACGCAGCGGGAAGGAGATACGAACATTATCCGCATCACGGCCACCTCGGGTCAACCAGAGATGGCAGAGAAGACGGCCAACTCAGTGGCCAATGCGTATCGGCTTGAAAATATCATGACCCGGAACCGTCTCGTCATGGAGTCGCAACGGTTTGTCGAGGAACAGCTGGCTGAGCTTGAACAGCAGTTGAACAATGCGGAAGAAGCGCTGAGGGCGTTTAGGGAACGGGAAGGGCAGGTCTTCCTGACCGATGAGGCGCGCGCCGCGCTGGAGACATTCACCAAGCTGGAAGAGCAGCATAATGAAGTGACGCGAAAGCGGGCGGAGGGGGAACGGCAGATCTCGGTGCTCAAGCGAACCGATGCGGTGATTGGGAACCAAACCGGTCGGATCTTCACGGAGGA
>Ga0137409_10003927_pt1 | contig 15721 bp, 12 predicted proteins | sample CZODoug1_16funga_FD_122059 | JGI IMG/M metagenome (GOLD analysis project Ga0137409, IMG submission 122059) | Vadose zone soil fungal communities from Angelo Coast Range Reserve, California, USA - CZODoug1_16fungal (Hybrid Assembly) | ecosystem: Environmental > Terrestrial > Soil > Vadose zone... | reverse complement strand
CCATCCGCTTGGCCTGGTTGTACGGACGGCCCGGCAGCGATGCCGGGTCGAGAATCCTGAACTGCTCGCCAATCTGCCGCCGCTCGAGATTGGCCGCAATCTTCGAGTCCTCCCGCTTGGCAAGAAGGGTCGTATACGCGGTGTCGAGCGTCTTGTAGTCGCGGGTCAACTCGACCAGCTCGGATTCGCGCGTGGGCACCACGTCCACCTTGGTCTGGTAGCCCGCGATCGACTGTTTGAGGCGCGTCTCCTCGGCCTGGTTGACCGCCAGCTGATGGTCCATCACCTCGAGCTCGTCCTGGAGGTCGCGCAGCCGCTTCTGCCGCGCCAGCTCCGCGGGGGAGGTCGGTTTTTCAACCGGCGCTGCCGGCGGGCGGCTGGCTTCTTCCGACTTGAGCCGCGCCTGCAAATCGCGAACTTGACGCTCGAGCGCGCGGCGATCCGGGTGGTCGGGCGTGTAGCGCAGCTGGAACGCCTTGAGCTGCGCCTGCGCCGCTTCGAGCTGTTGCGCCGTCGATGTCGGCGCGTTCGCCTCGCGTTCGGGCGCGGCCGCGGGGACCGGCACCGGGTCGGGCGGCATCGACTGCACGTCGGCGATCTGCCGCTCGATCAGGAGCCGGCGATCCTGGATGCGATTGGTCGAATCGGTGACGCCCTGCAGCTGCTGCTGCGCGTTGCGAATGGTCTGGAGGTTCGTCTCGAGCTGCGACGGCAGCTCGCCCGCGTATTGGCGGCGATAGGCTTCGAGCTTTTTTTCGTGCTCGACGAGCCGTTCCTTCGCGTCGTTGAGCTGCGACTCGAGGAACAGGTTCGTTTCGTCCGCGAGGTTGGCGCGGTCGCGCAGGTTCTCCTCGATGTACAGCGACGCCACCCGCCCCGTCACCCTCTGAGCGGTCTGCGGATCGCTGCTCACGTACTTCACGCGGAACGAATCCTGCCCTTCGACCTGCACGGCGATGTCGCCACGCAGCCGCTGCACCACGTCCTCCATGATCCCGTGCGCGCGCTGGTCCGGGTACAGGTTGAAGTCCATGATGATGCGCTCGAGCCGCGAGCGGCTCAGGATCAGGTTGCTGATCGACGGCAGCCGATCCTCCATCTTCGCGGTGACCGTCGACTTCACGTAGCTGTCGGGCACCCGCTGGGGGATGACCATGATCAGCGTTTCCGATCGGTACAGCTCCGGGACGGCCTTCGCGATGATCGGTGCCCCCGCGAGGCCGACGGCGAACGGCAGCACCACGAGCCATCCTCGCCGGAGGACGATTCGAATCAGCTCTGCGACGGTGAACGTTCGGCCTGGAAGCACGATGGACCCTGAATCAGAAGAGCGGCAGGCGCATCATCACGCCCGCGCGGACGCCCTGCCGCTCGAGCAGCATCGGGACGCCAGGCCCCAGGGGGAGCGTCCCCCTGGAGTCGTACAAGTACCGGACGTATTCGACGTACGCCGCGGTCGTCCGCGAGAGCGCGCAACGCAGCCGGCCTTCGGCGTTGTAGGTCTCGTACGCCGACGTCGCGTTGCTGATCGCCGACTCGCCGGTCGCGTAGCCGCCCGACAGCGAGACGTCGATACGGCGGCTCACGAGACCCTCGATCGTGGTCGTGAGGCTCTTTCCGGAAATCGGCTCGCTCAACCCCGGCACGTAATCGACGCTCTGCCGGTAGGCGCTTCGCAGCCGCCACGTCCGTGTGAACTCGAAGCCCGCCGACAGATCGGTGGAGAACGGATTGTCGCGCCGGCCGCGTGCGCCCTCGCCCGGGATCAGCTCGGGCACCACCATCGACGATGCGCCGACGCGCGCGCCGAACGTCACACGCCGCGTGCGGGACAGCGGGTGACGGTAATCGATCGCCAGCTCCGCCCGGTGCTCGGGCATCCGCCACGGCAGCAGCCGCGGATCGGAGTCCTTCATCTCGCCCACGCGGTAGGCGTACATCGCCGAGGTGGTCATGCTGCGGCCGATGCGACGGGCCACCTGGCCGCGGGCGCCGTACGTGTTCAACTCGCGGTGAATGTCGGGCGTGCCGGTCGTGTCGGTGCGCCGCCAGTCGACGCCAACCGACACCGCGCTGCGGCGCGACAGACCGTGCGACAGCATCACCGTCGTGCCGTAGGTGAGCGAATTGAAGTCGCTGACGCCGACGTCGCGCGATGCCACGGGTGTGTACGTCTCGCCCTCCTGCGGGACGGGGAGCACCAGCGCGTACAGCGGTGAGCCCGAGTACGCGCCCGTCGCGTTGATCTGCAGCGCCGTCCTCGCCGAGTGAACGGAGAGATCGACGCCACCCGTGTGACCGATGCTTCGGAAGTCCGCGGGGACGACGTGGCCGTCGGGGCGGAAGTAGCGCTGCACGGAGCTGCCGTTCGCGCGTGCCGTGACCGTGTGCCCCCGGAACGAATAGTCGAGGGCGCTCTGCAGCAGCGTCGAATAGCCCGTCGGATCCTGACCGTTGACGCCGATCGTGGAAGGGTCGGCGGCGGAGTTCACGTCGTAGCCGCCCGTCGACGCCACCGAGACGTCGAGCCGCTGCCGCGCGTTGGGATCGGCCGCCGCGCCCCGCATCAGCCCGCCTGGCGGCTGCAGCGACCCGGCCCCCTGCGCGAATGCGCCGGGCAGCGACGCCGCAATGATCACGGGGATCGTGACGACAATACGCCGAATCGAACGGGAGTTCACGGGCGGGTGACCGGCCGTCACGTGCTAGGGAACCACCACGGTATCGCCCGGGCGGAGAATGATGTTCTGCCGGACGTTCTTGCCTTTCAGCACGTCGTCGTAGTTGAACCTGAAGCGCATCTCCTGTCTGTCCTGCGTGCGCGAGATCACGATGTTCTTCCGGTCCGCGTACTCGAGCAGTCCGCCGCCGACGGCGATGAGCTGCAGCACGTTCATGTCGCCGGTGAGCGGCACCATGCCGGGCGCGGCGACCTGCCCGACGAGGAACACACGCCGGCTGTGGATTTCCTTGACGATCACCGCGACGTCAGGTTCGTCGACGAACTTGACCGCCGTTCGCGCCAGCGTGCGCGCCAGTTCCTCGGGAGTGGAACCGGACGCCTGCACGTCGTTCAGGAGCGGCAGCGAGATCTTGCCGTCCGGGCGCACGACCACGTCCCCGGACAACGCCTGTTCGCGCCAGAACGCGATCCCCAGCACGTCGCCGATGCCGATGACGTACTTCGCGGGCAGCGGCACGCCGACGACCGTGCTCACGGCGGTCGCGGCGGGCCGATTGGCCGCCGGTCCGGACTGGGTCTGAACCTGCGCGTTTGCAGAGCCCTGCACGGCGAGGCAGAGAACAACCACACATATCGCGCGGAAAAAGAGTCGTTCCATAACCTGATTACTCGTGAACGGTGTTGTGGGGTGACGCACCTTCCCTTTGTGCAAGGTCACCGCCAGATTCGAGATTCGCGGTCAGGGTCTTGTAAGTGCACCATTCCAAACCGTTTATGGAGGCGGTGCGATCCCCGGCAGGGAGGCGTGGTGCGTGCGCCCCATCTGGATCGCGCCTTATGTCCCGCGCGCCGGGTGAATAAAGTCTGCCTGCGGGAGGTCTAATGGGCGCCGGGCGACAGAATTACGAGCGCCGGGGGTCTGTGATGGAGTGGGGCGTGTTTCACAGCCCATGGAGCAGGTCCCTCAAGGAGAGACCGCTCCACGCAAGCGCGGTGGCCAGAACCGCCACAATCAGCAGTACCGCACGGAACCAGAGGCCTGGTCGTTGACTCGGGGGCATGCCAGCCCCCTTGCAAATTCCGGGACCGGCGCTACGACGGAAGATGCCGGCCGAGGACGGGGATCAGCGCTTCGGCAAAGGCGACCGCGCCCGACTTCGCCGAATCCGGCGAGGTTCCCGGGTCACTGGACCACGCAATCATCACGACCGCGCCGTTGGTGCGATGGCGCGTGACCGCGTCCACGATCGTGTAGCCCTTGGCCCGGTAGATGTCGGGGACGATGCGGCCGTTGATGACATACCAGAAGATCACGCCGCGCGACCCGCCGGCGGCTTCGCGGACGACCTCGCTGACGTTGTAGCGCTCCGACCCCGTGTGCAGCGTGAGCGGCGATGCGGCGAGCCGCAGCGCGTCGCTCGCCTCGCCGGAGAGCTCCTTCCCCTGCGACTGCCGGTTGTAATAGCCGACATACAGCTGCACGTGCGACTGCGACAGGTTCCGGTACGAGCGGACGAGCTCCTCGTCGGTGTCCGCGAACCGGCGCTGACCCTCGGCGGTCGGATAGCCGCCGACCAGCGCGTCGTCGAGAGCGGGCAATGGAACCGCCGCGATCGGTGAAAGCACGTCCAGCGTCCAGTCGCCCACACGGTTGTCGAGCGTCGCCAGGCCGTTGCTCAACTTCACTTCCGACTGCGTGGCGGACAGGCGAATGGCGCCGCCGAGCAGCAGCGTGCAGATCAGCGCAACGTCGATCGCCAGGCGTCGGCGAACGGACGCCGACACGGCTGCCGGGCGCGCGTCGCCCCCGTCGGTCTCACGCGAAGGCCGTGAGAGGACGGAGAAAAAGGCGCCGATGAGGAGGTACCCGAGCGAGGACACGCCAAGGCCCTCGAGCAGGTGATAGGAGCTGTTCGGGTTCCCGTCACCGAGCCCCTTCAGCGCCAGCCATCCGACCAGCGCGATGCGCATCCCGTTGCCAAGGTAGCTGACGACCACCGAAAACACGATCAAGGCGATGCGCCGCGCCGTCGAGTCGAGCCACACGTAGGCGGCCGGCACGACCATCGCGGTCAGCGCGATCAGCTGATTCACGCCGCTGCATTCACGCAGCACGGCAAGCGTGCGCGACGACAGCACGATGTCGGTGTTCTGCAGCAGCGCCGGGATGCCGGCCAGGTGCAGCATCGACGCGGCGATCCGCGCGGAAAGCAGCCGGCTGGGCTCCTGCAGCCGGTCGATCGGATAGCTCCAGATCGGCACCATCAGCAGCAGGTAGGCAAGCGTGAACCAGTGGATCCGGACGGCGTCGCGGCCGGCGACGATCAGCACGACGCCGGTGAGCGTGACCACGAAGGATGCCTGCTCGATGCTGAGGAGACCTCCGAGCCGGCCGCCGACGAGCAGCGCGATGCCGACGAGTATCACCGGGACGCCGAGCATGTAGTCCGGCGATCCGAGCGTCACCGGATGGCGCCGCGCGGTGGTCCACGCGACGTACGCGGCCACGAAGGGGACCGCGAATCCGTACGAGTACAGGTAATTCGTCGACCAGACCGTCACGAGCGACGCCAGCACGCCTCCGTAGCAGAGGAGGAGTGCGGCGATGCCGACAACGGCGGCGGCGAGCACGCGGGGAGATGGGTTCGGCGTCACGATCCTCTGTATCGCGGGCCTCACAGGCCCGCGAGCACCTTGGACGCGTCGGCCGCCCCGTCGAAATTCGAGCCGAGTTTGAGCGCGGCCTGCAGGATCGTCTTCGCCCGCGTCGCGTCGCCATTGCGCGCGTAGGCGAGTCCCAGGTGATATTGGAACGAAGGATTCTTCGGCTCGCGGTCGACGGCGCGCTGCAGCGTGCTGATCGAGAGCCCGTACAGCTCCTTCTTCAGGTAGATCCATCCGAGCGTGTCGGCGGCCTCGGCGGAATCGGGCATCGTCGCCTGCGCGGTCTGCGCGAGCTGGAGCGCGATGTCGAGGTTGCCGCCGTTCTCGGCGTAGATCCACGCCAGGTTGTTCGCGGCGATCGAAGACTTCGGATCGATCGCCAGGACCTGCTCGAACGCGTGCTTCGCGTCGTTGGTGCGGTTCTGCAGCTCGTAGATCAGCCCGACCATCGTCAGCGAGGTGAGGGGCCTCGTCTCCCGCGTCACCCGCCGTTCGAATTCGCGCCGCGCGTCGTCCAGGCGTTTCTGCTGGAGGTATGTCTGGCCGAGGAACGAGTACGCGTCGAGCGTATTCGGATCGACGTCGATGGCGCGGCTCAGCAGCCTCTCGGCCTCGGCGAACTTTCCGACCATCAGGTTCGTGCGGCCAGCGAGCGTCAGCAGACCCGCGTTGGCCGGCGCCTTGTCGACGAATGCACCCAGGCGCGCGAGCGCCTCGTCCCTGCGTCCGGCCGCCAGGTCCTGCGCGACGAGACCGGAGATGGCGTCGATCTGCAGGGCGTCGAGCTTCAACGCCCGCTGGAACTCCGCGGTCGCCTTCGCCGCATTCTTCTTCGCGAGGTTGAGCCAGCCGAGTTGCGCGTGCGCGATGGCCGAATCGGGAACCGCCTCGAGGACGTCCTTGAGAATCGTTTCCGCCTGCAGCAGATCGCCCCGGGCGATCAGGCCGCGGGCGAGCAGAATCCGCGCGTCGAGCCGGCGCGGGTCGGTCGCGACCGCCGAGCCCGCGAGCGTGACCGCGGTGTCGGTCGCGCCGGTCTGCAGGTGCAGCTTCGAGAGCTCGACCTGCGCGCCCGCGGCGCGGGGATTGAGCTTCATGACCTCGTTGAACGATTCCTTGGCTTCGTCCCACCTGGCTATCGCCGCGAGTATCTTGCCCCTCGCGAAGTACGCCGGCGCGGACGAGGGGTCCGCCTTGATGGCGCCGTTGGTCCGCTCGAGCGCCGCGTCGTAGTGCTTGCCGTCGAACAGCATGCTCGCCTTGACGAGCAGGGCGTCGACCTGCTGCGGCTTCTCTTTCAGGATCGCGTCGATGGCGCCGGCCGCGGCGTCGGCGCGTCCGGCGGAGTAGTCGAGGGTCGCCAGCCGGACCTTCGCGGTCGTGCCGACCTCCTTGTCGCCGACCAGCTTCTTCAGGACTTCCGCGGCCTCGGGCAGCCGCGACGCCCCGAGGTAGTACTCCGCGAGCGCAAGACGGGCACGGCTCGAGCCGTCCGCTTCCACCGCCGCCTGGAAGTACTTCTCAGCCTTGTCCGGCCGGTTCGTCGACTGGTAGAACGCCGACGCAAAGCGATTGACGACGACGTCGCGCGGCGCGAGCTCGAGCGCGCGCTGCAAGTGCGTCTCTGCTTCCGGGGCGCGCGACGTCAGCCAGTAGAACTGCGCGAGCGCCAGCTGCGAGGGAACCGAGTTCGGCGCCTTGTCCACGGCCTGCTTGTATGTCGCCTCGGCGTCCTTGAGCTTGCCGGCGCCGAGCTCGAGCGTCGCCAGGTTCGTGTACGTGCCCGCGCGCGTCGGGTCGAGACGGACCGCCTCCTCGAGCTGCTCGACCGCGCCGTCGAGGTCCTTCAGACCGGCGAGCGCGTTGCCGAGCGCGATGGTCGCGCGAAGTTCGTGAGGATTGCGGTCAAGCACCTTCTTCGCCCGGTCCTGGGCGTCCGCGAACCGACCGCTCAGGAGGAGCAGGTTCGAGGCCTGCAGCTGCGCCTCGATGTCCTCGGGCATCAGGTCGGCGGCGCGAACGGATTCCGCGAGCGCGCGCGTGCCGTCGCCGAAGCGGATGTACGCGCTGGCGAGCTTGAAGCGCGCCTCGCCGAAGTGATCGTCTTCCTGGATGGCGCTCCGGTACTGGATGATGGCGTCCGCGTACTTGTGCTGCGCCACGTACGCGTCGCCGCTCGAGAGGTACTGCCGTTTCAGCGCTTCCGAATCGTGGCTGCACCCGGCCGCGGCGAGTACGGCGGTCAGCGCCAGAGCCGCGCTCCGGAGTGTGGCAACGGGTCGATCAACTGTCATGACGTTCCTCGTGATTCCATCCGTCTGGATTGACTGAGGGTGCGCGGAGTTCCGAACGCTGCGCAAGCCGGGCGAGGCTCGATGCCCCCTCATTCCGGGGGTGCGAGCCTCACACCGGCTGGCGAGCAACTGAAGATCAGTGAGGAGACTTCCTGCTACCAATTCAAGGACGAGTCAGCTTGTAGCGGCGGCGCGCTCCAGCCAATCCGAACAGCCCGGTCGAAATCAGCATCAGCGATGCCGGTTCCGGCGTCGGGTTCACCAACGCCTGGCTGGCCATCGTCTGCGTCGACTGCGTGAAGTTGATGTCACCGGCGCCGGTGAAATCGAGGATCACCTGGGTGAACAGCGAATACGTCGGATCCGTGTTCTCGAAGGTGGTGGTAGCGTCGCCGCCGAAGGCCTGCAGCGAGTTCCCCGTGTGGGTGAGCGGCGCGAGGGACGTCGAAGTCCCCGCGTTCGCGCCAATCTGCGGCAGCGCGCCGACTGCCATCTGCTCGGGTCCCAGGTCCGGCACGGCGTCCCCGCTGGCGGCCCACGAGCTCGTCGTCAGGCTCAGCGCGGAGTTGGCGCCGCAGGCCGTCCCGCCACCGAAGGGCGGGCCGCCGCAGAACGTGCCGGTGATGTTCGTGTTGAGAGCCAGGCTCTGCGGGTTGCCAGCGGTCGCACCGGCGTAGCCCGTGTCCTCCAGCGTCAGCCGCACTTTGGCGGAGCCTGTCGTCGTCATGTTGAACGACTGCAGATACAGCTCTCCAAGCACCCCATCCGCGTTCGGGAGGACGGGCTTGGAGATGCCGAACGTCAGGCTCCATGACACACTGCTGTTCAACGGCATCAGGGTGACCTGGATCATGCCGTCGGAGGGATTCTCATCCCCGAGACCGCCGTCGGTCACGACGACGCCAACCCCATTCGGGTTAGAAGGGTCAGAGATGTCCTCGACGCGCAGCCGGAATCCCGCTGCGCTGGCGTCGGCAGCCATCAACGCCGCCATCAAGAACGCTCCGACCAGAACCATCATTCGTCGAAACCGCATGCCCCGCCTCCTCCGAATTTCTGTGAACGACCAATCGTCGATGGTCTGACGACGCCCTGACCTTCGCGGAACAGTTGAGCAATCTCACTGCCGCGAAGCCCGGCAGGAGGCGCAAAGTGCAGGCGCGGCCCGTAACCTGTTGTTGATGTGTGGGTTGGCAGGTCGCACCACCCAGCCTGGCAACGACGGTTTTGCCTGTGCCGGGGGTTTGTCGCCGCGAACCGGGATTTCGCTCTGCCATGCCGGAACCTTGAGCAATTCACGATGCCGCTACGGAGACTTTTGAGCCGGGTCAACCCGCAGCCGAAGGAGCTGCACGGGCGACCCGGCAAATTGGTGTGCACTCACGAGCAGATCGCCGGCGGAATCGACCGCAAGCGCCACCGGCGCCAGCCCGCCGAGCGAGACGTAGTCGATGCCGATGACCGCCGGAGCGGCCCCGGTCGTCATCCTGGCGACGTAGAGCGCCGGCGGTGCGGTCCCGAGGACGACCACGCGGGTTTCACCGGGATCCGCGGACGTGACGGGGAGCGGCGCCACCTGCGTGATGCCACCCGTCAGCGGAACCCGCTGGACACCCTGCACCGGGACGCTTGCCGGCGCGAACGTTTCTGAAACCCGCAACGGGACGACGGACAGCTGCGACGCGGCGGATGCCGCCGATGCCAGCAGCAGGTGTGCGCTGTCGACCCAGGCGAACGAGGCCGGCCGCGAGGAGCCGACGGCCAGGATCGGCGAGTGCGCACGCTCGTAGCCGGCCGCGGCCCCTTCGCGCGTCAACCGCAGCACGACCCCGTCGTACGGTCCGGCACCACGCCGGTCGTCCGCGGAAGGAAGCGCGAGATAGAGACGGCGATCCGGACCGGCGGAGATCGCTGGCGGTCCCTGTGCCGCCGGCAAGTCGGCCGCGATCGTCGCCGGCTCGCCAAAGCGGCCGGCGAGCTCGCGGAAGCGCACGACGCTGGTCGTCGCGCGACCGTCATCCCCGGAAGCCACGAGCGCCGCGTACACGTAATGGTTGGTCAGGAAATCCGGGTCGACGGCGATGTCCGCGACGTCCGCCGCTGCATGACGCGCATCGATCGGGAGGCGCTCGCGATCGCCTCCAGGCAGCACCTGCGCGACCCCGCCTGACGACAGCGCCAGGAGCCGGGAATCCGGCAGGGCCGCGAGCCGCCGGACGTCACCGACATCACCACTGACCGTCGATATCGCGAAGCATGTCGACACCAGCCGCGCGCAGGCGACGTCGGGCACGGCGGATGCCGCATCAGGGGACGCGGCCGGGACCTCGCCGGCGGCCGACGTGATCGGCGGTCGCGTGGTTCCGAATATGGTGGTGGCCGTCGCGGTGGTGTTCACGATCAACTGTTCTGAACGGGCGCTCTCGAGACCGCTGGTGCGATCGAGCGCCGACAGCTCCAGCACGTGGCGGCCGGGCGCAAACACCGGAAGCGACGCCAGGCAGTCGAAAGCGGGCGCGATGCCCATGCAACCGGTCCCTGAGAGCGGCGACCGGACGCCGTCGACGAACAAGATGAAGTCGAAGTTCTGGACGATCGCCTGCGAGCCCGCGACCTGCGACCAGGAGAGCCGTTGCCCCGATGGACTCGGACCCGGTGAACCGCCCGAGGAGGGAGGGGGCGTGTTGCCGGAACAGGACGCCGTCGCGACGGCGATTAGAACCGCCAGCCGGCCTGCGCGCAGACGCCATCGCAGGCGCCGCCCCGCAGGCAGGCGGGCCGGAGAGCTAGCGGAACTCCTTGAACGGCAGCTGACAATCATGCTTCCGCAGGAAATTCAGGAAGCGCTTGTAGTCGTCCGCCCCCAGATTGAACATGCGCGCGACGATCTTATAGTTGCCACGGGCGTCGTTCAAGCCGCGGCGCACGACCTCTCGAACGTTCGACTTGGTGATCTCGCGCTGCATGTAGAGCGGGTAGACCGCGGTCCAGAACGATTCGCCCTGGACCACGCGCCGGTACAGGTCGTCGGCGATCGTCTTTCTCCGTTCGCGCATGACCTTCGGCTGCGCGCCGGTGTAGGCGCGAATCTCCGTGGGAAGATCCGCAATCGCCACCGTGTCGCTCTTCGCTGTCACGACGAGCCGTTCGACGACGTTCTCGAGCTCGCGCACGTTGCCGGGCCAGTTGTAGTCCGACAGCACGTTGAGGACGTTCGGCGGCATGGTCAGCGTCGCTGGCACCCCTCCGCGCGCGTCGTGGCCGTTGCCATCGCCGTTCGCGTGGCCGTTGCCGTTGGTGTGTCCGTTGCCGTTCGCGTGGCCGTTGCCGTTCGCGTGACCGTTGCCGTTCGCGTGACCGTTGCCGTTGCCGTTCACGGGGGCAAGCGTCCGCCCGGTGAACCGCGCGAGGAAATGGTCGACCAGCTGCGGGATGTCTTCCTTTCGCGCGCTCAGCGGCGGAACGCAGAGGTGCACGACGTTGATGCGGTAGAACAGGTCTTCACGGAACAGTCCCTGGCTGACCATTTCCGACAGGTTCCGGTTCGTCGCCGCCACCACCCGAACGTTGACGCGGCGGTCGATGCGGTCGGAACCGACCTTCTGCACCTCGCCGGTCTCGAGAAAGCGGAGGAGAAGACCCTGCATGCGCGGCGTCATCTCGCCGATCTCGTCGAGCATGATCGTGCCCTTGTCGGCCGCCTCCAGTTTGCCCGGCCGGTCGCGGTACGCGCCGGTGAAGCTCCCTTTCAGGTAGCCGAACAGCTCCGATTCGAGCAGCGTCTCCGTCAGGCCGGCGCAATTGACCGGAACGAAGGCGCGATCGTTGCGGGCGCTCTGCTGATGAATCGCGCGCGCGACGAGCTCCTTGCCTGTCCCGCTCTCGCCCGTGATCAGTACCTTGGCGTCCGAATGGGCGACCCGGGTGATCTCTTCTTTCAGTTCGCGAAGTGCAGCGCTCTGCCCGATGAGAGCAGAGGGCATCTCATGCCTCATGTTGGCTCACTCAAGTTGTAGGGGACTTGGGTACCAGTCCGCGGCCAAAGCCCCGGACCTGCACCCGCCTTGTGCAAAGAAACCGCCATCCGCCGCGGGCGCGCCAGGAACCGACAAAAGTCGCGCACCTATCCCGTTTAATGGGATTTGGCGCGGAATTCAGGCGCGTTTCGCGTGGACTTCCGCTCGCCGGGACTTGCCGCTGGTTCGCCGTCGTTGCCGAGAAATGTCGCCAAATCAATGAACTATTGGCAAAAGTGCCGGGGTTGACGCCATTGCCGGCGATCATCGCGTGATGACCTCGAACGACGTCACGTCCACCGCGCCGTCGGCCGCCCAACGGCCCTGGACGCGCAGACGTGCACCCGTGAGCACGTTGGGCGTGCGGGAGAACCGCAGCGCCACGCGCATGTCGTCCGTCATCAGGAAGTAGAGGGTGCGGCTGCCCTGGCTCGAATCCTCGACCAGCACCTCCAGCGTGCCCTCGAGCATCGCGTCGCTTCCGGGAGCGGGCGACGCCTGCGCGCGCACCTCGCGGCCGCCGCGCGCCGACGGCGCACACCCGGTCCAAAACAAAAGCGCAACGATCGTGACGATGGTCACTACGGCACCGTGAACGTCATGGTCATCGACCAGGGGCTGTAGCCGGCCGGGTTGTAGGCGATGACCTGCCACGAGCCCGCGCCGCTCGCGAGCGCGACGCCCGGGCTGAAGGTGCAGACGCCGCCGGCCGCGCAACCCACCTGCGAGGGCGACAGCCACTGGTCGACGCGCTGGCCCGTCGAATCGAAGACGCGCGTGTAGTAGAGCGTCGCGTTGGCCGACGCGTTCCAGCGCAGCTGCGGCGTGGCGGTCGACAGCGTTCCCACCGGCGAGATCAGGACCGGGGCCGTGGGCGCAGCGATGTTCACGGTCACGGCCACGACCGAGCTCCACGCGCCGTAGCCGTTGGTCGTCCACGCCTGCACCTGCCACTCCGCCGTCCCGTTGATCAGCGTGATGAGCGGCGTGGCCACGCAGTCGCCGCCCGCGGCGCACCCTGCCGCGGCGGGCGTGAACCAGAGATACGTCGCCGCGCCGCCGTTGTTGCGGATCGAGAACCGGTAGTTGATCGCGCCGGCGACCGGGGTCCAGCGGTATGACGTCGTCGTCGAGGTGATCGTGCCCGTCGGGCTCACGGTGACCGGCACCGGCGCCGACGCGTCGGCAATCTCGATCAGGATGTCACGCGCGTCGCTCCACGGCCCGTAGCCCGACCCGTTCCACGCGAGGACCTTCCAGCTGGCGAAGCCCGCCTTGAGCACGATGCCCGGAGACGCCGTGCAGGTCCCGGTGCCGAGCGCGCAGCCGGCGTCGCCCGGACGATACCACCGCTCGTAGGTGATGTTGTCGCGGTCCGTCACGTTCAGCAGGTAGTAGCTCGCGTTCGGCATCGCGGACCACGTGAAGGTGGGCGTCGTCGTCGTGATCGATCCCGACGGCGCGCTCACCGTCACCTTGCCGGGCAGCGCATCGGCCGCGTCGAAGGTGACGCGACCGTCGACGACGCGCTCAGGCGGAAGCGTGAAGCGCCGCATGACGGAGGGCCAGGCTCGTCCATCCCTCGAGGCTGCGCGCCGCCTCACGGCGGAAGCCGTGCGCGGCCAGCGTGGCGGCGACGTCGTCCGCCTCGGCGTCGAGCAGACCGCCGGCCACCAGCACGCCGCCGTCCGCGACGAGGACGGTGTAGCGCGCGGCGAAGGCGCGGTGCGCGGCCGCCAGCAGATTGGCCAGGACGAGCGGCGCGGGCGGCGCCGCCAGGGTGGCGACGTCGTCCACGACGGTGCGCACGCGCTCGGAGACCCCGTTGCGCTCGGCGTTGGCGCCGGCGGCGGCGATCGCGTCGGGATCGCTGTCGCACGCGAGCACGTCGGCCACGCCGAGCCGCGCGGCGGCGATGGCCAGGATGCCGGAGCCCGTGCCGAGGTCGAGCGCGCGCGCGGGGCGTTCGGCGGCGACGAGCGACTCCAGCAGCTCGAGGCACGTCGCGGTGGTGCCGTGGTGCCCGGTGCCGAACGCGCGGCCCGGCTCGATCGAGAGCACGACGCGCTTGCCGGCGGCCGGCTGCTCCCACGGCGGCGCGATCAGGAGCGAGCGCCCGACGGCGACCGGACGGAAGTGCTCGCGCCACGCCGAGGCCCAGTCGGCGTCGGCCACCGGCGCCACGCGGGCGCGCGGGCCGGCGGCGTGGCCGAGCGCGCGCAGGCCGGCCAGGTACGCGTCGACACGCACCGTGAGGGCGAGGGTGTCGCCAGAGGCGGTCAAGGGAAAGAACGCGCGGAGGCGCGAGGGGCCGGCAAGCAGCGCTTCCTCGACGACGCCGACGGCGCCCTGCTCCCAGAGGAAGTTGGTCAGCGCCTCGGCTGCATCGTCGCCGACGTCGACCACGACCTCGACGTAGGCGGTGACGCCGGCCGCCCCCACCACCCTTACATCACCCGAGGAGCTTCTTCATGCGCTCGAGGAACGACGTGGCCAGCGGGCCCTTGTCCTTCGAGGCTGCGTCGAACGCCTCCAGCGCCTCGCGTTGCTTGGCGTTGAGCTTCTGCGGCACCTCGAGCAGCAGCCGGTAGACGGCGTCGCCGTGGCCGCGGTCGCGCAGGTGGGGCATGCCCTTGCCACGCAGGCGCAGGAGCTGGTGCGGCTGGCTGCCTACCGGCACCTTGAGCGTGGCGCTGCCGCCGAGCACCGGCACCTCCAGCTCGGCGCCGAGCGCGAGGTTGGCGAACGACACCGGCAGGTCGCAGTGGAGGTCGTTGCCGTCGCGCGCGAACATCGCGTGCTCGCGCAGGCGCACCAGAACGTAGAGATCGCCGGGCGGGCCGCCGTTGAGGCCGCCCGAGCCCTCGCCGGTGAGGCGCAGCTGCATGCCGTCGTCGATGCCGGCGGGAATCTTCACGCCGAGCAGCTTCTCGGCGCGCTGGCGGCCCTCGCCGCGGCAGTCCTTGCACGGGCTCTTGTTGATCTGCCCCTCGCCGCGGCACTTCGGGCACGGCCGCGCGACGGTGAGGATGCCGTGGCTCATGCGCACCTCGCCGCGCCCGCCGCACGTGTCGCAGGTGACCTTGCGCGTGCCGGCCTCGGCGCCGGTGCCGTGGCAGGTGGCGCACGCCTCCAGCCGGGGGATCTGGATCTTGGTCTCGAGTCCGGCCGCCGCTTCCTCCAGCGTGATCTTCAGCTCGTACTGGAGATCCTCGCCGCGCGCCGCGCGCGTGCGCCGGCCGCCGCGGCCGCCGCCGCCCAGGAAGTTCTCGAAGATGTCCTCGAACAGCGAGCCGAAGCCGGCGTCGAAGCCCCCGCCGGGCGCCGTGCCCGGGGCGCTCCCGAAGCGGTCGTAGTGCGCGCGCTTGTCGGGGTCGGAGAGGCACGCGTAGGCCTCGTTGATCTCCTTGAACTTCTCCTCGGCGTCCTTGTTGCCCTGGTGCTTGTCCGGGTGGTACTGCATGGCCAGCGCCCGGAAGGCCTTCTTGATCTCGACCTCGCCCGCCTGCGGCGCGACGCCGAGGACCTCGTAGTAGTCGCGAGCCACCTAGGCGGCGTCCTCGTCGGGCGCGCCGGCGACGGCGACCATCGCCGGGCGCAGCACGCGGCCGTTGAGCAGGTAGCCGGCCGCCGTCTCCTGGACCACGGTGTCGGGCGGGCGATCGGCGCTCACCACCCGCGCGAAGGCCTCGTGACGCGTGGGATCGAAGCGCTCGCCCACGGCGGAATAGCGGCTGAGGCCCGCCTTCTCCAGCACGCGCAGCAGCTCGCGCTGGATCAGCTCGACGCCGCTCACCACGGTGCCGGACTCGCCGGCCGTCCGGGCGGCGGCCAGCGCGCGGTCGAGGTTATCGAGCACGGGGATGAGGTCGCGCAGCAGCGTCTCGTTGGCGTACTTGACGTAGTCCTCGCGGTCGCGCTGGGCGCGGCGGCGGAGGTTCTCCGTCTCGGCCAGCGCCCGTAGCAGGCGGTCCTTCAGCGCTTCGAGATCGGGCTCGGCGACGTCGCGCGGCGGGGTGTCGTCCATCGCTGGAAGTATATCAGCGGGCCGGCGGGGCCCTCAG
>Ga0137409_10003926_pt1 | contig 15721 bp, 16 predicted proteins | sample CZODoug1_16funga_FD_122059 | JGI IMG/M metagenome (GOLD analysis project Ga0137409, IMG submission 122059) | Vadose zone soil fungal communities from Angelo Coast Range Reserve, California, USA - CZODoug1_16fungal (Hybrid Assembly) | ecosystem: Environmental > Terrestrial > Soil > Vadose zone... | reverse complement strand
ACTGGCGGGCTCACCCGCAGACTTCGGCAACTACATTGCCAAGGAAACCGAAAAGTGGGGCAAGGTGATCCGGGCAGCGAACATCAAGCCGCAGTGACGCAGAAGGGATGCGGGTCGAGCGAAGCTCGTTGGCCGGAGCTGCCAGATACGCCGACCATGATGGAAGTCGGCGTAGGGAACCCTGGACAGCATGATTGTGCTGGCCGAACGGTGTCTCCCTGAATACGACGAGAACGGCTGGCGAGACTCGGCGTGGCTCAACCCAGACAGTGTCGCCCAGCCGGGATCACCGGCATGATGGCCGGCAAGGAGCTTGGGCTCTATCGCACGACACTTGACCCGCAGAAGCTTGTTCTGCCCTGATACGGACTGATCAAAGTCGAACCAGGACTTGCATGACACCGACGAAGGATTTTGCAACTGAGCTGCTCCCGGCCAGCGACCAGTCGCCCGTTCGCTATGACCGAGCACCGATCTATGACGGCATGGTGGTCGAGAAGGATGTGCTCGTGCCGATGCGCGATGGCGTGAAGCTCGCCGTCGACATCTACCGGCCCAACACGACCGAGAAGCTTCCGGCACTGCTGGCGTTCTCGATCTACAACAAGGACCTGCAGGGGCCGGATGTGGCCGCGGCACTGCCGCCGCAGCCGGCGTGGTCGTCTCTCTGGGCCGGGCTGCTGGAAGCAGGCGATACGAGATTCCTTGTGTCGCGCGGCTACATCCATGTGATCGGGTCGCCGCGCGGCGTGGGCAAATCGGAAGGCGGCGGCAGCCGGCAATGGGACAGCTACGACCTCATTGAGTGGATCGCCGCACAGCCCTGGTGCGACGGCAAGGTCGGCATGGTCGGGATTTCTGGATTCGGCGCCGAGCAGTTCCACGCCGCCAAGCAGAACCCGCCACATCTGAAGGCGATCTTTCCGTTCGATCCGCGCGGCGCCTATGGCACGCTGGGCAGCTTCCGCGAGGAATATCCGGGCGGCGTCATCCATCTCTTCCGCTATCTGATCATGCACTTCGCTGCCCTTCACGGAACGAAGGGCAGGCCGGGGCCCTTGCCGCCGGAGAAGGAGGTGCTGTGGGAAGAGGCAATGCGCAATCCGGACTACCGGATGTATCCGCATCTTTACAACGTGCTGACCCAGAAAGGCCAGCACATGCCACCTTATTTCGATCTGCTGATCGAACCCTATGACAAGGAAGAGATCGTCGAGAGCGCGGAGAAGGCGCTGAGCAGCATCACCATTCCGGCCTATACGGGGTGCGGCTGGTACGCCTACACGTACAAGACGCATCTCAACGGCGCGCAAAACTACTTCGAAAAAATCCCGGCACGAAAAAAACTATTGTTCATCGGTCCGGCGCATTTGGAGCGCCCCTTCCACACCCTGCACAGCGAAATCCTGCGCTGGCACGACTATTGGCTCAAAGACATCGACACCGGTGTCATGAACGAGCCGCCGGTGCGCTACTGGGTCATGGGTGCCAACGAGTGGCGAACCGGCACCGACTGGCCGCTGCCCGAAACGCAATGGACCAAGCTCTATCTGACGAGCTGGGAGCGGCTCCGCACCGCGCCATTCACGCCGGGGAGCGTCGACGACGAGTCGCCGCCGGATGCCTTCGTACAAATGCCGCCAACGCAGACCAATATGGTGCAGAGCCTGCGCTACGTGACTGATCCGCTGCCGCAGGATGTGCTGGTCGCCGGACCATCGGTGCTCAACCTGTTCGCAGAGATCGATCAGGACGACACCAACTGGATCATCACACTCAAGGACATCGGGCCGGACGCTTCGGTACGGACGGTGCGCGAGGGCGAGCGGGAGCTGCCCCGCAATGTTCATGAGCGTGAGCTGACACGCGGCTGGCTCAAGGCTTCGCACCGCGCTCTCGATCCCAAGCGATCGCAGCCATGGAGACCGTGGCATCCGCTGACCCGCAAGGCTCAGCAGAAGGTCCTACCGGGCGAAATCAACGAATACGCGATCGAGATCATGGCCACGGCCAATCTCTTCCGCAGGGGCCACCGCATCTGTGTGGAGATCGCAAGTGCTGACATGCCGACTGGCGTTGGCGGCGCCACCAACGCTGAATACATCCCCAACCACGTCTGCAGCAGTCGAACGACGTTGCACAAGATCTATCACGATGCGCGACGGCCTTCCCATCTGCTGCTGCCGATCATTCCGCAATGAACCTCGAATCTGGAGTGTTTCCATGACCGTTGCCAGCCCTGCTGCCAAGGTCCTTCCCGGCGAGGAGATCCGCCGTTTTCGTCGTGTCGTCACCGGCCATGACGCAAACGGGCAGTCGATCATCATCTTGGATGCGGCATCGCCACACATCATGCCGATCATGGATCAACCGAATTTCGCGGTGACGGATTTCTGGAAGACGGTTTCCACGCCGGCCGACAATGGCGGCAACACCGAACAGGACCCATGCAAGCTCCCAATCCAGGTGGCGCCGCCACAAGGCGGCAGTGTCTTCCGCGTCGTGCAGTTTCCACCGGATAAGGACTGGGCGGCCAAAGCGGCCGCCATGGGCGGATCGGTTGCAATCGACGAGACGGCCAAGTCGGCGAGCAAGGGTGGCCCGGTACGGCACGCGCATATGCATCGCACCCGCTCCATCGACTACGCGATCGTGCTTTCGGGTGAGATCTGGGCGGTCATGGATGTCGGCGAGACCAAACTCGTTGCCGGCGATGTGCTGATCCAGCGCGGCACCAACCACGCCTGGGCTAACCGCTCGAATGCCCCCTGCGTCGTTGCCTTTGTTCTCATCGACGCCGAGGCCATGGAATAGCGTGCGCCCGCACTCGTCGCCCCATCCCATCTTCGAGCAAATTTAACTGCAACAACCTGAATTTACGCGTAAAATTCGCTTTACGCAGGCGCTGGTTGGGGACTTCTGAGCAAATTCCCTGTATTTTTCCGTGTTACCAGGGAGGTTACCCCAAAGACCAGGCCGAGGGCGACTGCGTCCGCCACCGGGCAGTCTGCGAATTGCGGTGAATTCCCGAAGGTGCACGAATGGCCCCGGGCCGAGCCCGCGCATCAAGCACGCTACGCCAGCGAAGCAGGGGGCCAGCCATTTCCCTATCCGCGAAAGGAGAGGGCCGTGAAAAAGTCGCTCAAGCAGATTCTCAGCCAGACGGGAGTCGTCGCCTTCCTCTGCTCAGTGATGTTTCTTTCCGCGCCCAACCTCAACCCGGATTTTGCCCAGTGGCTGACGACGCTGGTCACCACGCGTACGGGTGTCGGGGATGAGACTGCGAAGATTCTCGTTCTTGTCGGTCCCGCGATCATCGGCTCGGTTGGCCTGGTCGCGAATGTGCTGTGGTAGTCGTCGGCTGCGGCTGCCGAGAGTCGCCCCGCTTTTGGGGAGCTAAGTAGATCTTATGTTCTCAAGATCTTTGAGAACGACCGGAGCTCAGGAGGCTCCGGCCGCATTGTGATGAGCCGCCAAAACGGCACGGTTATTCCTGCCCCGGACTATGTCCAGCTCAAGCCCACGTCAGATCGAGGCTGCGGAACGGCGTCGAGCGGATGCGCCGGCCGGTCGCGTAGTAGATCGCATTGGCAACGGCAGGAGGCGTGGGTGGACCCGAAGGTTCGCCAAGCCCGCCCCATTTCGTGCCGCCGGACGATGCGAAGATCGTCTCGACGTGCGGATGCTGGTCGATGCGGAGCAGGTTGTAGGTGTCGAAGTTGGTGTTGACGAAGCGGCCGCCTTCGAGCTCGAGCCCGCCAGTCCAGGCATGCGAGAGCTCCCAGCAGACCGAGCCTTCGCACTGCTCGGCGGCGGTATGCGGATTGATCACGCGACCCGCGTCCAAGACGACCAGGAGCTTCTCGATGTTGAGCCGGCCACGGCGGCTGACCGTGACGGTGGCACACGCCGCCGCGATGGTGCCGTGGGATTCGACAACGGCAACGCCCATGCCTTCGCCCTTCGGCAGGTCAGTGCGGAAGCCAGCCTTCTCCTTGAGCGTCTTGAGCACCAGCTGCCAGTCGGGCAGCCCTTCCGTCATCTTGAGACGCCATTCCAGCGGATCCCATCCGCCCGCGATCGCCATCTCGTCGACGAACACCTCGGCCATGAAACCAAGCTGGTTGGCGCCAGGGGCGCGATGTGTCGAGCTCGGGATGTGCGTCTTGGCGTTGTGCCGCTCATGATTTCGATGCGGGATCTTGTAGGGGATGTTGTAGATGCCGTAGTCCGCGGTCGCCCCGCCGACCTGGTTGATGGCGTCCTGGGTGAACCATACCCCGCGGGTGAACAGCGCGGTGGGCAGGCCGTCATCGCCGATCGCCGCAGTGAGCTTGGCGACTGCGAGCGGACGCTGCTTGTCCTGCGCGATGTCCTCCTCGCGCGGCCAAAGGACCTTCACGGGCTTGCCGATCTCCTTGGAGATCAAGGCCGCCTGACGGGTGACGCCAGTGCCGCCGCCACCATTGCCGCCAAAGCCGCCGCCCAGGAACATGGTGTGAGCATAGACGGTCTTGGGATCGACGCCGAGTTGGTCGGCGACCAGGAGGATCGCTGCCGACTGGTCCTGCGTCGGCGCCCACACGTCGACGCGATCGGGCTGCACATGCACAGTGGCGTTGATCGGCTCCATGCGGGCGTGGGTTTCGAACGGGCGCTCATACGTCGCGGTGACGACTTTGTTAGAGGCCGCGATGATCTCGGCTGCCTGCGGGTCTTCCTTTCCGCTGACGAGCCCTTTCTGCTCCACCAGCCTGCGGCCTTCCGCGTAGTAGTCGGCCGTGGTGGCCTTGGCGCTCTCTCCGAACTCCCATTCGACGGGCATCAGCTCGAGCGCGGTCTTGGCGCGGTACCAGGTATCGGCAACGACTGCGACGGCATCCTGCAGATCAGGCTGGCCACGCTTGCCGGGAACGGCCTTGATCGGCACCGCCGCGATCACGCCGGGACGGCCTTTGATCGCGTCAAAGTCGTAGCGCTTCAACGTGCCCCACGGCACCGGGCTCGCCTTCACGGCGGCATAGACCATGCCGGGCACGCGCGTATCGATGGCGTACTGCGCGCTGCCGTTGACCTTGTGAGGAATGTCGAGGCGTTGCCTCGGCGTGCCGAGCAGCCACCACTTCGCGGGGTCCTTCTGGATCTCCGGCTCCTTGTCGAGCTTGACCTTGGCAGCAGCCTCGGCGAACTCGCCATAGGTGCCGGTGCGGTTGCCCGCGGTCAGCACACCAAGCTTTGCCTCGACCTGCGAACGCTCGACGCCCCACGCCTCCGCGGCGGCCTGCTTGAGGCGCTCGCGCGCCGATGCACCGGCGCCCATGAGGTGAGGATGCTGCAAACGCACGAGCTGCGAGCCGTGCGTGCTCATCACGATGTATTCCTTGTTGTTGCGCAGATGCCGGTTGGCGTCGGCGAACTCGGTCTTGATCTTGGTCCAGTCGACGTTGAGCTCCTCGGCGATCAGCAGCGCGACCGATGTGATCCCGCCTTGGCCCATCTCGGTGTGCGGGATGCGCAGCGTGACGGTGCCATCCTTGTCGATCACGATCCAGGCGTTGATCTCGGTGCCGACGGCGGTCGTTGTCGACTGCGTGCGCGGACCGATCGTCGCGGCCAACGCCTCGGGCATATGGAAGCCCAGCATCAGCCCGCCACCGACGGCGACGGAAGCCTGGATGAAGGAGCGGCGAGACAGAATTTGTTTGGTCATGTCAGCCTCCCTATGCCTGCGCGATTTCGGAGGCGCGACGGACCGCCTGAACGATCCGCTGATAGGTCCCGCAGCGGCAAAGATTGTCGGCCATCGCGGCCTCGATCTCGGGCAGCGTCGGATTCTTGCGCTTGGCGATCAAGGCGGCGGCCGACATGATCTGGCCGCTCTGGCAATAACCGCATTGCGGCACGCCGATCTCCACCCACGCCTGCTGGACCGGATGCGAGCTGTCGGCTGAGAGCCCCTCAATGGTGGTGATGCGCTTGCCCACCGCGGCCGACGCCGGCAGCTGGCACGCTTTCATCGGCTGCCCGTCGACATGGATGGTGCAGGCGCCGCAGCGCGCGATACCGCACCCGTATTTGGTGCCGGTGAGCCCGATATTGTCGCGCAAGACCCAGAGGAGGGGGGTCTCCGGCTCGACATCCACCGTCTCTGGCTTGTTATTGATGTTCAAGGTGAGCTGCATGAATGCGTTCCCTCTCAACCCGCAGCGCGGTCTCAAATGCCGCACGCGGCGCCATGACCAATTCTATACCAACCCATGAGGAATGCTAATGTTGCCTGGGTTAACGATCAAGGCGGGTGCGGCGCCAAAACCATGGCGCTATGCTGGTGAATAGCTTTGGTTGGGGAGGAAGTCGCTTGAGAGGTAGCCGAATTGCTCTGTGGACCGTGGTTGGCCTGGCCTTGGCCGGGGCGGCTGGATTCGTGTTCCTTGCATACCAGCCCGAAATCGCGGCGGTCGCACGGCCGGAACCCGCTTCCTTTGACAAGGCGCTGGTCGAGCGTGGCCGGGTCCTGGCCAACTATGGCGATTGCACGGCTTGTCATACGCGTCCGGACGGTCCGCCCTTTGCTGGCAATCTGCCGCTCAAGACCCCGTTCGGCACCATCTACACCTCGAACATCACGCCGGACGCCGAGACAGGCATTGGAACCTGGTCCAGGGAAGCCTTCCGCCGTTCCATGAAGGACGGCGTCGACCGCAACGGCAATCATCTTTATCCAGCGTTCCCCTACGACCATTTCACCAAGGTCAAGGATGCCGACATCGACGCGATCTATGCTTATCTGATGGCGGCTATTGAGCCCGTCCGGGAGACCACACGCGGGAACGATTTCGGCTTTCCCTTCAACGTCCGTGCGACCGTTGCGGTCTGGAAAGCGCTGTTCCTCGACAAGACCCCGTTCAGGCCTGATCCATCGAAAGACGCCGAGTGGAACGAGGGCGCCTATCTGGTCGAGGGCCTCGGCCACTGCGGTGCCTGCCATACGCCGCGCAACGTCATGGGCGCGCGGACGACCCCGGCTTACGGCGGCGGCAGCGCGGAGGGTTGGTACGCGCCGCCGCTCAACAAGGATAACCTCTCGCAACAGCCGTGGACCAAGGTTGAGCTCGTGGTCTATCTGATGGACGGCTGGCATGCGAACCATGGCATGTCGGCCGGGCCGATGACGCCGGTGGTCAATGCCCTGCACAAACAGAATGAGATCGACGTCTTCGCCATCGCCGCCTATGTCGGCACGCTGCGCGCCGGCGAGCAATCGATCGATGCAGCGGCCGCCAAGGCCGCCGCTCTCAAGCTCGAGTGGGGGCATCCGGAAGCGCCGCCCGTTCCAAAGGACGTCAGCGAGGGTGCCAAGGTGTTCGAGGCGCGCTGCGCGCAATGCCATCGCAGCAAGGGCGCGACTGTGCCGCTGGCGCTGCAAACGTCCGTTCAGGCGCCGGTGCCCGACAGCGTTGTTGAGGTGATCCGGGGCGGCATCAGCCCGCCGACAGGCGCGCTTGGCCGGTCCATGCCAGCCTTTGGCCAGCAGTTGTCGGAGGCGGAGATCACTGCACTGGCGAAGTTTCTGCGGGCGCGCTTCAGCACGCGGCCGCCGTGGACGATGTGAGCGATCGTTTCTCTCGATGTGGAGAATGGCGGGGCCGACTAGCGACGCGTTCTTCACCAGACGCAATGAGACGATATATGTACAAGCTTATCACCATTCTTGTTGCGGCGATCCCCGTCGTCCTGTTTCTGAAGACGGCCTTCTTCGGGCGATCGCAGGCGATGAAGCAGGCCTCTGCCGACTTGAGGAGGCAGATCGACTATCTGGTATGGGCCATTTTGTTCTTGATCGCCTGCGGGATCCTGTACTCGACGGTCCATTTGATTTACCCCATGTGGAAATGATGTCGAAAGCCAGCGTCAGGCCGCGAGAAGGGGGCTGGCGGCCGGCAGAAACCGGTCAATTGACACATTATATTCAAACCCCATCTTCACATCTCCGAGCTTGAGCCGCGCGATCGCAGTCGGAGCCACGATGACCAGCCAAGCCTGCCCCGCCTGTGGCGACACCACCCCTCACGCCTTTCGCTTCAATGTCAGTGGATGTGCCATCTGGCAGTGCGAGCGTTGCGGTCTGGGTCATGCGGAAACCAGCGGTTTTGATCCCAACACCTATTATACCGCCAGCTATTTCTCGGGTGAGTGCAGCGACGGATATCTCGACTATCAGGGCAGCGAGCCGGTGCTGCGCCGCGAATTCGCGCATAGTGTCGATTTTATCCGCCGCTTTCGCCTGTCCGGGCGCCTGCTCGATCTCGGCTGCGCCTACGGGTTTTTTCTCAAGGAAGCGCAGCGCCATTTCGACGTCACCGGGATCGAGCTGGCTGAAGACGCGGCGCAAACCTGCCGGCAGGCCGGGTTGCAGGTCTATTCAGGCGTTGCCGATGAGGCCACGATGGCGCGCGTCGGAGAGGTCGACGTTATCACCCTGTTCGACGTCATCGAGCATCTGCCGCGGCCGCGAGACACGTTGGCGCTCTGTTCCCGCTATCTCAAGCCAGGCGGGATCATCGTGCTGACCACCGGCGATTTTGCTGCCCTGACGGCGCGCTGGGCCGGCGCAAAATGGCGGTTGATGACGCCGCCGCAGCATCTCTGGTTCTTCACGCGGGAAAGCCTGCGTCGCATGGCGCCGCCGCTTGGCCTGTCGATGGAGCATTTCGATCACCCCGGGAAAATCGTTCCGCTGTCGCTGATCGTCTTTCAACTCAAACGGATGATTGGGATGCGCGGCTCCCAGCTACCGACCGCGAGCCGTATCGGCGTGCCAGTCAACCTCTTCGATGCCATGCGGGTGGTGCTGCGCAAAGGAACGATATGAGCGAGCAATATGAGCGAACAAGATGAGCAGTGATCGCCTGACCCTCACACAAATCGCGCTGTTGGCCGCTTATGCCATCGGAATGTCGGGTGGGCAGATTCTGTTCAAGCTCGCTGCGGTGCAACTTAATGGCAGCACCGGGGAGCGGATGCTGGCCCTGGCGTACAATCTCTACTTTCTGGGCGCGCTGGTGCTCTATGGCGCGCTTTCGGTTTTTTGGGTGTGGATCCTGACCTTTACTCCGCTGTCACGGGCTTACCCGTTCGTGGCGCTGGCATTCGCGCTGACGCCGGCGCTTGGAGCGTGGCTGTTCGGCGAGGCCGTGTCATTTCGTCTCATTATCGGCATGCTGTTGATTCTATGTGGCCTTTTCTTCGTCACCAGTTGATGGAACGAAAAACCGTCACAATAGTTTTGCATTTGTCGCTGAGAGTGCAAGCGACGCATGCATTGCGTCATGACAGACGGCGGCCCTGAGGGGGAGTGGGCGGCCCGCTGAAGATCGCAGGCATCTCTGCGAGCAACACTCAGTGGTAGCCGACCGATGCGGAATGATCACTTCTCTTCGACCTGGTCTTCGACCTGGGTCGTTTGCCCGGCCTACAACGAATCGAGCGCTATCGTTTCGGTCATCACGAGACTGCGCCAGGCCGGCTATGACGTTGTCGTTGTCGATGATGGATCGAGCGACGACACTCTGGAGCTTGCGAGCCCGCTAGCAAGTGCCGTCGTCAGCCATCCCGTGAATCTCGGCCAAGGGGCCGCCCTCAAAACCGGCATCGACTTTGCGTTGGCGCAAGGCGCCGATGTCATCGTGACCTTTGACACGGACGGCCAGCATCGGGATTCCGACATCCCTCGGCTGTTGGATGCGCTCGTGCGCAACCAGGCGGACTTCGCGCTCGGCAGCCGCTTCCTCAGCGAGCCGCTCAACATGCCGCGCATGCGGCGCGTCCTGCTATGGGGCGCCACGCTCTTCACGGTCGCAACGACCGGCTTGCGCCTCACCGACACCCACAACGGTCTGCGCGCCATGACGCGCCGCGGCGCCCAGGCACTACGCCTGCGCCAGAACCGCATGGCTCACGCTTCCGAGCTGCTTGCCGAGATCGCGCGCAGCCGTTTGCGATATGTGGAGGTTCCGGTCACGATCGACTACACGACCTATTCGCTGGCAAAAGGACAGCGGACCGGAGATTTTGTCATGATCCTCGTGGATCTGCTGGCCGGGAAGCTGTACCGATGATAGCGCAAGTCGTGCTCTCGCTCCTGCTCGGCATCGTCCTGCTCTATGCATGGGCGCAATATCGACGATCGCCAATCGTGACGGTTCTGTCGTGCGCGGTGAGCCTCATCGGCTTCTACTTCGTCTGGTTTCCGTCGCATGCCACGCTGGTGGCGGAGTTTGTCGGAATTGGCCGAGGTGCTGACCTTATTCTCTATGTGTGGGCCTGCATCAGCCTTGTCGTGTTGTTAAATCTGCACTTGAAGTTGCGTACGCAGCACGAGCTGCTCACCCAGCTGGCGCGCTCGATTGCGCTCGCCAACGCGAGCTTGCCAGAAGACGCGCGCCCCACAGAGCCATCGCGGATGTCCTCGCTCACGGAAGGGCAGACGTCGCAGTCGCGATATCGGCTGGCTGACGGGCCAACACGCGGGCAAACGGCAGACCAACGCGCTTGAGCTCATCGACGACAATCACGGGCAGATGCTTGCCGCATCGCCAACGTTCCGATTCGATGATGAAATCGGCCTTTGAAGGCTCGTCCTCGAGCTGCCACGGCCGCCGGAACATTGGTGCAACCAATTCCTCGTGAAAGCCGATGCAGAGCTTGATGCTGGGCGGGTTGGTCGCAAAGCGGCCGGGATCGTCGCGATCAATCTGCTCTTCCAGGCGCCGCAGCGCCGGCAACACGGCCAGCGACCAATAGTCCTGCTCGAAGCGACCGTAGGCGCCGATCACTCCGCCCGCAAACATATTGAATGTGGCGTATTGGAGTGGATGGAGCAGGGCAAATGCCAGAGCCGCATGACCGACATAGGCGCCCGCAACCGCCGCTGTGGTCATCGGGAATCGGCGTAACAGCGGAGCGAGCCGCAGAAATCCGAAGCTCGCCACCACGGCGAGCATTGGAATGATGAACAGCACATGGCGGAATCCGTCGTAAAGCGTCGAATGCTGAAGGATGACCGCAGCGATCGGCAGGGTCGCGGCGACCCAGACGATCAAAGGTTGCCGCGCCTGCGCCGTCGACATGACGGCCTCTTTCAGCGCTGATAGTCGCGGCTGTGTGATCGGCGCAAAGCCAAGTCGCAGGATCGCGAGCACGCTGGCTATGCCCGACAACACCGCAACGCCGAGCAGCAGGAGAAATCCTTCCGGCAGTCTGAAGAGAAGCTGGGCCGGGACATAGGACCAGGGCAGCGCGGTGGTGCGAACCATCTCGCCCCAATGCGGAAACTCCCAAGAGGCTGGGTGATTGGCGAAAAAGAGGAACGCTTCACCGAACTGGGTGATGGGGTTGCCAACCTGCAGCCACGGCCACAACGCGATCGCCGTCAGCCAGGCAATCACGATCGCCGATACCGTACGCACGCCGATCCGCATCAGATCCCCGGTGGCCGAGCGGCCGCCGCGCATGAGCGCTTCCACGGCGCACAGCGTCATTGCACCGATGAGGTAGACGTGAGTGATCAGCCCGGACGAGCGGGTCGCCATGGCGAGGCCCGTGAACAATCCGGTGGCAATTGTTGCGGGCCACAATGGCACGATCGGCACCGCCATCAGCATGATCGCGAGGGTGGACCAGGTCATCGCAAACATGAACGGCACGTCGATGGGCGTGAAGAACATGCTGCCGTACAGGTAGCCGGTCGTCAGGCAGAGCCCGACTGCGATCAGACCCGCCCACCGACCGGAGGCAAGGCGCGCAATCGGAACGAGAGCCGCGAGCGCTGCGAGCCCGAACAGGAAAGTGAGCAGATGACGGGTTGCCCAATGCTCGGCCAGATCAAGCGACTGTACCAGCGTCGCGAGAATGTGAAACCAGGGGCCGTAGAACCAAAGCGTGTCTTCGACCGAATCGAAATTGGATCGATTCGTGAATAAGCTCGTGTACCAGGCTAACGACTTTTTGCCGTAATCATCGGCATTGAACTCATCAACGGTAATTGCATAGTCGCCGACCGTCCAAATCGCAACGAGTGCAGCCAAAGCAAGCAGTGACCCAACCGCGACAATTTCGAGGTCAACGGCGAAGCAACTCGTGCAGGCGCCGACGCCGGAACGGGATCGGATGAGTGGGAATGTCATATGGGGTGGCCGGCCATCCAGCGAATGCGTCAAACGCAGCGGTCAGCGATCTCGCCCCCTATCACCATAGCGTCATAGTATGACGATCTGGAGACACTTTTGTTCCGGTGTGCAGGACTCGCGTCGTTGAAGCGCAAGTACCAAACCATGAGCAAACCAAGTAGCAAACAGAGCAGACCAATGCCTGGATGAAGAGTAGGCGATCCCATTCACCCGACGACGCCAGTGTCAGTTACCGCAGCGCCCATCGGTCATAGAAGCTCAACCAGTATTCAATGAACGCGGCATGTGCCGCTTCAAGCCGGCCCGCCAATATTTGCGGGTCGACTGTCCGCAGGTCTTGGCAAGGACCAGCGCACAAGGTGCCGGCGAGGCCGACCAGATCATCGGTCGCTGCTGGCGCGCTGCGCGGCCCCGGTGTCGCCGAAGCGTAGGCAGCCTTTGGGGCAGGCGCCCGCCGGACAATCTTGAATTCCGACTTTTCCGGAGTGCGGCCGGCAAACCAGCATCGGACCGAGCCCACCTGACGGTATTTCAGTGGCTTCCCCCGATACTCTTTGGCTGCCTCGCTCTGGGTCAGGCATGCGCGGCCTGGTGCGGCCTGGGCTGGTGCCACCAAGGTTGGCGCCGACATCAGCGCCAGGAGCGTCAGACTTGCCAGGAAGGTTCGCATCGCTACCCCCACAACCCCATACGACAATCAGCTCTTTCTGCCCGGGCAGCAGCGCGGATTTACCGCCTGGTCCCGTCGCGGAACCGTGCCACCGCTCCCGTTAACTCTTTTACGGATGGAAAGTTCCGGGCCCACCCCAGAGTGCCAGTGACTAACTGCGTGCCGGCGCAAGAAACTCGGCCGCGAAAGGCGCCTCGCTGAAGCCGGGAGCGCCCGGGCAAGCTCCAGTTGCGAGTTCCCTCAAACCGTGGGCCAGACAGCACATTCCCAGTGGAAAGTTTTCAGGGGCCGCGGCGATGACGCGATTTCTCGTTTGCGGCCGATTTGATTCTGCTTAAGTTCGCCTCGTATTGGGTGGGGGACAGCAAAATGATTCTCGCGCCTCTGGCTGGCGCGGCGCTGGTGCTCAGCGTCGCCACCGGACCGAACGTCGCGCCCAGTGGCACGACCCAATTGTCCGTGCAGCAAAAGAATGTGGCCATGCAGCAGTTCGTGCGCACAGCGACAGACTGTATTGCGCGCACGGTCGCGGCTGACCCGCGCTTTCGCTTGCAGGCCGATCTCGGCGATCTGATCGTTGACTCGATGCCGGCATGTCTCGAGCCGGTGCATGCGATGATCGACAACTACGACCGCTATTTCGGTGATGGGGCGGGCGAGACCTTCTTTATGGGGCCATATCTCGATCTGCTGCCCACCGTGATCATCAAATGGGTCCGCGATCACGCGGAGTAGCCGCTCTGGCCCACACGGCTTGGCGGCGTGTCATTCGCCCTTGATGTTGGCTGCCTTCAGGATCGGCCACCACTTGTCGACTTCGGCCTTGTAGAACTCTGCCAGGCCTTGCGGCGTCTGCTGCTCGCGGGACGCAACGTCGAGCCCGAGCTCGGCCAGGCGCGTGCGCATCGCAGGATCGGCCAGCGCTTCGACCATCGCACCATTGAGCTTGCTGATCACATCATTCGGAATGCCCTTCGGGGCGAACAGACCAAACCAGCCCGACGTATAGAGCCCGCGCACACCAGATTCGTCCGCAGTCGGAATTTCCGGCATCACCCGCGAGCGCTGCGGCGACAGATTGGCGATGGCTTTGAGCGACCCGCCGCGCACGTGCGGCAACACCGCGGCGGCCTGGGCCACCATCAGGTCGACATTGCCGGCAAGCAGATCAGTGAGCGCCGGCCCGGCGCCGCGATAGGGGATCAACTGCAGTGTCGTGCCAGTCAATTCCTGAAGTTGCATGCCGCTCGTTTGCGCGGCGGCCGTCTGGTTTGCAAGCAGCGCCTTGCCGGGATTTGCCTTCATGTAGGCGACAAGCCCCTTGAGGTCGTCGGCCGGCAGGTTCTTCCGCGCGACCATCAATTGCGGGTTGATCGACATCAGCCCGATCGGGGTGAAGTCGGTCTGCAGGTTGTAGTTGATGTTGTAGATAATGCCGCCAACATGCGTGTCCCATTGGCCGATATCGATGGTGTAGCCGTCCGGACTGGCGCGCGCGACCCGGCCGAGCGCAATGCTGCCTCCGGCACCACCCACGTTCTCAATCACCACCGGTTGCCCGAGCAACGGCCGCATGCGCTCCGCCACAATACGACCGACCACGTCGGTCGATCCGCCCGGCGGAAACGGCACGATCAAGGTGATCGGTCTTGATGGATAGGCTTGCGCGTGCGCGATCGACGCATACGCTGTGGCTGCAACTGCATTGGCGGAAAACTGCAGGAACTGTCGGCGTGCAGCAAACATGGCGCCCCCTCCAGATGAATTGGTTATGGCGGTCGTACCTTACGCCAAAATCACAGCGCGCGTCTCTACCTGCGCGCGCGAAGTCGTAAGGTACTTGGCGGCAAGCTTCTAGGTCGTCAATGGGAAAGCGGGCGCGACACGTTCAATTCGACCTCATCGCATGTGAGTCCGAAATCTTCTCGTCACTCGCATGAAACATGAGATGTTTGATCCGCCATTCCAGGAATTGCTCATACAATTCCTTCTGCCAATCTTGCTCCAGGTCAGTCCGCGGCGTGACGACCTGCGGAATGACGATGTCTTTCTCGCCTACGGCCTCGATGGCGGTCTTCTGCTCTTCTGCGGTCAGCTCGGCCGTAGCATCGGGGACAAATTTGTCGCCGGCGGCTTCGAGGATCGGCACTTGACGGGGGGCGGATGGCGCGCGCGCTGAGTCGGATTTTTCCTTCTCGGGCTTGCTCGGGCTTGCTTTTGCTTGTTGCTCCGACTTGCTCTGCTGAGACTTCTTTTGCTCCGCGCGCTCGCTGTTAGGCTGCTTGCTTGTGGCCGAATTGTCGTTCGCGGACGCCTCGTTCGTTTCGGTATTCGTGACGGATCTCCCGAGCCCGGCGAAAGCCGAAAACGTCGAAGAGAACCAGGCCCTGATCGATGACTTTTCGGTCGAAGCCTCCGACGGTGCCGGCTCCGAGCCGCCGCTGCGCGGCGTGCGTGATATCGCTGGGCTTTCCGATGCGGGGCGGGCTCGGGCGTCTTCTCCCACTCTCTTGAGGTACCAGCAGCGCTGGCCCGTCGCGTGCTGGATGCGATATCGCCAATGCGTGCTGGCACTTGATTGGGCGTTGGGAGCAGAGAGACACTCAGCTGCGTGAGCAGTGACGTTGCTCGAAACGGTGAGCAGACCAGCGAGGAGGGAGCTTACAGCAATGGCTGCGCATTTCTCTGACATTGACCGCCTCAATGCGATCGGTGGCGAAGTAAGCAATTTTTGCACGCTGTGAGTGATGTCATTGATCTCTGGTAGTTTTCTTCTCGTTTCTTCTCGGCGCCTAATGGGGCGGTAATGGGCTGCAAATGAGGCTTTGAGAGCGGCAAGCTCGCTAAAAAGTCAAACAGGTTA
>Ga0137409_10003925_pt1 | contig 15722 bp, 16 predicted proteins | sample CZODoug1_16funga_FD_122059 | JGI IMG/M metagenome (GOLD analysis project Ga0137409, IMG submission 122059) | Vadose zone soil fungal communities from Angelo Coast Range Reserve, California, USA - CZODoug1_16fungal (Hybrid Assembly) | ecosystem: Environmental > Terrestrial > Soil > Vadose zone... | reverse complement strand
GCTTCTCGCTAAGATGAACCCCGACGACCGGAAACTGCTTCTGCACACGGTCCAGAAAATGGCCAGTCGCTAGTCACTGTCTCGTTTGCCTGAATACAGGCGTAGAATCCCTTGCACCGCATCCGTCATTTCAGAAGCCAGCGTATGAATGCCTCAATCGATGAATCGTGCTGTGCATGTAAGGCTTATTTACTTGGCAACGACAGCTTCAGTATCCCTTGACACCCTTCTACCTTGGGTAGATTGTTGGGGCAGTAAATCCCCGCAACAGACGATTCCACGGAGGCTCAGCGCATGAGAGTAGCTTGTTCATTGATTCTTTCGGCGTCACTTCTCTTCCCAAGCGCGGTGTTGCCCTTGACGCAAACGACGCAAGACAAGAATGCCAAACTGGCTGCTCAGGAGCCTCAACCTGTGGCTCCGGTAGTCAAGCAACCTCTCGCATTTGGTTTAGAGGATGCTACTCCGGTCAAGCTACGCATAAATAGGAACATTTCGTCCGCAGATGCACAGGTCAATGAAACCGTTGATTTCGAAGTTCTTGAGGAAGTTAAGGTCCACGATGTTGTTGTGATTCCCCGTGGAGGTACGGCTTGGGCAACGGTAACTGAGGCCCAAGCTAAGAGAAGAATGGGAAGAGCAGGCAAGCTCAACATCAACATTGACAATGTGCGTCTCACTTCTGGCGAGAAAGTGGCTTTGCGGGCAGTCAAAGATGTGAAGGGCGGCGGCCATCAGGGCGCTATAACAGGGGCGATTGTAGCGACAAGCATTGTATTTTTTCCGGCAGCTCCTCTTTTTCTTCTTGTACATGGGAAAGACATCACCATTCCGAAAGGCACTGAGATCACTGCTTACATCAACGGGGATATTCCGCTTGACCCGAAGAAGTTTGTGACGCAGACGGCTATCAACCCGGAAGCAGGTGCGACGACGGTTCAGTCATCCACTGATGTAGCCCCGGCGCAGAATGGGAATGGCTTGGGCGCAGTGTTCTCCACAGTCGAGATAAAGTCCACGCCTGGTGGAGCAGAGATAACCGTAGACGAGAAGTTCATGGGAAGCACTCCCTCGTCACTGCGACTTGCAGTGGGCGACCACAAGATTAAGCTGGGAAAGTCAGGCTTCAAAACTTGGGAAAGAACCATGACCGTGAGTGCAGGAGCAACAGCCACTGTGGATGCCACACTCGAAAAACAGGAGTAAAGGTGGCGATGGAAACTCAGCGTGAAGTTGCCGAGTATTTCAGGAGCCTAGAACTCGCGCTGAATGAGCAAGAGAAGAAAGGCACGCCCAAAGGAGACCCCACGTACAGCAGGATATATACCCAACTCGTCAGAGATATTTCACAGATAGGTATCGCACGGGATGAGCTTCGAGAGGCTGCCAAAATTTGCGGTCACCTAAGCACGTTCGAACGCTTAGAACATCTTATGAAGAAACCTGTCCGTTGACTGAGGACGCTTCCTCCTGCAATCGTTTCAGTTCCTCTCCCCGCTTACGCTCTTCCATCTCTCAATCGTCTCCCCGCGTTACCGCTCTGAGTGATCGGATTGAATCCACGTCTTTGGTTACACGAATCGCTTGGATGAGAATCTTTATTTGGGCTTCCAAGAAAATAATTTCATTGCACCAACGCATCGGATGAAGCTTCAATCCGGTCTGCCCAATCTACAATTGAAAGAAATTTGTCGCCAAGGTCGCAACGGGAATTTGGTCTATTGAATTGCGCAGGATGGCCCTTGGGCTACGCTTCCAGTCTTGGGGGTTGCGAAGTGTCCGCCCACGTCCCAACCGCGGAATGTAGCTCCAAACCAACGGCGTATCGTTTCTTTGCCAGATGATGACAATAAATTACCGTTGCCCGCGATTGGATGGTGCCGTGGTAGGACTTCACAGTCACGCGCTCTCCTGGTTTCCACGCACGCTCTGTTACAACCCGGACGCCGTGTAAGCTGACGTTTTCAGTAAACGCCAATTCCGTGATGAACGGCTGCTTCGCACTTGAGACCTGTAGAGCCACGGTAGCAGGGGTCCGCTTCTGGATTCTCTGGGCGTCAGTTGGCATCCGGAAATACTCCTCTTAGCGTAAAGGATGTGAGGGAAAGTGAGCTGGAATTTCATCTCCGAATGATAAGTGAAAGGTACAGGAGCGAGTCAACCGTTCGCGACCGGCTGATTGCACATTTCGTAAAGGGGGTATTCGATTGGTGCCTGATTAACGCACTAAGGGGAGAAGTAAAGTGCTACTTCACATCTGCGTTAATACTTACCGGGAGCTAGCCGAGTTGCTGAGCAACACTTCACCTGTTGATGTGTTGCGCACTGACGCGGTCACGAATGCATTTTCCGTTGTCCGGAATGCCAAAATTAAAATTCCGGCATGTAGGGAGCAGCTATGATTTCTCTGTTTTCCAGAATGATGGACCACGCCGTTGAAACTCACTTCATGAAAGATCGGAGCGGACGGCTGGTCTTTGTTCCGTTTCGCCTCAAGCGGAAATGTTACTTCGTTGATTCGAAATCGGATGAAGAAAAAATCAGAGCGTTTGTCAGGATGTATCGGAGTCTCAATCAGCTGATTGCATTCCTGGGCTATCCAAGCGTTTTTATTCCCGGGTTGGTCCTGGAAGACCTCGCTGGTTTGAGCCCCCGGGGGCACAGATTCGCGATTGCTTTTGGAATCCCTTTGATTTTCTTGTTGGTCCTGATCGCTCTGCTATGGATGCTTTGGAGCTTATATAAAGGAGCGATTCCGAGCTTAACTTCCTCACTAACCGAAGTTGGACCTGACCTTAAAGGTCAACTAAGTGAAATCTCTCAAAGGTCCTGGCGTCTACCGCTGTTGGTCGCTGGCGGCTTTTTTCTACTCATGGCTTTTGCTCTTTTTGCTATCCTGGCCGCATCCCATTTTCGCAGATGAGTGGGAAAGATGCCTGATTAACGCTTACCGGACATCAAGTTCCGCATCGTGGCTCGGCGGCGGTAAAGCTCTTCATGGACTTGTGGAACCATAAAAAGTAAACTGCTGGTCCCGCTTCTCCTACCTGCACTTCAATCCACGATGCCGGAGTTCTCCAATGCCAAGCTACGACTCGTTTATGTGTCCGAATTGCGAAGATCATTTCCGCGTGATCTGGCCCGAATGTCTTCCGGGTTACTACCATCTTTGCAGCAAGATCAAAATAAAGTGCCCCGATTGTCAGGAAGTGACCGAGGTCTACGATTTCCTTATAGACAGACATGTGCGCTCCGGACCCGAGTATTCCAACCGTTGAGGTGCTGCCTATTTCTCCCCGTGATCTGAACCCGGCCCAAATGCACGAAGTAATTACTGGCACATGGTCTGGTCGTGCCGGGAGGCAAGATACCGGGCGACTTACGGGCCAGTGAAATGGTCGAAGAGCGGAAGTTCGCCATTCTGTTCGCTGCAACGATTCTTGCTGCGCGGAGGCTCATCGATATGGACCCGGACAAACCGAGTATGGCGAAGCAGTTTTTCGTGGATCGTGCCATCGAAGATGCTGCTTTCATCCTCGAACGGATCGATGCGCGATGGCCTGCGATTCTGAATTCGTTCTCTGCAAGGCAGGAATAGTCCTGCCCGAACTGCGACAAATGCTGCTACGTCGCTGAGTGCCCAATCCAAGGCAATATCGCAATAATGCTGCTTTTGCTGGCTTCATCCATGGTGGTGGTTCCGAGCACAGGCGTCCGCGCTGCAGCAGGGAACCACTTTCTTGGGCGCTATCAATCGGGACGCGACGACGATTCCCCCTATGGCGATAAGGAGAAATGCGAGCACTCTAAATGGCACGTTCACAAGTGACAGGTGCTTCATTTCTTCCGCCGTTTCCTAAGACACTCGAAGGGGAAAGGATATTGCGCGAACCTGCGACAGCGAATGGTCCCACGGTACCGCCGCGCCAGTACTTTGGGCTAACCGCAATGTACCCTTTTGAACTAGCTGCCTCAGGGGTTAGATCAAAAAGCGGCCAACGGATGTGGCCCAGAACAACGTTCTCTTAAAATGCAGTTTAAAGGATGTTCGGCTGGGCTCTTTGGCAGCAAAAAACGACGACGGCACTCAAGGTACGGTCTTCAGAATCTTCACAACTTCATTCGCCAGCGGTCTCGGGGTATCGTCGCCTGTCTTGTTCTTTTCTGAATCCGGGTAGTACATGGCGTCCGCAAGATTGATTTCCTTCCAGGTGATATTCGCCGCTTCAGTTTTCCGAGTCGCCTGGTAAAACAGGAAAGTCGCATACGGATGAAATTTCGTATCGAGGAATTTCAGCAGCTTGTCAAATTCTTCTTTCGTTGCAAAGTCTTGTTTGGATTTTGGTGCCTTGGGCATTGCGAACGCTGGCACCTGGGAAGGATTCAAAAGTTTGAATTCAGGAGACGCTGCGATCTTGAACATCTGGCGAAGCAGCGCCCCGGAGTTGCGAATGGTCGCGTCCGAAACACCTTCCTTGCGGCGCTCCTCAACGAAGCCAGAGACCCACATCTGGTTGTTGATGTCTTTTACCTTCGTGCCTTTGTTGGATTCGCTGTAAGCGAAGAATTCATCCAGTTTTGTCAGTCCACGGATGCTCTGTTCGCCCGTGCTCAGAACATCCAGGGACTTCAGCTTGTTCGTTCCGTAGTGGGTGAGAAGAGCCTGGCGCAGATCGCCGTACTGCAAAGCTTTGCTATTGACGGTGGACACGGTCCCTTGATTGACTTCATACAGGCGGGTGTTCAGGATGGTCCGTGCTTCCTTCTCAGTTGTAGCCTCAGTAGGCTCACGGCGCTGAATGCCAGCCTTATCGTAGTATTGGACGTACCACTTCTGGACGACCTTCTCGGTGCCGTCAGCGGCCTTGTACTTCGGCTGGTAGACTCTTCCCTGCCCATATTTTCCGCGCTTTTTCATCGTTCTTTTCCTGTTCGGCGTATCTGGCTTGGAGCCTTTACCACCGCTTTCCCTGCATATCCGGGCGACGGTTGGTGCGGGAGGAGATTTCCCGCGTCTTGATACGGTATAAGGATTTTGGGGCAAAAATTATATGGAGTTTGGAAGGACACCGTCAGTCTCCTACCCCTAAAAAGCCCCGAATCGCTTGAAACTACATAGTTTATGCAATATTTAGAAGTGCCAAATCAAGCCTGAAAATGACCGGGTCCAGTCTCCTATACACACCATATTCGCAGCCCCGCGGGTTATTTTGTGGCAAGCGCTATTCGTGTCGTGGGGGTCTCGCGGGACATTGGGGGGATCTCCTCAAGCTCGAGGCCGGCGACAAACATGGGAGTCGGCGCTACTCTACCCCAACGGTTCAGTTCCCAACGAGCACGAATGAATTTTGTTTCTGGACGGAGCGAGAGATCGAGGATCATCTTGGTCGTGCCGCGGTAGAATTGCTGCGGCAGCTTGAGGACCGGCTTCTTCGTCCAGGCCTCTCCGTCTGGCGAACTCCAGATCGACACATCTAGCGATTCCTGTTCAATCTGATCGGTGACTGTGAGGCGACAGAGAAACGTGCGCGTGGGGCTCGTGGAGATGTCGAAGGCAGCGCCGTCGCCGTTGGCTTCCAATCGCATGCCGGCTGGAATGAGATCCAATTTCCCTAGCAGAGTGCTCATCGCGAGTGGATTCTAACACAGAGTTTCCGCAGTTGCCTGAAGCGATGTCCTCGGCAATCCTGATTCTAAAGGAGCCCGACTAGGCGTGGAGCTTGCCCAAGCGCTCTTCGGCGGCGGCAAGGGTTTCTTCTTTCTTGCAGAACGTGAAACGAACCTGTGAAGCGCCGTCGTGCGCGTTGTTGTAGAAACTGGAGCCGGGGACGACGGCGACTCCGATTTTTTCGACGAGAAACTTGGCGAAACGCACGTCTTTCGTATCGGCCTGAAAACGAACAGGATCGGGATCCGCGAAGCGCGCGATGTCCGTCATGACGTAGTATGCGCCGCGAGGCTTGAACACCGTGAAACCGGCGCTGGTGAGAATTTTCAGCAGCCGTTCGCGCTTGGCCGCATAAGAGGTGGCAAGTTTGTCGTAGTAGCCCTGTGGAAAATGAAGAGCACTGGCGCCCGCTTGTTGGAGCGGCGCGGCGGCGCCAACGGTCAGGAAATCGTGGACCTTGCGAATCGGCTGCGTCGGTTCCGGCGGAGCCAGCACCCAGCCGACCCGCCATCCCGTAACGCTGTACGTTTTCGACAGGCCATTGATGACGATCGTGCGGTCGCGCATGCCCTCGATGCGCGCCATGGAGATATGTTCGGCGCCGTCGTACAGGATGTGCTCGTAGATTTCGTCGGTGATGCAGTAGGCGTTCCACCGCACGCAGAGATCGCGAATCAATTCGAGCTCGGCTCGCGTGAAAACTTTGCCGGTCGGATTATTGGGCGTGTTCAGAATGATCGCTTTGGTGTGCGAGCCAAAGGCGGCCCCGAGTTCCTTTTCGTCGAAGGACCAATCGGGAGTGCGGAGCTTGACGAAGCGCGGCGTGGCGCCGCTCAGAATCGCATCTGGTCCATAGTTTTCGTAGAAGGGCTCGAAGACCACGACTTCATCACCGGGATTGACGATGGCCATCATGGCGGACATCATCGCTTCGGTCGAGCCACAGCAGATGGTGACCTCGCGCTCGGGGTCGTACTTCACGCCCTGGGTGCGCTCAAATTTTTCGACGATGGCGTCGCGCAGCGGCTTCGCGCCCCAGGTAATGGCGTACTGATTGATGTCGTCGGCAATGGCTTTGCGGGCTGCTTCCTTGATTTCCTCGGGCGCGGCAAAGTCGGGAAACCCCTGGGACAGGTTGACGGCGCCATGCTGCAAGGCCAAGCGCGTCATTTCTCGAATGACGGATTCGGTGAATTGCTCGGCCTTTGCCGAAAGCATGCGGCGGGAGATTTGTGCCATCGAGAGGTCGGGAGCAGTCATTTCACCTTCTCAGAACGATGAAATCGTATCCGTAGGGCACAGCATGCCGCGCCCTTACAAAGAGAGTTCACGTTACACGGACAATTCGTCAGCGGGCATGGCCGGTTGCGGTCTGCGTAGCCACGCCCGGCTGCCCATAAATCATCCGGTAGACTTCCGTGTTGCGCAAGACAACTTGCACATATTCGCGGGTTTCCGTGAATGGAATGGACTCGACGAGCTCGGGGATCTCTTCGTAGTTGCGCTCGGCTTTCCAGGCAGCGATGCGGTCTTCGCCGGCGTTATAAGCGGCGGCCGCGTATTCCAGCGCACCCGTCTGACGCACTAGGCTCGAAATGTAAAGCATGCCAAGTTCAATATTGTAGTCCGGCTCGAAAAGTTTGTCCTTCGTGTAGCGGACTTTGAGCTGCTTGGCAAGGAGCTTCCCCGTCTTTGGAAGAACCTGCATCAACCCGATCGCGTTGGCGTGCGAGACAGCATCCGCCTGAAACGTGGATTCCTGGCGAATGAGGCCGGCGGCAAACATGGGATCGAAATTGTTTTTGGCGGCCTCGCGGCGCAACGCCGCTTCGTAGGGGAGCGGATAGAGCGCCTTCCATGCAGCGACAGGCACATCGTTGATCTTGCGGGAATCGAAGCTCGGCACGATGATCCGGGCGTAAGCCATGCCGGCGCCGTAATGACCTTGATCGAAAGCCGCCTGCGCGGCTTCCAGCAGGAAGCGCGGTGAAGAGGTCGCGAAGTAGGCGTTCTTCAGCTCCTGCTCGGCAGAGGCATCGAAAGCGATGGCGCGGAGCGCCTGCGCGCGCGCCCAGCGGTCCTCGGCAGCGACCGGGATCGGCTCATCAAACGGACGAAGCGAAGGAGGCGGCGGGATTTTCTCCAGAACCTCCGCAGGACTCTCCTCACCGGGACCCAGTTTGGCGAGCTGGGCAGCCGCAGCATTCCCAAAGTATGTTTGCGGGAAACGCTCGACGGCTTTGCTGTAATAGCTTCGCGAACGCGCGGGATTTCCACCGCGCTCGGCGTTGCGGCCAAGCCAATAGAGGGCATCGACGGAATTGGCCGACACGGGATACTTCAGGAGAAATGCGGTGAGCCGGTCATCGGCGTCAGGCTGGCGATTCAGATAGGCGACCCAGGCGATGCGCCATTCGCAGTTGAAGGCGTATTTTCCGTTCGGGAAGGTATCCAGGACGCGCTGATAGTTGATGACCGCTTTCGCGCGTTCGAGTTCAACCCAATGGTAATTCCCCGCCGCCATCAGGCCTTCTTCCGTCCATTTACTCACGGGATAGTTTTGCTCCAGCGTGTTCAGCGCCAAAAACATCTCCGCTTCCTTTTTCGCGGAACGGTAAGCCTGGGACAGTGCGTAGAGCCGCTCAGCATCCACTTCAAGGTCCGGGGTCTTCACTGCGGCGATTAAGGAAGGTGAACCCTTCAACTGGACGCGGCACTCCGCGACACGAAGCTGTCCGCGCTGGCGCGCGGGATTCGCGGGATCCTTGAGCATGGTGAGAAGCTTTTCGAATTCAGCGCGCGCTTCCTTCCATTTGTGCGCATCATAAAAAGCCTGGGCGCGCTGCTCCTGCAATTCCACGCCGGGATAGGTATATTCTTTTCCCAGGGCGTGCATGAGTTGAGACAAAGCGGAACCGGCGGGTTTGGCTTCATCGGCTAAAGGGAATTTGTAGAAGACCGTCTGATAGTCCTTCGCGGCGCGAGGAAGCTGATGCGCAGCCTGAGAAGCACGTGCGCGTTCGTAAAGAAGCGTGGGCTTTGATGCCGTGGCGGAATAGGCATCGAGAGCGTCGATGGCTTCCTGTGAGTGTCCGAGCTGGACCGCGGTGGGCGCGAATGCCTCCAGTAGCTGCTCGCGCATGGCGGTGTTGGGGTAATCGTGCTGGATGGTTTGCAGCACTTTGTAAGCGTCCGCGCTGCGCCCCATGGCACGCTGCGCCTGCGCGGTCCAGTACAGCGCGTACTCGCGGAGCAGCGTGTCGTTCTGCGCTTTGATTAGCCACCCGAGACCCTGCGCGGCGCGGTTCTTCGAATACTCCTCATAGCCAAGAGCAAGCGCGGCACGCGCGCCCCAAATGTTCGTGGTGTTCTTAACGGCGAAGGCCGAGAGTTTTTCGTACGAACCGGGCGCGCCGTTGTGGAGCGCGCGGGCGAGATCAGAAAGTTCTCTTTGCGCGGCCTCGTCTTCCGGAGTATCGGCGACGACTTGGGGCGCGGACGTGTCCGGTTTGCAGCCGTTCCGGCAAGGCGGCGACTTGGGCTTTTTCGATTTGCGATGGTGCTTGGATGATTGCGCAAAGGCGTCGAACGCGCCGCCAAACGACAAGCCGAAAATGAGTATCAATGCGACGAGAGTCCGTGACATATACACACACAATAATACGGCATTTTGCGAAGAGCCACAAAAGTGAGCGGCTGGCGTTCGATTAATGATGGCGCGCGGGCGTGGCGTACGGATATTCGCCCAGGGCGTGCGCGTCCCCTTCGGCAAGAATTTCCACCATCCAGCGATAAAAGTAATCGACTGGGTGATCCATGATCGGTTTGAAGCGGCGGTCGTATTCTCGATGAGCTTTTTCAATGTCGTCTTTCAATCGGATGCACAGATCTTTGTTCTGGCGGCCTAGGCGCACCTGCTCCGGTCGGAGCATTTTAATATCCTGCATCGAGACTTTGGCTACCCGATTCGCCCGGCGGTGCAATTCCTGTTCTTCGGCGGAGAGGCGGTTGACGTCAAACTCATCCCCGAACTCGGCTTCGGAGGTGACAGTCGCAGGCACCGGTTCGATCAGTTCGAGCGGTTCCGGTTCGGGATGCAACTCTAGTTCGGTGGCTACAGGCTTTTGAACGACAGGTGGAGGAGAAGCAGGCGGAAGCTGGGCCGCCTTCGGCACTGGCTGGGAAGGCATTGGGCGCTGTGGTGCGGGAGGCGGCTCAGGAGCAACTTTGCCGACCAAGTCGGTGATTTGAGCTTCCATTAGCGACCGCGGGCCGGACTGCATGGACATAGCTACAAATCTGGAAAGTACTTCCAGCGTAGCGGCAAGAGAAGCCGCGGAAGTTTGCGCGCGGAGCAGCGGCGGCAGCGCGTTGGCAGGCTTGTTGCTGGCGCAGGCGGAGACCACGTCGCTGACGGCATGATGAAGCTCATCCGCGGTGCGCTGGATGCGCTCGAGATTGTCGCGAAGCGCTCGCACGATTGCTTGTTCCACAACGCTGGTTTCTTGTGCCATACCGGTTTTCGGGGGTGTTTCGCCCGAAATCCCCCGTCTCGGCATTTTGGGAGGTATGTGGTTTGGAGTCAACGGGCCGGGGGTACTGGTGTGCCCAATTGTTGCTTAACGAGCAGGAGCAGCGAGCTGGAGCCAGCTGTCGGTCGAAAGGGCCATGGCGCCTGGAGGAGTGGTTCCTCCTTAAGACTGGCTATTGAGAACAGACACCTCTCCCTCGTCTTGGCGCGGGTGGTAGAATAGAAGGGTCTGTGGGGGCGACACGGTTTCGACGGAAGCTGTCGCGGCCCGAAGGCATGCCGGGGTCCACCTGCCCGTAACTTGGTGGAAACTAGAAATGCCAACAACAACTTGGCACTTGCAGCTTAATTAATTAAGTTGCCGCTTCCCCGGGCTTTGCTCATGGGCCCGGTCAGAGGCGTCACACAGTGAGCTGGCCTGAGCCTTTCGGTCCGTAAGGCTCGGGCGAGAACCATCGGACTAGCCGGCTGCGTTTCTTGCTCATTCTGAGCGTGGCGGGCGAAACAAATGGAATTGAGCTAAGCATGTAGGCTTCGTGTCGCAGCGCTTTTCGGACGGGGGTTCGACTCCCCCCGCCTCCACCATTCTTTCTTCTTGATTTGAAAGGAATTATGCTCGCGTCCGTTCCCGTGTACCCATCGTGTACCCTTCGTTCCGGTTCGTGAGTCTGCCAAGTGCGCCGAACATCGGCCTCCAATTGTTCCTGCCGTGCCCGAACCCACGGTGCGTAGTGCTTCTCGGTAATCCGCACACTTTGATGACCCAAGAGAATTGACACGCGTTCAGTAGGAACGCCCGCAAGTAGGAGTTCCACCGAAAACGTATCACGGAAACGATGTGCGTGGCCGTCCGGTACACCTGCCAAAATGAGGAGCCGCTTCAAGCTGCGCTGCCAATCCCCTACGGCGCTCTTTGGTTTCGATAGTCCAGTCCAGAAGAAATAAGTGCTCGCAGGAATCGCGTCGAGAGCCTTTACAACGAATGGAGGGAGCGGACAATAAACCGCGGTCCCTGTCTTCGCTGTGTACAAGAAAAGTTTATCGTCCTGGATACGATTTCGGCTGAGCGTGATCGCATCGCGGATTCGTAGCCCGCTATAGCGGAGGAGGAAAACCAACGCGCGCAAACGCAACGCGTTTGCCTTATCTGGATAGATGTCGCACGCGTTCAGGATGCTTGCAACCTCTTCCCTCGTGAATGGAGCGGTCGGCGGCTCAGTAATCTTTGGCGGCTTTAGGTGACTTGCCGGATTGGTCGGAATCCAACCGCTCTCATGCACGAATCGAAAGAAAGCACGGAACGCTTCGAGTTTCTTACGCGCCGAAATATTCTTGTTCTTCCAGGAAGCGCGGAATCGGCGCATCCAATCTAAATCGAAGTCCGTGAGGCATGGGAGTCCGTGCAGGACAGCGAAATCTTGCAACTGACGAAAGAGCAGGCGATATTTGTAGAGTGTCGGCTCCCGCAAATTCCGAGCCTCCGCATCAGCCACAAATTTCTCGCAGGCTTCTTTGACGGTCAACGGCTTAGGCTTCTCGACTCGCTGGCCCTGTGCCTCCCATTGGCGCACGAGATCCTGTGCCCGCTGCCAGTCCCGGAGGCGAAGCGATTTACGTATCTCAACTCCGTTCAGAGAGCCGTCAACCCAGATCGGACATAAGCAACGCCGGTATGCGCGACCGTCGAATCGTTGCTTGCACGCCTTCCGGTGACGACGATAGATGGTCAACATTGTGGATTACTCCTGCCGAACGCCGGCTTTCGATGATAAACGAAGATGAACGCGTTCGAGCACAGTCTGAGGAATGCGCAGCGTAACATACCGTCTCTTGTGGCGTGGACTCCGTTCTCCGATCACAAGCACGCCAGGCTCATTCTCGAAAAGTCCACGAACCTTATCAGCGCTCAGATTCCACATCTCAGCGATTTCCGTAACGGCGTAGTGCCGTTCGACAGGTGCAGGGGATTGGATTTGTGATAACGAAGCCATAGGTCGCGAATTGCGTCTCCTACTGACAAGGGTTACTTGGCCGGTAACGCATACTCAGAGATTTCTCACCTAACGCCACCGCCGTCGTTCTCAGGCCAAAGGCGCATGCGTTCTTGCTCGACAGCCTCCGCAATCAATTTCTGTGCCTCGTCCGTCCCCTCGGCGTCTACCGAGACCATTTCAGCTTGGACGTTATTAAGAATGGGATATGCCACATCGCGGATAAAGTGCTCTGTGTCCTCGCCCAGGGATTCGAGTTCGAGTTCCCCATGATCATCGAGGGTCAAATGAACCATGAACTGGTTCACTGCGTAGAGCATTCCGGCAGTTGCTGCGCCGACTTCATCGAGCGCCCAGATGGCGCCATCTTTCGACATAGCTGATACGAATGAAATGTCACCGTTCTCCCATCGGCACATGTATATGGGCATTTTTCACTCCTTCATATCCTGCTCAATTGACAAGCCGTTGCGACAGAAACAGCCTTAGGGTGTTGGGGATCGAACCCACGACCTCCTAACTCTAAGTTACTGAATCCACTCGCCAGACTTGCTTCTGACTTTGAAGCTTTCTCCAGAAAGTAGTGGTGCGCTTACCCCAATGAGCCCCAGTAAAGGCGAGGAATTGGCGGGGCGTGAAGTAGCCTGAATGTGTTGCAACGAGGTAGAGAGACTGGGCTTCGACCTCCGTGTAACCGAAGGCTTTGAGGGCTTCGAGATGCGTCGGTGTGATGTTCATAGTCAGAGGATTCCAAATCTCAAGGGCGGCAATCTCAGACGCGAGACAGGGGGAAAGCCCTATAGCGCGATATCTGTTCGTTTAACCCCAGTTCGTGGGCACACCTAGAGACTCGGGTCCGTCAACAGGGTTTCTACCTTCGCGTGCGGCTCGGAACCATCGAGCGGTACGCCATCAAGCCAGGCGGTTGACCGAAGTGGGACGGCTCCACCCAGCGCAAGAGGGCAATTGAACAACATTCCCTATATACTCAGAAGCCTCAAAAAACGAAAATGTACGGAAAAATCTTGGTACCAGTACATTTTTCTTCGAAAGAGGGGCTGGACTCCAGCATGCCCGCTGCCCAGCGAAGCCAAGCGACCGTCACATAGTCCCGATGAGATTAAGAAATACGCCTTTGTGGTTGTACTTCAGATTGGTCAGGTCGTCGGAGAAGTCGGTGAAGTTGTAGCCGACGCCGGCCTTCAGGTTCTTGCTAATATGACGATAGATCGCGGCCAGTGCGCCGCGGCGCCGTTGATTTATATCCGGCAGGTTAAGCGTTCGTACCTCCGCCAGGCCATCCCATTCCTTGAGGAACCGCCAGTCCACGCGCAACACCGCGAGCTGCGCGGGGTTGTCGAAGAAACTCGGGTTCACGCGATCCAGACTTTCCTGTCCCATGCGATACGCGTACTTGCTTCCAAGGGACCAATTCGCCGTGAGGTCGTAGTTCACATCCAGCGCCGCGATGTGGCTCTTCTGAAGGAACTCGGCCGCGGTGTTCTGCAATCCCACCTGACCCGTGGTCGGCACGTTATAAAAGTACGTGTACTTGACCAGCGCGTTTAGCCGGTCGTTCCTTACCGGACGGTACGCGTAGCCGACCACTGCCTCGGTGTAGCCGCCGGCATAGAACTCGCCGAGCGAGCTATCACTGACCGAGTGGTCCAGCTTGCCGATAAGGCGCCAGTCGGGCGTCAGTTGCAACTTGAAATTGTTACGAAACAGCCATGTAGTCGTTTCGGTATGTGCCAGGTCGAGTTGTTCCGCGTTATCCCGGCGATACTCGATCGCGCTCGAGAACTGCATCTTACTCACGCCGTAGCCCATGCGGATACCGGCCGCCTTGCGATCGGTCTCGGCGCCGGTTTGCGAGTCGCGTAGCTTGCCGAACTCCCCGCTGCCGCCGAAATTCCAGTGCTCTTTCGTCGTGAGGTTGATTCCGGTGGTGTGAGTGAGCCCGCTCAGGGACCCGCCATTCTGGTAACGCTCCTCGACGTAGACACTGGAAGTGTCGGAGAGCCGCGTCTTCACGCCCGAGACCAGGTTGCCCTGGCTGCCGTGAAGCAGCAGCCCGTTGTCTGTCTGCTCGTTTTCAAGCGAATAGTTCAGGTAAAAACTGGTCCGCTCGGAATAGAGAAAGCTAGTCCCGACCTTTGCGCCGGGTCCGAGGTGTCCGTCGGACGCCTCCCCGTCGATCAAGAAGCGTTTCGTCAGGCGATAGGAGCCGCCCACGCCGATGCGATCATTGCCTTCACGGCCGCCGCTTGCCGCGACCGTGTGCTGGCCGAAGCCATAGGCGCTCCAGGAGGCGCTGGAATCGAACTTCACCTGCGCGACCGCGTCCGTGCGCTCGCCCTGTATCTGCGTTAGGGGAACAACCGGCGAATTGTCCTTACGCAGGTCGTTGCGCACGCCGGTGCTGACGGTCCATTTTTCGGCTAGCTTGTAGGCCACGTCCAATTCGACCGCCCGAGTCTCGAGCCCCTGGTTCTCGATTTTCCGATCGCCCTTGGCTGCGAGACTCAAGCTGCTCGTCACGGGCATCCTGAACGTGCCGCCGTATTGCTCGGTGTCCTTAATCGTCGCCTCTCCTGGCGACGAATAACCGGCGTCGAGGTGCTGCGTATAGAACGTGAAACGACCGTCGCGGCCCTCGAAGAAATCGCCCAGCCCAATGCTCAGGTCTGCGCGATAGGCGCCCGCCTTCGCGCCGGTGAACGACTGGTCGTTAGGACCCTGAAACCCGAATCCGCCATCATTGGATTGCAGCGAGGGAGAGAGGAGACCCGTGCTACGGCCTGCCTGCAACTTGAACCAGGAATTGGCGCTCTTCCGCAGGGTCAGGTCTGCGGCGCCGAGGTTGCTAGCGGAGTCACCTTCGTTGGAATCGGCCGTAAAGCCGAGCCGTACATAGTCGTTCAACCAGTAACGGCCCTGACCGCCGACCGCGACTCCGTCCAGCTTGTTGAAGCCTGGCGTATATTCGTAACGCACCACCAGGTAGGCCTCGTCACCGCTCAAGCCGCTCGTACGCACTAGCAAGTTGTCGTTGGCAGTCGACGAGAGCGGCTGCGAAAGCAGAACCCGGCCCTGCAGGTAGTCGATGTCGTAGTCCACGTTGGGTTGCAGGTTGACCACCCCTGTGACGATGCCGGAGGCCTTGTCGTGAATTTCGATGCGCACGCGCTCAGAGCCCGTCAGGATGTCCTGGTGGTGCAGGAAGTAGAGCGATCCGCCCGTCCCGCGGAATTCCTCATAGCTCGCCATCGTTCCCGGTTGGGCCGCGAATCCATCCACCGTGAGCCGTCGCTCGCCGAAGCTGGTGGTGGGTTCGGGCGCGTAATGCGCGTTAGCTCCGTACAAGCCCCGGTCGACCTGGGCCAGCTCGTTATCCAAATAGCCGACCTTGAAATTGCCCCACATCCCGTAATTCTCGCCATTGCTCGCTTTGACGTAGAACTTGCCCAAGGTTGGCGCCATTTCTTGCACTACACCGTCGTCGCCGAACGTCGGGTAATAATAGTCGGGA
>Ga0137409_10003924_pt1 | contig 15724 bp, 9 predicted proteins | sample CZODoug1_16funga_FD_122059 | JGI IMG/M metagenome (GOLD analysis project Ga0137409, IMG submission 122059) | Vadose zone soil fungal communities from Angelo Coast Range Reserve, California, USA - CZODoug1_16fungal (Hybrid Assembly) | ecosystem: Environmental > Terrestrial > Soil > Vadose zone... | reverse complement strand
GTGCAGGGCAGGGAGCCGCTGGCTCCCAGAATTCGTCCGCCGAAGCGCATGGTGTTGACCTCACGATTTTGGACAAGACGTGCAAACCTTGCGAGGATTTTTACAATTACGCGAATGGCGAATGGCTGAAGAAGAATCCTATTCCGGCCGCGTACCCGAGCTGGGGCCGGTTCAACGAGCTGGCGGAAAGAAATCGCCAACAACTCCATGAAATCCTCGACAGCGCTGCGGCGAATTCGAAAGCTCCTTCCGGATCGAACGAGCAGAAGATTGGTGATTTTTATGCCAGTTGCATGGACGAGACGCAGATCGATGCCGCCGGAGCGAAGCCGCTCGATCCCGAATTCGGCCGGATTGCGGCTGTCAGCAGCGTGGCGGATCTTCAGGCCGAAGTCGCGCGATTGCAAAGCGTGGGAGCGCGCGCGCTATTTAATTTTGGTTCGACGCAGGACATGAAAGACAGCACGCGAGTCATCGGCGGAGCGGAGCAGGGAGGGCTCGGACTTCCTGACCGCGACTATTACACGAAGACTGACGACAAATCGAAGCAGGTGCGCCAGCAATACCGCGAGCACGTGACTAAAATGTTTGCGCTCGTTGGGGATGACGCCGCGAAGGCTGCCGCAGATGCGAATACTATCCTGGATCTTGAAGCCAAACTGGCCGAAGCTTCGCTCACAAACGTGGAACGCCGCGATCCGGATAAAACCTACCACAAGATGAGCCGGGCGGAGTTGCGGACGCTGACGCCGAATTGGTCATGGGACACGTATTTCCAGCAGATTGGTTATACGAATATCGACACAGTGGACGTCTCAGCGCCAAAGTTTTTCGAAACGATGAGCCGCGAGCTCAAGGAAGTCCCCATCAGCGATTGGAAAATATATCTTCGCTGGCACCTTCTGAATTCAGCGGCGCCATGGCTTTCTCAGCCTTTTGTGGATGAAGACTTCAATTTCAAGGGCCGGGTGCTGCAAGGCACAAAGGAATTGTTGCCGCGATGGAAGCGTTGCGTTTCGGCCGCCGATCATCAACTCGGGGAAGCGCTCGGGCAGATTTACGTCGACAAATATTTTCCTCCCAGGGCAAAAGCGCGCGCGCAGGAGATGGTGGGCCGTCTGATCGATGCGCTTCATGATGATCTGCAGACGCTTTCCTGGATGGGCCCTGCGACTCGCCAGCAGGCGCTCGCCAAACTTTCTACTTTCAATCGCAAGATCGGTTATCCGGATAAGTGGCGAGATTATTCCGCTTACCGTGTCGATCGAACTTCTTACGCAGGGAATCAAATGCGCGGGGCGGAGTTCGCCTTCAAGCGCGACCTGAACAAAATCGGAAAGCCCGTGGATCGCAATGAGTGGGGAATGACGCCGCCCACCGTAAATGCGTACTATGACGCGGAGATGAACGAAATTGTTTTTCCGGCCGGCATATTGCAGCCTCCCTTTTTCGATCCGGACGCCGACGACGCATCGAATTTCGGCGGAATCGGCGCGGTGATCGGTCACGAAATGACGCACGGGTTCGACGATCAAGGCAGAAAATTCGATGCGCAGGGAAATCTGCGAGATTGGTGGACTCCCGAGGACCAGAAAAAGTTCAATGAGCGCGCCCAGTGCGTGAAGACACAGTTCGAGAGCTATAAGATCCAGGACGATCTGCACGAAAATGGAGACTTGGTGCTGGGAGAAAGCATTGCGGATCTCGGCGGCTTGAACATTGCCTATCGAGCTTTGCAGAAAGAGCTTGCGACGAAGCGGCCTTCGTCGATCGGAGGCTTCACGCCGGAGCAGCGATTCTTTCTCGCTTACACTCAGATCTGGGCGGCCAATGATCGCCCGGAGTTCGAGCGGCTGATGCTGAATACGAACCCGCATCCGCTCGCTCGATTGCGCGCCATCGCCGCGCCGTCGAATATGCCCGCGTTCTCACAGGCGTTCGGTTGTAAGAACGGCGACGCCATGGTTCGTGCGGCTGCGATGCGCTGTCAAATTTGGTAACCGTGCGAAATGTTTTGGATAAGTTCGTTGGGGTGGGCCGTCGCTCAAGACCTACATATCGAGCATCGTTTTTGTTAGACTAGGCGCAGATTTTCATAAAGACGTCCGAGCTGAAGATTCGGTACGCGATCCGCAGCAATCCTAATGAATGGGGAAGCCATGAATAAAGTGAACGTGGGAATAATCGGGACAGGATGGTGTGGCGGAATTCGCGCGGAGACCTGCGCCGCCAGCCCTTACGTCAGCGAACTGCACATTGCCGAAATCAAGGAAGAGCAATTGAAGGAAGTCGCGCAGAAAGCCATGCCGGCAACCGCCACGACGGATTACCGGAAGTTACTGGAGAATAAAAACATCAATGCCATAATCATTTCGGCGACGCCGGAAACCACGCACTACCCAATGGCCAAGGAAAGTTTGCTGGCGGGCAAGCACGTGTTTCTTGAAAAGCCGATTGCGCTTGAAATTTCGGAAGCGGATGAATTGATCGCTCTGGCGCGAGAAAAATCCTTGCTCTTTACGATTGGATATTCGCAACGATTTAATCCCAAATTCGCATACGTGAAGCGTTCCATCGAGGATGGCACCATCGGGCAGCCCGTCAGCGCGCTGGTCAGCAGGCACATCACGCGCAACTTGGGCAACAAGATCGGCGGCCGCATCAAGCTTTCGCCCGCCGCGATGGAAGCCACCCACGACATCGATTTTATTCTCTGGTGTTTTGCGCCGAGAAAGCCGATTCGCGTCTACGCGCAACAAGTGAACAAGATTATGAAGCCGACGCATAATGTTCCCGACTGCGTCTGGATTGTCGTTACGCTTGATGATGGTTGCGTATTCACAATCGGCGCCGGGTGGGTGCTTCCGCCCGCGTATCCGAATTTCTCTTCGACGTGGATTGAGATGGTCGGCACCGAAGGCGCCATCATGGTGGATGATACTCATCGCGACGTCAGCTTGAACACGATGAAGCGCGGTATTGAATTCCCCATCTCAACCATGCCCGGCGAGAAAGTCGCGCATGTCTATGCGGGCCCCATGGAAGCTGAAACAATTCATTTTCTCGAATGCGTGGCCAAGGGGCGCCAACCTTTGGTGACTGCCGAGCATGCCAGAATGGTCATGCAGGTTTATCAGGCGGCTGACATATCGGCCGAAGAAGGGCGTCCCGTCGATATTTTGCCCGAAGGTTCGACTGCCGATTGGCAAGCTGGCGCAAGCGATCGCGCTACTGCCGGACGCGCACCAGTAATTTCGTAGTGTTTTTGCGAGTGATTCGCTAGAGGTCACGGAGAAATTGTTGGACACCAACGTCCCACCGGTCCTCACGTCTAGCGCTATTTCAGAAAACACAGCATTCAAGCCCACCAACACGCGGTGGATGGTCCTGTTTTTAATCAGCCTGATGTACCTGCTCACGTACATCGACCGCAGCAACATTTCCGTCGCCGCACCCGCCATCGCAAAGGAATTCAATCTCAGCAAAACTTCAATGGGACTCGTGTTCAGTGCATTTTTGTGGGCCTACGCAATCGGGCAGATTCCCGGAGGATTCCTGGGGGACCGCTTCGGCCCCAGACGGGTGTTGCTGGCGATCATTCCTTTCTGGTCGCTTACGGTGGTGGTCACCGGACTCACGACGGGTGTTGTTACGCTGATTGTTACGCGTTTTGTTCTGGGATTGAGCGAAGCCGGCGCGTTTCCCATCGCCACTCGCGCCATGCAATTGTGGTTCGCGAAGTCCGAACGCGGCCTGGTGCACGGCGTGACGCACAGCTTCAGCCGGTTTGCCGTGGCGATTACTCCGTTCGTGGCGGTCAGTATCATGGTGGCGTTCGGATGGCGGACGATTTTTTATATTTTCGGGTCAGCCGGATTTCTCTGGTCGCTTGCGCTCTTCTCGTTTTACAGGAATCGTCCTGAGGAGCACAAGAGCGTGAATCAGGCGGAACTCGCTCATATACGAGGGCGCAACGCGGACGGCACGATCAAGAAATCCGTGGATCCAAAGTCGCGGCCGGCGGTGCCGTGGAAGATCATTTTTGGTTCGCCGAATATGTGGTACATCGCGGCCGGATATGGCTGCTTTTTCTATGGAACGTATTTTTTTCTCACCTGGTTTCCCACCTATCTGCTGGAGTATCGACACATTTCGTTAAAGTCTCTCGGCATTGTCGCATCTCTTCCGCTGGTGGCCGGAATGGTCGGAGACATCGCGGGAGGAACGTTGACCGACGGCGTGTATAAGAAAACCGGAAAACTTAAACTTGCGCGCCGCATCGTGGCCGCGCCATCCATGCTGGCTTCCGCCGCTTGCCTGATTCCGGCGGCGACGACTCATTCGGCTTCGACAGCCGTCATTTGTCTAACGGCTTCGCTGTTTTTTCTGGAGATGGTGATCGGCCCGGCCTGGGCGGTGCCCATGGATGTGGGTGGCGAATACAGCGGCACCGTGACCGGCATCATGAATATGGCGGGAGCCATGGCCGCTTCAGTCTCTCCCGTTATTTTCGGTTTTTTCGCCCAGCGAGGTTCGTGGATTGCTCCGTTCCTCGTGACTGCGGGAATGTTGTTGAGCGGCGCGCTGATCTGGACGTTTCTGATCGATCCGGAAAAATCCGTGGTCAAGACATCGCTACCGGGAGGCACTGACGCCGGTGAAGCCTTGATTCACTAACTGTCCGCATTCCGGTGGTATACTCCACCCGTTCCAAACTGATTCCGTCGGAGATATTTGAGTGAGCGTAGCTTCTTCGCGCGCAATCGCACCCAGTCCATCCGAGTTTGCGTTCCCCACGCGGCGTCACATTGCGGTGCGGCTGCTTCCATTTCTTTTCGTCCTCTACATCACCAAATATCTCGATCGCACCAGCGTGGACTATGCCGCGATCGGAATGTCTCGCGACCTGGAATTCAGCGATCGCGTGTTCGGCATGGGAGCGGGTATTTTCTTTATCAGCTACGTGGCCTTGCAGATTCCCGGCGCTCTGCTCGTCGAGCGCTGGAGCGCGCGCCGCATGATTTCCGCAACGATGATCGCCTGGGGATCGCTTACGGCGCTCACTGCACTGGTGCACACGCCAGGTCAGCTTTATTTTGCGCGCTTCGTGTTAGGTGCGGCGGAGGCCGGTTTTTTCCCGGGCTTGATCGTCTATCTAAGCCACTGGTTTATACATGAGGACCGAGCCAAGGCAACTAGCAACTGCATGGCTGCAATTCCACTGTCATTCGTTGTTGGGTCGCCAATTGCGGGTTGGATTCTTGGCCACAAGTGGTTCGCCGTCGAGGGCTGGCGCTGGCTGTTCGTCCTGGAGGGAATACCGGCCATCCTGTTAGGCACCGCTGCGTTTTTCTTTCTGACGGATTGGCCAGGTGAAGCGAATTGGCTTGCCCCCGAGCAACGGCGGTGGATTGAACAAAAACTGCATGAAGAAGAAGATATCAGCGTCCAAAAGATAACGGTGTGGCAGGCGCTCAAATCTCGCACAATTCTGCTGCTGGCATCGGTTACCTTTCTCAATTATTTCGTGTTTTACAGCTTCGCTTTCTGGTTCCCGACCATGCTGAAACGTCAGTCCGGATTTTCGGACTTGCGGGTTGGCGTGCTCGGGGCGGTGCCGTACCTGGCGACCTTCGTGGTCATGCAGGTCAACGCATGGCATTCCGACAAGGGCCACGAAAGACACTGGCACTCCGCGGTCCCGATGTTTATCGCGGCAATCGGTTTGCTGGGCCTAATCGCGCAACCCCGCTCAACTCCAATCTCAGTGGGACTATTCACCATGGCATGTATGGCTGCGGCGTATCTCCCGACGTTCTGGGCGATACCGACGGAAATTCTGAGCCAGTCGACCGCAGCAGCCGCAGTGGGAATGATCAACGCGATTGGCAGCGTGGCGGGTTTTGCAGGTCCCTACGCGTTCGGCTACCTACACACTCGAACGGGGTCTTTTTCGGACGGGCTGGTTCTGATGGTGATATCAGCACTTGGCGGAGGGCTGCTGATCCTCTGTACTCCCAGGAGCGCGCGAACGATGTAGAAACCAGCGGTTTTCTGGTCAGTGCTTATTGTGGCTTGACGTTCTTCGTTGCTGCCTTCTTGACTGTCTTCGATGCAGACTTCGGCTGTTTTGCGTCTGCGCGTGTGTCTTTGGCATCGTGGGCTGCGAACAAAGCGTTAAATTTGTTGCGAGCAAGTTCAGTGGCGTTCAATGCGTATTTCCTTTTGGTTCAAAATGAAAGGCTGACAGTGTGTGACCGGGCCAGCACTCTATTGCATTCCTATTTTGCGTGGAGCGTTGTGAAACCCACAGGGCCGGAGCTGCCTGCGGTATTCAGGTTTATATCAACAGGCAGCCAATGAGTGTATTGCCTAGCCGATTAGGCGGCCATAGCCAGGCAATGCCACTTGCCGTCGATGGACTTTAATTGATGAACTTTACCATCATCGGTGTAGAGGAAATAGCTTCCGTCAGGAACTCGTCCGGCGTCAGGGAAATGCACCGAACACTTGGTCCATTGAACTGGACGCATTCCCCTGCCGTGTTGAAAATCATCTCCTACAATGTGGATTCCGTAGCGCACCTGGTATGCAATACCACTGAGTCGCGCTGGCACTAACCGCCCACTTCCCTCTACTCGTCTGGTCGCCATCACACATTTAGATGCGGATTGAGCCCGGGGGTTGCAGATTGAACCAGAAATATGAAAGTGCACTTCTGCGACGTGGGGCTTAAGCAAGTCGAGCCCAGGCCAGCCCACCCTTATCTTTATGTCTCGTTACTACTTCCAGGCCGAATAGACCGGCTTGGCAAGCAGAAATGCGGGATTGGCTCCCGCTCTCGGCGTGAACTTCTGTATGCGTCCTGCGTCCACTTCCGCGAGGTACAGATTGCCCTCCTGGTCGACGCTCAACCCATGTACACCCCAGAGGTAGCCCGGACTTGAACCCATGCTGCCCCAGGTGTAAAGCAAATGGCCTTGCAGGTCGTACTCGATCATTTTGTTGGTGGTGCGATCAAAGGTCCAGAGGGTGTTTCCGGATCCGATGTAGAGCAAGTGAAGACTGGAAGGCGCAGCGTCAATCTTCCATTCGTAGAGATACTTGCCGTTTTCATCGAAGACCTGGATGCGGTGATTGTTCCGATCGTTCACGAAAACGTGGCGGGTCTTCTGGTCAACGGCGACACCATGCACGTTGCTGAAATAGCCGGGACGAGTGTCGAGAGGTTCGTTATCGCCTCCTCCGCGCGGGCCGCCTTTAATGCCCCACTGCATGAGGAATTTTCCGTTCTTGTCAAACTTGGCGATGCGGGTTCCCGTGTAGCCATCGGAGACGAAGAAAGTGCCATCAGGGAGCCAGTCGATATACGTCGGACGATTGAAATGATTGGCGTCTTCGCCGGGAATTTCCGGCGTTCCGATTGTCTGCAGGAGCTTGCTGCCGTCATGCGTGAATCTGTATATGGTGTCCATGTTGTCGTCCACGATCCACACGTTCTTTTCCGGATCGTAGGGGCTGACGTAAACGGAGTGAGGGCGGCGGAAGATTTTGTCCCACTGCTTCCAAGTCTCGAGGATGTTTCCGTTGCCGTCGTATACGACGAGGCAGTTCTCCCACTTCGCGTCCTTGTCCAGTTCGCGGAAGGGTGGCCCTTTGATTCCGAGCTTGGGGGACTTCCCTTCCCAGGAAGTCAGCCATTCCCTGGTGTCCTGATCCGTTCCCCCCGTTCCCGGTAGCGAGGCCACTGTGGCATCGCGCCAGAAGCCTGCTACCGGGAAACTGATGCTGGGGCCGACTTGTGGCAGCAACATCGCCTTCGGCGACGCCATCTTTGGCAATTCACCACGGTAGAGAGCGTAGATGCGATTGGGGCTTTCGGCGAACACGCTTTCGCCTGCGCCATACGTCCACTTATCATTTTCGGGCAAAGTGCTTATGTCCTTCGGCCAGTTCTTCACGACGTCGTAGGCGCCTGTCAGATCCTGCCCGCCCAATGCTCCAGGGACGGCGGCGAATCCGGTTCCAGGCTTCGCCTGTCCCTCGACGGACGACAACCTGCCGGAAATTCGGACGCCCACAATCACGCCGATCACCAACATTAAGAACATCAAACCAATTTTTTTCATATAAATCCTCCGAAAAGAATCTCCACTTAAATCGGCGGCCCAACCGATACTCTCTGTTTGCCCCGGTCAAAACAACACGGCGCGTTCGCGCCATTGCATTGTCCAACGATTTGCAGTGCTGTTGGGTGCCAATGCTAAGCTCGCAGCAGGAGCCTATAAGGGGGTCCTCCAAATGGCAAGACGTTTGTGGAGGAGAGGTGAGGTGGCAAGTTCGTTGTGTCGAGGGCAGGACAAGCGTACGATGTGCCAGAAAGTGAGCAGAATTGAAAATCCCGACTAAAATCGGAGGCCTCCCTTGAGCAATAAGGTGTTTCGCGTTTTGATCGCGGGCGTGTGCCTGCTGGCCGTTTCAGTTCCGCTGCCGGCGCATCACGGAGCGGCAGGCTACGACATGGATAAGCAACTGACCATGAAGGGAACCGTGAGGGAGTGGCTGTGGGCCAATCCTCATTGCTATATGAAGTACGATGCGACGGACGAAAAGGGTAACGTCGCACACTGGGCAGCTGAAGTTAGCAATCCCACTGACATGATTAAGCGCGGCTGGTCCTTGCATTCCTTTAAGCCTGGGGACGAAATAGCTGTTACCGTGCGACCTGCCAAGAACGGCGCACCGGTCGGGCAACTCTTGAAGGTTGTGCTTCCTAACGGGCAAACACTGATCGGGTGGGCCTCGGGCCTCAATTCTCCTGCCGGGGGCGTTTCGAACCCGCCGGAACCTAGTTCAAAATAGTAAGGAGTTGGTTGTGCAAGAGTCTATTGCGTGCGGTAAGACCGTACTCGGGAAGCAATTCATCGGAGTAGTCGCGGCACTGGCGTTTTCGTCGGGCATGTGTGCTCAGACCGCTCCACCACAGCAACCAGAGCCGGCGAAGAGTCAGAAAGCAGCGCCTGCCCCTCGCCGTGATCTGTCGGGAATTTGGGATGTGGCGAATACGATGGAGGGGATTTCTCCGCAGGGTGTGAAGTCGCATGCTCCGTTCACGGCTTGGGGGGCGGACATAGCCAACAACGTCTATAAGCCCGGGGACGGGCCCAGGAGAGTCCTTATAGGGCGGGTGAATGATCCCCTGGACAGCTGCGATCCGGCCGGATTCCCGCGCAACCTGCTCTTTGAATTGCGGCCATTTCAGGTCGTTCAAACTCCCAACCAGGTGCTGATGTTGTATCAGTATCAGCGGGTCTGGCGGGTCATTTGGACGGACGGGCGAGAACTTCCCAAGGACCCGGATCCACGGTGGTATGGATACTCGATAGGGAGGTGGGCGGATGATTATACGTTTCTGGTGGAGACGGTTGGGTTGGACGAGAGAACCTGGCTTGATAATGCAGGGGACCCGCACAGCAGCGAACTGCGTGTGGAGGAGCGATACGTTCGGGTGGACCATGACACGGTGGAACTGACCGTGAAGATCGATGATCCGAAGGCTTACACGGGTCCTTGGCTGGCCCGCGACAAGTTGCACCTCACGTTGCAGCCGGCCAAGACGGACATCCTGGAGATGATCTGCGCACCGACCGAGGCGGAAGCATACAAGAAGGCGATTGCAGATCCCGCTACAAAATAGCCTACAGCGTCCGGGCTCCCTCGGCCCGCGTGCGAACCACGAGTTTGCCGAACGCGCTGAAGCTCTTTCAATTGTAAAGGCGTTCACTAGAGCGAACCCGTCACAAGTCACGATAAGTGTGATTATCAGGATGTGGCCCTGGGGCACTATGGGGCGGATTTCCACTTTCCGAGAAGCGCATTTGTTAGGCGCAATCGGGGCGAAGGTCACCTGCCTGCAAACTGTACTCTCGGCCAGTAGATTTGTACCAAGAGATTGAGTAAAGTCACCCACTCCCAGGGGATTTTGTCGCCATTGCTTTTTGACCCACCGGAGAATGAACAGAAGAGGGACAATGGCGGAAAATTCTACTCTTGACGAATTCAAACAAGGAATCAAGCTCTTGCGAAACGGGAAGTCAGCCGAGGCCCTTGAATACTTGCAGCACGCTGCCGAGTCGAACCAACAAAACCCGTACTACCTTTCCTTTTTGGGTGTGTCCGTTGCCCGCGCTCAACGAAAGTGGGCTGCGGCAGTGAAACTTTGCGAGACGGCCCTGAGCTTGAGACGCGGCGACGCGCAGCTCTACTTGAACTTAGCGGAGGTCTACGTATCCGCTGGACGGCGTGACGATGCAATTGCGGTACTTGATAGAAGCTTGATGTACTTGAGAGCTGATGCTCGAATCAAGCGAGCGCGTGCCAATCTAGGAAGACGGGGCTCTCCAGTCCTGTCGTTTCTTGGGCGCGGACATTTCTTGAACAGGAGTCTTGGGAAGCTGCGACACCGCGTGTTGGAACGCCTGGGGAAGCAAAAAAACTAGAACAGCATCTCCGAAGCGGGGGCCAAGTCCCGAGGGGCCCAATTCTCGAAATCAGGCCTCAAGGCCGGATTGGGCAATTTTCCACAATGCGATCGTCCCGGTTATCGGGAGTTATCCCACTTTCGTGTATGAATCAATTTGGTCTAATTTAGAAGGGACAGTCTTCAAACCGCGCTTTGCAGTATTTCCAGGTACTCCACTCATCTACGTAGCCAGTGCGAATCCGTTCCAGAGACCAGTCTGTGCTGCAAGTCACGTCATAGGCGCAGGCATCAGAGACCTCCGGGTGCCAAGCCTTATTGATTTGCCAGAGCCCCCGGCTTTCTCCTCCGTCGCCGGTGGCTTCGGGATGGTGCCGAGATTCGTGCGAGACAATCCAATCCGCTACACGAGGATTGACGCCTGCGGCCTTGGAGGCGCTCTGAACATACGCCTGGACGCTCAGACGTCTGTGCGGAGTGGGAGTCGCCTCTGGTAGGGCGACAGAGGGGGGAATCGGGCCTCCTGTGACTCTGTATTCGGCCGCATGGGAGAAAGAGGTCCAAAGAATGGCTAGGACGTAGGCGGCGAGGAGAATTTTGTGAAACCAAGGAACTGAATTTTTCAATGTCCACTCCTGTAGAGGGACGAGTGCCTAGGACACCATTGCTGCGGGCCGATTTGGGCCCTGTTGGTCGATCCATACCTCGGTGACGGCTTCAGTGCGGATCGGGTCCAGGGTTGCTGAAAACTGGTCGCCGCATTCATTGCGGATGAATGTCCCGATGCGCATATTGCTATCAAATTGCTCCTCGCCCTTGGGGTGAAGGCCGGCCACCACGACACCAAGGCCCCAAGGCAGGGAACATGCGGACAGGGTGAGAGGTTCGCGATCACGATTCCAATATACACGAGAGCGAACAAAAAGCGAACTACATTTGAAGGCCTTCAGGGGTTCGCCTCTTAATCGCGTTCGGTACGGAGAGGATTCACACCTTTAGATCTATGACATTGGGGCCAAGGCGTCTTATAGGAATCCGGCCGAGGGGCAATGACCGGCCATTTCAGGCCGGCAGGCACAACAGAATGTCTGTTTTGTGGCACTCGGGGGATGGCGACCAGCCGTTCTGATTGGGTTAGGCGGGACGATAGATGAAAGGGGCAGCGACGAACTGCATTTCACGGTCGTATAGGTCGTCGCTTTTCGCGTCGATCACATGCTCGGTGGAGCGCGTGTGGGCGGGTGACCCAGGCTCCCTTTTTTCCTTCTTCTTGACGATAACCATCGATGAATGGATACCACTGTTGCAATACAGCGGAACGTTAAGAAACGAGGGTGCCCCACGCGCCGGTTTTACGCGTGAAAGTTTGTGTCATGCCGAAAGGTTTGGAGCGTTACTATGGACGCGGCCATCTGCATTTCCTCACGTTTAGTTGCTATCGCCGATTGTCACTGCTCAACACGGCGCGAGCGCACAATGTATTCATCGAGGCTCTGAGGAAAATTCATGAACGCTACAAATTTTCGCTGGTCAAAATTCCGGCGGCTTCCAAGTCGCCGACGCGCCACTCCCCCGCCAAAGCAGCGCGGCGAGAGGGAAGCCAGCGTTTTGGCGACGGCGCGTAGAGCCCGCACCCGTATGTGGTCATGCCCCATCACATGCATCTGCTCATCAGCGAATCCGCCAAAGCCACGCCATCCGTAGTCCTGAAAGTTTTGAAACAACGCGTCTCGCGGGATCTCCGGAGAAGCAAACGTCGCGTGCTTTGAATTGTTGGTGGGCCCGCCAGGATTCGAACCTGGGACCGACGGATTATGAGTCCGCTGCTCTAACCAGCTGAGCTACAGGCCCAACGTGATTGCAACATCCTACACCGAAAGAGCTTGGTGGATATATAAGGCGTCGCGTGTCCTGTTAACCCACGACTCGAATGCGGGCTTTACTTCTACGCTGGATGCCCTGATCAGATTGGGGCGTGGAGCCCGCCGGGATGTCGAGTCTTGATTTTGCATTCGTAATCTCTCACAGTGCAGTATTCATGAAGCGCACCATTCAAGTCTCTTTTCTTGTCATTACCTTTGGCTGCTCCGCCTTGCTGGCACAGTCTCCCGATCGAAGACAAACCTCCACGACTCCTTCCAATGCGGGCCACGCCGCGGCACCAGAATAGCCGCAGGCGACGAGCGAAGCGATCGCCGCCTTCGCACGAATACTATAAGACTTTCTGACGGAACGGCCCGCGTACAGTTGCTTGATTCGCCACCATTTAACTTACATATTATTGACAGTCTCTACCCCACAACGGAAGATGCCAATGTTCACCCATTTTGGCAGAGAATCCCTCTCACTGCCGCAACACAATGAAGTGACATTAGAAACGCAGGCTCCCAGATAGTGTGTGCCGTGGAATCAACTATGGCTTCATCAGCCACTCCGAATTTTTCGCGGGCGATTCCGTTTGCTACCACCAGACTTCCACGCCTTATTCCCAGCCCACATCTATCTCTCATTTCTGTCGGGACATCGGCCCAGCCATTGAAAGGCCATTTTGTCCCTATGAAGCAAGCATCCTGGGGCCGTGGAGAAAGCCGGGGAGTCCATGCACGCTCCGACGCGTCGAACATTTATTTGGCGCAGGGCTCCGCTGCGTAGAGCTGATTCTTTTTAAAAATTGGAGCAGGAACAATTCAGAACCGGCGATCGTGATCGCGGATTGATTGGAGACCCGATGGCAACGCGCAGCCCTCTTCCTCGAGCATGGCGCATTCTTATTTTGATCTGCCTGAGCCTTGTAGTTGGACTCAGTGGTATCTCAGCAGCGCGAAAACGCGCAGCGGCGCCCGCGGCTGAGCCAATCCCTGCGCCGCAACCGGCGCCTCAGCTCTCTCCGAAGCCAGTCCCCACGAAGCCCGCAGCCGTGGAACCGGGCACGCCACCAAGTCCCGCCCCACCACAAGATCAGAGCAGCGTCCCAGCCACGCCTGCTGTCCAGAAGACGATGGGAAATGGCACAACAATGGCCCAGCAGCTACCGGATCCCAACCGCAAGCGCGAACAGCTCAAGTGGTTCTACGACCAACGCGCCTATCCTTCAGGCCACATTCCCGAGAATGGACGAGGGAAAGCGTTGGCCCAGATGGACGGCGTGATCCAGCGAGAGATCCAAATGGGCCTGCGTTCCGCACCCGTCGCTGCTGGAATCATTCCTTTCCCTGGAAGCACCACAAATTGGCTCTTCATCGGTCCAAGGCCGATTAATCAAACCTTCGGCGGCAACGGTGGATCACCTACCGCCAGTGGCCGGGTCACTTCATTGGCAATCGATCCCTCCGACGCCACTGGGAACACGGTGTACCTCGGCGCGGCCGAAGGAGGTGTGTGGAAAACAACCGATGGTGGTGTGACCTGGGTCACAAACTTCGATTCGCAGCCCTCACTTTCCATCGGAGCGGTCGCCGTGGCGCCATCAAGTCCGACCACCGTATACGTCGGAACGGGGGAGGATAATTTCGCTGGTGACAATTTTTACGGGGCGGGAGTGATTAAATCCACGGACGGCGGCACGACCTGGACTCAGATCGGAGGCAACGGCGGAACCATTACGGGAGTTGCAGGCATCACCTCGTTCACAGGACCGTTTGCCACCAAACTTGGCGGCGCCTTCATTGGCTCTTTGTCAGTCAATCCCCTGGACGCCAACACAGTCCTGGCCGGCGCCAGGATCTTTAGCAGCGCCGGCTCCGGGATCTATTGCAGCAACGACGGAGGAATCAATTGGAGCCTGAAAGTTGCCGGGCCTGCCGGCACATCAGTTGTCTATGCAAATAGCACGAATGCCTTCGCCGCTATTGGTGCTCTTGGCGGGGACACCACCAACGGGATCTACATTTCAACGAATGCCAACCTGCCGTGTGCCAGCCAGACTTGGACCAAGCTGACGATCAACGTCACTGGGATTGCCGCGACGAACTTCGGGCGGATCACGCTGGCCATCGCGCCATCCACAACCGGCGCTCTTAACACGACGACGATCTACGCCGCAATCGCCGACTCTTCGTCCCCTTCTGGCGTTTCTAATGATTTGTTGGCCATTCTCAAGAGCACCGACGGTGGCACGACTTGGACCCGGCCCAACAGCACGACAACGCCGAACTTCTGTGCCGGTCAGTGTTGGTACGATGTCGCCATCGCGGTGCATCCAACGTTGCCGAACTTCGTTGTTGTCGGAGGTTCTGCCTTCACGAATAATAGCTCAACACTGTTCCGCTCCACGGATGGCGGTACAACCTGGACCAGCGGCGGCGCTGACGACTTCACGATTGGCTCGACCAGCGTCCGGCCGCACGTGGACACGCACGCGCTTGCGTTTGCGGCCAATGGAGCCACACCGCGGCTCTATACCGGCGATGACGGCGGTGTCTGGCGAACGGACGATCCCGCGGTGAGCCCGCACGTTTTATGGGTGGACTTGAACAATACGCTCGGTCTGACTCAATTCTATCCGGGCATGGGCGTCCATCCCTCCGACCAAAATATTATCTATGGCGGTAACCAGGACAATGGCACGCCTAAGTACTCAGGAACTCTAGACTGGAATGACATGGGCGTCTGTGGGGATGGCGGATATTTCGCCATCGATCCGAACGTTCCAAGCACGGTTTACGCCAGTTGCCAGAGATACAGTATCAACAGGTCCCTAAAAAACGGTGACGTAATCTCCGGGTTCCCCTCGTTCTCCGACATCACTACTGGAATTAATCAAGTTGACCGGGGGCAATTCATTCCACCTCTTGTCATCGACTCATCACTATCGAACCGGCTCTATTTCGGCACTTGCCGCATCTGGCAGACGATGGATCGTGGCGATACTTGGACAGCCATTTCCGCCGACCTTAGCGCCGGTAACGTAGGGGACTGCTCGGTCGCCGGCCCAGGAAACGTCAGTACGATCGATGTGCTTCACAACGACAGCAACATCGTCGTTGCCGCGACGACCAATGGAAGAGTCTGGCGCACGTTGAACGCTGGCCTCGGCGCGAGCGCTACGTGGTCCGATATCACCGGCACCGGCCTTTCCACGCGCTTCATTACTAGCATCAAGACAAAGCGGGGCGATTCGACCGGAAACATTCTTTACGCGACTTTTTCGGGCTTCTCCGGCAACAATGGGAATTTTGCGGATAACCTGGGCCACGTCTTTAAGACGACGAACGGCGGCGTCACGTGGAGTGACATCAGCGGAAA
>Ga0137409_10003923_pt1 | contig 15727 bp, 10 predicted proteins | sample CZODoug1_16funga_FD_122059 | JGI IMG/M metagenome (GOLD analysis project Ga0137409, IMG submission 122059) | Vadose zone soil fungal communities from Angelo Coast Range Reserve, California, USA - CZODoug1_16fungal (Hybrid Assembly) | ecosystem: Environmental > Terrestrial > Soil > Vadose zone... | reverse complement strand
GATATGGTGAATGAGCAGCAACAGAACCTGCTCGTGTGGCGTGAGGACGAAGAGGTCGACGCGGAGCGGCGGTTCGACGGCGAGATCGAAGCCGCGGCTCGCGGCCGCGGTGAGCGCCAGGGCAAGCTCGGCCTCGCTGGTTTCCGTCACCGCGAGGATGGGCCGGGCGATTTCCGTATCAAGGATCAGCTGCCGCGGTGTGCCCGCCGTTTCCGGGAAGACGGTGCGCAGACTCTCATGCCGCTCGACCACATCGGCGAGGGCCGATTCGAGGGAGGCCCGGTCGAGGGTACCGCGAATACGCAATGCGAGCGTGAGATTGTAGCGCGGGCTTTGTCCCTCGAGATGGTTGAGGAACCATAGGCGACTTTGCGCGAAGGAGAGCGGGATCACCTCCGGACGCGGGCCTGGCCTAAGAGCCGGTCGTGCCGTCGTCTGGGCCTGGGCCTGGTCGAGCCGTTCAGCGAGCCCGGCGATGGTGGAAACTTCGAACAGCGTACCAAGTGGCAGCTCGACATCGAAAGCAGTACGGATTTTCGAGATCAGATGCGTCACGAGCAGCGAGTGACCGCCGAGGTCGAAGAAGTTGGCATGGATGCTCACGCGCTCAAGCCCGAATGTCTCAGCCCAGAGGCCGGCAAGCACCTTCTCCGTCGCTGTGCGCGGTGGGGTGTATTCGGTGACGGATTGTTGGTCGGGGGCCGGCAGGGCGTTGCGATCGAGCTTGCCGCTGGGGGTGAGCGGCAGCGCGTCGAGCACGACGAACGCGGCGGGAACCATGTAGTCCGGCAGGGTGCGCGCCAGATGCTGGCGCAGCATCGTTGCGTCCGGCGCATGACCGGCGGCGGGGACGACATAGCCGACGAGGCGCTTGTCGCCGGGACGGTCTTCGCGGGCGACCACCGCGGCCTGGGCGACGCCCTCATGCTGACCGAGCGTGGCTTCGATCTCGCCGGGCTCGATGCGGAAGCCGCGGATCTTGACCTGGTGGTCGGCACGGCCGAGAAAATGGAGCGTGCCTTCGGGCCGCCAGCGCGCACGGTCGCCGGTGCGGTACATGCGGCTGCCCGGCGGTCCGAACGGATCGGCGACGAAACGTTCGGCGGTCAGGTCCGGGCGATTGAGGTAACCGCGCGCCAGACCGCTGCCGGCGATATAGAGCTCGCCCGCCACTCCGACGGGCATCGGCTGCAAGCCATCGTCCAGTACATAGACCCGCGTGTTCCAGATCGGACGCCCAATCGGCGGATCCGCCGCGCCGGAGAGCGGCATGCTCATTGTGGCGCAGATCGTCGCTTCGGTTGGTCCATACGCGTTGACCACCCGCCGCCCTTCCGACCAGCGCGCGACCAGATCGGGCGGACAGGCATCGCCGCCAACGATCAGAGTGTGGAATTTTTCGAGCCGCCCGGCCGGCATGCCGGCGAGCACCGCCGGCGGAATAAGCGCATGACTGACGGCGTGCCGGGTCAGCGTGTCGGCAAGGATCTCGCCGGCAATAAGGCCGGCCTGCGGGACGACAAGCGCGGCTCCAGCGGGGAACGCCATGAGCAGTTCCATGATCGAAGCGTCAAAACTGGACGAGGAGAATTGCAGGACGCGCGAGTCGGGAGTGATGCCGAGCCGCTCGATCTGGGCTCCGGCGAGGCTGGTGATGCCGACATGCGAGACGACGACGGCTTTCGGGGTTCCGGTGGAGCCGGAGGTGTAGATGACGTAAGCGGGGTCGAGCGGGGTGAGCGGTGCGCTGCGATCCTGGTCGCGCGGATTGCTGTCCGGCTGGCGAGCGAGCACGCCGGCGGTGTCGGGATGATCCAGCACGAGACGGGGACCGCTCTCGGGCAGGCGCCGGGCAATGGCGTTGCTGGTGACGAGGCACACCGGCCTGGCGTCGGTAAGCATGAAGGCGAGGCGGTCGACGGGATAATCCGGGTCGAGCGGCAGATAGGCGGCGCCGCTCTTCGCGATGGCGAACAGGCCGACGATCAGCTCGGCCGAGCGCGGCAAAGCAAGGGCGACGATCCGCTCCGGGCCGGCGCCTCGTGCGATCAAAAGATGCGCGAGCCGGTTGGCGCGGGTGTTGAGGGCGGCGTAGCTGAGCGTGGTATCCTCGCAGATCACGGCGGCGGCGTCACCGTGTAGCGCGACTTGAGCTTCGATCAGCGCCGGCAATGTCGTCTGCGGCACGGCGCGCGTGGTGTCATTCCACTCGACCAGCACCCGATGCCGCTCCGCCGCATCGAGAATGTCGATTGTGCCAATCGGCTGATCCGGCGCGGCGGTGGCGGATTCGAACAGGCGCAACAAACGCATGACGATGGTTTCGACGGTTTTCCGCTCGAACAGATCGGTGCTGTATTCGATCCTGCCCTCGATCCCAGCCGACACGCCGTGCGCGGTGGGACTCTCGGTCAAGACCAAGGCGAGGTCGAATTTGGCAACGCCGCTGCTGATCGGCTCCGGGACAATATTGAGGCGGGGCATGTCGAGGCTGGTGGGCAAGCCCGCGTTCTGGAACGCCAGCATCACCTGGAACAGCGGGTGGCGGCTCAGCGACCGTGTCGGGTTGATCGCCTCGACGAGGCGCTCGAACGGCAAATCCTGATTGGCGTAGGCTTCGAGATCGGTGGCGCGGACGCGATCCACCAACTCGCGGAAGCTGGGATTTCCGGCGGTGTCGGTGCGCAGCACCACGGTGTTGACGAAAAATCCGATCAGCTCGTCGAGGGTGTGATCGGTTCGCCCCGCGATCGGGCTGCCGATCGGGATGTCGGTTCCCGCGCCGAGCCGCGTGAGCAGTGCGGCGAGGCCGGCCTGCAGCACCATGAACAGGCTGCACTGCTGCTCGCGCGCCAGCATCAGCAGGCGCTGGTGCAATTCCGGCGCGATCTCGAAGGCGACAGCATCGCCATGATGGCTGGAAACCGCCGGCCGCGAATGATCGACCGGCAATTCGAGTTGCTCCGGCAGGCCATGCAGCGCGGTCTTCCAATAGGCGAATTGGCGCGCGATCGGGCTTTCGGAATCATCTTCGTTGCCGAGCAGCGCGTGCTGCCAAAGCGTGTAGTCGGCATATTGCAGCGGCAGCGGCGTGAAGGCAGGCGCATTGCCTTCACTGCGCGCGGCATAGGCGGTGGCGAGATCGCGAGCCAGCGGCCCGAGCGAGGCGCCGTCGCCGGCAATATGGTGAACCAGCAGCAACAGAACCTGGTCCTGCGGTGTCAGCGCGAACAGGTCGACGCGCAGCGGCGGTTCGACCGCGAGATCGAAGCCGCGGCTCGCGGCCGCGGTGAGCGCTTCGGGAAGCTCGGCCTCGGTGGTTGCCGCCACCGCGAGGATCGGCCGGGCGATTTCCGCATCGAGGATCAGCTGACGCGGTGTGCCCGCGGTTTCCGGGAACACTGTGCGCAGGGTCTCATGGCGCTCGACCAGATCGGCAAGCGCGGATTCGAGGGCGTCGTGGTCGAGGGGACCGCGAATGCGCAATGCCAGCGTGAGATTATAGCGCGGGCTTTGTCCTTCGAGATGGTTGAGGAACCAGAGGCGCTGCTGCGCGAAGGAGAGCGGGATCACCTCCGGACGCGGCACTGGCCGAAGCGCCGGTCGTGCCGCTGCCTGCGCCTGGTCGAGCCGTTCGGCGAGCCCGGCGATGGTGGAGACCTCGAACAGCGTACCAAGGGGCAGCTCGACATCGAATGCAGCACGGATTTTCGAGATCAGATGCGTCACCAGCAGCGAGTGACCGCCGAGCTCGAAGAAGTTGTCATGGATGCTCACGCGCGCGAGCCCGAACGTCTCGGCCCAGAGGCCGGCAAGCAGCTTCTCCGTCGCCGTTCGTGGTGGCGTGTATTCGGTGAGGAGTTGCTGGTCGGGGGCAGGCAGAGCGTTGCGATCGAGCTTGCCGCTGGGCGTAAGCGGCAGCGCGTCGAGCACGACGAAGGTGGCGGGGATCATGTAGTCCGGCAGCGTGTGCGCCAGATGCTGGCGCAGCATCGTCGGGTCCGGCGCATGACCGGCGGCGGGCACGACATAGCCGACCAGGCGCTTGTCGTCGGCACGGTCTTCGCGGGCGATCACCGCGGCCTGGACGACGCCCTCATGCTGACCGAGCGCGGCCTCGATCTCGCCGGGCTCGATGCGGAAGCCGCGGATCTTGACCTGATGGTCGGCACGGCCGAGAAAATGCAGCGTGCCGTCGGGCCGCCAGCGCGCACGGTCGCCGGTGCGGTACATGCGGCTGCCCGGCGGTCCGAAAGGATCGGCGACGAAACGTTCGGCGGTCACGTCCGGGCGGTTGAGATAGCCGCGCGCCAGACCGCTGCCGGCGATATAGAGTTCGCCCGCCACACCGACCGGCACCGGCTGCAGGCCATCGTCAAGCACATAGACCCGCGTGTTCCAGATCGGACGCCCGATCGGCGCGAATTGGCCATCGCCGTCGTGCTGCCAGGGCCCCGACGTCACCTGGATCGTTGTCTCGGTCGGACCGTAAAGGTTGACCAGTCGCACGTTCCAGGCCGACGTCACGGTTCGCGCCAGACTCGAAGCCAGTGCCTCGCCACCGGCGAAGACCTGCCTGAGGCAATGCCTATCCGCCGGACCGATCAGTTCGGATGTTGCCGCGAGCAGCGACGGCACGAACTGGGCAACGGTGATACCCTGATGCCTGATGTAGTCGATCAACCGCTGTGGATCGCGCGTGACATGGGCAGGCGCAACGTTCAGCGCGGAACCTGAAAGCAGCGGCAGCCAGATCTCCCAACCCGCGGCATCGAAGGAGACCGAGGTCCGAGCCAGCACCCGGTCCTGTTCGCTCACCGGGTATTCGCTCATCATCCACAGCATGTGATTGAGGAGACCACCCTGCGAGACGACGACGGCTTTTGGAGTTCCGGTGGAGCCGGAGGTGTAGATGACGTAGGCAGGGTCGAGCGGTGCGATGCGGTCCTGGTTGCGCGGGTTGGTGTCGGGCTGGCGGGCGAGCATGTCGGCGGTGTGGGGCTGACCCAGCACAAGGCGCGGCGCGGTCTCGGGCGGGCGCTGGGCGATGGCGTTGGCGGTGATGAAGCACACTGGCTTGGCGTCGGCGAGCATGAAGGCGAGGCGGTCAGCGGGATAATCCGGGTCGAGCGGCAAATAGGCGGCGCCGCTCTTGAGGATGGCGAGCAGGCAGACGACCAGTTCGGCGGAGCGCGGCAAGGCAACGGCGACGATCTGCTCGGGGCCGGCGCCTTGCGCGATCAAAAGATGCGCGAGCCGGTTGGCGCGGGCGTTGAGGGCGGCGTAGCTAAGCGTGGTGTCCTCACAGATCACGGCGGTGGCGTCACCGCGCCGCATGACCTGGGCCTCGATCAGCGCCGGCAATGTCGTTGGCGGTACGGCGTGCGTGGTGTCATTCCACTCGACCAGCACCCGGCGCCGCTCCGCCGCGTCGAGAATGTCGATTGCGCCAATCGGCCGGCTGGGATCGCGCACGATGGCGTCGACCAGCCTCGCGAGACGTTGCAGGTGACCGGCGAGATCCTTTGCGCTGTAGAGCGCGGGATTGGCATCGAAATCAATCCGGAGGCCGTTGCCATCGCCGCGATCGTAGACGAACACGGCAAGGTCGTCGGCCGAGCCATTGGACAGGTTGTGCGTCGTCGCACCATGGCCGGCGAAGCGGAGATCGTAGTCAAACGGTTCGATATTGATGACGGTCGTAAAAAGGTGCTGGTTGGTGGGAAGCAGGTTGAGATCCCGCCTCAGGTCCTCATACCTGTAGCACTGGTGACGAATCGCCTCGCGGACTTGCCGTCCCACCTCGCGAATCAGCGACGTGGCGCTCATGCCCGGACTCATGGCCAAACGCAGCGGCACGGCGTTCGCGACCATGCCGGGAATGCGGCGCAGGCGCCCCTTGGGCCGCGCCGCGACCGGTAGACCGATGACCAGATCTTCAACACCTGTCACGCGATAGAGATAGGCCGCGATCGCGGCGATCATGATCTGCGGCAGACTTGCGCCGCTCACCTGCGCTGTCGCGCGCAGCGCCTTGACGCTTTCGGCAGAGAGATGGGTAGTCTGACGGAGCAGGCCGCCGACATTTTGCCGTCGCTGATCGGCGAGACTGAACGCCACCGGCCGATCGGCAAAGTGCGTCAGCCAATATTGGCGGTCGCGTGCAAATCGTTGCGAGCCTCGATACGAGGTCTCTTCTTCAAGCAGGAACTCCAGGGGACCGAACGCGCCCTCTTCGGGAGAGCGTCCCTCGGCCAACGCGGTGTAGATCTCGGCGACGCGCCGGGCGAACAACCCGCCGGTGAAGCCGTCCATGACGATGTGATGGCTGCGATGGTACCAGAAATAGTGTTCCGGCGCTGCCTTGAACAAGGCGCAGACCCAAAGCGGCCCTGTCAGCAGATCGACCGGTCGAACGAGCTCCGCCATCATCCAGCTTTCTGCCGCGGCCCGCGGATCCGGCTCGGAGCTGACATCGATGAACGGAAAGGTCGTATCCAATATGGGGGAAATCAGCTGTCGGGGCCCATCGCTCTGCTCGATGAACCGTACCCGCACGGTTTCCGCCTCGATTCCGGCCTGCCGCAAGGCCGTCTCGAACAGCGCAGGATCGATCGGCCCGTGAATTTCGATGGACTCGGCCAGATTGAATATCGAATCCGGCGAGCTGAATTTCTGGGCAAACCACATGCCGGTCTGGGCAGCGGTGAGCGGCAGCAGCTGTGCAGAGTTGTTGATTGCGTCCACGGCTTCCCCAATTCTGTATGTCTTTGACGGATGATCGATGACCGGCTCGGCGGCTAGGCGCGCTGGATATCGGCGCCAGTTCCCGGACGCATGTCCGTCCAATTCTCGTTGACGTATTCGATGCAGGCTTGGCGGGGGCTCTGCTCGCAGGCGATAGACCAGCCGGCCGGAATTTCGGCGGCTGCGGGCCAGAGCGAATGTTGATCTTGGTCATTGATCAGGACGACGAAGGCGCCGCCTTGATCGTCGAAAGGGTTGCTCATGTGTGGTGCTCCGATATCGACGAGGAGGATGAATTCAGTGCTGCGCTTGCGGTCAGGCCGCGGCTGCGTGCGCGAGGCCCGCGCGTGCTTCAAGCTGTCGGAGGATTGGTGCGGACACCTCGAGCTGTCCGGCCATGGCGATGGTGTTGCCGATTCGGCGTGCGGGGCCGAGGCGCTCGATTTGCCAGCCAGCGCGCCTCAGGACTCGCTCCATTCGCACGTCGACGACACAGGCAATCGTGCTTATGCCGTTTGACAGGCCGAATTCCAGAACGCCGATCAGCAAATCGTAGGTCGTTTGCGACAGGCCTGCTTCGGCCGCGGTGCTGTTCCCGTTGGCGGCAAATCGGCTGGCTTCCCACACCCCTTCGCCGCGAGGCACGGCTCCCTTAGTCACAAAAGACGGAAAGATGTCGCGAAGCATATTCGGACCGGTCGTCGGTAGCAGGCGGACGCAACCGTTGAGGTTACCGTACCTGTCCATCGAGAGCAGATAGCTCGGCCCCAGGGCGTCATATTCGTCGACCTCGAGTTCGCCGGTTACGGTGACGTCCCAGCCGAGCCGGTCCTTGAAGACCGCCTTCCGAATGCGATGCATGTCATACAGATTGCTGACGTTGCGCTCTGCGTTGTCTTTGGTGACAATTCTTATCATCGGAGTCCTCATCCCGTACTTCAGGATGGAACACTACCCGGCGGCGAGCATCCGCTTAAGCTGTCTACCTTGACAGGTATGCTGCACGCGGCGGGGATGCGAGAAGTCGGAGCTGGACGCGCGTGAACGCGGTTCCGCGGCGCGCGGCCGAAACAAGACACAATGCTGCAACAAGACACAATGCTGCCGCGATAGACCAATGAGCGCTGAGGCTCGGCCCGCCGGCACCTATGATACGAGGACGCGCACCGGCAGCCACGGGCCGCTACTGACTATTCAGGGCCAGGCTTCGGATCAGGGCCAGGCTTCGGATTGCATCAACGAGTTGCTACATACCGATGATGTCGTACATCAGTCCCTTGGCGACCGCCTGCTGCACCGTCGCCACTCCGAGCTTGCGCTTGGCGTTCTCGGTGTGAAAGACGACCGTTCGCCTGCTGATGCTTATAATTTCCGCGGTATCCAAAGTGCTCTTTCCGCGAGCTGCCCATTGCAGGCAGGATCTCTCGCGCTGAGTCAGGCATGGGCGAAGCGATGAAATGGGCGCCGGCGTTACATTGCGCAGTCTCGCATGCAGGTAGATCGCAATGAGATGCAGCTGATGGCGGTTTTCCTCGACTCGGGCATCAAACGCCGAAGGGGAACCCGAATCGGCGACCGTGAGCGTTGCGACCTTTCCCTGACGATCATGGATCGGAATGGTGACGCCATGTTGAATCCCGAACTCGCTGGCCCTTTCCAACAGCCACTTTTGCTTCTTGGTCAGCTTTGTATCGAATCGATCGGCCGACCACGCGAAGGGAAGCGTCGTTGCGATCGAGCGCGCGATCACTGGATCGATCCTGTCATACCGATTTACGCAGTACTGCTCCGCCCAGGAACTCGGATACGTCGTCATTGCCAGCGTGTCGTCGTCATCGCCTCGTGGTGCGAAGCTCAGATAGGCAAAACACGGAAAACCGTATTGATCCAAAGTTCGTCGCAACAAACCCTCAATGTCAGACGCGTTGTCGTGCAGCGAAAGATTTTGAACGAATTGTTCAAATATTTTATTCATTTGCACGCCCTTGTCCCATTGCGACTAAACAGTCGATCTGATTCATGACCGATTTGCGGCTCCTGACAACATTTCTGATTTGTGTCGTGACACAGTCGTCACAACGATCGCAGAGTCGTATTCGTTCCCTACTGACAGAGTATTATTCGTTGCTTACTGAATTGTGTCAGCCGTCCGATGAGTCTGCTCTAGGGACGCTTGCCGCGCGCGACGCGAAATGAAGTCCGCTATTGTCTAGTCGTTGAGCGAAATTGTGCCGCATGAAGCCGCGAAATCCAATTCAGCTATGCCTGACGTTATCGCGCATCAGCTATGCTTGACGTTATCGCGCTTCGGCAACGACTGATCGAACGTCTCGCCCGCGAGGCGACGGCTAAGCAAGAAATCGGAGCATCTGCGTGGATTGAGTGAGCGCGATCAATGAAGTCGGCGCAACATCGGCCCTGGTGGAACCACATTTCCATGCCGTCCCAACGCGTGACGCGGTGTATCGATCCCGTTCTTTTTGAACTCCACGACCGCAAACGCGTAAATCTCGCCGTCAGTCATACCGGCGCGGCGCCGGTTGAGAGAGAGAGAGCGAGCGAGCGAACGACGTAACCGGTATCTGACACGCGCACGCCGCAATCGCGGACGAACAGCGCGCCGGCGGCCGCCAGCCAACTCTTAATCGACAAGAACATTTCGAGTTTTGTTGGTTTGGCGGAGAGGGAGGAACTCCTAAGCTCCCGGTACAGCTTTTTGTCAGTCCGTTCAAACCGAACGTTCGCTTCGCGCCAACAGCGGATGTTGCCATTCGCCGATCAGTTGTTATGGAATGTTGATGTCCGCTCTTCCCTCGATTGTGTTGCAAAACTCCTGTTGAGGCGACTCGCGAACCGTGATTCCGTTGGTGAAGAGGTCATCAGCGGGAGCAGCGCATGATGGGGCGGCGGGAAGCTGGGCAAGGACAGTTTTTCTATTCGTTCGATCTCAACGAGGTGGTTCCAGCCGATCATCTCGTCCGGCAGATCGACGGGTTGCTCGATCTGAGTTGGGTGCACAAGGAGTTGGCACCTTACTACTCGCACACGGGACGGCCCTCGATCGACCCGGTGCTAATGATGCGGATGCTCCTCGTCGGCTATGTGTTTGCGATCCGCTCCGAGCGACGGATTTGCGCTGAGATTCAGGTGAACCTTGCCTATCGCTGGTTCTGCAAGCTCGGTATCGAAGACAAGATTCCCGATCACTCTGTATTCTGCCGTGCGCGGCGCGAACGCTTTCGAGAGAGCGACGCCCTACGCCGGGTATTCGAGGGTGTGGTGGCGATGAGCATTGCGGCCGGGCTGGTTGGAGGCGAAGCGTTCTCGATCGATGCAAGCCTGATCAAGGCAGATGTGGACAAGAAGAAGCGGACACCTGGCGACCAGCCAATTGCATGGCCAAAGGCAGAGGAGGCATCCCATGCGGTTCGCGAGTATCTCGTAGCCCTCGATGCCGCCCGCGGCGACGAGGATCGTGGTGGAGACGGTGGCGGTTCGGGCGAAGGCGGCTATCGACGCAAACCTCCCAAAGAAATCTCGCTCACCGATCCACAAGCCACATGGGTTGCGAGGCCGGGCCTGGACCCATTCTTTGCCTATGATGCTAACTACCTGATCGACAACAAGGTCGGGATCATCATCGATGCCATGGGCACTCGGGCGAACCGAACCGTGGAAATTGCCGTCACCCAGACCATGGTGGACCGCGTTGAGCGCCGCTTCGATCTGCGGCCCCGAAGGCTCGCGGGCGACACGGTCTATGGTGCGGTCAGGCTGCTCAAATGGCTGGTGGATCGCAACATCACGCCGCACGTACCGGTGTGGGACAAGTCGACGCGCCCCGATGGCACCTTCAGCCGTGCTGACTTCGTCTTCGATCAGGAGCGCAACATCTATGTTTGCCCAGGCGGTGCGGAACTGACCAGCACAGGCAATATCGATCAAGGCCACATCGTTTACTACAGGGCCAGCAAGAGCGACTGCTCGCGCTGTTCATTGAAGCCGAAGTGCACGACGGCGATCGTGCGCAAAATCACCCGCGACCTCAACGAGGATGTGCGGGATCGTGTCCGTGCGTTGGCCAATACGGAAGCCTTCCAGCAGTCGCGCCGCGAGCGCAAGAAGGTCGAGATGCGATTTGCGCACATGAAACGGATTCTCAGGCTCGACCGGTTTCGGCTGCGGGGCTTGAGCGGCGTCAGGGACGAAGTGCTGCTTACAGCTACCGCGCAGAACCTGAGGCGGCTCGCCAAGCTTCTCTGCCATGCCCCGCCACCTCTGGGAGCTGCTTGCCTCGCATAGGCACCCGCCAATAGGCACCGCGGCCGACAAGGGAGAACGCAAACAAGGTGGCCGGGCTAAAACGCGAAAGCTCTGCAATCGAGACCAGCCGAGTTTTGCAACACAATCGGCCCTGAAGCGGACGTCCCCTCATTTACCATGCGAAACGACAGTTTTCGGGCCACCGCGATAAGCGTGGGATTTGTTGGCTCTGACTCCCGGCGCGTAGATGTCGACTCCCTGCGCGTAGATATCGCCGCCGCTGCTGATTTGCCGCGTCGTGGGGGCAACACCCGATTTAGGGCCGCCCTGGTACTGCTGAGCCATGCTGGACACAGTCAGGAATGGCGTGACGAGTGCGACGGCAAGGATGCATTTGATAGTCATGATTTTCCTCCGGCATTTACTCGAAAGTGCCACTGGCAGGTTACAGCTCTTGTTGCATTGATTTTCATCAAAGAGGCGTGAGAACGCCTCGTTTTTAGGCTTCAGCGAAATCGTCCTTCCTGCTGCACAGGCGAGAGCCGCGCCGCCCTTTCAAAGAAAACTGCCTTCAAATCAGCCCTTTAACTGGTCGTCCTAAGGGTATCGGCTGGTGGCACGCGATTTGCGACGCGTGGCGCAGAATTGATCCGACACTGCCGAGGAAAAGGACATGCGAGCGCACCTGATTGCTGCCGTTGTATCGACGGCGCTAACCGTTACATCGGCTTCCGCGACGGTAATTATCAGCGACGACATCGGCGGTAAGATGCAGGACTACACGACGCACTTCCGACAGGTGCGCGATTCCGGCGAGCCCGTCGTCATTGCCGGCACATGCGTTTCGGCTTGCACAATGGTGCTCGGATTCGTCCCGAGCGACCGAATCTGCGCCACCAATAATGCGGTGCTTGGTTTCCATTCCGCATGGATGTTCGATAACTCCGGCAAACGCGTCATCAGCGCGTCCGGGACGCAAGATCTAATGAATACCTATCCAGCTGCTGTGCGCGCCTGGATCGCCCGCCACGGCGGGTTGACCCCAAAAATGATGTACCTGCGAGGTCGTGATCTCGCTGCCATTGTTGCGCCCTGCAATAGCTCACGCGCGGCGTCTGTTTCACGCGCGAAGCGCTTCGGCGGCGTTCATCGAGTTGTCGATACAAATACGCCTCGCGCCAGTTTTGACGCGCGCTGAGTAACTGTCGTAGTACCGAGCCCAGATTATGCCATCGCACTGGCTTGCTCATTCGTCCTTGCCGCCTCAGCAAGGCACCTGAGCGAGGGTTCATGTCCGCTTATGGGGCAGCAAAGCGGACTCAAACATCACGAAACTGACCGTATCGCTTTGCTGAGTTCGAGTTGGACCACTTCTTCCTCCGGCCGCTTGCGTCCAAACAAGGCGTAGAGCGCCGGCAACACGAACAGGGTGAGCAAGGTAGCGCTGATAAGGCCGCCGATGACGACGGTCGCGATTGGCTTTTGAACCTCCGCGCCCGTGCCGTGGCCAACGCCATCGGGACGAAACCAAGTGAAGCCACCAGGGCCGTCATGGCCGCCGGCCTCAGCCGGGTCAGCGCCCCTTCATAAATCGCATTCAACTTTTCTTGGCCTTGCGCCATCAGTTGCTTGATGAATGTGAGCATCTCCAAACCGTTGAGGACTGCGATCCCGGATAGGGCGATAAAGCCCACTGCCGCCGAGACTGAAAACGGTATGCCACGCGGCCAGAGGGCTAGCACGCCCCCGGTCAGGGCAAGCGGCGCGGCGCTAAATACCAGCAGGGCATCGCGTGCCGATCCGAGAGCGCTCATCAGCAGCAGGAAGATCATCAGGAAGCACGCGGGGTAAGCATCAGCCTCCCCAGTCATGCCTGATGGACCGCGTGAACATCGCCCTCGCGGTACTCCGCCCAGGCCTGGCGGAGTATTTGTACCGACGAGGTAAGAAATATTCCGGCCATCAGCGCCGCGACGCCCAGGTCGGGCCATGCCGATGCGGTGCCCCATACGCCGAGAGCTGCGACCATCACCACGACGTTGCCGATTGCGTCATTGCGGGAGCAAAGCCAGACGGAGCGCACATTGGCGTCACCATCTTTGTAGCGCATCAGCAACAGCACCGAGGACAGGTTGGCCGCCAGCGCCAGCATGCCAATGCCGCCCATCACCTCGGCGCTTGGCACGCCCAGGACGAATGTCTGGTAAACGGTCGAACCAAATACCCATAGGGCCATGAGGCTAAGGGAAAGACCCTTGAACAGCGCCGCAGTTGAGCGCGCTTTTATGCTGGCGCCGATGACCGACAAGCTCAGTCCGTAAGTGACCGTATCGGCCAAGAAGTCGAGCGCGTCCGCCTTGAGTGCCTGAGAGCCCGCCAAGTGGCCCGCAACCATCTCGGCTAGGAACATCAAGCCGTTGATGCCAATCACCGTCCACAATATCCGCTTGTAGCGAGGGTCCACGCCGTCAAAGACTGGCACGCCGCCCGCACAGCAGGCCGTTTCCGCTGTGCCACAAGCGGCGACGGGCAGGGGCTTCACCTGGACGGTTTGCAAGCGGAGGGGTGGCGGCTCGCAACACCTATCCTCTAAGTCGCAGCCCTGCTCCGACATCTCAGTTCCTTTCCCTAACTCGAAAATGAGCGTACAACCTCTAGCGACTAGAGGTTCAAGCAGAAAATGGATATTTCGATCGGAGAGGTGTTTCGGCTGACCGGCGTCAAGGTGGCAACGATCCGCTATTACGAGAAGGTAGGCCTCCTTGGGTCGCCGGCCAGGACCGAAGGCAAGCAGCGCCGCTACGGCGCGGCTGACGTAGCGCGGCTTAATTTCATTCGCCACGCCCGTGAGCTGGGGTTTGACGTCAGCGACATTCGCGAACTTCTTACCCTGAGCACCCAGCCAGATCGTTCATGCAAGGAAGTCGACGTGATTGCGCGCCGTCACCTCTTGGAAGTGGACCGCCGCATTGACCAGCTTGCCGCCTTGCGAGGTGAGCTGCGTCGAATGGTAGAAGAATGTGGACACGGCTGGGTCAGCGAATGCCGCGTGATAGAGGCGCTGTCTGAACGCTAATCGACCTGACAGCTAGATTATCCGTTCAAGGCGCAAGCCCCGCCGAAAGAGTCGGTAGCGAGGCGATAGCAAAATTTGAAGAACGAGCTGCGCCGTGATTCGCCGCGCGATGGCTAGCGGATGGTCGTTCTGCCAAGGTGCCTGGCCTGCTGCCATCCTCACACAGACGTGCGTTCGATGCCGCCGGGTCTAGGACTAGGGTTTGGCAACGAATGTGGGAGGACCAAATCATGGACAATCCATCAATCGATCATTCTCATCGCCTGACGCGGCGAAGCGCACTTTGGTTAGTGGGCGCGGCGCTGATCGTGCCGAAGACTTCTGCCTTCGCCCAGACTTCCAACATTCTGGTTCACAAGGATCCGAATTGTGGGTGCTGTGCAGGTTGGGTACAACATCTTAAGGCTGCAGGCTTCGCCGTCACGGTCGAGGCGACCGCTAACCTTCAAGTCGTCCGGAAACGGCTCAGAGTTCCGGCCGATCTCGCGGCGTGCCACACTGCCGAGGTCGATGGATATGTCTTGGAAGGACACGTACCGGCAATTGCCGTAAGACGGCTTCTGGAAAAACGACCGGCCGCCACTGGATTGGCCGTCCCGGGTATGCCCGTCGGATCGCCCGGTATGGAGGGCGGTGAACCTCAGCGGTATGACGTTGTTCTTTTCGGAGCCAGTGGTCGGCAAATCTTCATGCGGGCTATGGGTGCGGAAGAGGTCAGCTGAGGCCGCCTGAATTACGGTTAACCACATGAGATTTCGATACCTTTTCCCACCTCCGGTGGTCGGTTGGCGAATATGTGAAGTGGATCTGCTTCCCAAGTTCCCTGTCCCGTGTGATGATACGCCATGAATCTTCGTCGACTCATCGGTCTTCTGCTCGCGGTCTTTGTGATCGTTGGGCTGGTTGCTGCGCCGCTAGTAGCGCCGGCTGCAGCAAAACCGTTGCCTGTTGGCGAGATGAGCGATATGTCCGCCATGTCCGGCGACATGCCGTGCTGTCCGGACGGACAGAAAAACAATAGCTGCCCGGATTGCCCGCTCGTCGCGATGTGCATGTTGACGATCGCCCAGGTTGAGCCGTCCCCGACAAACGTTATTCAGGTTTCTTTCCAAACCCGCAGGCTGTCCTACGCTCTCGTCGACTTGATCGCCGATGGCCTCGTTGGCTCCCCTCCCGACCATCCTCCTCGAATCTTGATCTGATCGGCGTCACCACGCCGTCTGCTGCTGCGCGGTCCCAGGGCTGCGCGTATAAACGCATGCCGTCGTTCGCGGCACATCAGGATATCGAGGATTGCAACATGAAGCGCTACATCTACGCGCGCGCCTTCCAGGCCGCGCTCATCGGCGTTGCCGCGATCGGTTCAGCCGGAATCGCTCGCGCCGACATCAAGGACTATGAATTCCAACTGGTCGATCAGACCGTCAAGAAGGGCGACGCGATCATCTCGGTCCGCCTCGTCCACAAGCCCGACGGCAAGCCCGTGCCCAACGCGGTCATTTTCGCGACACGTCTGGATATGGCGCCAGACGGTATGCAGGAGATGGCGACAAAGATTGCGTCTATGCCCAGCACGGAACCCGGTGTTTACAAGTTCAAGGCGACCTTGACCATGGCCGGGGGCTGGCAGCTTTCGCTCGG
>Ga0137409_10003921_pt1 | contig 15734 bp, 16 predicted proteins | sample CZODoug1_16funga_FD_122059 | JGI IMG/M metagenome (GOLD analysis project Ga0137409, IMG submission 122059) | Vadose zone soil fungal communities from Angelo Coast Range Reserve, California, USA - CZODoug1_16fungal (Hybrid Assembly) | ecosystem: Environmental > Terrestrial > Soil > Vadose zone... | reverse complement strand
CGTTCATTCCCTCCTAACATTGGTTGCTGATATAGGCGGCCGCAGCGAATTCTCTCCGTCCGAGCGCCGATGATGAGTACTGCAACTGAGCACCCAGCTGAATTTCAGTGAAAACAGGGCTCGAAAAAGAAAATGGAGTGACAGGATTTTAGGAAGTGCCAGATTTCTGGGAGCTCAACGAGGGGACTTCCGGATGGTGTGGCGATACCCAAAATGGTGACCAAGTGCAGGTGTTCACTGCGAAGCTGCTCGTTTTCAAGCGCGCAGCCGATCCCCTTTGAAGGTCAGGGTGTGTAGAAGTCCGTACAGTCTTTCAATAAAATTGTCCCACCGCCACAGGCTCGTCATTAGAAGGCATCGGATCGCGCCGCAGTCCCCAGCGCTTGAATCTGTTCCGAAAGGCCTTGTATGAAATGTGCAGCCGTTTTGCACATTCTTTCTGATTCCATCCGGTTTGATCCAAAACACGGAGAGCTATTTCTCTTTCAGCCTGATCGGCTGCGCGCATACCGAGTGTTCTTAAATGGAACACATTTGCTGAAGCAGTCAGACCGTTCTCGGCAGTATCGCGTGTGAAGGGCAGGTCGATGTCACCAAGAATAAGGTAACGTTTCACGACATTTTCGAGTTCTCGCACGTTTCCGGGCCATTCATGTTCGATGAATTCTTCAATTAACCCTTTCGGAAACGTGTGTCTCGGGCTGGAGTAGCATTCGCGGTATTTCTTAAGAAAGTGGTTGGCCAGCAGCGGAATGTCTTCCCGACGTTGCCGGAGTGGCGGAATTTGGAGTTGAATAACATTAAGCCGGAAATACAAATCGCTTCGAAACTCTCCCTTAGCGAGAGCTTTTTCCAGGTTTCGATTAGTTGCCGCCAGAATTCGAACGTCGACTTTCATTGACCGTTTCGAACCCAGCCGACTGAACTCACCATCCTGGAGTACATGCAGAAGTTTGGCCTGGAGATGCGGCGTCATTTCCGCGATTTCATCGAGAAACAGAGTTCCTTTATTAGCCTGTTCAAATTTACCGGGTCTGTCGAGAATAGCGCCAGTAAAAGCACCTTTGTCTATTGATCTTCTCTGCCTCCGTCCTCACTTTTTCAATGCGTTAATTTATTGCGAATGGTCATCGCACGATTTAGCGTAGGCATTTCATATGCCATTGATCAGCAAGAAATGCTGCATGTCCTGGAGCCTGTCGTGCTTTACGCAAGAGCGAAGACAAACGTGCCGAACGTCTTGACGAGGCCGGCAATGGAGGTTGCAATGATCGTGATAGCACTTCGATACGACGCGCTCAACCGAGTGTTCATCCCACTTGGCGAGGAAGCCGTAGGACTTTTCGAGGACGGCGAGTTGTATTTAGTAACGATTTCCGATTCAGGCCAGGACGTAAACGTCGAATCCTTCGATTTACGGCCCCAGAATATTGCGCATGCCTGAACAGTGTGTGCGAAAACCAGGGATGTCTGTCTCAGGTGTTGAATCAACGAAGGGGATCGTAGAATGACACGCAGTCCGTGTGTGTGCTAGTCGAGACGTTCACTCGTCTTCGCCCTCCTGGATTCCGTTTGATCGTCGTTGCTGCTGTTCCCGCGAGATCCACTCCCGGATATAGCGTGGGCAATTGAGGAGTTCAGTTCCTTCCTCCTCACACGTGCCCAGAAAGCGAACCACGATGCTCCGACCGCGCGTGGCCGATAAGGCGGGACGGTCGTTCGTTCTTCGTCCGAACTTCGTTCGAGCTTCAGCATCTCGTCTTTGGGCAAAGCAATGGCCATCGACCAACAGCCAGAATCTAAATTGTTTGTGATTCACAGTAATGACGGTGCTGTCAGCAAATGCTGATTTATCAGAAGAGAATGCTGATTGTGGTCCGGACGATGTTCGCCCATCAGCCTGACACGGGTGTCGCCGGCATCGTTTCACTTTCGAGCAGAAGCCGGACGTCCACATTCCCGCGCGTCCCGTTCGAGTACGGGCAGACCTCCCGCTGAGGTTCGAAGCGAGACCTTCGCTCCGGAGAGCCGAAGGGCCAGTGAGAAGCCTTCTCGTTGCGAAGGTCGACTGTGATCGTCACGTCATCGAGGACTCCGGCTTTGCCCTTGGCACCCCAGAGTAGACCACCATTGATCCCGTGGACTGACAGTGTGGTGAAACGTTTCCAGCGATCAAGGCCGCCGTGGGCGTCGATTGCAAGCTTCGCGAGTTCATTCATTGTCACGGTCTCCTTTGGATCTGTTCAGGATCAGGCGATCTGTGCCGACGGGATCGAACGTGGACTAGTGGGCCATCGTCAGCACCATGCGGAACCGTGCCTTGCCTTGCATCATGCGAGCGTAAGCATCAGCAGCCTGTTCAAGAGGAGCCGTTTCGATCATCGGGCGAATATTCTCCAGGACGCTGAAGGCAAGAGCGTCCTCGGTATCGATCGCCGTGCCGGCCAATGAGCCGTAGATCGAGCGCCCTCCAAAGACGAGCGGGAACGCACTCAGTTGGATCTGGTCTTGCGGTACACCCACCACGATGAGCTTGCCGCGGGCTGCAAGACCGGACACAAGTGACCCCATAGCAGCACCACTGGTGCCTGTTGCGAGAATCGCTCGGGCCCCGCCCATACGCTGCAGTACGGCTGCGGCATCGTCGCCAGCAGCATCGATGTAGACGTGCGCGCCCAAATCCTTCGCAAGTTTTTCCTTATCGCGTCCACGTCCGATTGCGACAGTACGGAATCCCATCTGCCGGGCAAACTGGATCCCAAGATGCCCAAGGCCACCGATGCCCTGCACAGCGACCAGATCTCCGCCGCGCAAGCCGGCATTGCGAAGGGCGTTGTAGGTCGTGATTCCCGCGCAGAGGAGAGGAGCGGATTCTACGGACGTGAGCTCATCAGGAATGGAAGCGATGCCGCGTGCTTCAGCGATCATCACTTCCGCATATCCTCCGTCCGCGGTTACTCCGGGTATCACGGGGTTCTGACAATTCACAATATCTCCACGTCTGCACGGTTCGCACACTCCGTCTTCGCCGCCGAAGAAGCCGACACCGACACGTTGACCGATTTTCCATTTGGACACTCCGCTGCCCAGGGCTTCAATTCGGCCAACGACTTCATGGCCAGGAACGCGTGGGAGAACGAGACCCGGATATATGCCCGTGACCGTGGCCGCATCGGTGTGACAGATTCCACATGCTTCCACCCGAATCCGAACCTGACCCGCCCGAGGCTCAGAGACTGACCGTTCCACCACGCGAAGATTGCCCGGTGCCGAGACTTCCAGTGCTTTGTATGTGCCCTTCATTCGTATATGCCTTTCATTGATGTTTTCATTCCGGCTGACGACCAATCACAAGCGATGCAACCGAGTGACCAACTGGATTTCACTGAAAACAGGGCTCGAAAAAGAAATCGGAGTGACAGAATCTTGGGAAGTGCCAGAATTCCGGGAGTTGAACGAGGGACTTTACCGGCCGGCGACGTCCACACGCGTGAGCTTCCAGCATTCTCCCGCGATGGCCCAGTCTTCCTGAGCCCGAATAACCAGGATACGCACCCGCGAATCCACGGTCGCGACATCCCCCTCAAGAGAAGGTTGCGCGTTGGCCGCTTGATCGAGTTTGAGGCCAAGAAATTCCAATTGACTGCAAGTCGCAGCCCGTACCTCAGGCGAGTTCTCTCCAACTCCCGCGGTGAACACCAGCGCATCAATTCCTCCCAGCACGGCCGCCATGGCGCCGATGCCTGCTTGTAGACGATGCACATAGATGTCGAACGCCAGCCTGGCTCGGGAATCGCCTTTGTTCATGGCAGCCAGAATTTCGCGCATGTCGCCTGACAAGCCTGAGATTCCGAGCAGTCCCGACTTTTGATTCAGCACCGCATCGATTTCCTGGCCCTGAAGCCGACCTTGACGCATAAGGTAGGTCAGGATTCCGGGATCGACAGAACCCGAGCGCGTTCCCATCATCAGGCCTTCGAGCGGAGTGAACCCCATCGTAGTGTCAATGCTGAGGCCCTTCGAAGTTGCGGTGAGAGAGCAACCGTTGCCCAGATGGCAGGTCACCAGCCTGAGCGACTTCAAGTCGCGGCGCAGCAATCGGGCGGCGCGCGCCGCGCAATACTGATGATTGATGCCGTGGAATCCGTAGCGGCGAATGCCGTTTTCAAACCATTCGTAGGGCCCCGGATAGATCGCTGCAGCCCGCGGTATTGTCCGATGGTATCCAGTGTCAAAAACGGCTACCTGCGGGATAGAGCCCAGCAGCTTCTCGACGAGTTCCATCCCTTCCAGTTCGGCTTGATTGTGGAGCGGCGCGAAGGCGGAGGCACCGGCAATCGCCGATTTCACTTCGGGTGTGATCAGCACCGGTTGTTCGAAATGTGGTCCGCCATGAACGATGCGATGTCCCACGACATCGACCCTGTGGAGCGGCAAGACGCCAGCCAGTAAACGCTCCACCGCCTGCGCACGCGACGAGACGGCCTCACCATCCCACTCAACCTTGCCCTCCCACAAACAGACTGGCGGATCCTCCGGGAGCGCCTCGCCAATCTCGTAGAGGCAGGTCTTCTGGCTGCTGGAACCCGAATTGAGCACGAGGATCTTCATCAGTATGGCCAGCTCCAGTTCTTCACTTCGGGCAAATCATCGCCATACTCGCGTATGTACTGTTTGTGCTCCGCCAGCTTGTTGCGCAGGAACTGCTTGAATTGGGCGCTCACACGCTGCAATCCCGGCACGCGATCCACCACGTCGCCCGCGAGATGGTAGCGGTCAAGGTCATTCATCACCGTCATGTCAAATGGGGTCGTGGTGGTGCCCTCTTCCTTGTAGCCGCGGACGTGTAAATTAATATGAGCGGCTCGGCGATAAGTCAGCCGGTGAATCAGCCAGGGATAGCCGTGATAGGCGAAGATGATCGGCTTGTCCGTGCCGAACATCGAATCGAAATCGCGATCCGAGAGACCGTGAGGGTGCTCCCTGGAAGGCTGGAGTGTCATCAGGTCCACGACGTTCACGACTCGGATCTTGAGATCGGAAAAATTCTGACGCAGCAGGTCTACCGCAGCCAGGGTTTCCAGTGTGGGGACATCGCCCGCACAAGCCATCACCACATCCGGTTGGCCGACCTGGTCCGTGCTGGCCCAGGACCAGATGCCGATCCCCTGAGTGCAGTGCCGGATGGCCGCGTCCATATCAAGCCACTGCAATTCCCGCTGCTTGCCGGCCACGATCACGTTCACATAATGGCGACTGCGCAAGCAGTGGTCCGCCACCGAGAGCAAGCAGTTCGCATCGGGCGGCAGGTAGACGCGGATAATATCCGCTTTCTTGTTCATGACGTGATCAATGAAGCCGGGGTCCTGATGGCTGAAACCGTTGTGGTCCTGACGCCAGACGTGAGAGCTCAGGAGATAATTGAGCGACGAGATCGGCCGCCGCCAGGGGATGTGGCGCGTCACCTTGAGCCATTTCGCATGTTGATTGAACATCGAGTCCACGATATGAATGAAGCCTTCGTAGCAGGAGAAAAAACCGTGACGTCCGGTGAGCAGATAACCTTCCAGCCAGCCCTGGCACATGTGCTCACTCAAGACTTCCATGACACGCCCGTCTGGCGACAGGTGCTCATCCGTGGGTAGCAGCGGTTCCATCCATTCTTTAGCCGTTACCTGATACAACGCGTCGAGCCGGTTGGACGCAGTCTCGTCGGGCCCAAACACTCGGAAGTTCGCGGCTTCCAGGTTCAATTTCATTACGTCACGTAAAAAGACGCCCAGAGCCCGGGTGGATTCAGCTGTTTCTTTGCCTGGTTTAGCTATCGGTATGGCGTAGGTCCGGAAGTCGGGCATCACCAGATCCTTCAGCAGCAGGCCACCATTGGCGTGGGGATTCGCGCCCATGCGCCGATCGCCTTTGGGCGAAAGTTCCGCCAATTCCGGAATCAGTCTGCCGGTTTCGTCGAACAACTCTTCGGGCTGGTAGCTCTTCAACCAGTCTTCGAGAATTGTCAGGTGTTCCGGCTTGCGCTCGAGGTCGTCCACCGGCACCTGGTGCGCGCGCCACGTCCCTTCAACAGGTTTGCCGTCCACGAATTTCGGCCCGGTCCAACCTTTCGGGCTGCGCAGAATGATCATGGGCCAGGCGGGAAGGGTGACCGATCCTTTGGCGCGGGCCTCTTCCTGAATGAGGTGAATCTCTTTGACCACCGCATCAAGGGTCGCCGCCATTAGTTGGTGCATGGCTTCCGGTTCGTGTCCTTCGACAAAATAGGGCTTGTAACCGTATCCGGTGAAGAGGTGAATCAATTGGTCGTCGCTGAGGCGTCCAAGGACGGTCGGATTCGCGATTTTGTAGCCGTTCAGATGAAGGATGGGAAGCACGGCCCCGTCGCGCGCAGGATTCAGAAACTTGTTCGAATGCCAACTGGCGGCGAGCGGCCCCGTTTCGCTCTCGCCGTCACCAACTACGCAGCAGGCCACCAGGTCGCGATTGTCGAAGACGGCGCCGTAGGCGTGCACCAGCGCATAGCCCAGTTCTCCCCCTTCATGGATCGAGCCCGGCGTTTCCGGGGCGGCATGACTGGGGATTCCTCCAGGAAATGAGAATTGCTTGAAGAGCCTTTTCAGGCCTTCCTCATTTTGCTGAATGTGTGGGTAGAGCTCCGTGTAGGTGCCTTCCAGATAGGTATTCGCCACCATACCCGGCCCGCCGTGCCCCGGCCCGCAGATATAGATCATATTCAGGTTGAATTTCTTGATGATCCGATTGCAATGGACATAGATGAAATTCAGTCCGGGAGTCGTTCCCCAGTGTCCCAGCAGACGGGGTTTGACGTGCTCCAGTTTCAGCGGCTCGCGCAGTAGCGGATTGGCATACAGGTAAATCTGTCCGACGGAGAGATAATTCGCCGCGCGCCAGTAACCATTCATTTTTCGGAGTTCTTCCGCGGAGAGCGGCTCCGAAGAAATGGGGAGTCTGGCGGAATCCGCGGACACTGACGTAGTCATAGAAACTCCTTTCGTTTCGGGTAATTCGGGGACAGACGTATAAATCACCTAATTACGAATGAAACGAGCATTGAATCGTAATTAGGTGATTTATACGTCTGTCCCCGAATTAGATTCCTCAAAACCTGCCCAGCTGCTTCCTGGCGGCCGCGATCACATGGTCCGGTTCGAACCCGAACTTCCGCTGCAATTCTTTGAGGGGCGCCGAAGCTCCAAACGTCTTCATACCGATGATCTGACCCGAAGGACCAACGTATCGTTCCCACCCAAAGGTAGAGGCCTGCTCAACGGCAACGCGCGCTTTTACGTTCGACGGGAGAACGCTCTCGCGGTACTCCTGTGTCTGGTGGTCGAAGATTTCCCAGGATGGCATCGACACCACCCGCGAAAGAATGCCTTCGGCCAGCAGCTTCTCATGGGCCTCAACCGCCAAACCGACTTCGCTGCCCGAGGCGATGATGATGACTTCCGGATTTCCGCCGGGACTATCGGCGAGCACGTAGGCGCCGTGCGCGACGCCGGATGCCGGCGCGTACTTGCTGCGATCGAGGGTTGCCAGCGGCTGGCGCGTGAACACCAGCGCCGCAGGCTGGTGGCGTAACTGCATGACGTAACGGTAAGCCTCGACGACCTCGTTGGCATCGCCGGGTCGCAACGTGATCAGCCCGGGTATCGCACGCAAGGATGCCAGTTGTTCGACCGGTTGATGAGTAGGACCGTCTTCTCCGTCTCCCATCGCATCGTGGGTAAACACGAAAATAGCGGGCAGTTCCATGAGCGCGGCGAGCCGGATCGCAGGTCGTGCGTAGTCGCTGAAGATGAAGAATGTGGCACCGAAGGCCCGGACTTTGGACAACGAGAGTCCGTTCACAATCGCGGCCATAGCGTGCTCGCGGATTCCGAAATGCAGGTTCTTTCCACCCGGGTTGTTCACTTCGAAATCTCCCGCGCCGCTGAACGTGAGGGTGGTCTTGTTCGATGGGCCGAGATCTGCAGACCCACCGAGGAACCACGGGATGTTTCGTGCGAGCACATTCAGCACCTGGCCCGAGGCTTCCCGTCCAGCAATGCCCCTGGCATCGGCCGGGAAGACAGGAAGGTCACGATCCCAACCCGCAGCGAGTTCCCGTCTCTGCATCAGTTCGATTTGGTTTGCCAGTTCGGGAAACTGGGATCGATATGAATTGAACAATACCGTCCAGTTACGCCGCACACTTGCGCCTCGTGCGCCAACGCCGGCCGCGAAGTGATCATAGACGCCGTCCGGCACAAGAAACTTTTCGTCCTCAGGCCACCCGTAGCTGCGTTTGGTGAGCCGGACCTCTTCGTCGCCGAGCGGTTCGCCGTGAGCAGCGGCAGTGTCCTGCTTGTTCGGTGAGCCGTACCCGATGTGGGTGTCCAGGACAATGAACGTGGGACGCCCCTTCGTCTTCCGGAAGATATCCAACGCGTGCTCGATGCGATCGATGTCATTGGCATCGCCGACTCTCAGCACGTTCCATCCATATGCCATGAATCGTGCCGCGACGTCCTCAGTGAACGCGAGGCGTGTGCTCCCCTCGATCGTGATGTGGTTGTTGTCGTAAACCCAGCAGAGATTGTCGAGACCGAGGTGGGCGGCCAGTGACGCTGCTTCCGACGCTACGCCCTCCATCAGGCAGCCATCACCACAAACGGCATAAATGTTGTAGTCGAAGATCTCGAAGCCCGGCCGGTTGTATTGGCTGGCCAGCCACTTCTCCGCCATCGCCATGCCAACGCTTGTGGCGACTCCTTGTCCCAGCGGACCGGTCGTGGTCTCGACGCCGGACACCCAGTGGTATTCCGGGTGACCGGGCGCCTTGCTGGCGAGCTGCCGGAACCGCCGGATGTCATCGAGCGTTACCGACTGCTGTCCCAGCGTTTCATAGTCGGCGTTCACTGCGCGCGTACGGGTGAGATGGAGCGCCGACCAAAGCAACATCGAAGCATGGCCGTTCGACAGTACGAAGCGATCGCGATTGGGCCAGATCGGATCCTGCGGATCGAAGCGCATCGCGCGATTCCAGATTGTATAGATCAGCGGTGCGAGTGCCATTGGCGTGCCGGGGTGTCCGGACCTGGCCTGCTGCACTGCATCGATGGAGAGCGTGCGAATAGTGTTGACGCACAGTTGATCAAGTTTGGTGTCGTTAGCGATTCCGACCCGCATATTCACTCCTTGTCTGCTTTCGAATCAATGTACAACCGGCTTGCGGCCGCGTGATCCGCGACCGCCGCTCTGGCCTCTTGCGCGACCATCGCGGCAGCCTCTCGAGCCACCGAGCCTGCATCAGCAAATATTCGAACCTTCATCACAGCTTCTCCTGCTGTAGGGGCGGTCTATGACCGCCCACGATGTCGAAACCTGGACACCGTCGGCGGTCATAGACCGCCGCTACAGTTCGAATCACGCGGTCTGGCCGACAAGAGCAACCGTCTCCGGGCCCGTCATTGGATTGCTCCAGCCTCCCTTGGGCGTCACTCGCTCGACCTCACTCGGTCCCCAGGTATTTGTTTCGTATTGGTATACCGGAGTTTCCGTTTTCAACACTGGATCGACGATGCGCCACGCCTCTTCAACGTAATCCTCACGCGCGAACAGGGTAGCGTCTCCTTCCATCGCAGCTCCCAGCACCCGTTCATAAGCATCCATATCACCGGCGCGCGGAGAACGGCTCGCCACCATTTCAGCCGCCTGGACGGCCATCTCCTCGCCCGGAGACAACACCATCATCCCCATGGCGATTGTGGCTTCCGGATTGAGTCGGAGCCGCAGATGGTTCTCTGTCAGGGCACTGGCAGGTATCAACGTGGGAGGTTTGCGGAACCGGCCAACAATTTCGGTGCACGTCACGGGCAGACACTTCCCAGCTCGAATGTAGAAAGGAACTCCTTTCCAGCGCCAGGAATTGATCTCCAGCCTCAAGGCGGCAAAGGTCTCAGTCTGCGAACCCTTCGCTACTCCCCGCTCGTCGCGGTAGCCGCGGAACTGGCCGCGCACCAGCTGCTTCTTATCGATTGGGGCAATCGCCTTCAGTACCTTGACCTTCTCATCGCGGATGCTTTCACTGTCGGCTCGGACTGGCGCCTCCATCGCCAGATTCGACAGAACTTGAAACAGATGGTTCTGAATCGCGTCACGAATAGCGCCGGTCTCATCGTAGAAAGCTCCTCGGCCCTGGATGCCGAAATCTTCGGCCATCGTGATTTGCACGTTCTCGATATAGTTGCGGTTCCAGAACGACTCGACAAACGTGTTTGCGAAGCGAAAGACCAGCAAGTTGTTCACTGGCCGCTTCCCCAGGTAGTGGTCAACGCGAAAGATATCTGCTTCGTCAAAGGCGCCGAGCAGGATCAGATTCAGTTCCCGTGCCGATGAAAGATCATGGCCGAAAGGTTTTTCGACGATGACGCGGGCCCCTGTGGCGCCGCCCGATTTGACCAGCTGTTCCACGACCGCTCCGAACAAATGAGGCGGGATCGCCAGATAGTGCGTCGGTCGCTCGGCGCCTTTCAATTCTTTGCCGAGCGCCTGGAACGTCGCCTGGTCTTCGTAGTCACCGTCCACGTAGCGCAACAATCCACATAACTTTTCGAAAGCTGCGGGATCGACTCCGCCGTGTTTCTCGAGGCTGTCGAGCGCCCGCGCCCGGAACTGATCGAGATTCCAGCCGGACCTGGCGACACCAATGACTGGCACATTCAGGTGTCCACGCTTCACCATGCCTTGCAGCGCAGGGAAAATCTTTTTGTAGGCGAGATCGCCCGTCGCTCCAAAGAAGACCAGCGCGTCCGAATGCAGATTGCCCATAAGTATCTCCCTTCAGCCTATGACCCTTCAGCCGCTTTCTCCAGGTGTCCACCGAATTGATACCGCATGGCGGACAAGAGTTTGTCCGCAAACTCCGCTTCGCCCCGTGACTCGAATCGCTCGAACAGAGCTGAGCTAAGAACAGGAACCGGCACGGCCTCATCGATTGCAGCCTTGATCGTCCAGCGGCCCTCGCCCGAGTCCGACACACGGCCCGCGAAACTCGAAAGAGTCGGATCTTCGTGCAGAGCGGCCGCTGTGAGATCAAGCAACCAGGATGCGATCACACTGCCGCGGCGCCAGACCTCCGCAATGTCCGACAGATTGAGGTCGTACTGATAATGCTCGGGATCGCGCAATGGCGTGGTCTCGGCGTCGATTCCCTGCTTCTGCTTTCCGGCATTGGCGGAACGCAGGACGCTCAGCCCCTCAGCGTAGGCGGCCATGATTCCGTACTCGATTCCGTTATGTACCATCTTGACGAAATGGCCGGCGCCGTTTGGACCGCAGTGCAGGTACCCTTGATCGGAGGTACTGTCAGGCTTCTCGCGTCCCGGCGTGCGCGGTATATCGCCCACGCCCGGCGCCAGCGTCGAAAAGATTGGGTCGAGGCGTTTGACCACGTCCTTCTCACCGCCAATCATCATGCAGTAACCGCGTTCCCGGCCCCATACACCGCCGCTCGTGCCTACGTCCACGTAGTGGATACGCTTCGATGCCAGTTCCCTTGCGCGTCGGATGTCGTCTACGTAATAAGAATTTCCGCCGTCGATGAGGATGTCACCCGCGTCGAGTTGGGGAAGCAGGCCGGCAATGGTCTCGTCCACGGCTGCCGCGGGAACCATCAGCCAAACTGCCCGCGGCTTCTCGAGCTTCTTGACAAGGTCTGCGATTGAGACGGCTCCCACCGCCTTTTCCTCGGCCAACTGACTCACCACCTCCGGCGATCTGTCGAAGACCACGCATTTGTGGCCATTCCTAATCAGGCGTCGGACCATGTTGGCGCCCATCCTGCCGAGCCCTACCATTCCAAGTTGCATAAGCTCTCCTTCTTTCAAAAAAACGCGCGAACGGCACCTCTCCTAACTCAGGAGGGGAGTCCCGGTGCGAGCGTTCTCAAAAATGTGCACAAACTCCTGGAAGTGATTGGCAATCGCGGCGACTGCGGCCTCACGCGTGATCTTCTTCGCCCTGAAGTCGACGAGCGGTTCCCAGAAGTTCGTCCGGCCTACGGCGAAGCCGATGAACCCTGGGACTCCGGCTGCTGTCGTCAGCCATTCGCGCACTTTCTTGTCGTTCTCGCCGCGCCCTAGAACGATGCAGGCGACGTTGTCCCGGCCGCCCCGGCGTGCGACGGTCACGACGTTTTCGCAGTCTTCGCGGCGGTCGAGCCCCTCGATCTTCCAGACGTCCGGCTCGACGCCCGCGTTCTGAAGCTGCAGGATGGCCTCTGCCATCAATGTGGGACGCAGGTAGAGATCGTAGATTTTCTTGCCTCCCGCGAGACGATCGAGCTGTGCCTTCTCAGCCGGCACCAGCAGTTCGAACATGAATCGGCTCTGACTCTTGCTGTGCAAGTAGTCCGACAATCTTTTTAGACGTGATGCTTGCCGCTCATTCAAGACTTGATCACCGTCGGGGTTGTAGCGCACCAGCACTTTGCAGAAGGTTGGATGGAAGGTCTCAATGTGTGCGGCGAAGTCCTCGCCGTACTCGAAGTCAAACTCCTCCTGCCCACTCTTCTCGGCGGGGCAGGCGATCGTGTAGCCCTGCGCTGCTGCCTCGCGAAGGATGCCGGCCCCGAATTGCTCGTCCACCAGGATGCCCGCTTTCTCCCTGGGCACACCAGCTTCGACCGCAGCCTTGAAGCCGTCAAAGATCACCTGCTTGGCGGCGGCAATTTCCGCCGTTTGCGTGGTCGTCAAATCGCCGTTCCAGCCGAACATCTTCGTCTCGAATGAGCCGCGATGGTCGAAGGGCAACATATAAAGCGGCTCGTCATAGCCGATCTTTTTCATGATTGCTCCTTCACCTTTCGGTAGTGACGGATCAGGTTGTTCGTTGAACTGTCGTGCTCGAGCTTCGGCTCTGCCCGGCTCTCAAGTTCGGGAATGATGCGTTGCGCCAGTACCTTCCCGAGTTCCACACCCCATTGGTCAAACGAATCAATATTCCAGATAGTGCCCTGCGTGAAGACCGAGTGCTCGTAAAGGGCAACGAGTTTGCCCAGGGTTTCCGGCGTGAGCCGCTCAGCCAGAATCGTGTTCGATGGCCGATTACCTTCGAAAACTCGGTGCGGCACGAGCCAATCCGGCGTGCCTTCAGCCTTTACTTCGTCGGGCGTCTTGCCGAAAGCCAGCGCCTCGGTCTGAGCGAACACATTCGCCAGGAGCATGTCGTGATGGCGACCGAGCGCATGGAGTGGTTTCGCGAAAGCGATGAAGTCGCAAGGGATCAGCCGGGTACCTTGATGTATCAATTGATAGAACGAGTGCTGCCCATTCGTTCCCGGCTCTCCCCAATAGACGGGACCAGTTTCGCGAGTGACCGCGGTTCCATCCAGCGTGACATGCTTGCCGTTGCTCTCCATCGTCAACTGCTGCAGATACGCCGGGAATCGCTTCAGGTACTGTTCATAGGGCAAGACTGCAACAGTTTGCGCGCCGAAAAAGTCGTTATGCCAAATCGAAAGCAGACCCATCAGCACCGGCAGGTTACGTTCAAAGGGTGTGGTGCGAAAATGCTCGTCCATCTGGTGGAAGCCGTCCAGCATGGCGCGGAAGTGATCCGGGCCGATGGCGACCATCGTCGAAAGTCCGATCGCCGAATCCATTGAGTAGCGACCGCCGACCCAATCCCAAAACTCGAACATATTGGCCGTATCGATGCCGAACCTGGATACTTCGGCCGCATTCGTCGAAACGGCGACAAAATGCTTCGCGACGGACTCTTGATCACCACCCAGCCCGGCGAGCGACCAGGCGCGGGCGGTGTGGGCATTAGTCATTGTCTCCAGGGTTGTGAAGGTTTTCGAAGAGACGATGAAAAGTGTCTCTGCCGGGTCGAGATCACGCACAGCTTCGGCGAAGTCGGTGCCATCAATATTGGAAACGAACCGGAACGTCATGGACCGCTCGCTGTACGCTTTGAGCGCCTCGTAGGCCATCACCGGCCCGAGGTCGGAGCCGCCAATCCCAATGTTAACGACGTTCCGAATGCGTTTTCCGGTATGACCTTTCCACACGCCGCTCCGCACGCGGTCTGAGAAATCAGCCATCTTGTCGAGCACGGCATGGACTTTGGGCACGACATCGTCTCCGTCTACGACAATGGACGCTCCTTTCGGGGCGCGTAGCGCCACGTGCAACACCGCTCGCTTCTCGGTGACATTGATCTTCTCCCCGCGAAACATCGCGTCGATTCGGGCTTGCAGGCCGGACTCCTCGGCGAGCTGAAACAGGAGCTTGAGGGTTTCGCCGGTCACGCGATTCTTGGAGTAGTCCAGGTAGAGGCCCACAGCCTCGACCGCCATCCGCTCGCCGCGCTTCGGATCTTCTCCGAACAGCTGTCTCAAATGGAGCGTTGAGACTTTCTTATAATGCGACTCGAGCGCTTTCCACGCCTGTCGCCTGACCGCCGGTTGTTTCAGGTTTGTTTGCGTGCGTGCTGTCATGTTCATGCTCCTTTCGTCTCTCTCAGCAAAGCGCTCTTGGAAGAGATCACGGCCAGTAGTTCATTCCACGACTTCACAAACGACCTGGCTCCTTCATCCTGAAGCTGCGCCGCCAAAGCATCGACGTCGATACCAGCCCTGGCGAATTGCGCTAACACTTCTTCACCGTTACCACCGTCTGCCGGCAACAACTCGCCTAATTCAGTATGGGCAGCCAGGGCCTTCAATGTGCCCTCAGGCATGGTGTTCACGGTGAAGGGCGCAGCGAGGCTCCTGATGTAAAGAATGTCGGAGGCCTTCGGGTCCTTGGTTCCCGTGCTTGCCCACAACAGGCGTTGAGGACGTGCGCCGAGGTTGTAGACACGCTCCCAGCGCGGCGAGCCCAGAAGAGTGCGCGCCGCCTTGTAGGTGCTTTCGCGGTCCGACCGGCGCTGCTCGCTCATCGCCTTTCTCCCCAAGTCTTGTCGCGCGAAACGGTGTCGCGCCAAGTCTCGTCGCCCAAGTCTGGTCGCCCAGTCACCCCCAGCCGAGCGATAGCACAGCGCCGTTACCAAGAGGTAAGCAGTTCCGCAAAATCGCCTGCGCGGAACGGTCGTGCGTCAACAGAGTCGTAATGTCTGGGTTGTATTGTTCGGGAAACAGCAACAAAACTCCGCGGCTCGCCGGAACCGGCTCGACCAATGGAAGAACGTCGCGATAGCACGAGGCTGCGCCTGCTCAAGTCGGGCAAGATCCTGCTCGGCAAGGTGTCGGTGCCGTGCACGGTGCGCAACCTGTCCGACGGCGGCGCCCGCCTGCAGGTTCAGTCGACCTTCGGTCTGCCGGCCGCCTTCGAGCTCGCCTACGACGACCACCCGCCGCGCGCCTGCAAGGTGATCTGGCTCGACTCGACCACGCTGCGGGTCCAGTTCCAGTAATCGGGCGCGCCGTCCGCCGCCGCACCCGCCGCACAACGCAACGCCCACCGGCGAGGCCGGTGGGCGACCCGAAAAATACGCGACCATCGCCAATCATCGGCAATTGCAGCAACAGCGGATCATGGCGCCGGGTCTTTGCGCTGGGCCAAGGCACCTCGCTCCGAACAAAAGTCATGTTGAGGATCAATAATGATCAATGCAGTGTGGGCCGGATCAGCGACGTCCTCGAGCGACTTCAGTAATTTTTCGACCATCATCATCTCTCCATTGAGACGGTTGGACCGTAGACGTTGGCAGTT
>Ga0137409_10003920_pt1 | contig 15736 bp, 7 predicted proteins | sample CZODoug1_16funga_FD_122059 | JGI IMG/M metagenome (GOLD analysis project Ga0137409, IMG submission 122059) | Vadose zone soil fungal communities from Angelo Coast Range Reserve, California, USA - CZODoug1_16fungal (Hybrid Assembly) | ecosystem: Environmental > Terrestrial > Soil > Vadose zone... | reverse complement strand
TGGCTCGAAGAGCTGCGCGCCCCACCAACCGTGATCCGGCTTGATGAGCGACAACACGCAGTCGTGCAGCAGGCACGCGAGGATGATCTCTTCGGACATGCCGGTCTTCATCGCGCGCGTCGCGCTCTGCAGCACGTGGTTGGCCGGCGCGAAACGAAGGCGGAAGAAGTCCTGGAGCGTCGGCTTGTCGGGCATCTTCTCGAGGATCTTCACGTTCTTGCCGCGGCCCGTGAACACATCGCCCGCGCCGCGCCGGTAGGGGCGCGTCTCGATCTGCGCTTCGATCTCGGCGACGGTCGGAAACTTTTCAGCCTGCTGGCCGGCAACCATCTCGTCCAGCTTGTCTTCCATGTAATGTTCGAGCGCTTCGGCCTTGGCCTCGTGATCCATGAGGTTGACGGCGGCAACGCCCCCGAGACTCGCGATGAAGGCTCTTCGATCGATCTCCATAGACCTTGCGTTGCAAACCGCCCGCGGCATTCGTGGGAGGAACCGGCACGGCGCGGCCGGCTTCAAGAGCTGCAGCGAAAGCATCCGCATGGCGCTCATGTGACCCGAATTGTTCGCCTATGCCCCCATGGCTCGGTTTCGATTCGCGCTGCTGGGCGATATGTGCCAGCTCATGACCCAAAAGCGTGCGGTCCGCGCTGTCGGACATATCGATGCCATTCCTGAAATAAATGTCGGATCCTCTGGTAAAGGCGCGCGCCGACAAGCGACTGGCGAGCTGGGTGGCATTCCTATCTGTGTGAATCCTCACATTCGAAAGACTCATACCAAGCGCAGGCTCAAGCACGCTCCTCTGAGCAAGTTGGATAGGCTGACCCGAACCTCGGTCATCCCACGCCTGCTTGATGGCGGTTTCGGAAGGGAGGACTTGGTTGGTCGCTGGCCGATCGATTGTTGTGCCTGTCGTTTGGTTATTCCGTGTCGCCAACAAGTAGCTGGTTGTGCTTTGAGGGTCGCCTAGACCAGCCATTCTCGCCTGCGATCCATTTGCCGGAGGGGCCGCGTGATGGTTGAACCCCTGCGTGCTTCGGCTTTTGACCTTCTTTGGCTCAGCCATCCGGCCAACGATCACCGAAGAAGACTCCTCCTATACGCAGGTCCCAGCTCCAAGGTCACGGTGAGCCCCGAAAGGAATGACAGGTTGCTGAGTTCCCATAGTCGGGGCGAACGCTCCAGGCACGAGAACAGACTCGTCGCATTTGGCCCCCTAGCAACAAACGCGTTGTCCGTCACTGGAGCGTCACTGAGCAAGGGCAATGACCGCGACAATCGGGATAAGCGTTCGACCGGAACAGGTTTACGCGGGCAAGTCCTCAGCCCGTTGGAACGCGCTTGAGGCAGGTGACGACACCCTCGGCCCGTTGCGGGCGGCGTACGCGCGCATGCGCCAAACCTGCTAGAACACCGAGTCGTAGCCCTCTGACTTTCCAGTGTGACTTGACGTCACTTGACAGGTATTAACCCGGCGAGCATCATCGGCTTGGGCCGGGGCAATGGCGAACAAGACGGAGCAGGGAGAGGGCGCCGGATCGAGCGCTGCACGGAGTAGCGCACCTCCTCTTCTGCCTCCGTCCGACCTCTTGGGCCAGGTCGAAGGAATCGAGGCCACTCTTCGTCGGGGCCGCGCCTTTGGGGGCATCGCTACGTTCGTCCTGGCGACGCTCTCGGTTGGACAGATTGCTCTCGCCCTCTATCAGACCACCATCGTCCAGAGCGCTGGGAAGCTGGATTTTCGTCACCTCCCGCAAGAGTTGCCCCTATGGACGGGAATTGCATCGATAGTGCTTCTCATCGCATTTCGGACCTGGTCGCGGTTCTGGCTCCAGGAATCGAAGCGGGCATTCCGGTACACATACTCGATCGAGCCTTTCGAGGCGATCGAAACCGCCGCGACCGATCTCCGCTGGCTGACGACCGACATCTCTCGGCGTCTGAGCGAGCGAATTCGCCGCTTGACGCTGCTGGATGACGCGTTGGCGAGGACTGACACCAGTACCGATCTATCGCACATTCACATCTCGGGGTCATTTGGCCTTCGCGAACAACGCCGAGGCGCGGGGGACCGGCATTGGCAGATCGAGGTGTTGCCATGGATTCGGATTGGTCAAAGAGAAGCGCCAGCAAGGCTGGCGCACCGTGTCACGTATCGCTCCACGGAGTGGGATTCCAAAACGAAGCCTTTGCTCACCGAGCTGCTCCCTGACGACTACGAAAAGCTCGTCGAGAGGGTGTACTTCAGTATTGCGACCGAAATCTACAAGCAGATTCGCGAAGACGTTCAACGCAAGATCGATCTATTGCCGGGCCGACGTTTCCGCGCAACCGCGTACTTCTATGAGGCCGAAGACTACGTTCGTTCCAATACGCTGGACGCCTACGCGGACGCGGTAGAGCTATACCGCCGGGTAATCGAGCTTTACGATCCTGAGTGGGTTGAGCTGCCGAGTACGACTTGGCGCCGGCTGATCAAGTTAATCGAACGCTGGCTTGCGGCCACTGCACGGCGCGTTCGGATCAAAGGCTCGTTGTATTGGCCCCGTATGGCACGAGTCCAACTGATGGTGGCTCGCGCTTACCTCGGGTACGCGAATGCCCAGGTCTATCAACACATCCTTGCCTCCCTCTCGGGCCAGCGCGTAAACGCGGTTTTCGAGACCAAGCCGGCCGTGGAAAGAGCGATTCGTCGCCTCGAGTCTCTGCCGCCGCATGTCGAAGGTTTACGAGTCGCGAAGTTCGACGCCCTGGTTACGAAGGCTCTGGTCAACTCTGTGCTGTCGGCGCGGATCGACGCGTTCGACAATCTTGAGTCGGCCAGAGCAACCGAGCCGCTCCGAGCCGAACAAGACTCCAGATACCTCTTCGTCAGGGGCTATCTGGAGCCGGATGTCATCCAAAGCCTGCGGTTCCTGCGTCGCGCGGTGGACCTCGATCCGGAGTACGAAGTCGCACAGTTCGAGCTCGCCCGTGCGACCGATACTCTGTGGAGAACGAGGCCGCGCCTTGAGCGTGGCGTCGTCCAATCGGCGATCAAGGAATACGAGCGGGTCGTCGATCTTAACCCCGGCAATATCGCCGCTTGGGCGAGTCTGGCGTACACGAACTGGCTGCTCGGCAAGCGAGACCGGGCGGCGCAGCTATATGAACGAGGACTCGAATACAAGGAGATCAAGCGCGTGACGTTCGTCGCCCAGCTCGATTACGGCCTGGCGCGAATCGCGGCGGAGAGGGGGAAGTTTCTTGAGGCATACCGGCACTACATCGATGCAGTCTCTGCGGAGATGGTCCAAGGCGCCTCACATGGTCCGCAGGAGGACGACCGCGAGTTGGCGATTATCGGCGATGACATGCTCATCCGTTTCGATGCTTACGCCCGGAATGTTGAGAAACACTGGCATAAGGCGGGACAGGATCCGGCGAAAAGCGATGAGGCACGCGTTCGCGACTCTGTTCTCGCGTTCGTCCTGACTGACTTCGGCAAGGCATGTTTCGCCCACTTTGTCCGCACAGGAGACAACGATTCGCTGCAACGAGCCCGGGAGGTTCTCGACCGTGCCACCGAGCAGAAGCACGGCAGCCGGTTCGTACTCACTCACTTCTATCAGCACCTGTTGAACTTCGAGTGGGTAAGTGAGAGCGCCTGGCGAGACTACGTCGGCGATCATATTCTCAAGGTGGACAGCCTCGACCCGAATTGGGTCGACGGCAATCTCGAGCTGGTCAATTTTTTCGCTCGCAAGAGCGATGCCTTGGTCACACGTTGGTTGGAGCACTACCGGTTGTCCGCTTACGCTGCGGCCAGTGCGGACGCAAAAAGGTCATACGTTGCCGAGTTGCGCGGCGAGAGCGGAGGCCCCAGCGCGAGGTTCATAGATCGGCCAACCAGACATGCCGTGTCGAGCGCGGAGGACAACGCTCGAGCCGTAGCGGCCAGGGCGAGGGCCGATGCCGCAAACGGTCAGGGCGACCTCGCGATCGAGTTCGAGACCACGGCCCGCGCCATTCAGGATGAGTGGACGGCTGGAGCGCTGACCTGGTTCGGCTGGACTAGAGAGCAGCTTCAGAAGCGTATGAAGGATTGGACCGACGCAATCACAACAGCAGCCGAGCACGCTGCCGGGGCCGCGATCGAACGAGCGAAGGCGGCGGCTTTGCTTGATTCAGATGGCGTCGGATCGGCCTCTACCGACCCGCATCAGATAGCTCGTGATCTCGAGCGCGAGGCCGCTGGTGATGAGCTCGATCTGGGAACGCACGGTGGAATCGCGGACGACACCCAACACAGTCTTCTTGAGTTTGTCGACCGAGTTCCGAAGCGAATGCAAAATCTCTTGCCGCACATCGCACTCAGAAAGGATGGGCACGTTTCACTCGAATCGTTCGTGGGTTCGCATGGAGGCGAGTTGAAATGGGAGCGCACATTCGACGAGCTCCATGTCCTCGGCCTCAAGGCGTGGTCCAAGACTCAATCGAAAGACGTAGAGCTCCAAACCCTTCGTCACATCCGGCACCACTTCAAGCCCCAGGAATACGAGTTGATCGTCCGCTCCCTGGACCTTCAGAACGCGTCCCGTGAATCGCAACTGCATCACGCAACCACAATCAAGAGCGATCGCGAGACGTGGACCAGGATTCTCGAGAGCTGGCTCGAAGGCGAGCCTGAGTTCTGGCGATTGACGTGGATTTTTCCAGGAGCTGCAGGCGATCCCATCTTCGATCGCCAGCGCATAGCCGAACTCCTCGTGCGCGCGTCCAAGCGTCGAAACGTGACGCCGGCATTGTTGTTGAACATCGGCTGGTGGCTTGAGTCCCTCAACGCTAAAGAAGCTCTGAAGGTCTACGGATCACTTCGCGATCAACTGCCCGAGACGAATCGGGGCGATCTGATGTTCGAGCTCGCCGATCGCCTCGCTGCGCTCAGCAAGGTGGATGAAAGCATTCGATGCTACCGATTGGCAAGCGAAATGCCCTTTCGCACTCGCGAAGGTGAAATGCATTCGGACTGTCACCTGCGGATTGCACAGCTCGAATGGGGCCGCTCGAACGACACTCCGATGCTGACGGAGCTTGAGTTCCTGGGCTCCTCGAATGCCAGCCCAGGATGGCGTTCGAAAATGATGGGGAAAGTAGGCCAGAACCCACGCTCCTCGTCGATGCTCCATTTCTGGCTCGACGACGAGGAGCGGCGTTGGCGCGAAGCCAACCCGGAAGTGCTGTCGGATGTAGTTAACGCGATGATGGCGCTGTTACAAGTTGAACGCGGACTTTACGTAGCTCAAAACCCGCGTGCAGCCGACATGCTTCCGATCCAGACACCCGTCGCCCTGGAGGCTCATCCGGGATTCTTTCCGCAGGAAGCTGACACCCCGCAAGTAGTCCGACTGTTCGCAGATTCCGGCCTGAAGGCAATGTATGACAGGCTCGGACAGCGTTATGGCGTCCGTTTACCTTTCCCGTGGATCAGGCATAACCCTTGGCTTCCCGAGGGCACGTACCGCATCCTCATTCATGAGATCCCGCGGGCGTGGGATTCAACCGACCCGGCGAGTTTCTACGATGAAGCTTTCATTGCTGCCATCGAGCGATGTCTGAGCGAGAACCTCGATGCATTTGTTGGCCTTCAAGAAACTCGCGACCTCGTCGAACAATGGCGCCGGCAGGACACTGCGCGAGAGCGAATCTACGACCGCATCATGTCCAAACCCCGCCGCGAGATTCTGCTGGCAGAGGTCTTGCGCGCATTGGTGAGAGAGCAAATAAGTTTGGAGCCGCTGGACGATGTACTCCGTGCATTCGTCGAATCACGCGATTCCGATGTAGAACGCATGATCGGGCACGTCAGGGCCTCGCTCCCGCCAACGCGCCTCGGTTTTCGGAGTCACGCCCCTCAGGCGCGACTGCCTTATGAGCTCGAGAAACGCGTCGTCCGCCTGACTCGAGTTGATGGGAATGCGGGCGGGGCGAATCGACAATCAGAGGAGCGCAGACTGCGCCAGCGCCTTCTCGAATGCGTGGATCTCGGCGATGAGATGCTCGTGGTGAGGGAGCCTTCAATTAGAAGCAAGGTTCGGAGCCTGGTCCGCGCTGACCTCCCACGCCTTGTGGTTCTGACCCAACATGAGATTGCGGGTCGCCAGCTGGACGGGAGCTGGGTCGGGACTCGCATCTCTTGAGCGCCCGACCGCCGATCGCGGCCCCTTTTCACGTCGAGCTTTCGCCGGAGCTTGCGCCTCTACAGGTTCGGCTAGCGACCCCGACCGCTCGGCGCCGTCTGCAGGGCGCGCTGGTCGAGATGGTGGACGAATTGGGCCTGCCCGTTCTACCACGCGTCGGTCTTACAAACGGCACGTCGAGGAGGCCCGTCATTGTCCGATTGCGGGGCGTCATGCTCTCGTATCGGCCCGAGTTGGCGAAACAAGTGTGGGTATCGACTGTGGCAGCCCAGCATCGGGACGCAGTCCTTAAGGCGGATTCATCTATTGGGTTCCCAGGTACGTGGTTGTCTGACTGGGTCCACCAGAAGCCCTTGGTGGACGAGGATGCGTGGTCAGACGTGACTACATTCGCGACGAGGTTCATCGTCGAAATCGCGCGTAGCAATGCCTCCCAACTCATCACCTATGAGGTCATGAGCGAATATCTCCGAAATCTTGGCCTGGAGCGTTGGGCATCAGACGACGCTCGCAACATGACCGCCGTACTGAAGCTGATCGTCGGGGCGGGGCTTTCGCTGGCGAACCATAAGCAGGTGGCGGCCCAACTTGACGCAACCAACCGCCCCTGGCTTTCGCCATTGGCAAGGGCTGAGCTGATGGTGGAGATAATGCATCCGACCGAAGCGCAGGTTCGGGGCCAGCCTGCGGCGATCGCGCAGATCGCTGGAATCGATCTCGAGACGAACCGTCCAGTCGGCGAAGTTGGGGCGATTAAGGCGGAACTTGAGGTAATGTCCGCGGCCAGCTATAAGGACATGGGCGTTCGCATGCCCCTAACCGAGCTGGTGCCCGACATGACCGTGAATCCAGGTCAGATTGCGATCCGCGTCGCTCACCAGAGCAGCGTGGGTTACGTGATTCCGCCTGCGGGCACGGTTATGGTGCGCGAAACTCCGGAAAAACTCGTCGCCCAATTCGGCGTGAAGGCTACCGGAGGGCTCTGCCCAGGTACTGCCGAGCCGGTTGCCTTCGTGCCTGAGTTCGAGGCCGCCCGACTCAGGAATTCAGGGGTTGTGGTTGAGACGCAAGCCCAGTGGTTGATGCTGGCTATTCAGAGCGAAGTTCTCGGACGACCGTTGGCGATATTGCAGCTGCGGCACGTCTTGGTCGAGCTAGGCGCGATCCTGGATTCATTCCCAGCACTCATCCAAACCGTTCTATCGCTCTGCGCGCCCTCTGAGATCACGATTGCCCTGCGCGATCTTATCCGCGAAGGAGTGTCAATCCGAGACCTGAGAGCGATTCTCGAAAACCTTGCTATAGCGGTCGTGAAGTCTTCTCAGCTCGGAGTCACGGCGAATTTGCGATTGGGCATCAAGGAACGGCTGGTTTTCCAGGCGGGCCACAAAACGGGCCGACTCTTCTACTTTCGACTCGAGCCAAATCTCGCGACCCTTGCACTCTCGGCTTGGCTCAAGCTCTCGGCTGGTCAGGTCGATGCCGAGGTGGAGCGCTCGGTGCTGGTAGTGCGCGATGCGGTTTGGACCGGGGTGCGTGCATTTCATCCGGCGGCGCCGCCCACGATCGTCACGAGGGACGACGTTCGGCTGGCGGTCAGATCGCTGATCGAACCTGAGATGCCTTCCGTGCCGGTCCTTTCCGAATCTGAGATCGCCGATTTCAAGGAAGCGATCGAGGTCGCAGTGCTTACCTTGCGATCACCGGTAGAGGAAGTCAGGACTGAACTGGGGGAGCTCGACAAAGCGCCGGTCGAGGCTACAGTCACGCAAAACACTCCCGCCTCACCGCTATGACCTTCTCGGGCTTCAGCCCTTAGCCCACCTCTGGAGAATCCAGCCCTCGTCGGGGTCCGTACGATCGTCCTCGGATGGCCCCGCCGCATCTTCCTGGGCGGCGTTGGAGTCGAATGCGAACGGGTTTCGCGTCCCAACGTCCAGCGTGAGCAGCGTTCTCAACCGGCTCCCGATCCTTCTCAAATGTTCAAAGCTGTCGGCGTCAAGTGCCGAGAGGCCGGCTGAATGCCAGCGGCTTGAACCGTGGAGCGCGCGGAGAGCGCGCTGCAACCTGAAGTACGCGTCGCGGGTGTTTTCAGACATGTACAGGCCCCCTTCGTCGAAGTACCAGTCCCTGAGGGACTCGGCGAATGCCTCGAGCTGTGCCTGGTTGGGATAACCGGCACGCCCGAACAGCGCCAGCGTTTTCAGAAGGGACCAGAGCCGTTTATAGACATCAAGGCGCAATCCGCGTAACGATGCGTCGTACTTGGCCTCCAGGTCTTTCTTGATTCGCTGCTGGAACCCAACGTAGCTCACGCCCAATCCGATCACTCCGGCAAGCGCCGAAATCACCGCGGTTGTGATCGCGTCAGACATCGCCAGGCGAGCTCAGCCAAACCGTAAGACGACTCACCCCTCTCAACATCGCTGCACAGCGTCACGCGAGCGTTACGAGAATGAAGGCCACTGGTAACTCTGCAATGGCGCGAAAACCCGTAACGCTGAGGTGACGCCCGAGGCTCATATCAACCACATGGCGCGGGGCTCGCGCTGTTTACGGGCGCACCGGTGAGCATCGCATTCCAAATGCCTAAGGAAGATGGCCCCGCGCGTGCTATTGGACGCGTGGCCAGGTCGGCGGTCGATCCTGGGCGGCAGCGGGCCGGCGGCGCCCCGACAGCCAGGTCATCGGGTATTGGCGGCAGGTGGCTCGCCGCCGCAGCGCCCGGGGGTGGGACAACAGGAGTCGGGAGGCTTAGCTGAACTCTCCATGAGCGATCTGGAGCAGTCGGCGCAGGATACGGATTCGCTTGATCGGCGCCGGGACGTGAAGAACCCCTCCGACGCCAAGGCGCTCTTGCCAATCCGGCAGTCGGTCAGCTCCACCGCCTTGGGCCACCGCATTGTCAATCCTGCCGCCGGCGTGCCTCTTGCCAGTGCCGAAGCTAGTGCTGGCAGCCCGCAATCGAACCCTGAGATCGAGACGCCCCAGGCGAGCGCATCCTCTGGCTTATCCCCTTCGCCAGCATCGGCGGACAGGGTTGTTGCCTCGCCGGGTCGACCACTGGAGCCACACGTGCGTGCGTCGATGGAACAGTCTTACGGTCGCCACCTGGGGGACGTCCGCCTGCACACTGATGAGTCCGCCGCCGAATCGGCGGCCGGATTGGGCGCACTGGCCTACACCTTTGGCCGCCACGTAGTTTTCGGCCAGGGGCGCTATTCGCCCACGACTTCGGTGGGCCGGCGGCTCCTCGCACATGAGCTCGCCCACGTCGTCCAACAAGAAGAGGGAGGATCGCCACCTGCGCTGGACGCGCGCGCGCCCCACGAACATGCGGCGGGCGCGGCGGCGGAAGCAGTCGCTGCGGGTCAGAGGGGTGTCTCGGTTCGGGTGCCTACAGGTGTAGGTCTCGCGCGGTCCAATGGCGGTGGAGCCAAGCCGACATCAACCGCGCCGCTCACGCAGCAGGATCTTTTCAAGATCATTCAGACCCACCGAGCTTGGGAGTTCAACCCTGGTGGCGCTCCGATCCAGGACCCAGCGGGCGTCGGACGCGGCGTTGGACCGGCCGCCGGCGGCCGGCGGGCGGGCTCTGCCGTCTTCACTGTGATCCAGGTGGTGGATCGTGACGGCAAGCAGGTCGAGCTCCAGTACGGAGAGCACCTCCACTACGGAGATCCGCACGCCGAGCAGGCCGCAATGCAGTCCTTGGAGCGAAACCTCGCAGGGCGCGATCTTCACGGCGGGCGAATGAATGTGATGGTCGATCAGACACCTTGTGCACCTGGACAGGCAAATTGCATGGGCGACCTCGCAGACTTCGCCCGCCAACGTGGCCTCGGCCTCGATGTTGACGTCCCCACACGTCCACCCCAACGCGGAGCCGGACCCGACGTCGCACCGCGCACCGCCGCACGAGGCTCTCAGCGGACCGACATGCCGGAGGTGGCTTTCAACCGAATTATCGAAACCCCACCGCCAGCCGCCGGTCCAACTGGTGGCGGTCGGCCGCCGGCGGTCCCGCCCGAGAGGCCGCTCGAGAGACTGCCAGAGGGAAAAGTCGAAAGGTCACCGGGCGGTGCTCCTGGGGAGGGCCCGCAGACGCGATTCACCACCGAGGGCCGAACCATCTACAACGACCCGAGCGATGTGAGGCCGTCTTCAGAGATCTACGACCCTAACGCCCGGCCACCGCCTCCGATCGGCGCGGGCCTTTTTGAAGCTGGTGCTATCTGGATCCCTGCCGCTATCGACGTACTGCAGGACATCGGCCTGAAAAACAACGTCGCGCACCAGATGCTCGGACATTGGGGCGAGCTCGAGACCTGGCGAAAGGCCGACTCAAATGTCTGGATCGTGTGCACGGTCACGCTATCCGAGTGGGACTTTCCCAACGAAGCGGGAAATGTTCTGCGCCAGGTCGTCGAGGTTGCTTTTTACCGGGGAGCCACGCGGGCCGAGGCCTACGCCGCCTCGCGCGGGCCCTCGTACAGCCGAGTCGCTCCCCGCGGCTCGCATCTAGTCGGTCCGTTCACCGCTGAGATTCCGCCAACAGCGGACCTTGCTGAGCTGAAAGCCGGTGTTGAGAAAGAGAAGACGTGCTTCATCGCCACAGCGTGCTATGGCTCGCCGATGGCGCCCGAGGTAGGGCTGCTTCGCGAGTTTCGCGATCTCGCGCTGATCCGGAGCGCAGAAGGCCGTGCCTTCGTGCGCGGGTACTATCGAGTTTCGCCAGCCATTGCCATGTTTTTGCGGCGGCATCAGCGTGCGCGCTTCTTTGTACGGTTTTGCATCCTCGCGCCACTGGTTGCTGGGGTCAAAATCACACGTCACCGATGGGCCGGATCCCTGGCGGCTCTCAGACCTGCGACCGCGGCGAGGGCCGCGACCACTGAACTTAGCTCGACGCCCTAGTCCTTCCCTGTCGCCTTAGCGAGGGTGCGCTCACGGATGCAGAAGTAGACGGGCTCGCCCCTGCCTCCGCTGTTAACCGGATACATCAGAGAGGCGTGGGCGGGAAACCGCAACGTCAACTCCAGCTCCTTGCGTGTCCCAGGCTCAAAGGCGGCCGACGACATATCGGCGCCATCATGGGCGACGAGCACAAATCGTCGCGGGTACGTTCCCTTCAACACTTTCAACACGCGGTATCGGCTGACCGAGAGGCGATACTCATGCCCGGGCGCCGGCGCCTGCGGACCGGGAGTTTCCAGGATGGCGTCCAGGACGAGCTCGGCGGTTCCATCCGGAACCTGCATTACGGCCCTGGCCGCGTCACAGTGAAAACGACTCGGCGGTTAAGGGCGCGATGGGCGTCGGTGTCGTTGGCGGCCACGAAACCGGTGGCGCCACGGGCTACCTCGTGGATCCGGCCTGGGTCTACGCCGGCCAGGGTCAGGGCCGCCGCTGCATTGGCTGCGCGTCGGCCACCGAGGTCCAGGTTGCGAGCCGCATTATCGGTGGAGTCCGTAAATCCCTCGAGCCGGACGGTGGCGAGCGGGTTGGCGGCGAGGTCCGCGACGACAGTCGCCACGCCTGCTGCACCGGCCCCCGGCACTGCGTCGGAGCCGGTGGCGAAGTGGGCGACCGTGGTTGCCCGGACCAGCACTTTAGGCGCGAAGGCTGCATCCGAGCGGACGAAACGATTTGTCAACGGGTCAGCAGTCAACGTCGACAGCACGTAATACGCGTCGTAGTCCTCGGCGAACCTTGTGGTGTTGGGGCCGAGAGCCATGTCGGCCTGAGCGACGCGGTTACCAGCGCCGATGATGTCGATCGCAGCCTCAGACTCGGCTCGCAAACCTTCCGCATGTGCTGCCGGAAAGAGATCCACCCCCGCTGCGGGCAGGTGGCCATGCGCCTCGAAGTTTTCAACGATTTCGTGCAAGAGATCGGCCACGCCGATTCCAGGCGCTCCCGCCTCCATGGCGTTGATATCGTCCATGTCTACGTTTTGGACCCCGCCGGCGGTGAGGTCGCGCGGGACCGGGAAGGCACCAATGTCGACGTTGGGCTGATTGGCTCCAACGTTGATCTCTGCGTTCTGCAGAGGGTCAGCCATGATTCCAGTAAGGCGGTTTGCAAACGCCGCCGACCTTGCCGGGGCTACGAGAGTGGCGATCGGATTCACCTCGTTGGTGAGCGGGTTTCGGACAAGCCTCAGGCCACTGGCAGCCTCGGACATCGCCAGGAAGTCGGCGATTTCACCGGGAGTCCCGGTGAGGAGGAGGCGGCGCTGCAGGCTCGCCTTGCCGGCTGCGGTTTGCTGGGCGACATGCGCAAGCTCGTGATTGATGAGTGCGCGGCCCTCGCTTGTCTGGGGGGCGTACTGGCCCTGGCCGAAGACGATGTGGCGACCCGCAGTAAAAGCCGATGCTCCCAGGGCTTTGGCGGCACTGGCGGCGATCGAGTCAGTATGCAGGCGCACCGCGTCGAAGTCGTGACCGAACCCGGACTCAGACTCATCTCTAAGCGAGGAATCCAGCGGTAGGCCGGGAGACCCGAGCACCTCGTCCGCACCACCCACCTGGGGTGGCTCGCCGCGCAAGCCTGTCTGACCTGGCTCAGCCCAAAGGTGACCCTTTGCACCGAGGTGCTCGGCGGACTTTTCAGCGGAGTCCTCCTGCGGGGTGACGGGAAGGGGCTCGGTCTCGGCCGCATCCGATCGCCGGAATGCCAGCGCACGGGCGATCGCGGACATCCGCGAGTGCCGATCCGCGACCTGCACCGGCCGCCTGGACGAGGGGGCCGATTGGCTGCTCCCCGGGCGTTCGAGCATGAGGAACGCGTGCGTGATCACCTCAGTCTAGCCCCGCAAGGTCAACCTCGAGCTTTCTCTGTCAGGTGCCTGAACCCCCTCGGCTCCGCCCGTTATCGCCCGCGACACCTCCTGGTTGCCAAGATCACGACGACTCGATCAAGACCAAGGTCAGGACCGAGGCCCCACCCGGAGGAGCTGCAGGTTGCAGCATCACCGCGGACGCCCTGCCAAACGTCCCGCCAACAGCCGCCAGAACCTTGCCGGCCTGGGACACGAGGTTTGCAGGCTGTTCGGGCCTTGTCGCGCCGTCGTACAAGGTGGCGACATACAGCACCCCGGTCGATTTCCAGGGTGGGTTGGGCAGAGATGAGAGGGGTTTGGTCGAGTCCGTAACAACCTCGGCGGTACCGGGGTTGAAATCGACATATCCAAGATCGGCAAGGACCCCGTTCTTGATAAAGGCGGTGTATAGCTGCGGTGAGAGGACAAAGTTGAGATTCGGCTGCCCGCCAGGCAAGAAGAACTGAAGTGTCTTGAACTCGGGGGCCCCCATTCGCGCGGCGATGATGCGGTGGCGCAGCGTGGGGAGGATGACGTCGATGACGCTGCAGTCGCCCTTGGGTATCGTGTCGGGCGGAACCGTGATGTCACCGGCGACTCTAAAAGTCGTCCCACCCTGGATCTTGTTGGCGATGGTTGCAGCCTGTGACGCGCGCGTTGCGGCGTCGCCCACGTCTGTCGCCGCGTTGCTTGAGACGACCACAGCGCGTAGCGGTGCGCCGGCTCCCGCGTCCGTCCAGGGCTTGACGAGATCGTCGGACGTCACTATTGCAGCCGAACCCGGATTGAAGGTCGCATTGCCGAGCCGAACCACCCGCTTTTCATTCAACAAGGTAGGCAGCAGCTTGGCATCTCCAGCGAGTGCGTCGAAAATCTTCGCTGATTCCGGTATGAGCTTCACCCTGTATGCGGTGTGGCACATCGTCCGCTGCTGGGTGATCAGCACGATGATGCCGTCGGTGCTCGGGACGTCCAGCTGCGATGGGATGGTCGGCATCAGCTCGCCCGCAAGCTGCTGATCGGGCGCGGAGACAGAGGCGACGGCCTGCTCCACCGACGACAGCCTTCCCTGCGACGTGAACGGGTTCTCGGTGGCGCGATCCGCGATGCCGGCCCATCCGAGCGTGTTGCCCGGGCCGTAGCTCCGCCAGTCCGCAAGCACGTTCGCCGCTGGCGTCGCCAGAGCTGAGGCGCCGCCTGCGAACTGCGGCTGGTCCACCGCCTTGAACAAGGACGCGAATGGCTTCAGGTCGCCGGCCGGCTTTGCCATCAGCGCCGCGCGGATCGCATCCTGCGTTTTGGCGTCAGGGGCGAGCACCGAGTAGAGCTGGTAGACACGCGCCGGCACCGTTACAACTGCCGGAGCGGTCCGGCATTCGGCCTCGCGCCTGCGCTGGAAGAGCACCCAGTCCATCGTCGCCTTCACGATCTGTTCGCCCGTATCGGGCGCGAGCGGAGGAAAGAGCTGGCGCTCGGCGACGGCGGCGAAGGTCTTGTCCTGGAGTCCAGCCGCCAAGATGGGCAGCGCCAGCCTGGCCAGCGCCTGGTCCGAGTTGCCTGATGCGAATATCGTTGGGTCGACGGTCATTTTGGCAGTCGCATAAGGGGCCGCCGCCATGTGGTTGGCATCGACGAGTCGGACCTCGGCGGTGACGGTCGGCGGGCTGCCGCTCACGATGGCGGTGAACAGCTGGCCGGTGCCGGTGGAGGCCAGTGTGTAACTGACATTGACCCTGAGGTCCTGCCCCGCAGGGTGGTCCACCTGAACTGTGACAGTGGCGTTCATGGGCGACAGATTCGTCGCGAGGCCGGCTCCCGTCGGGGCAGGGCGTGAAGTGAAGAGCGTGCCGGAAAAGGTTCCGGTCAACGTCGTTTCGCCACTCGCGGTGCGAACGACATTGGTGACAATGAGAGTCCCCTGGTACTGGTTGTCGTTGAGGCCGCTCGCGGCCGTGGTGCCCGGCGAGACGAGGGTGTGCCGCAACATGACCGTCGTAGAGTCACCCGCCGAAAGCAAAAGCGGGTTCTTCTCGAGGTGGAACGAGATCCAGAAGGCGCCGGGTTGATTGGCGCGGACGACGCCCGGATTGAACACATTGCCCGGGGTTCGTGTCGGTGTCGGAGATAGGGTTCCCAGGTACCTGATCGCGTCTCCGGAGACCACCCTGGCGTTCGACAGAAAGTCGGGTGCGCTCCACCGCGCCTCGAAGGCCGTCGGCGTGGTCGTCTTGATATTGACGAATGTCTGCGTGGCTGCAGGGTCCGCGCTGGCCGCTGCGGACATCGCCTGGGCGAGCACCTTGATGGACGTCGTGGTGGGCACTTCTGTGTAACCGGCGAATGCGAAATCCCAGCCGCCCGAGCCTAGCCTCTCCTCCCGCCCCGCGCCGCGAATGGCCAACGACGAGCCGGCTGCCGTCGGATTCATCTGCACTTGCCCCGAGACGCCAGTTCCTGGGGTGGCTCCCGCGGTCTGCACGATCTGTCCGTTCGGCACGAGGATGTCGACTTTCGGCTTGGCGTCGGGATGGTCGAGTCCTGTCAGGAGCGAGATCCGCTCCATGTGCTCGGCCTCCTCCAGCGCGTGCGCGACGTAATCCGGCCGCACCACGCAGAAGCGGAGGTCGAGACCTTCGCCGACGAGCTTCCGCACCTGGTCGTTGACGGTGACTGAGCCGATGTCAACCGGCAGGTAGCCCGCGGACGGCAGCTCGACGATCCCGCCGTTGATCAG
>Ga0137409_10003917_pt1 | contig 15748 bp, 16 predicted proteins | sample CZODoug1_16funga_FD_122059 | JGI IMG/M metagenome (GOLD analysis project Ga0137409, IMG submission 122059) | Vadose zone soil fungal communities from Angelo Coast Range Reserve, California, USA - CZODoug1_16fungal (Hybrid Assembly) | ecosystem: Environmental > Terrestrial > Soil > Vadose zone... | reverse complement strand
TCCACTTCCTTGGCCCAGATGATCCCATCGGCGTCCACCCGGTTGATGAGCGACAGGTCGGCCTCGAACACCGTGTCCACGAAGATGATGAGCACCGGAGAGTCCACATAGGGTCGTGCGAGATTGATGGCCCCGGCCGTGCCGTCCAACGTCTTTTGTTCAACGAATGTCGCTTTGACGTCGTACCGCTCGACGATGTACCGCTCGACGACGTCTTTCAGGTGTCCCGTGATGACGATCAGCTCGTCGACGTCCAGGCCCTTCAGGGCGTCCATGACGTAGTCCATGACGGGCCGCCCGGCGACGCGCACCAGGGGCTTCGGTACGCGCTTGGTCAGCGGGAGCAGGCGCGTTCCTTTTCCGGCGAGCGGCACGATGACTTTCATCACACCCTCCCGTACCGGTCTTTGAGCCGGACGACGTCGTCGATCTCGGAGGTCGAAGCCTCGAGCAGGTCCGTCGGCACCACCGCCTCGAACTGATGGATCACCTTGGGAGCGATGTGGAACGCCGCTCCTTGCGCCATGGGCCGCTCGATCAGCGTCTCCCCCTGCTGGATGCGCAGAATGATCTCGCCCGTGAGCACGTAGATCGATTCATCCTTCTTATTGTGGTACTGGAGCGACAGCACGTGTCCGGGCTCGATGTGCAGGACCTTGCCGACATAGCGATCAGTCCTCGCCCAGATCAGCTCGTGGCCCCATGGCTTCTCCACGCGGTAGGGGAGGGAGCGATCGGTCATGGAACCAGGCTCAGGCTCAGAGACGAAGGTGAGGTGACGCACGCCGTCACGCACACCCCGCACCCAACGCAACCTTCGGGCCGCAGCACCGGATGCCCGCCCGCATCCATCGCCAGCGCCCGCTCCCCCACCGGGCAGGCGCGGGCGCACACGCCACAGCTCACGCCCTGGAAGGTGATGCAGCGCCCGGGGTCGAGCTCCAGGACACCCATGTGGATTTCGTCCCAGCCGCCGGCGGGCGGCACGAGGGCGCCGGTGGCGCAGGCATGGGCGCACGGCATGTCCGCGCACACCACGCACGCCTGGATGGCGGGATCGATCATCGGGGTGCCGGCCGCGAGCCCCGCCCCGGGTGGGGCCTTGATGATCGCGTTCACGGGGCACACCGGCAGGCAGTCCCCGCAGCGCGTGCACGACGCCAGAAACGCGATTTCGTCGGCCGCGCCGGGCGGCCGAAAGTAGCGCCGCGGCGCGACGCGCCGCTCGGTGCGGGTCGCCACTTCGCGCACCAGCCGGGTGAAGGCTTCGCGGAAGAAGCCGCGCCGATCGTTCGCGCTCGCGTTCATTAGAAGCTAGGGGCCAGGCTCAGCTGCCAGCGGAACGCGAGCTGCCCTCGCCCGACACGATAGTCGGCGGCCTCGTTCCAGCGGTTCACGATCAGCGGCAATTCGAAGCGCATCGTCCAGCCGAGGTCACGGATTTGATGGCGGGTCACGAGCCCCACTCCCGCATCGAACAGCAGCGTGAACCGCTGGCCCGGCGTGTTGGATGGGACTGCGAGCGTGTCCACGAGCCCCCGATCGGTGAACGCCTCGAGCGTCACCTCCCGCAAGATACCCTGTTCGCGCCGCCACACAGAGCGGGTGAGCTCGATGTTCGCTGACACCGCCCAGCGCGCGCCCAGGTCGCTCCGGAAGCCGCGCAGGTTGGCATTGCCTGGAGCGTGGTAGAAGAAGTCTGGCCGCAAAAACAGGGCACCGCGGCTCCGTAGGAACGGGTTGGTGAACGTCTCGTACGGATCCGCGCCGGCCACCGGAATACGCCGCTGGCGTACCGGATCGGACGCCCCGGCGTACGCTCCGCCGAACACGCGTATACCCAACGTCGTGCCGAGCAGGAACGGGGTCCGAATGCTTGCAGCGCCGGTGAAACGTCCGAAACCCTCGATGTCGTAGCGGCTGGAGGACACGATCCCCGGGCCCGGGTTCGAGTACACCACCCCGCCGCGGGCACCCAGCCGCGCCCTGAGCAGCGTCCCTCCGCGACGCACTTCGGTTGAGACCCACGGACCCGCCTCGACCGTCCCGGCGTCGTCCCACAGCCGGCGGTCGAGATAGCCGAGGTTGGTCGTGGCCATCCAGAGGGCATCGAATCCCGCGTGGGGATCGGCGCCGAAACCCAGGTGCTCGCGCAGCGCGCGGTCAACCGAGACCGCGACACCGGCCCGCCCCTCGACGGCCCAGGCGGCGAGGCTCGTCTCGGTGCGCGGCACCAGATGGCGGATCGGGTTGGACCAGCGGCCGTAGAAGCCGAACCGGTCGCGACCTCCGCCCCCCTGCGTAGCGACCGACGCGAGCATCAGGTTGCGCTCGTAGCGGCCGAGGTAGTTGGTACGGGTGCGCAGGGCGAGGGTCACGCCGCCGAAATCGTTGGACCAGGCGACCGGCAGCAACGCGGTGACGAGCTTGTCGCGCCGGGCCGTCTCGCGCGTCGGGTCGTCCAAACGCAACTCCCCCGCACCTCGGCCGCTGAAGAACCAGCGCTTCTCCCGGTTGTTCAGCATGTCGTAATCGTGAGTGCGGCCGCGTGGGTCGAGCGTCAGGCGGCCGGGCTTCCTCGCGGTGGTGAACTCGATCCGCTCGGTGGCGGGCTCGCCCGTGGCCCGGGCGTAGATGGTATCGCGATCGCCGATCTCGACCGGCATGCGGCCGTCGCCCTTGCGCTCGACCGTCACCGCGGTGCGCCAGCGACCATCTGCGAGCCGGTGCCGCTCCACGCGACGCAGGCGGTAATCGACGAGCGGCGTGGCGTGGAGCCACTCACCGAATAGCCATTTCAGGTCCTGGTGCGAGACGTCCTCCGCCACGCGGCGGAAGGCCTCCTCATCCACGTGCTTCAGCTTCCAGCGCGAGAAATACTCGCGCAGGATACGCCGCATCGTGTCGTCGCCCACCACGTAGCGCAGCTGCTCGTAGAACAGCTGCGCCTTGGCGTAGACCATTTCCTGGTAGATGAGGAAATCGCGGAAATGCTCGCTCACCGTCGAGACCGGCTCGCTCCAGCGCTCCAGGTCGAGCCACAGGATGCCGGGCTCGAGCCCTTCATGGGCCGGCGGGCCGCCGTGCGCCTCGAAGAACCAACCCTCCTGGAAATCCGAGAACCCCTCGTCGAGCCATCCCTCGCGCCATTCGTTGTTGGCGAGCTGGCCCATGACGTATTGATGCCCGGTTTCGTGCACGATGAGGCCGATGGACGCACTGCCGTCCATGATCATCATCGGGAACTCGGTCCCGCCGCCCTCGATGCGGTGCACGTTGGTGAGCTGGGGCCATTGGTACTTCCCGAACAGCGAGTCGAGCCAGGCGAGCGCCAGCACGGTGTTGTGGACGGCCTTCCCCTGGCCCCAGGTGGCGCGGTCGCCCGGCTGGTACAGCACGCGCGCCACGGCTTCGCCGTAGCGGCCCTGCTCGTAGATGTAGTCCGGGTTGAGGGAGAACGCGAAGTGATGCACCTGCTCGGCCCGGAAGCGGACACATTTGCGCCCCGCGGCCACCGCCGGACACTGCGTGGAACGTGGCGCGTGGTACCAGTCGCGTTGATAGTCGATTCTGAGTGCGGGGTCGGCCTTCGCTTTCTCCCAGCCCGGGTCGCCCTCCACCGGCACCCCCGTGGCGCCGATCACCTGGTCCTGCGGCAGGTCGAGCGTAACGTCGTAGGCCGCGAACTCGCCATAAAACTCGCCGCCCGGATAGAGGGGGTGGTCCTCCCAGCCGTAGCGGTCATACACCACCACCTTGGGATACCACTGCGCGAAGTCGAAGCGCCGGCCCTGGCGTCCCTGGCGCCGCGGCAGGGTGGATGGACGCGCCTGCCAGTCGATCTCGACCGCGAGCGAATCGCCCGGGGCGAGTGGCCGCGGCAGCGTCCAGTGCGCGATGGTCGAGTCGGGGGCATAGGGATAATCGGGTCGGAGCGCGCCGCCCATGACGGTCGCGGCCGTGATCCGCTCGAAGGCGTAGTCCGGGTCCTTCATGTGCTGAAACCGCTCGCGCTGCTCGGCCGAGTCGGCGGCGGCCCAGCGGGAGCCGGGGCGGAACGCGTTCAGGTACTGATGGACGTAGAAGTCGCGCAGCGTGTCGGGGGAGCGGTTCACATAGCTGATGCGCACGTGCCCGGTGAGCACACCCGACGGCTCGTCCAGCGCCGCGGCGATCCGATACGCGACCTGCTGCTGCCAATAGCCGGTGGTATCGCCGGCTACAAAAAGCAAGAGGAAGGGGAGCATGGAGGTGGGGAAGCTACAGCGGGCCGGTGGAGATGGGGAGGCGGGCTCTAGCGGCGCCGACGGGTCTTCGCGCATGTTCCGATCGGCGCCCGGTGGTGCGATCACGAGCGCTGGGCTTTGTTGGTCGATGACTGCCGTGCTAGGGTGAGGAATGGCGTCCATGACCGCCGCTGAGTTTCGACGCATCGCGTTGAGTCTGCCGCAGGCCAGTGAAGCCGCGCACATGGGTCACCCGGACTTTCGCGTGGCGGGCCGGATTTTTGCGACCCTGGGCCATCCGCGCACCGGCTGGGGCATGGTGAAGCTCACCCCCGAGCAGCAAGAGCTGTTCGTGCGCGTGCAGCCCGCGGTATTCGCGCCGGTCAAGGGCGGCTGGGGTCGTGGTGGCGCGACGAATGTCCGGTTGCGCACCGCCAGGAAGGGCGCGGTTCGCGAGGCACTGATCACCGCCTGGCGCAACCGGGCCCCGAAACGTCTCGCCGAGAGCATGCTCGACGAGTGACCGTCTCTCCTGTCTTCTTCTACGGTCTGTTCATGGACGCGGACGCGCTGCGATCCAAGGGCGCTCACCCCGTTAACGTCCGGTTGGCTGCCGTCCCGGGATACGCGATTCGCATCGGGAACCGCGCTACTCTGGTGCGCGAGGCCGGCTCCTCCGCGTATGGCGTGCTCATGGATCTCCCCCGCAACGAGATCGATGCCTTGTACTCGGGCCCGGGGCTGGAGGCGTATCGTGCGGAGCCCGTCGTGGCCGAGGGGCCGGATGGCGCGAAGACTGCCGCCTTGTGCTTCAATCTCATCACGCCGCCGTCGCCGGCCGAGGCGAATCGTGAGTACGCCGACCAGCTGCGTGGGCTGGCGCACCGCCTGGGCTTACCGCCTGATTACGTTGCGCGCATCCGGTGACGAATGAGAATCCTCCCCGTCTTGACCGTTGCAATCGCCGCTCTCCTTCAGTCGCCGCCGCTCGTCCCAAGACCGGTGCTCAAATTGATCGTTGAACACCCCGTGCTCGCCCCGTACCTCCCGCCCGACGCGGCCGGCCGGGTGCCGCTGGTCGTCTCCGATCACCTGTTGGAGCCGGGTATCACACCAACGAGGTTCGGTCAACCATTGCGGATCGTTCAGGACCGAGACGTGGGTAAGCAGCCGCACCTCCGGATCTCTAGCTTCGAGGTGCACGGCGCCAGCGCGAAGGCCGTGGTCGCGTACCGAGTGGAAGGCGTGGAAGCGGTCTTCGACTTGAGGCGTGACTCGAAAGGGTGGTGGACGGTCGTCGACGCAACGGCCGCACACCAGCCGGACAGTGCCTTCGCCGTGGTGCAGTCACGGGGCGAAACAGTCATGGGCGTCGACCAGTACACCTCGACCCATGTGTTCGAAGACCTGCCGGACGGCGGCCGGATCATCCTCGACCGCGATCCTCGCGCCGACACGGGCGGCGTCGCCCGAATCCGTCGACACATGCACGAGATCACTGCCGCCTTCGAAGCGGGAGACTTCACCAAGCCGTTCCAAGTGCATGCAGGGGCCGTCCCGGGCACATCCGTCATGGCGGCTCGGCGCTCCGCAATTAGTTACCGGGAGGTCGACCGGCCTCGCGGCGCCGAGGTGCGGATCCGGAGCACGGACCCAGCGGCCATCGCCGCGGTTCACGAGTTTCTCGCCTTTCAACGCGGCGCCCATCATGCTGCGGGGCACGAATGAGCACGGAGTGTAGCAAGAGGAAACGCTTTTCCGCTCATCGGCTCTTCCATTCGGCGCTCCGACGTTGCATCGTGGGCACCGGTCCCTCTCACCCTTTCGGAGGTTGCTATGCGCGGTCTCGGCCTTTCGACGTGCCTCCTGCTGGCGATAGCCCCCGCAATTCATGCCCAGGCTGCCCCGGCAGCAAAGAAGTGGGGTCCAGTCCCGGCAGTGTTTCCTCCGGGCGCGAGGATGTCGGTCATGAGCGGTGACCCGAGCAAGGCGGGGATGTTTACGGTCGAGTTCGCCATGCCGAGCGGCTACCAGATCGCGCCCCACTTCCATCCCACGGACGAAGTCGTCGAGGTCAAGAAGGGCACGCTGCTCGTCGGCATGGGCGACAAGTTCGACGCATCGAAGGCCAAGCCGATGAAGGCCGGCGACAAGGGAACGGTGCCTGCGAAAGCACACCACTTCGCCGCGGCGCAGGGCGCCACTTTCATTTCCGTGACCGCGATGGGCCCGTTTGCCTTGACCTACGTCAATCCGGCGGACGATCCCCAGAAGCAGGTCGCCAAGCCGTAACGTCGGTCAGAAGCTCGGCGCGAGACTCACCTGCCACCGCAGCGCGAAGCGGGTGCTGTTGGCCGGGTTAGTCGGCGGCTACATCGCAGCGGTTCACCGCGAGCGGCAGCTCGAAGCGCATGGTCCATTCCATGTCCTTCACCTGGTGCCGGGTAACGATGCCGAGGCCACCGTCGTACAGCGTGGTGTACCACCGGCGCCCCCGGCACCGGAAGCGACGAGCGACAGCAGGAGTTGCAGCATGGGAACCGATGCTTTCTAAGCAAACATCGCGCCGGAGCGGCGCGCCGCACGATTGCGATGCCGCCCGGCGACCCGGATGCTGCTCTGCTGCGACGACCCAACACCTCGAGTGGTGCGCGACTAGTTCGGAGTGATCTTGAGGTTGGCGAAATCGCCATCGGAGGTGTTCCCCACCCACAGGCCGACCAACCCCTTCGTGCGGTCGTTCAGCTGGTCGATGACCAAACTGGGCTCCTTCGCATCGCCCACGAAGACGCTCACCTTCGGGCTCGCGACCACCACGTGCACGTGGAACCAGGCGTTCGGATCTGGCGCGGGACTCACGGGCTGCTCGAAGACCCCGGGCCGCTCGGTTCGCAGCCTCTGCCACGTATAGGTGGGATGCGAGATGTACTGTACGGCGTGGCTGTGTCTCGCCGGGTCCGGCGTCCTGAAATTGAACGGGCGGAAGTAGATCGCATCGTACGTCGTGCTATCTACCCCATGGAAGGCGATACCGACAAAGCTCTGTCCCTGCACGTCCTTGCCTCTGACGTCGAACTCGATGGTGCCGTTACCGAACTCGACCCCGCGTAGGTACGCGACGCCGTCGCCAGCGTGTTCGCTCAGACGAAGACCTTTCTTGGTCCCGTCGCTGAGGCTACTCACGCTCCGGTTGAAGACTTCGACGTCCTGGGGCGCGATGGGTCGCTGTTGAGCGGCGAGGCTGGAAGCAGCAAAGAGGACAGCAAGAGCAGCGCTGGTCATACGCCTCCTTTCCTTATTCGTAGCGCAGCGACTCAACCGGATCCACCGCCGCGGCGCGCCGCGCCGGGAGGATCCCCGCCAAGAGCCCCACGCCGATGAGGATGCCTACACAGATGAGGGCGATGGGCCAGGACAGTCGCGGGCTCAGGATGTATTGCATGGCCGGGTTGTCCTCCGTCGGGATCGTATCCACGCCCAGCACGATGAGCGTCGCCACAGCGAGTCCCACCAGGCCTCCCGACAGAGCGATCGCCATGGCCTCGAACAGGAATTGCGCCATGATGTGCCGCCGCCGGGCGCCGAGCGCGCGCTTGATGCCGATCTCCTGGGTCCGCTCCTTCACCACGACGTACATGATGTTCGCGACGCCGACACCGGCGATGAGCAGCGTGAAGGCGCCGACCAGCCCCATGAAGATCTGAATGCCGAGCCCGACGGCGTGGGTTTCCTTCTCGCTCTCGATGAAGTCCCACATGCCCAGGGCCCGCTCGTCGCTGGGGTCGAAGCTGTACTTCCTGCCCAGTACGCGGTACAGCTCCGCTTTCACGATCGGGCCGCGGGACGCATCGCGCGGCTGCACGATGAGGTGGTTCACGAACCGGTTACCGTATATGGTGCGAAACGTCGAGTAGGGAATCACGCCGCGCGCGGCGTCCGGCCCGTTGTTGCTCGAGTCCTGGAACTTCTTCTTCAAGACCCCGACTACGGTGAACGGCAAGCCGTCCACGACCACGCTCTTGGCGACGGGATCGACGCCCTTGCCGAAGATGCGCTCCGCCAGCTCGGTGCCGAGGAACAGCACGCGCCGCTTCTGCGCCACGTCCGTGGGGTTGATGAAGCGCCCGCCCTGCGCCGGCTCCATGTGGCGGATCGTCTCATGCTCGAAGCCCACGCCCTCGAGAAACGCGTTGGTGCGGGTCTTGCCCATCTGGAACGACGTCCCCCACCGCCCGTAGGAGACGCTGCCGCGGTCGACGTCCGGGATCGCGCTCCGGATGAGATCGAGATCCTCCTCCACGAGGCGGATGCGCCTTCCCTGCCCCAGGCCCGCAAACGCCTTGGTGGTCTCGCCGCCGTACACCATGAAGATCCGCTCCCCGGCCCCCAGCAGGCCGTCGCGGACGGTGCGCTTCAGTCCCTCCCCGAACGCCAGCAGCAATACGACCGCAAGCGTCCCCCACGTCACCGCAAAGAACGTGAGGAACGCCCGGGTGCGTTGCGTCTTCAGGTCGGCGATGAATTCGCGCAGCAGGATGGAGAACATCAGGTGCGCAGCGCCTCCACCGGATCGAGCGCCGCCGCGCGCCGGGCGGGCAGCAAACCGGCCGCGAACGCGACGATGGCGAGCAAGGTCAACGTGGCGACGAGTACCGGCGCGGAAATCGTCGGAACGCCGACAAACTCTTTGATCGGCAATCCGCCCATGGCGGTCACCAGCCCGAGCGAGAGCAGCAGTCCCAGCGCCGCGCCCATCGCCACGATCATCAACGCCTCGGCGAAGAATTGGCGCATGATGTCGGCGCGCGTGGCACCCACGGCGCGTCGCACGCCGATCTCGCGGGTCCGCTCCCGGACCACGATGTACATGATGTTCGCCACGCCGATGCCGCCTACGATCAGGGTGAAGGTTCCGACAATGGCGAAGAAGATGTTGAACGCGACGAACATGTTGCCGAACTTGGTTTCCCACTCGCTCGTGTCCCAGAACCCCAGCGCGTCCTTGTCCGTGGGATCGAACCGGTACTTGCGGCCCATCGTCTCGTACACCCGCCGCTCGGCCGGCTTGGTCAGCTCCGAGCTGCGGGCGCGGTACACGATGTTGTTGAGGAAGCGGTCGCCGAACAGGGCGTAGTGCGTGGTCGCGGGGATGAAAATCCGGTCCTGGTCGCGCTGCTGGTAGGAGGAGTTCTGCAGCTTGGGGCGCATCACTCCCACGACCGTGAACGGAGTGTCGCCCAGGAACACCTGCTGTCCGACCGGAGCCTCCTGCTCGAACAGCAGCTTGGCCAACTCGTTGCCCAGCACGGCCACCCGCCGCCGCTCGCCGACGTCGCGGTCGTTGATGAAGCGGCCCCCCGCCTCGGCGATGATGTTGCGCATCAGGCCGTACGCGGGGACGATGCCGGTGACGGCGGGCTCGGCAGCCCGGACGCCGCGCCGTACCCGCGCGCTACGGGTGATGAACTCGGGACTGATGTACTCGATCTCGTGGACCTCGCCGGCGAGCAGGGGCACGTCATCCGGCCGCAGCCGGATCGGGCGGCCGTCGCCGAACCCCGCGAACGGCTTAGTGGTGCGGCCGCCGAACAGGATCACGATCCGGTCGCCCAACCCGTGGAAGCGTTTGACGGTCTGGCGCTCCAGCCCGACGCCGAAGGCCAGCAGCACCACGACCGCCACGGTGCCCCACGCGATCCCGATGACGGTGAGGGAGGTGCGGAGCTTCTGCGCCCGCAGGTCGACCAGGAATTCACGCCACACGTCAGGTGATCTCGCGCGGCGGCCGCTCCACGAGCGAGTCCGTCACCTGCAAACCCTCCAGCACTTCGATGTTGATGGCATCCGACAGGCCGGTCTTGATGCGGCGCTCCTCGGTCTTGCCGGGGCCGGCGCGCACGGTGACGAAGCTCGAGTCGTGGCGCTGGGTGACGAGCCGCTCCGGGATGTAGAGCACGCTGTCGCGGCGGGCGATGATCACCTCCGCGTTGGCCGAGTAGCCCGCGCGCAGCGTGGCCCCCTCCACCTCGGTCAACGTGATCTCGATCGGGAAGACCGTCGCCTGCTCCTGCTTGTGCGCCTTGAGCCAGATCTTCTCGAGTCGGCCCTTCACGCTGGCGCTCGGGAGCGCGCCGATCTTGATGGTCACCGGCATGCCCTCCTTGAGCCGGCCCACGTCGATCTCGTCCACCGTGCCCCGAAAGATGAGGTCCCGCATCGCGGCCATCCGCATCAGCACGGTGCCCGCCTGGTACGGGGTGAGCGGCACCACCGGATCGCCGATCTCGATCGAGTCCTCGAGGATGTAGCCGTCGATGGGGGAACGGACCACCGTTTCCACCTGCTTCCCCCCGGTGAGCACCTTGCCGCCCTCCTGCAACGCGAGGCGCTCCTGCGCCAGGGAGAGCTGGTTGCGCGACTCGTCCACCCGGCGTTGCGCGGTCTCGATGTCGGAGGGGGAAATCAGATTGCGGTTACGCAGCTCCTGCTGGCGGGACAGCTCGCGCTCGAGATTTCTGAGCTCGATCTCGCGTAGCTCCACGTTGCGGCGCAGCTCCACCATTTCCAGCGGCGTCGGATTGGGGGAGATCTCGAGCAGCGGCTGACCCCGCTTGACGAAGTCGCCTACCGCCGCGAAGCGCTGCCGCACTACGCCGGCGAGAATGGATTTGACGCTGACTTCGACCCGGGGCTCGATGGTGCCGACGGCGAGGGCCTTGTCGACCAGGGTTCCACGGACGACCGCCACCGCTTTGGGACCGTCCGTCTTCTTGCCGCCGAGCTTTCCGGCGGCGGCCATGGCACCCAGGCTGAGGAGGGCGAACACGGCGGCGAGAATGATCGTGCGGCGCTTCATCTCAGGGCGGCTCCGAGCAGGCGCATAAGGATTAGACGGTCTATCCCGCCAATACGTTGCATCCCGTCGATTGTTTCCGGCCTGGCTGCGTGCGGAATTGAGATACCGCCCGCGCGAATCGGGCGCCAGTCGTCCTCCCACGACTCCTCATGTTGGGCGCTCAACCCCGACAAGGAGTCGGTATGTGCAGCTATACATCCCGCGCAGCGGCGCTCGCGCTGGTGGTGGGAGCGCTCGCCTGTTCCGACCGCCCGCCCGGCACCGCCCCCGATGCGGCTTCCGGCGAGCCGGCCATCCCGTCCGCGGCGGCCCGTCCCGAGCTGCTGGCGCGCTCCCTGGCGCTCGCGCTGGGCGACCCCGCGTTCCGGGCTCACGTGAAGGCTGAGCTCGATCGCTCCCCGTTCCGCGAGCACAAGCTGTCGTTCCAGCGCTTTCTGGCGGCCGAGCGGGGCAGCGGGAGCGATGCCCTGGCCGCCATGGCGCGAGGCACGGGCCTCGCGGCGGCGGACCTGGCCCGCACCGCCGAGCGCGCCATCCCGCTCGAGATGTACCTCCCCGTTCCGGAGCACCGCCGCGCCTGGACCGGCGACGCCAACGTGCTGGTGGCGACGGCGATCGCGGATCACGACCCCCCGGTGGCGTTCGACGTGCAGGGGAACCGGCACGTGCTCGACCCCGAGCGGCCGCCCGCGACTCCGGTGATCGCGGTGGTCCCGGTCGAGACGGACTTTACGACAGCCCCTGCGAAGATCGGCCTGTTTCCCTGGCCGCCATTCCCTCCGCCGGTGGTGCCGGGCCTGTACATGAGCAAAGCCCATTTCGTGGACGATTTTGAGGGTTGGTTGAAAGGCGGACCCGAATTTGAGGTCCATATCCTGGGCCAGAAGGGCCAGACGGATTCCCTGACAGACTACCAGTGCGCCGGCGAGAAGCAGCCGCTGCCCTACTACTTCGATCAGAACGCCCTCGACTGGAGCGGCAGCGTCATGCTGCTCAGCAAGGTCCAGCTGGACGCGTACAACGCGGCCCACCCGGGGCAGAACTTTCGCGTGTTCGTGGTTGAAGACGACGACACGGCATGCGAGATCAAGGCCAACCGGGACATCATGGGTAACCTGTTCAAGGCCGTGGACGGCGCGTACAAGGCGGTGACGGCGGGGAACGACTCGAGCAACGCCATTGCGAAGCTGTTCAAGCGCGCCAATGCCTTTCAGAAATTGTGGGCCGCCGTCGCGTCGTTCTTCAACACCAACGACGAGCTGGTGGGGACGGCCGTCGAAGACGCCGTGGTCGGCATTTCGTACCCCGGCTACAACTGGATCGTCAAAGGTGAGAACAACGCGACCAACGGTTGGCTGACCCTGGGTGTGAAGTGAGCCTGAGCCCAGGAGGACCGATGCGGAGCCGTACCGCCGCACTCATCGTAGTCGCCGCCGCCCTGTTGTGGCGCCCGCTCACGGCTCAGTGGGGGATTTCGGCCGAGATCGGCGTCGCGCGATTCAGCGGCACATCGCGCGACAGCGCCGGAGCTACGGTGGGGCCGTACCGGCCCACGACGTACGGCCTCCGGCTGGACCGGACCCTTGGGCGGGCACGCGTTGCGGTCGACCTCTTGTACGCAGAGACCGGGGTGGCGGGTGAAGGAAAGGGCCTGGCGGTGGTGCAGTACGGCATCGGCACACTCTGGGAAATCGCTCCGGAGGTGTCGCTCCGGGTGGCCCGCTTTGGCGCGGGTGTCGAGGCGCTTATCGCCGCAGGCCCGGCCCTCGATTTGTGGGACTTCGACGGCGAGCAGCGCAACCGGGTGGGCGGCCGCGCGGCGGCAATCGTCGAGTGGCCGCTCGCCCGGGCCCTCAAGGGATCGCTACGGGTGAGCGGCGTTGTGAGTGAATCGGTGTTCGATGCGGCGGACGCGCCCAGCGGCGTCGAACGTCGTACAACGCGACGATTCGGCGTCGCCCTCGGGCTGCGGTTTCAGCTGTAACCCAGAATGAGACGGCGGCCCGGGTCTCCCCCGGGCCGCTCTGCTGTGTAGCGTCGCCGCCACGCCGTCTTGTCGCATTTCCACCCGTTGGTGCCGCAAAAACGCCCTACCCTGCACGAACCCTGAGTAGCTGATTCCCGAGCGAGCCTCAAAGGAGGACCTCATGCATCGCGCCACGCAGTTCCTGCCGGCACTCCTACTCGGCGTCATCGTGGGCTGTCACGATCAGACAAGGACGCTGTCGCCGTCCTTCGCCACCAGCACAGTCTCACCCACTTGTCCCGCAAACCCGACAGTCACGGTGTCCGACGAAGCGTCGCTCCGCGCGGCCATCGCGGCCGCTCGGCCCGGCGACGTGATCGCCGTCAGCGGCACGATCGAGGTGACGGCAGACGACACGATCGCGACCGACGGCGTCAGGCTCACCTGCGCGACGCCCGGGTCCGGGCTCGTCGCGACGGGATTCGACGTGGTGGACATGGTCACGGTCACCGCGCCAGGGGTTGTGGTCGACGGATTGGTGCTCGACGGCAGCCAGGCGGGCGACTCGCCATACCTCGCGCTCAACGACGGCGTGAACGCCCTGGCGCAGGACGTTCGGTTCACGAACAACACCGTTACCTGCGCGCGCTTCGGGGAGTGCGCCTTCGTCGCGGGCGGCACAGGGGCGGTGGTGAGCGACAACCAGTTTCAGGCGACCGATCCCTTCTCGGGGATTCATATGCAGGGGAATGGCCCCGATCCGACCGTGCGCTTCCCGATCCGCATCGACGGCGCGCGAGTGCAGCGCAACACGATCATCGCGATCACGCCGTCCCTCGGCCCGCGGTTCGGCGCGATTCGAGTATTCGATGCGGACAACGTCATGATCACGGACAATGTGGTCAGCGGTCCCTGGAGGAACGGCTTCAGTCCGTTCCGGTTGGCGAACAGCCAGATTCTGAGGAATCAGATCACCGGCTCTGTTGTCGACGGCATTCGAACGTCGTCCGCTGGCGGGGGCGCTCCCGGACTGGTGGTGCGCACCGTGTTCAGCAGTAACCGCGTGACAGGGGCCGGCAGAGCCGGCGTATTCGCGCAGCGAGCCTGCGCCAATCAGTTCGCGTCGAACGACCTCAGGGGCAATGCGGCCGACCTCGGCCTCTTGCTCGACGATTCCACCGGTGCGAACGTCGTCGCGGGCGTGCAGAACGCCGTGGTCATCGACAACGGGGCGTTCGACTGCGACGGCGACGGCCGCATCGACCCCAACATCATCACCGGCGGCGTCAGCCATCACCAGCCGGCGCCTCCCGACACGGGCGGTGCAGCGCCGGCGCGGGCGAGTCATCGCGACCCGCAGCCACTCTGAAGCCCGATGCACCAGCGGCCCGGGTCACCCCCGGGCCGCCTTGCGTGCGCGGGACTCGACCGTGCCACTGGGAGTGGCTAGGTTGGGGCCATGGCGCGCATCATCGTAATCGACGACAACGACGCGGCCCGGGGGACCATGCGCCGCGTCCTGGAGAAGGCGGGGCATGAGGTCCTGGAAGCGAGCGACGGCGACGCCGGCATGAAGTTGCTCGCCGAGACGCGCGTCACCCTCGTCATCACCGACATCTTCATGCCGGGGCAGGACGGGATCGTCACGCTGCGCCGGATCAAAAAGGAATTCCCCGGCGTCCGCGTGATCGCCGTATCGGGCGGGGATGCGACCGGTCGGATCGACCTGCGGAAGGATGCCGAGCTGTTGGGAGCGGCGCGGACGCTGCGAAAACCGTTTTCGCCGGCGGAGCTGCGGCGCGCGGTTGAAGAGACGCTGGCCCTCGAGTCGGAAACGCCCTAGCTACTCCCCGCCCAAGAGCCGCCGCCGCAGTGCCGCCAGCTTGCGCCGCACCGAGCCGTCGTAGATCCGGTCGCCCACCCGCACCACCACGCCGCCCAGGATTCCCCGATCGGCGCGGAAATGGGCCCGGACCTCCTTGCCGATCGCCCGGGTCAGCCGCTCGATCAATTCCTTCTGGAGCCGCGCGTCCGGCTCCTCGAGCAGCGTGACCCCGGCGTGCACCCGGTTGAGCTTCACGTCCACCAGGCCGTCATACTGCTGCGCGATCTCCGCCAAGAGCCCCTGCCGGCCGCGCCGCACCACCGCCTGGAGGAACCGCACGAACTCGGGCGGCGCCAGGTCGCCCAGCGCGCGCTCGAGCAGGGCCGCCTTGACGGCCTTGGAGACGCGGGGCGACTCGAGCGCCACGCTGATGCGCTCGTCCGCCTGCACCGCGCCCGCCAGCGCTTCCATGAACCGGCCGTAGCGCTCGATCTCCGAGGTGTCGTGGGCTTCGGCCGCGAGCAGCAACGCCTCGGCGTAGTTGCGCGCGATGGTGCTGCTCTTCACTTGCCCTTCCCTCCCGCTTCGAGGCTCGCCAAGTACTCGACCACGAGACGGCGGTTGGCCTCGGAGTCGAGGTTCGCCTCGACGAGCCTGGACGCCGCCGCGATGGAGAGATCCACGGCTTCGCGCCGCAGCTCGAGGATCGCCTTCTCCTTCTCGCCCTCGATTTCCTTGCGGGCCCGCGCCAGCAGCTGCTCGTACTGCTCGCGCGCCTTGGCGAGCAGCGCCTCGCGCTCCTTCTCCGCGACCGATTTGGCCTTGGCCACGACCTCCTGCGCCTCGGCCCGCGCGCCGGCCATGGTCCGCTTGTG
>Ga0137409_10003915_pt1 | contig 15751 bp, 15 predicted proteins | sample CZODoug1_16funga_FD_122059 | JGI IMG/M metagenome (GOLD analysis project Ga0137409, IMG submission 122059) | Vadose zone soil fungal communities from Angelo Coast Range Reserve, California, USA - CZODoug1_16fungal (Hybrid Assembly) | ecosystem: Environmental > Terrestrial > Soil > Vadose zone... | reverse complement strand
ACGCGGGTCGGCGTCTCCGTGATCTGTCCGACATTCGTCAACGAGGCCGGCATGTGGGCCGAGACAGGACTCAAGGCGAACCCGATCGCGGGTGAGGTTTCGCCCGCCGAGGTAGCCGAGGCGGTCTGGTATGCGATCACCCGGAACCGGGCGGAGATCGACGTCATGCCCCTGCAGCTGAGGGCAAGTCTCAAGGTCCAGGCGCTCGCGCCTGGCCTCTTCGCGGCGGTGGCACGGGCCACCGGCGCCACGAAAGGAAGCGAGGAGCTCGGCGAGCGCCAGCGCAACAAACGCTAGACTTCAGACAACATGAGCCGAACCGAGCGCGTATCCGTACCGTCGCCGGCTCAGTCGCGCTAAAGCGACCTACGCGCCGGCGCTCTTGATTCCAATCGAGTGATGAAACACGCCCTTATGAGCGAGATGCCGAAAGCGTTCGATCCACAGGCCATCGAGGCCGGCTGGTACGCGCGCTGGGAGTCCGACGGCCTGTTCGTCGCCGACGCCCACAGCAAGAAGCAGAAGTACGCGATCTGCCTGCCTCCGCCAAACATCACGGGCGAGCTGCACATGGGCCACGCGCTCAACCACACGCTGCAGGACATCTGCGCGCGGTATCGGCGCATGGCGGGCTACGAGGTCCTCTACCTTCCCGGCACCGACCATGCCGCGATCGCGACCCAGAACGTGATCGAAAAGCAGCTTGCCGCCGAGGGCATCACGAAAGAGCAGCTGGGACGCGATGCGTTCACCTCTCGCGTGGACGAGTGGTATCGCGACGTCGCCGAGACCATCGTCAGCCAGGACCGCATCCTCGGCATCTCGCTCGACTGGTCGCGGCTTCGCTTCACCATGGACCCGCGCTACGTGCGCGCGGTCATGACCGCGTTCGTCGCGTTTTACGAGCGCGGCTGGATCTACCGCGCGCCGCGAATCGTCAACTGGTGTCCCCACGACAAGTCCGCCATCTCCGACCTCGAGGTCGACTGGCAGGAGCACCAGGACACGCTGTACTACATCAAGTACCCCCTTGAAGGTGGGGGCGAGGTTGTGATCGCGACGGTGCGGCCCGAGACGATGCTGGCCGACACCGGGGTCGCCGTCAACCCGACGGACGAGCGATACCAATCCCTGATCGGAAAGACCGCGATCCTTCCGCTGGTCGGGCGAAAGCTGCCCATCGTCGGCGACGAGCTGGTCCAGAAGGATTTCGGCACCGGCGCGCTCAAGGTGACGCCGGGCCACGACCCGATGGACTACGACATCGGGCAGCGCCACTCGCTGGAGCTGATCAACGGCTTGAACCCGGATGGCACGATGAACGTGCCGGGTCTGCCTTACGACGGCCTGCCGGCGCTCGATGCGCGCAAGAGGGTCGTCGAGGACCTCAAGGCGCAGGGGTTCCTGGTCAAAGAGGAGCCGTACACGCATGAGGTCGGCCACTGCGATCGCTGCCACACCGTGATCGAGCCCTTGATCAGCGAGCAGTGGTGGCTGCGCATGGAGACGATGCGCGACAAGGCGCTGGCCGCGTCCGCGGCCGGCAAGGTTCGCTGGCATCCCGAACGCTACGAGCGCACCTATCTCGACTGGCTGCGCGGCCTGCGTGACTGGAACATCGGGCGGCAGCTGTGGCTCGGCCATCGTGTCCCGGTCTGGTACTGCGAGAACGGCCACCAGATCGTCGAGGTCATGCCTCCGCGTGAGTGCACGGAGTGCGGGAGCGTCCAGCTGACCCAGGACCCCGACGTGCTCGACACATGGTTCTCGTCCGCGCTCTGGCCGTTCGCAACGCTCGGGTGGCCTGATGAGACCGACGACCTGAAGGCCTTCTACCCGAATGACATGAACAGCACCGGGCGCGAGATCATCAACCTCTGGGTCAGCCGGATGATCATGACCGGCCTCGAGTTCATGGGCGACGTCCCGTTCCACGACGTTGCGATCCACTGCGTGGTCCAGGCCGGGGACGGGCGCCGAATGTCGAAATCGCTGGGGACCGGCATCGACCCGCGCGGACTCATAGACAGGTACGGCACCGACGCGGTGCGCGCGTGGGCAGCGTCGGTTGCGATGTCGAGTCAGGACGTGAGGTTCGATGAGAGCCGGATCGAGGGCTATCGCCGGTTCTGCAACAAGCTGTGGAACGCGACCCGCCTTGTTCTCAGCTCTCCTGGATCCGAGTCGGCGGACGTGCCGGGAACGCTCGAGACTCGCGAGCACCTGGAGGACCGCTGGATCCTCTCGCGCCTCTCCTATACCTGTGCGGCCGTCACCGATGGCATCGAGAACTTCAAGTTCCAGGACTCGATCAACGCGGCCTATGCCTTCGGCTGGAACGAGCTCTGCGATTGGTACCTGGAGGCGGTGAAGGAGCGGCTGCGCGCCGGCGACCTGGTGGCTCAGGACGTCGCGTATTCCTGCCTCGACCACCTGTTCCGCCTGCTTCACCCGTTCATGCCTTTCTTGACCGAGGAGCTGTGGTCTCGGACGCCCGGCCACCCCGACTACGTCATGCGCGCATCGTGGCCCGTGCTCCAGTCCGTCGACGCCGACGCCGAGGAGCTGTTCGGCCAGGTGATGGTCGTTGTCGAGGAGGTGCGCGGGCACAGGCAGGCGGCGGGCGCTCCGCCCCGCGGCGGCAGCCTGCAGCTCGACGCACCGATCGATCGCTCTGTCGCCGCCCTCGCGGCGCGACTGGCGTGGGTCGAGCTGGTCGAGGACCTCGGGCAGGGCACGCCTCTTGCCGCCCTGCCCGGTCGGGTCAGTTTCCCGGCAGGCGCGGGTGACAGCCGCCGACGGGCCGAGCTCAAGCGCCTGACCGAAGACCTGCAGAAAACCGAGGCCAAGCTGAACAACCCGGAATTTCGGACCAAAGCGCCCGAGGAGATCGTCCGGAAGCTGGAGGACAGAGCCGCCGAGATTCGCGCCGCAATCGACCGCCTAGAGTAAGCGGGCTTCATGCCGTCCATCGCTTTGCTGGCGCCAGTTGTGCTGCCGCTGATCGCGGCCGGTGTGATCACCGCGTTCGGCCTCAGCGGACTCAACGTCGGCCCTCTGGCTGTGAGCGCCGGCGCCTGGGCGGCGCTCATCGCACTGATGGCCATCTGGCTGGCTGTGCGCTCGACCCAGGAGCTCAACCTGGGCCCGCTCGGCTTCGGCTCCAGGCTCGACCTGCGCGTGGATGCCGTCGCGTTTGCGTTCGGCTTGATGGTCCTCGTGCCGGGCGCGGTTCTGCTCACCCTCCAGCAGCGCACCTGGCAGGAGGCGACCCTGGGCCTGCTCGGAGTCGCCGCGGCGATGGCCGCGATCGAAGCGGGGGCTGCCATCCTGACCGCGCTGTTCGCCGGAACGGCCGCCACCCTCGCGGTGGTGCAGCTCGACACCGAGGACGCCCGAGCGCCCCGGCCGAGGTGGAGCATGCTGCTCGCCGCCTGGCTGGCGCTCACCCTGGCCGGCGTGATCCTGCAGGTTCGCGGCGGCACCGCCGCATACTCCGCCATACCCGTCTCCGCCCTGACCGTGCCCGTCTTCTCGCTCATCGCCCTGGCGGGAGTGCTGGCTTCGGGGCTGCTTCCCTGGCGCTCGTGGCCGGCACAGGTGTGGTCGCGCCCATCGCTGCGAGCGGCAGGGCTGGTGGTGGCGACCCTCTACCCGTTGGGTTTCTACCTGCTCGCCCGCGCCTACGAGATGGGAGACGGCCGGTACCCGCACGTTGCCTTCAACGCGGTGCTGGCTTCGCTCGGGGTCCTGGTCGCATTCGGCGCCGCCGTTCGCGCCCAGGCCGCCGCAACGCGACGCGAATTTCTCAGTGAGGTGATCCCGGGTCTCGGCGGATTCGCTTTGATGACGCTCGCGCTCGGAACCCCGCTCGGCGTCAGCTCCGGCGTGATCGCGCTGGGCACAGCGGCGGCGATGACCGCCTGTCTCTCGCTCCTGCCGGATCGCGCAGGGCCCGCCTCGGTGGTCGCGATCGCAGCCGCGATCGGGCTCCCACCCGGCCTTGCGTTCGGGGCGCGCATCATCGGCATCGAGTCCACGTTCGAAGCAGGTGACTTTTTCGGGCTCACCGGTGTGGCCGGAGCCATCACCTGGGTGTTGTGGATGGTCGCGGGCGCGCGCGCCACCGGTTTGCCGGCGGGTCGAGGACGCCCGACCGGCGAAACCTTCCCCCGCGTCGCCATGATCGTCGCCGCCCTCACCCTGGCGGCCGGCCCCGCGCTGGCGGTGATCCAGGTTGGGTTTGCCAACCCTGCCCAGGCGAACTTGATGTCGCTGCCTCCCGGCTCGACGAGTGGCGGGTTCACGTCCGTGGTCACCGTCACGACGGTGCTGCCGGTGGTCGCGCTCTTCGTGCCCCTCTTGATCATCGGGCTGCTTGTCTTTGGGGCGGCCAACACCGCCCTGATTCGAACGCAATCCCGGCCGGCGCTCTTCGACCTTCCAGCCGCGGCCGCGCTCGCTCGATTTCGACGCGCGGTCGCATCGGTCTCCGTTCCCGAGCAGTACCGGTCGATCCTCGATCCCAGCGCACTCGAGAAGGCCGTCGCGGGGGGCCGGCCTGTCCTGTGGCTGGCCTCGCTGGCTGCCCTGGCGTTCGCCGTTACCCGGTGATCGAAGTCGCCGCGGCGCTGCTGGCGTGGCTGGGCGCCGCGCTCGTGGTCCTGGCCGACGCCCGGCGTGGACTCTCGCTTGGCCTGGCTCTGGTCACGATCGGGTTCGCCGTTCTCGCCTGGGGCGCCGGCCAGCCCGGTGGCGCCATCGCTCTCACGGCGGGCGGCCTGACGGGCGCCTTCCGGTGCTGGACGGCGGGTCACCCAGACGCGTGGGGCCTCATGCCGCCTGGTTCGACGCCGCGCCTCGTCCAATGCATCGCAGCGGGCCTGCTCGCGCTGTGGATCGCGGCCTCGGTGGCGACCGCAGCCGGTTCGCCTCCGCTCCTCTTCGCCGTCCTGGTGGTGCTGGGATTGATGGCCGCGCGAGTCCTGGCCGGTGGGGACGCCGTCGTGGACCGCACGGCGATCGCCTGCTTTGCGATCGCCCTGGCGTCGTCACCGGCGCTCGCGTCGAGTCCGGGATCGGTGCCCTACGTCTTCGGCGCGCTGATCGCCGCCGCCGTCATCGTCGCTCCGGCCACGCTGCCTCGGGCTGTGGTCAGAAAGGGCAAAGATGGCGGCTGAGCTGTTGCTGGCGGCTGCCGCCACGCTGACCCTTGCTGTGGTTTTCGCTCCGCCACGGGTGCGGCGCGCCAGCCTGTTGACCCGCGGCCTGGTGGGCCTGGCGGGCATGGCCGCCATCGCCATCGCGCCGACGCTGGACCTCATCCTGCTCATCCTGTTGGTGCTTGCGGTGCTGCAGGCGGGGCTTGTATCTCATCGCGATTTCGCGGCCCGCGTTCGCGCGCCGGTCCTGGCCATCGCTCTGCTCGCGCTCGGCCTTGCGTTCGAGCGAGTAGAAGGTCCGCCGCTGCTGCTGCGCTTCGGGGCGGTCGGGCTCGTGGCGGGACTTGTCGCTGCGATCGGCCTGCTTCCGTACCTTCACGAGTTCGATCCCGAGGAATCAACTGTCGCGTCGCCGATTCCGTGGATCGCGTTCGTCGGCCCTGTGCTTGCGGTCGCCGTGCTGGCGCGCGCGAAACAGGTCGTACCAACGCAAGCAGGTGATGCATTCGGCGCCATGCTGATCGGCCTCGGTTTGCTCAACGTGCTCTGGGGGACGGTCGCGGCCTGGCGTACCGGGTCTGACGCAGCGGCGTGGCGCTATTCGTTCCTCAGCGACTGGGGACTCGTGCTGTGCGGATTCGGGCTGGCCATCGCGGACGGCCAGGGCGCCGCGCTGATCCTGCTGTTGAGCATCGTGTTGGGCCGCCTTCCGCTGTACCTGTGGTCGCGGCAGGCGGTGCGCGACAAGACGCCGACCGACCGGCCGATCAACCTCCTCGTCGCCGCAGCGCTCGCCGGCTCCGCGCCTTTCGCGGGTTTTGCGGCGCGCATCATGCTCCTGCGAGGCGCGACGCAGATCTACTGGCCGCTGGCTGTGGTCCTCGCGGCCGCGATGCTGTTGTGGCTGCCCGCGTCGCTGCGCCTCGGACGCAGCATGGGCTTGCCGCGGGGCCGCCAGGCGATCGGAGTCGCCATCGTCCTCGCGCTGAGCGCGTTCCTCGGCATTTACCCGCAACCACTGCTTGCCCTGGCCGGCCAGTGACGCAGGTTCTGACCGCAATCGCAACTCACGCGCTGGCGCTGGTGGTCTACCCGGGCCTGCTGACCGCGGCCGTCTTCGGCGGCCTCGCTGAGGGCGCATGGATACGGATCACCCAGGGCGGGTGGTCATGGCCGGACTTTCCACGGCGGCGGCCGACCCCGGTGCTCGCCACGGTGATCGTCTGCTCGATCCTCACCGACGTGCAGCTGGCGGCCCCGTTCAACCCCGTGCCGTCGGATGAACGCAGCGTGGTCGTGGCGGCGGTCGCCCTTGCTTTCACCGTCTGGGCGGAGCTCGCGTTGACCGTCGAGCATGTAGCCGAGCCACGGCTGCTGCTGATCGTTCAGTTCTGCTGGCTCCTCGCGGTGCTCGGGCCCGCGGTCCAGCCGGAGAGCCTGCGGCCGCAGGTGCTCGGCAACCTTCTCGTACCAGCGCTGCTTCCGGTGAAGCTGGCCTGCGGCGCGCTCTATCTGCTCTGCATGCCTGCACTGCTCCGCCTCTGGCCATTCGTCCCGCCGGGCGATCGCAGGATCCGTCGCCGCCTCGACGCCGCGCGTGCGCTGTGCTGGTTTCCGTACTGCGGACTCTTCACGACGCTCTTTTTCCCACCCTCAGCCGACGACCCGCTCGGACTGTTGCGGTTCTTCGCCATCACGTCGCTGGTCGCGATCGGGCTGGTCGCGGCGGGTTTTGTCATGCAGCGCCGCGGCGCGGCGGTGGCGCGCGGCTTCTACATGCGGGTGATCACCCCTTACGCGTTGGTCGTGCTCCTCGTGGTCGTGCTCACGTCACTTCTGTTGAGATAGGGGTGGAGAAGTAAGGCACTAGATCTGGGGGAACCTGTGGAAAACACCGCTACCGGGTGTATCATCCACCCCGCCCACATCTTGCCAACGCCACAGCAATCTCGGGCACGAGCCCGTCCCGGCCGGTGCTCCACGCCACCCCACCAGGGGGCGGTGAGATGAACCTATGGACCTCGATGCTGGGGATGTGGTCGGCCGACGTGGGGATCGACCTCGGAACCGCCAACACGCTGGTGCACGTGCGGGGTCGCGGGATCGTCCTCGACGAGCCGTCGGTCGTCGCAGTCAGCAAGCGCACCGGTCAGGTGCTGGCGGTCGGCACTGAAGCCCGGCGGATGCTGGGGCGGACGCCGGCCGACATCGTCGCCATGCGACCCCTGCGTCATGGCGTGATCGCCGACTTTGAGCACACCGAGCAGATGATCCGGCACTTCATCGCTCGAGCCCACAACCGCGCGTGGCACGTGAGCCACCCGCGTGTCGTGATCGGCATCCCGTCAGGCGTGACCGAGGTCGAGAAGCGAGCTGTGACCGATGCCGCCACGATGGCGGGCGCGCGGGAAGCGCACCTGGTCGAGGAGCCGATGGCCGCCGCGATCGGGGCCGGACTCCCGATCCAGGCCGCTGGGGGTTCGATGATCGTCGACATCGGCGGCGGAACGACCGAGGTGGCCGTGATCTCGCTTGGCGGCGTCGTTGCGGCGACCTCGGCGCGCACCGGTGGGGACGACATGGACGATGCCATCGTTCAGTACGTCCGCCGCAACATGGGTCTGCTCATCGGCGAGCGGACGGCGGAGGACATCAAGATCGCGATGGGCTCGGCCTTTCCGATCCCCGAGGAAAGATCGTTTCTCGTCCGGGGCCGCGACCTCGTCACCGGCCTGCCGAAAACTGTCGAGATGACGACGGCGCACGTGCGCGAGGCGCTGACCGGCGTGCTCATCGACATCGTCCGAGCGGTCAAGTCCACGCTCGACGCGACTCCGCCGGAGCTGGTCGACGACATCATGGAGCGCGGCGTTGTCGTGTGCGGCGGGGTCGCTCTCCTCGCGGGACTCGACCAGCTCTTCGCGCACGAAACTCTGATGCCCGTGCGGATCGCCGAGGACCCGCTCACGTGCGTCGTGCGAGGCACCGGGATCGTGCTCGAGGAGATCGACACCCTGAACCGGGTCCTGTTGCGGACGCGCCGCGTCAGGGCCTTGCGCTACTAAGTGGTGCGACCGGAGATGCCAGCCGGATCTTCGGCGCCCATGCGGCCCATCTGCGTCGTTGCCTCCTGCGCTCCTCGCTCACGCATCAACGGATGCGCTCGCTCCGGTGCTCGTCGGCGCCTTGCATCTGGACCACCTGGGCACCGAATCTCTCGGCCGGCCCTCCGGTCGCACCACTAGCCTTTATGTATGGAAGGAGCCAGTCGCGCTCGACCGGGCTCTTCCTGATCCTCTGCGCATCGATGCTCTTGCTCGCGATGTTGAGCGAGCAGTCGTGGGCGGCGCCCGCGCGCGGAGCCGCCAAGAGCGCGCTTGCCCCCTTCGAATCGGCGATGACGCAGGTCGCCGGCGACGTCGATCGCGTGACGGCGGTTTTCGGCGACGTCGCCACCCTTCGGGCCGAAAACCAAAGGCTGAAGGCAGCCGACGAGGCGCTGCGCCGCCAGGTCGTCGAGCTGAACGCCGCAGCCAAGGAGAACGCGACGCTTCGCCAGGCGCTCGACTTCGAACGGTCTTTCGGTCACAGGATGGTGGCGGCCCAGGTCGTCGGGCGCGGGCCGGACGGCTTCAGCCGAACCTTGCAGATCGACCGGGGGACCGCCGACGGCGTGCGGCCCGGGATGATCGTGACGACGGGCGCCGGCCTCGTCGGTCGCGTGCGCGAGGCCGGTCCGCATGGCTCGATCGTCCAGACGCTGGGCGACCCGCAGAGCCGCGTCAACGTTTTTCTCTCGAAGTCCGGTCTGCAAGGCACCGTCACGGGCGGGCCGTCCGCGCTTCAGCTCGAGGTGGGGCATTCGCTCGGGATCGCGCCCTCCAGCGGCGAGTGGGCGCTGACGAGCGGAGTGGGGGGTGGCTATCCGCGAGGCCTCGTCGTGGGCGAGCTGGCGTCGGTCACACCTCGCCCATCGTCGACCACCGACCAGGCCCTGATCGCGTGGGTCAACGACCCTGCCGCGATCAGCCTCGTCCTCGTGATCACCGATTTCGTGCCGTCATGAAATGGCTCTACGGCGCCGCGTTGATGCTCGCGACCATCCTCGTGCAGGTGACGTGGGCCCCGCGGCTCTCGATCGCCGGCGTCTTTCCAAACCTCGCGCTGGTCGCGGTGATCGCTCTCACGTGGACGGGCGGCGTCAGGTCCGGGATGGCATGGGCGTGCGTCGCCGGGCTCATGCTCGACCTCACCGCGCCTGGCCCGCTTGGACCCCATGCCGTCGCGCTGCTCGCCGGCGCTTACCTCACCGGGTTCTGGACGCGAAACGTCGACGGTGAAAGCCTTCTCCACCCGACGCTGGCGGTCGCCGCGAGCTCAGCCGCCTACTCGGTCATCCTGGTCGCCGCCGACGACACGCTCGGCCTGCCGGTTCCACCGCTCGGAGTCGCGATGCAGCTGTTGGTTGCGGCCTCGGTCTACAACGCGGTCCTGATGCCGGTTGCCCTGCTTCTTCTCCGCCGGCGCCAGCACGCGTCGCCGGCCATTCGTGCGAGCTCGGCTTGATCGAGCTCGGCGGCGCGGCGCCCCGGGCTCGATGGTCGGCTCGCCTGGTCGCCGCCGCATCGATCGCGGTGCTCGTCATCGGCGGGCTGGCCGTGAAGCTGGCGCAGCTGCAGGTCACCGACGGCGCGCAGCTCGCGGGCATGGCGCGCGCCAACACGGTGCATCGCGTGGTCGTGGAGGCGGACCGGGGCGTCATCTACGACCGGCACGGCACAGCCCTGGTGGCCAACAGCCCGGTGTGGAACCTCGAGATCATCCCGGTCGCGCTGCCAAACGATGCGCGGACGCGTGCGGATGAGCTCGCAGAGCTGGCGCGCATCGCCGGTGTCCAGGAACCGGCGCTTGTCGCGGAGCTGCTCGCGGCTGATCCGTACGGCAGCGTGCGAGTCGGCCCTGACCTGACGCAGGCGCAGGAGCTCGCGATCAACGAGCGGCTGCCGGACCTGCCGGGGGCGTCGATCGTGCAGCACGCGGTCAGGACGTACGTCGACCCGATGACGTTCGGACACGTGCTCGGCTATGTCGGGCCGCTGAACGAGGCGGAGCTCAAAAGGCTCAGGCCTTCCGGCTATCAGCCGGGCGAGGTGATCGGCAAGGTCGGGGTCGAGGCCGGGCTCGAGAGCCTGCTCCGAGGCAAGAACGGCTGGGCCGACGTCGAGGTTGACGCCCGGGGACAGATCCTCCGGACGCTCGACAGCCAGGCGCCGGAACCAGGCGACTCCGTTTACCTGAGCCTGGATGCGACCTTGCAGCGCGCCGCCGCGCAATCGCTCGCCGCGGGCCTGGTCCGCGACCGCAAGACCGCGGGAGCGTCGGTTGTCGTCGACCCTCGAACCGGTGAGGTGCTCTCGCTCGTGAGCCTTCCCGGCTATGACACCAACCTCTTCACGCACGGCATCAGCCAGGCCGAGTACAAAAAGCTTCTCGACGATCCGAACCGTCCCTTGCTGAACCGCGCCATCTCCGGGCAATACGCACCCGGATCGACGTTCAAGATGGTCACTGCGACCGCGGGCTTGCAGGAAGGCAAGATCACCGCCGACACGCTGCTCGGCTGTCCCAGCTACCTCAACGTCAACGGGTGGATCTATCACAACTGGGCGAGCTACAACCTCGGCCAGATGAACGTTGCCAAAGCCCTGGCCGTTTCCTGCGACACGTTCTTCTACCAGGTGGCGGCGATGGTGGGCGACGTCACGCTCGCCAGGTACGCGCGAGCGTTTGGTTTCGGCCAGTCAAAGGACATCGAGATGCCAGGTGTGATGCCGGGGTTGGTGCCCGACCGCATCTGGAAGCAGCTGCAGTGCGGCGTTCCGGACCTCAACTCAGATGCATGTCGTTGGAGCACCGGCGACACGATCACCTTCGGGATCGGCCAGTCCTACCTGCTCACGACTCCGCTCAACCAGGCCGTCTACGTCGCGGCGCTGGCGAACGGCGGGCACGTGATGAGGCCGACGCTGGTGCACGACGTGCGCGATGCCTTTGGGCATGCGGTCCAAACGCTGCAGCCGGAGGTCACCAGCACGGTGCCCGCATCCGCGGCGAACCTCATGGCGGTGCGCGAAGGAATGCGCCAGGAGATCAACCCTCCGTACAACATGAACTACTGGTTCCGCGCCTCTGGCGTTCCCGCCGATGGAGGCGGCAAGACCGGGACCGCGCAGTGGGGCGGCAGCGGGCTCGACCTTCCCACGCACGCCTGGTTTGTGTTTTTCGCACCGTACGCGCAGCCGGAGATCGCGCTGTCGATCTTCGTCGAGAGGGGCGAGCTGTCGGAGGTCCAGGCGGCGCCGATCGGGGTGGACATCATGAAGTTCTATCGCGCCAACTCAGGAGCGATCCGAGCCCAGGCAGCCCGTTGACTATCGCTGCGACCTGGCGCCGGCTGGACCATCTACAGCCGCTGCTCATCGGCATGCTCGCTGCGCTTGGCCTGATGACCGTGTTCAGCGCGGACGCGGACTGGGGCCGCCAGATCGTGTGGGTGATCCTTGGCGCCGGCGCCTATGCGGCGGCGACCGCAGTCGACTACCGCCGCCTGCGATCCATCGCGCTCGGCCTGTACGCCGGAATGCTGCTCTTGCTTCTGGCCGTCCATCTGGTCGGCCATTCAGCGCTGGGCGCGCGACGCTGGCTGTCGGTGGCAGGGTTCCCGCTCGAGCCTTCGGAGCTGTCGAAGCTCCTGCTCGTCGTGGTGCTCGCTGCTTACCTGAGCCGCAGCGATCGCGTTCCGTGGCGGACGTTCGGTGCCGCGCTCCTTCTGGCCGCGCCACCCGCATGCTTGATCCTCACGCAGCCCGACCTCGGCACCACCATCGTGATCGCCGGCGTCGTCGTCGGGATGCTATTTCTCGCGGGCGCGCGCGCCTGGCAGCTCTTCTCGATCCTGTTCGCCGGCGGAGCGGCCCTGCCTCTGCTGCCCTACCTTCTTCACGGCTATCAGCGACAGCGCCTGGAGGTCTTCCTCGATCCGACCCAGGACCCCCTCGGCGCCGGCTACAACCTGCTGCAGGCGCGGATCGCGGTCGGAGCCGGCGGCTTTTTCGGCCAGGGCTGGCTGCATGGACAGCAGGGCCAGCTCGGGTTCGTGCCGGAGCGCGCCACCGACTTCGTCTTCGCGGTCTTTGCCGAGGAGTTCGGTCTGCTCGGCAGCCTCATCCTGCTGGCCGTCTTCGGCACCCTCCTGATCCGGCTCCTCCATTCGGCTGCGGTGGCCCCGGACCGGTTCGGCTACCTCCTGGCCGGCGGGGTGTTCGTGATGGTCCTGGTCCAGGTGGTGGAAAACGTCGGCATGAACATCGGCGTGCTGCCGATCGCGGGCATCCCGCTGCCGCTGATCTCGTACGGGGGCTCGGCGACCATCAGCACCCTGGCCGCCCTGGGGCTGGCGCAGTCGGTGACGCTGCGGCGCCGCGCGGTGGCGCTGGGAGACGGTAGTTCAAGCGCCCTTGGTACAATCACTCGCCGTGCCCAAGCCTGATGCATCGCTGTCGGCTGTCATCGTCAGCGGTGGGAAGCAATACCGCGTCGCGCCCGGCGACCAGATCCTGGTCGACCGCCTGGCGGCCGAACCCGGTTCATCTTTGAAGCTGGCCCGTGTGCTGCTGTTCCGGAATGGGGACGACATCAAGGTTGGCTCGCCGGCGATCGACGGGATGGACGTCGAGGTCAAGGTGCTGGCACACCGGCGCGGGCCCCGGATCGAGAGCCTTCGGTACAAGTCCAAAAAGCGTGTCCGGGTGCATCACGGCGGGCGCGCCGACCTGACCGCTCTCCAGATCATCGCCGTCGGCGGGCTGACCGGTGACACCAAGACCGAGAAGCCTGCGGCGGAAAAACCAAAGACCAGGGCGAAGGCCGAACCGAAGAAGAAAGCTGCAGTCGCGACGAAGGCTGCGGTAGAAGTCGAGCCGGAGAAAGCCCAAGAAGCGAAGCCAGACGCGAAGCCGGCCAAGCGCGCTCCGCGCAAGAAGGAAGCGAAGTAATGGCACATAAGAAAGGTGGAGGTTCGTCCCGGAACGGACGCGACTCCAACGCACAGAGGCTGGGCGTGAAGATCTATGGAGGGCAGGTCGTGGGCGCCGGGCAGATTCTCGTGCGCCAGCGCGGCAGCAAGATCGCACCCGGCGCCGGTGTCGGCCTCGGCCGAGACCACACGTTGTTCGCCCTCGTCCCGGGGCAGGTGCACTACGAGCGAGTCGGCAAGGAAGGGCGGCGCGTCTCGATCCAGGTGCCGGCCGAAACAACGGACAAGCACGAGCAGAACTGACAGCCGTCGTCAGTTCATCGACACGGCGCGCATCGTCGTGCGGGCCGGGCAGGGTGGAAAGGGTTCAGCGTCGTTTCGGCGCGAGCCGTTCACTCCACGAGGCGGACCTGACGGCGGCGATGGAGGTCGCGGCGGTTCGGTCGTGATGAGGGCGACGACGGAAGTCTCGGACCTGTCGGCGTACAAGACGCGCTCGCGCTGGAATGCCGAGCCTGGAGCCGACGGTGCGGGCAGTCGCAAGACAGGCCGCGGAGGCGCCGACGTCCTGCTTGACGTTCCGGTCGGCACTGTCGTCTTAGACGAGCAAGGCGCGCTGGTGGCGGACCTTGACCGGCCGGGTGCTGACGCGGTGATCGCGCATGGAGGAGCAGGCGGTCGCGGCAACGTGCACTTCAAGAGCTCGAGCCGGCGTGCTCCGGACTATGCCGAGCCGGGGTTCAAGGGCGACGAGCGGACGCTAATCCTCGACCTCAAGCTAATCGCCGACGTGGGCCTGGTGGGCAAGCCGAACGCAGGCAAGTCTTCTCTGCTGAGGTCGCTGACAGCTGCGAAGCCGAAGGTCGCGGACTACCCGTTCACGACGCTCGACCCCGAGCTCGGCGTGGCCGACTCCCCCGGCGGCCGGATTGTGATCGCCGACATCCCGGGCCTGATCGAGGGCGCGGCAAAAGGCGCCGGCCTCGGGCTTCGGTTCCTGCGCCACGTCGAACGGACCAGGGTGCTGGTCTACGTGCTCGACGGATCCGCGCCCGATCCGTGGGCGGATTTCGAGACGGTGCGCAAAGAGGTCGAGCAGTTCTCGCCCGAGCTGGCGACCCGTCCCTTCGTGGTCGTCGTCAACAAGCTCGACCTCGAGCCAACGCGCCTCCTCAAGAAAAGAAACCGGAGGAAGGGCGTGCATTTCATCTCCGCGCTCACCGGTGAGGGCCTGCCCGAGATGATGAAGGCGATGGTGCCCGCGTTGGCGGCCGCACCCGAAGTGACGCATCCCGGCGCAATCCAGAAGACAAAGCTCCCGGAACGCGCCGCCAGGGCGGGCCTGCTGGTGGAAAAGAGAGATTGGGGATTTGCCGTGAGCGGCGACCGGGTCGAGCACCTGGTCGAGCGCACCGACCTCGACTCCGAGGGCTCGGTCGCGAGGTTCCAGTCGGAGCTGGACCGCCTCGGCGTCAACGCCGCGCTCGAGGCCGCGGGCGTTGAGCCTGGTGACACGGTGCGCATCGCGGATGCGGAGTTCGAATATCAGCCTTGAGGCTGGGGATTCTCGGCGGGACGTTCGACCCGATCCACGTCGGACACCTCGCCGTGGCGAGATCAGCGATCGAGTGCGCGCACCTTGACCGCGTCCTGTTCGTACCCAGCGCGCAGCCGCCTCATCGGGCGGACGCGGTGGCCCCGGCTGAGGACAGGCTCGCGATGACCAACCTCGCGGTCCAGGGAGAGACGAGCTTCGATGTGTCGGACGTCGAGGTCAGGCGGGGCGGGCGGTCTTACACCGCCGACACCCTGAGCGAGCTCCACCACGCTTTTCCGGATGACGAGCTCTTCCTCATCCTCGGTTGGGACGCGGCGCGTTTGTTTCGCACGTGGCATGAGCCTGAGCGCGTGAGAGACCTGGCCTCGGTGGTGATCGTCGACCGGCCAGGCATGGGACAACCAGCCTGGGGAGAGCTCAAGGGCCTCGGGCTTGACCCGGAGCGCGTCGTCATCTGCCATGTCGCGACCCCGGACGTATCGGGCAGCGCGCTGCGGCGCGCGATCGCGGTTGGGCGGCCGGTGCCAGGCCAGCTGCCGCCGCCGGTCGAGCGCTACATCGCAGACCACCACCTCTACCGGGATAATCGATAGGTTGGCGGGCAGAAAAGAGAAAGGCTTGACGGCGCTGCAGCTGGCTCGCGTGCTGCGTGGCGCGGCGTCGGAGAAGAAGGCGTGGGATCCGGTGGTCATCGACGTGCGCGACCAGACCTCGATCGCGGACTACTTCGTCATCTGCGAGGGTGAGACTGACCGCCAGGTGCGCGCCATCGCGGACGGGATGGTCGAAGCGGCGAAGGAGAAGCAGCTGCGGCCGCTCGCCGTGGACGGGTACAGCGACGCGACGTGGATCCTGCTCGACTTCGACTCCGTGCTCGCTCACGTGTTCCTGCCGGGGGAACGGTCGTACTACGACCTGGAGAGCCTGTGGGCGCCGGCGGCGAAGAGGCGAAAGCGGGCCGCGGCGGGCTGAGTCTTTTCGCGTGTTTGGCGCCAA